>ENA-UOJQ01000349-UOJQ01000349.1-human-gut-metagenome-genome-assembly--contig:-P63-NODE-349-length-56770-cov-25.676964_pt1 | contig 56770 bp, 46 predicted proteins | sample MGYA00242352_ERZ723899 | MGnify/ENA metagenome assembly ERZ723899
ATCCTGCCAATCCTGATCCTGCTCGGGCTTGAAGTTCAGGTAGTAGACCTTGCCGTCTGCCTTTGCAGCGGTGCTGGAAGCAGCGGTAGAACTGGCAGCAGAGGAAGCGGTGCTGCTGGAAGAGCCGCCGCAGGCAGCCAGACCCAGAGCAGCGGCAGAAACGCCAGCGGCCTTCAGGAAGTTACGACGAGTGATCATCTTTTTCATAATAAGTTCTCCTTCTTATTAAATTATAAATGATGAACTATTTGATCTCCGTCCCGTGACGGAGGGGATACAAGATTCAGATGGCTCTAACGCTCTCGCCCCGCTGCAGCTCGGGCTGCAGGGTGATGGTCTGGGCCGAGGCACCGTGCTCGATCTGCCGCACCAGAAGCTCGATGCTCTGCAGGGCGATCTGCTCACTGGGCTGCACGATGGTGGTCATCACCGGCACGCAGTAGCGGGACATCGTGATGCCGTCGAAGCCGATCACCGAAACATCTTCCGGTACCCGGAACCCGGCGCTCACCAGCGCCCGGATGGCACCGAAGGCGATCACATCGCTCATGGCGAACAGGGCAGTGAACTCAGCCCGGCGGGCCAGCAGACTGTTCATGGCGTGGTAGGCGGATTCGAAATCGTAGTTGGACAGGCCGTAGAGGTTGTCGTTGAACTGGATGCCCGCATCCCGCATGGCCTGCTGTGCGCCTTCCCGGCGCATCATGCTGGGGTAGCTCGTGACCGGCCCGCCCAGCACGGCGATCTTGCTGTGGCCCTGCTGGATGAGGTAGGACACCGCCTGATAAGAGGCTGCCCGGTCGTCCACGCCCACCATGGACAGGTTGGGGAAGTTCAGCTTGTCGGATACCAGCGTGGCCAGCACCGAAGGAACGCTGATGCTTGCAAACCCTTTCTGGAAGTTCGACACGCTGCCGCCCAGGAAGATCATGCCTTTGGGCTTGATCTCGCGCAGGATCTTTTCGGCGGCGTCGATCTCGTTGGCGTTCTCGTCCAGGTAGGAGACGATGCCGTTGTACCCGTAAAGGGTGGCGGCCCGCTGCAGCTGCACCAGAAAATCCGAGAAGAAAATGTTCCGGGTGCCTTTGACCACGAACGCCAGGCTGCGCGACTGCTGAATCTTCAGCTGACGGGCGTTGGTGTTGGGCACGAACCCGGCGTCCCGCATCACCTGGAGCACATGCTCTTTTGTCTCCGGGCGGACGTCCGGGCGGTCGTTGATGACACGGGAAATGGTACTCACCGAACAGCCGCTGATCCGTGCAATGTCCTTGATGGTCATGTTCGGCATGTCGGTGTTCCTCACTTTCGGTCGGATATTCGGGAACGTTGTCGGGAACGTTTCCAGTGGCTATAGTATGGCATAATTTGTATAAAAAATCAATAGCGAAAAAACACTTTCGTGCAACCTGTACATCCAGACCAACCACTTTTGTGCAGGTTGATTTGCCCACAAAGCAAAACGCGCCGGTCGAACCGAAAATTCCCGGGATAAAGCAGAATGCGCCGGGAGGACCGTACTGTTTTGTAACTTTTTGCACGGATGGTGCAGGAATATGGAATCTTGTACACAAGAAAAGATTCCGGAAACGGTACCGCTTGGGAAGGGTCAAAGACTCCAAACTTTCACAGTTGGCAAAAGTTCCGTAGGGAAGGGGCCTTCCGGCCCATGAAAACGCAAAAAAGCGCTTTCACCTTGTCATCGGTGAAAGCGCTTTGCTGATTGCTGATTATTCTGATTGGGTTGATTCTTTAAAGATTAGTCGCTGACGTAGGGCATCAGAGCAACGTGACGAGCACGCTTGATGGCGATGGTCAGTGCGCGCTGATGGTAAGCGCAGGTGCCGGTCACACGGCGGGGAATGATCTTAGCACGCTCAGAGACGTACTTACGCAGACGGGGCACGTCCTTGTAATCGATGGTGTCGATGCGATCGACACAGAAGCTGCAAACCTTCTTGCGGCCGCGACGCATGGGGCGTGCGGGGCGAGAGCCTTCGGTTCTTTCAAAAGCCATTGCTTATTACCTCCTATTGGATTTTTAACGGATAGACCGTTTCGTGTCAGAACGGCAGGTCATCGCTGTCATCAATGACGGCGAAGTCGTCGGCATTGCCGGCAGAGTAGCTGGGAGCTGCCTCCACAGCGGCCGGGCGGGCAGGCGCTGCGTTCTGGTAGGACGGAGCAGAATTCTGATAGCCTGCTCCATCGCCTGCATTGCTGTTCTTGGGGCCTGCAAAGTTGATGTTATTGGCAACCACTTCCACGGCCGTGCGGTTTGCACCGGTCTTGTCCTGATAGGTGCGGGACTGCAGTCGGCCGTCCACAACGATCAGAGAACCCTTCTGGAAATAGCGGCAGACGAATTCAGCCTGCCGGTCCCAGGCAACAACGTCGATCCAGTCTGCAACGCTCTGGCCGTTGGCGTCGCGGCGCCCGCGGTCACATGCAATGCGGAAAGAAGCAACATTTTTGCCGGTCGTAGTCTGGCGCATCTCGGGATCCCGCGCAAGGCGGCCCATGATAGCAACAACATTCAACATTTTACGGTCTCCCTTTCTGTCACAGAGAAATTACTCCTCGTGAGCAACGATCAGGCTGCGCATGACACCCTCGGTGATCTTGTACACACGGTCCAGCTCAGCGGGGAAGCTGGGCTCGCTGGTGAAGTTGATCACGGTGTAAACGCCTTCCTCCTCGTCGTTGATGGGGTAGGCCAGACGGCGCTTGCCCCACTCGTCGATGGAATCGATCGTACCGTTAGCCTCGATCAGGGTCTTGAACTTACCCACCAGAGCGGCGGTAGCCTCCTCGTCGAGAGCGGCGCTGGTAATCAGCATGGTTTCGTACTTTGCCATTTTGTAGCACCTCCTTTTGGACTTAAGGGTCCTGCAATCACAGGACCAAGGGTACACAGCGGATGCGGCGTCGCTTCTGCTGTGCGGCGTGTCTGTTCAGACAGCAATTTATTATAGCAAGTGGGATGGATTCTGTCAAGAGATTTTCGAAAAAAGATGCAACAAAAAATATTTTGATTTTTTTGTGAAAGAAGACTATAATAGAATCGCTTTGGGGAGAAGGCGAGCCGCCAAAACCTGAGAAAGGGGATTCTTCTGCGATGGATATCCTCTCTCCCGAAAGCAGCAAAGGGATAAAAAATATATTGTTAAAGTAAAGGAAGGATGCATCGTGACTTCGGTTTTCCGTGATCTGGCGATCATTATTCTGAGCGCAAAATTCTGCGGCCTGGTGGCCCGCAAGTGCAAGGCCCCCCAGGTGGTGGGCGAGATCCTGGCCGGTCTGCTCATCGGCCCGTGCGTGCTCAACCTGGTGCAGACCAATGACTCCATCTCCACCTTTGCCGAGATCGGCGTGGTGCTGCTGATGTTCTCCACCGGCCTTGGCACCAACCTCAAGGAGCTCATCAAGGCGGGTCCCATCGCCACCCTGATCGCCTGCGTGGGCGTGTTCGTCCCGCTGGTGGGCGGCACCTTATTATACAGCGCCTTCTACGGCTTCTCGGCCGTGGGCAGCCCGGCGTTCTACCGCGCGCTGTTCATCGGCACCATCATGACGGCCACCAGCGTGTCCATCACGGTGGCCACCCTGCAGGAGATGGGCCACCTGAAAAGCTTCCTGGGCACCACCATCGTCAGCGCCGCTGTCATTGATGACGTCATCGGCATCGTGGTGCTCACCTGCGTGCTGGGCGCAAGCTCCGGCACCGGTACGGGTCTGGGCAAGGTGCTGGTCAACACGCTGCTGTTCTTTGCCACCGCTGTGGGCGTGGGCCTTGCGGTGCACTACGGCATGAAGTGGCTGGACAAGCGCAACCCCCACACCCAGCGCATCACCATCGTCAGCATGGCCTTCTGCTTTGCCATGGCCTACATCGCTGAGGAATACTTCGGCATTGCCGATATTACCGGCGCCTACATTGCCGGCATCGTGCTGTGCACCATGGACGATGCATCCTATGTGGAGCGCCGCGTGGATATCAGCAACTATGTGCTGTTCGCGCCGGTGTTCTTTGCTTCCATCGGCCTGAAGACCGACATCAGCGGCCTGACGCCGGAGATCCTGCTGTTCTGCATCTGCTTCGTCATCGTGGCGCTGATCACCAAGATCATCGGCTGCGGCCTGGCCGCGAAGCTCTGCCGCTTCAACTGGGGCGATTCCCTCAAAGTGGGCGTCGGCATGATGACCCGCGGCGAGGTGGCGCTGATCGTGGCCCAGAAGGGCCTTGCCATCGGCGTGGTGGATGCGGTGTACTTCACGGCCGTCATCCTGCTGATCGTGGTGTCCAGTGTGGCGACCCCGCTGGTGCTGAAGGCGCTGTTCACCAAGCACCCGCCCGTGCCGCACCCCAGCCAGGTAAAATAAATGATGTTGCTGCGCAAATGATGTGGCTTACACCATGATGTCTGCTGCGCAGATGATGTGCACCGCACAGCGGTGCAATGAAAACACCCCGGAAGCTTTCGCCTTCCGGGGTGTTTTTCTATGCTACCGTAGTGTCCTTCATGCGCCGCAGCGCACATCATTTTTGCGAAGCAAAACATCATTGCGCCAGCACATCATGCCGAAGGCACATCATTGCGAAGCACTCACAGTGTCTTGCAGAACTCTTTCAGGTAGGCGCGGAAGGCCTCGCCGATCTCCGGGTGCTGCAGTGCCAGCTCCACCTGGGCTTCCACCACCTTGAGCTTGTTGCCCATGTCGTAGTGCTTGCCGGTGAACTCCACCGCGGTCATGCCGCCGCGGGTGCGGGCGTACTCGGCCATGGCGTCGGTCAGCTGGATCTCGCCGCCTGCGCCGGGCTTGGTGTGGGCGAGGATGTCATAAATTTCCGGGGTCAGCAGCACGCGGCCCAGAATGGAGTAGTTGCTGAACTCCTGACCCTTTTTGGGCTTTTCGATCATGTCATCCACAAAGAAATAGTTGTCGTGGAGGGGGGTGGTCTTCAGGCTGCAGTAGCGGCTCACGTCGGCCCAGGGCACCGCCGAGACACCGGCCACCGGGCGGCCGAACTCCTCATAAGCGCGGATCAGCTGGGCGCAGACCGGGTCCTCGCCCCAGATCACGTCGTCGCCGTAGATCACCACAAAGGGGTCGTCACCGGTAAAGGCTTTTGCCATGCTCACCGCGTGGCCCAGGCCCAGGGTCTGGTGCTGGCGCACGAACATGATGTTGGCCAGGTTCGAGATGCCCAGGCATTCTTCCAGCATCTTCTCCTTGCCGGGGGCGGCCAGCTTTGCTTCCAGCTCGGGGCTGCGGTCAAAGTGGTCTTCAATGATGCTCTGGCTGCGGCTCAGGATGATGAGGATATCGGTGATGCCGGAGCGCACCGCCTCCTCCACCAGATACTGGATGGCGGGCTTGTCCACGATGGGCAGCATGCCCTTGGGCATGGCTTTGGTGGCGGGCAGCACACGGGTGCCCAGACCTGCAGCGGGGATAACGGCCTTTGTGACCTTCTTCATGGTTCAACTCTCCTATTCTTAACAACTCGCACCGGTGTGCAGCCGGAAAAACTCAGCCGACAAGGCCGGTCAGGGCGCTCAGATCGGGGCCCATCAGCAGGGTGAAGCAGGCACCCAGCACCATCAGCAGCACAAAGGCCCCCACGACGGCGGCCCAGCTCACGCCGCCCTGTGCGTTCAGCACGGCACGGCGCTGCACCTCGTCCGGGAACTCGCTGCGGATGCGCTTGATGTGGCTGGCCGCGCTCTTGCGGTAGAGCCACTTGGCGAACAGGGTGCGCACCATCACCAGCACGAAGCTCAGGATGGACATCACCCGGCTGAGGATGACCAGCGTCGTGGTGCTCAGCCCGGCAGTCAGCGGGCTGTTGGTCACCCGCATCATGTCCAGCAGGGTGGGCAGCGCCAGCACCAGCTCCGCCGCCAGAAAGGCGAAGGCGGGCTTCCAGGCCTTGCGGTAGAAAAAGTAGAACGGGCCGAACAGCAGCGCCGAGAAGCTCATGGAGATTTTGGTGTGCTGCAGCTGCATCCGGCTGTAATCGTTCAGGTAGGCGGGGGCCGCCTTGCCGATATAATCGCTCCAATCGCTGGACGGGATGCCGTCGATCAGCTCCTCCTGCCCGAAGGCGGTGCGCACATTCTGATGGGTGGGCTCCGTCACATTCTGGCGGTAGAAGCTGTCGTAGTCAAAGGTCTCGTTCTGCTCGTTCTGAGCAGCCCGGCGGTCGTTGGGCTCGGCGGCAGATTCCGGCGGCAGGGCGGCCCCGCAGCAGCGGCAGTTCGGCTCACTGCGCAGGGTGCGTTCGCCGCAGCTCGGGCAGGTGCGCAGCGCGGCGTCCTGGTAGGGGAACTTCCACTCATAGCCCGCGCCGTGGGCGGGGGTGTGGATGCAGCGGCCCAGCTTTTCGTAACAGTCGCGGTGGTAGGGCGCACCGCAGTCGGGGCAGACGACGATATCGTCTTTGAGGGTGAGCGGCTTTGCGCAGCCCTCACAGGGACAGCCATAATATTTCGGCATGGTTTCCTCCTGTTTTTTGGTTCATACTGGTATTATACTCCCCCAGAAAAGAAAAGAAAAGGTGAAAATCTTCAAAATTCCAGCAGGATAATAGTTTTACCTCTTTACTTTAACATAGATTCTCGGTATACTAGTGAAGTATCTGTGTATAAACTGTGTCTTTTAAGAATGAAAGACTTTACCTTATTATCATTTCGAGAGGAACAAAGAGAATGATCACGATTGACGAACTGAAGGTGCAGCTTGCAGACTACGGCAAGGCGGTCAAGGATCTGGAGGAAGCTCTGGCCATCGACGCTTCCCGCAAGCGCGTGCAGGAGCTGGAGCACACCATGAGCCGCCCCGGCTTCTACGACGATGCCGACCTGAGCAAAAAGGTCTTTGACGAAGTGGGCGACCTGAAGGGCAAGCTGAGCCGCTTTGAAAAGCTGCAGGGTCTGTACGACGACGCCGAGACCATGCTGGAAATGCTGGACGAGGAATACGACCCCGCCATGATCCCCGAAGCCGAGGAATCCGTGAACGCGGTGGGCAAGGCGGTGGACGAGCTGCAGCTGATGACCATGCTGAACGGCGAATATGACCACAGCAACGCCATCCTCACCTTCCACGCCGGTACCGGCGGCACCGAGGCACAGGACTGGGCCGAGATGCTCTACCGCATGTACAACAAGTGGGCCGCTGCCCACGGCATGACCGTGGAAGTGCTGGATTACCAGGACGGCGACGAGGCCGGTATGAAAAGCGCTTCCATGATGGTGAAGGGTGCCAACGCCTACGGCCTGCTCAAGAGCGAGAACGGCGTGCACCGCCTGGTGCGTGTTTCTCCCTTTGATGCCAACGCCCGCCGCCAGACCAGCTTTGCTTCGCTGGAAGTCATGCCCGAGCTGGACAACACCATTCAGGTGGACATCCGCCCCGAGGACATCGAGATGCAGGTGTACCGCTCCTCCGGTGCAGGCGGCCAGCACATCAACAAGACTTCTTCCGCTGTGCGTCTGATCCACAAGCCCACCGGCATCGTGGTCAACTGCCAGACCCAGCGCAGCCAGTTCCAGAACCGCGACTACGCCATGGAAATGCTGAAGGCAAAGCTCTATCAGGTCGCAAAGCAGCAGCACATGGATAAGATCGAGGACATCAAGGGCGTGCAGAACGAGATCGCCTGGGGCCACCAGATCCGCAGCTATGTGTTCATGCCCTACACCATGGTCAAGGATCACCGCACCAACTACGAGACCGGCAACGTGGATGCCGTGATGGACGGCGATCTGGACGGTTTCATCTTTGCCTACCTCAAGGCCGCCAGCCGCGGGGAACTGCAGGACACCTGATAAAAATGATGTGCCTGTGGCATGATGTGCGTGCGCAATGATGTTTGCTTTGCAAAATGATGTGCGCTGCGGCGCATGAAAGAAGAAACTTTAAGGCTCTCCCGCAATGGGGGAGCTTTTTTTATTGCCTTTTTGTCAGCGGTCTTCGGCGAAAGGCCGCGTTTTGCAGCCAGTCGCTGCCGCTGGGTGTTTCGCGGTCTACACGGGTGCCTTTGGCCCGGCTCCCGCCGATGGGTGCGCGCCGCTGATAGTCCTGCGCGGTCTGGCATCCCAGCCCGGCGGCATCTTCCAGAGCCTTGCGCACATAGGCCCAGCTGTGCCCGCCAAGGTCGCCGCACTTGTGCAGCACGGCCGCCGTCACCTCATCCCCCAGACGGTCGGCATATTGAGCCAGCTCCGTTTTGCATCGGGGCGCAAGCTGACCGATATTTGCTTCGTATTCCTCAAAAACAAGAGCGTGCTCGCTCGTCGTCGTCGTTTCTTCGGAAGATGATGATGGTATTTCTGGTTCTGATGGTATTGATGGTAGAGTTGTTGCTGCCAGACTGGTATCAGCCGGTTGTTTGCCGGTTGCCTGCCTGTTATCCAGCCTGTTGAGCCCGGTGATCAAATTGTAATTTTCTAACGTGATCAGGCTGTATTTTGGCCCTGTTTTGACGGTTATGTAACCGGTCGTCTGCAAGTGTTTCAGGGCACTGCGGACCTGCATGGTGGACAAATTGAGCTGTGCGGCAAGGTGCGGCTGGCTCGTCACCAGCTGTCCGGGCTGGATGGTGATGCCCTGCCACTGCTTGCGGCTCCAATTTGCCGTGAGCAGAAGATGAAAATACAGCCGGGCGGTGTTGGGCTCGGTGTACCATTCCCAGTCGGTCAGGCCGCGCGGGAACGCCACGAACCCGCGGGAAAGTTCAATGTCCAAGCGCGGTTCCTCCTTTTTGGCAGAGATTTTTCGTTCGAAAACAGCATAGCGCCAAAAGCGGCGGGAGGAAAGGGCGTACTTTTTATCTGCACTTTTCAGTGGATGACCGTGCGCCGGAAAATGAGAAACAAAAAAGCACCTGCCTGCGAAAACAAAACGCAGACAGGTGTTTTTGTTTGTGATTCTGACTTGAATGCAAAAGAAACTGCAAACGAAGGAATGCGCGAAAACAGGGCAAAAAATCAAAGAAAAGAAGCAAAGATACAGAGCTTTGCGCTCTGCTGCGCAGCGCCCCTTTTGTTTCAGTGCCCCGCAGCGCTTTCGATCTCCTGCAATTCAAAGCGATATTCCTGCGGTGCATCGGGATATTTCTCTCGGTCCACCCGGCTCAGGAACATTTCCAGCGGGCGCAGCCAGAGCCCGCCGTCGCCGTAAAGCTTGCGGTAGATGACGAACGGCTTCCCGGTCTCGGAGTCGTTGGCGACGCCCTCCACAAGATAATAGTCGCCCTTGAAGTGGCGGTAAACACGCCCGATCCTGATCTCACGCACGAACGATTCCTCCTTCTTACACAAGGTCCGGCAGGATATCTGCCCAGAGATTTTCCTCCTGGCGCAGCGCATCGAAGCAGCAGTCCAGGTACATTTTGTTGGCGGCGGCCAGGATGGTGCTGCGCAGCAGCATCCGTTCGTCGTTCACATCGGTTGGCAGGGGGGCGGCCTTTTGGTAGCCGAACACCACCGGAAGGCAGGCTTCCAGCTCGTTGCAGAAGGTATCGTAGGCCTCCCCGGCGGAATAGTGCTCCCGCTGCATTTTGAACAGGATGTCGATGTTTTCCATCGAGAGCACCGTCTTGGAGACCGCGATGTAGAGCAGGGAAGCCAGCTGCTCCCGGCTGTACTTTTTGCGCACCGGGTGGGACAGGATGCCCTTTTTGACGTAGTTGCTCACCATGGAGGGGGTGAGCTCCACGCCGCAGAAGGTGCGGAAGTAGCCGTTGACGTACTGCACGGTCTGGTCCAGATACAGCCCCACCTGCGGGAGATCGGCGTACCGGGGCAGGGCAAACCCGGCGGCGCAGGCCGCAACGCGGCGTTTGGTTTCAGCGTTCATACAGCATTCAGATAGCTCGTCCGGCGGCAGGCATGGCCCGCAGCCGAGGGAAAATGGTCGGTTTCATGGGTCCCAGTATAATGCATTTTGCCGCGCAGGTCAACGGGCAAGAAAAAACTTTTTTAAGATTTCATGAAACCGCTTGACAGGTTTTTGAAAAACTGATAAGATGTTTGCAGTAAACGGAACAAACCAGAGCGGCAGTGCGCGCCGGGCAGGGGATCCCCTGCAGCGGCCGACGCCTGCCAGACAAAAATAGATGCGGGAGCGTGCTTTTATGAAAACCAAGATCGTTGTGGATTCCTCATCCAATTTGTATGAGCTGCCGGGAGCGGAGTTTGCCTGTGTGCCGCTGAAGATCGTCACCGACGAGCAGGAATATCTGGACGACGGCCATCTGGACGCTGTGGACATGGCCCAGACTCTGCGCAGCTACAAGGGCAAGACCACCACGTCCTGCCCCAACGTGGCCGACTGGCTGGCCGCCTACGAGGGCGCGGAGCAGGTGTTCGCCGTCACCATCACCGGCACCCTGTCCGGCAGCTACAACGCCGCCCTGCTGGCGGCCGAGGAGTACAAGGCCGACCACCCGGAAGCCCGGGTCTTTGTGCTGGACAGCCTGTCCGCCGGGCCGGAGTGCCGCCTGCTGGCCGAACGGCTGCAGCAGCTGGTGGAAAGCGGCATGGACTTCGACGCCGTCTGCGAGGAAATTCTGGCTTACAAAAAGCACACCCACCTGCTGTTCTCGCTGGAATCGCTGGCAAACCTGGCCCGCAACGGCCGCGTGAAGCCTGCCGTTGCCGCCGTGGCGCGGATGCTGGGCATCCGGGTCATCGGCCGGGCAAGCGAGAGCGGCGAGCTGGAAGTGCTGTGCAAGACCCGCGGCGAGCACGGCGCGTTGGAGCGCATCGTGCTGGAAATGAAGGCCGGCGGCTTCACGAATGGCAAAGTGCACATCGCCCACTGCGGCAACCCGGAAGCCGCCAAGCGCCTGAAGCTGATGCTGCATGCGGTGTTCGAGGGCGCGCAGGTGGACGTGAGCGAATGCGGCGGCCTGTGCAGCTACTACGCCGAGCTGGGCGGCCTGATGGTAGGCTATGAGGAAAACCAATAACACCAATAACGGAACCGAAGCGGAGCAGCCTGGCTGCTCCGCTTTGGTTTTATCGTGTCCTTGCAAACGGTGCAAAACCGCGGTATACTTACACATATTATAAAGGAGTGCAGGAAAGGGGGGCGGGCCGCATGTTCTACCGGCTGCCGTTCGTCAAATTTTTCAGCCGCATTTTGAACCGCGTCACCGTCACGGTGATCCTGGTGGCGCTGCAGCTGCTGTGGCTGTGCTGGGTGTTCTTCGCCATCACCACCGGCACCGGGCGGGTGTGGGTGAACGGCGTGCTCAACGCGCTGAGCCTGCTCATCATCCTGTATCTGGTGCGCAAGGACGAGAACAGCGCCTACAAGGTGGGCTGGATCGCGCTGATCGGCATCCTGCCGCTGCTGGGCGGGGCGCTGTACCTGGCCTTTGGCAACAAGCGGCCCTCCCGCCGCCTGCGCCTGAAGATGCAGGCCGTGGACGACGCCCACAAAAAGGACCTTGCCCAGCAGCCCGGCCCGGCCGACACGCTGGACGCCCGCGGGCTGGGCCAGAGCCGCTATGTGGCGAAATACGGCCCCTACCCGGCCTGGCAGAACACCCGCACGCAGTATTTCTCCTGCGGCGAGGCCATGTACCCGCAGCTGCTGGCCGATCTCGAAAAGGCCGAGAAGACGATCTTTCTGGAGTTCTTCATCGTCAGCCACGGATATATGTGGAACGGCATCGAGAAAATTCTGCGCCGCAAGGCTGCCCAGGGGGTGGACGTGCGGCTGATCTACGACGATTTCGGCAGCCTGCTGGGCCTGCCCACGGATTTTGTGGTGCGCATGGAGCGGGCGCACATCCGGTGCATCCCGTTCAACCCCGTGGTGCCGCTGCTCTCGCTGGTGATGAACCACCGCGACCACCGCAAGATCGTGGTCATCGACGGCACGGTGGCCTACACCGGCGGCGTGAACCTGGCGGACGAATATATCAACAAGGAGCAGCGCTTCGGCTACTGGAAGGACGCCGCCCTGCGGGTGGAAGGCGATGCTGCGTGGAATTTCACCGTGATGTTCCTCAACTTCTGGAACGCCTTCCGCCCCAGCGAGGAAGACTACAGCCCCTTCCGCCCCGCGCCGCTGGAGCCGCCGGTGTCGGACGGCGTGGTGCAGCCCTACGCCGACAGCCCGCTGGACGAGGAGCCCGTGGCCGAGACGATATACCTGAACATCCTGGCGCAGGCGCAGCGGTATGTCTATATTTACACGCCCTACCTTGCCATCGGCGAGGAAATGCTGGACGCGCTGCGGAACGCCGCCAAGCGCGGGGTGGATGTGCGGCTGGTGCTGCCGGGCATCCCGGACAAAAAGCTGGTGTTCCGGCTGAGCCGGTCCTATTATCTGCCGCTTCTGCAGGCGGGCGTGCGCATTTTTGAGTTCACGCCCGGCTTCCTGCACGCCAAGTGCTGGGTGAGCGACGACGTCACCGCCGTGGTGGGCAGCATCAACATGGATTACCGCAGCCTGTTTCTGCACTTCGAGTGCGGCGTGCTGCTGCAGCACAGCAGCCAGGTGGCCGTTCTGCGGGACGACGTGCTGGCAACGCTGCCCCAATGCCGCGAAGTGCAGGTGACGGACTGCCGCACCAGCCTGCCCGGCACCGTGCTGGACAGCGTGCTGCGCCTGCTGAGCCCCTTGATGTAAGAGAATTTGCAATAATGCACCGTTTTCCGGGCACACTACCTTCAAAGCCCCTGCGATGGGGCAGGAAAGGGAGCGTTATAACGATGAAACAGACAGTTCGAGGCATGATCCTGGGCTGCACCCTGGCGGCAGCACTGGTGCTGACCGGCTGCATGAACAGCAATTCCGGCGCGAACAGCGCCTCGCAGAGCCACAGCACGAGCGGCACGGCTTCCGGCAGCGGCGCATCGCAGACGGAAGACCGCTCCGGCTGGCGCACCGGCATGAGCGTGCTCACCGAGATGACCGAGCAGGACGAAAACGGCAAGCTGAACACCATCACGGCGGCGGTGGTGCTGGACGGCGAGGGCCGCATCCGGGATGTGCAGCTGGATGAGCTGGAGCTCACGGTGACGGCGGACGACACCGGCAAGGTGGACCTGCCCTCCGACCACCGCACCAAGCGCCAGAAGGGCGAGGACTACCCGCTGGCAGCGGTCTCCTCGCTGAAGGCGGGCTGGGCCGAGCAGGTGGATGCCTTCGGCCGCTGGCTGACCGGCAAGACCGCAGACCAGGTGCGCGGGCTGGAACTGGATACGGACGGCAAGGCGCAGGACGCCGACCTGCTGTCCGGCTGCACCATTGCGGTGGAGAACTACCGCAACGCCGTGCTGCGTGCCTGCGCGGATGCGCGCGAGATGAGCTGACCGGGCGGGTCTGAACAAAAAGCGGAACCGGGCCTCGGGAGACGAATGGGTCTTCCGGGGCCTTTTTGCGCGCCGGGCCGCGGGAGAAGATGCCGTGCGTTTTGTGCACAACTGCTAAACGTCTGGATAAAAACTGCCTGCAAAAAGGAGAAACTGCAAAAATTTGCGTTTCCCTCTTGCCAAACGGCGGCAAACGCGCTATTCTATAGTCACGGTTTAACACTTTAGCATGATAAAATGCTAAACCGAGAGGGAAATACATTGGGAAACCGAAAGGGGAGGAACCTTTTATGAAACGTCTTGTGTCTGCATTCCTGGCCGGTGCCATGGCGCTGAGCCTTGCCGCCTGCGGCGGTGCCGCATCCACTTCCACCGTGGCTTCTTCTGCCGCATCCGGCAGTGCCGCCGCTTCCGAGACCGCTGCCAGCGACCTGGATTCCATCAAGGAAAAGGGCAAGCTGGTCATCGGCTACACCGTCTACGAGCCCATGAACTACACCGACGCCGACGGCAGCTTCACCGGTTTTGACACCGAGCTGGCAACGGCTGTGTGCGAAAAGCTGGGCGTGGAGCCGGAGTTCGTGGAGATCAACTGGGACACCAAAGTGGTGGAGCTGGACGCCAAGAGCATCGACTGCATCTGGAACGGCATGACCCTGACCGATGACATCATGGCCAACACCGCCACCACCAAGGCCTACGCCAAGAACGCACAGGTCGTCGTGGTGAAGGACGGCACCGACTACGCTTCCACCGCCGATCTGGTGGGCAAGACTGTCGTCGCCGAAGCCGGTTCCGCCGGTGAGGCCGCCATTGAGGGCGACGAGAATCTGGCCCAGGCCGATTACGTCTCCAAGAGCGTGCAGACCGACTGCCTGATGGAAGTTGCCGCAGGCACTGCCGATGCCGCTGTGCTGGACCTGACCCTGGCCAATGCCATGATCGGCGAGGGCACCGACTACGCCAGCCTTGCGATCGTGGACGAGCTGAACGCCGAGGAATACGGCGTGGCCTTCCGCAAGGGCAGTGACGCCGCCGCCGCTGTGGATGCCGCCTTCGACGAGCTGAAGGCCGACGGCACCATGCAGGCGCTGGCCGAGAAGTACGATCTGGCTCTGGCCGACTGAGCATCTTACATGAAAAAGTGCGGAGCGCCCCCTGACCGGGGCGTTCCCTTTGTCAAAAAATTGGATGGATGGGTGTGTTCCTGTGTCTGTGATTTTGGGGCGTCTTTCCGGCGCATTTCTGCTCAACTGTGAGCTGTTTGCCCTGACCCTGCTGTTTGCACTGCCGCTGGGTCTGGTGGTGGCCTTTGGTTCCATGAGCCGGTGCAAGCCGCTGGCCGGTGTGGTGAAGACCTTTGTGTGGGTCATCCGCGGCACGCCGCTGATGCTGCAGATCATCGTCATCTACCTGGGTCCCGGCCTGCTGGGCATGGAGAACCCCTGGCCCTCCGGTTCCGGCGGCCGCATGGTGGCGGCGGTGGTGGCCTTTGCCATCAACTACGCCTGCTATTTCTCCGAAATTTACCGCGGCGGCATCGAGGCCATCCCCAAGGGCCAGACCGAAGCCGGTCAGGTGCTGGGCATGACCCGCACCCAGATCTTCTTCAAGGTCACGCTGCTGCAGGTGGTCAAGCGCATCCTGGCCCCCATGGGCAACGAAGTCATCACCCTCGTCAAGGATACCTCGCTGGCCAATACCATCGCCAACAAGGAGATCATCATGATGGCCAAGGAGTACAGCGCAAAGGGCCTGATCTGGCCGCTGTTCTCCACCGCCATCTTCTTCCTGGTGTTCGTGGGCGCACTCACCCTGCTGCTGGGCTGGGCCGAAAAGAAACTGGATTATTTCCGCTGATGAAAGGGAGGAAACAACATCATGGCATTGCTTGAAGCCTCCGGCATCGGCAAAAATTTCGGGGACACAAAGGTCCTCAAGGACATTTCGCTCACTCTGGAGCAGGGCGAAGCGCTGGCGATCATCGGCTCGTCCGGCTCCGGCAAGACCACCCTGCTGCGCTGCCTGAACTTCCTCGAGCGGCCGGACAGCGGCGTCATCAAGGTGAACGGCGAGACCATGTGGGACGCCGCCGACCCCGCCACCCAGCGGGAGAGCGAGGTGCGCAAAAAACGCCTGCACTTCGGTCTGGTGTTCCAGAACTTCAACCTGTTCCCGCAGTACACCGCCCTGCAGAACGTGATGCTGGCGGGCGAACTGCTGGCGAAGGAACGCCCGGACTACAAAGCCAACAAAAAGGCCATCCAGGCCGAGCTGGAGCAGCAGGCGAGGGAACTTTTGGCCCAGATGGGTCTTTCGGAGCGGGCGAACCACTACCCGCACCAGCTTTCCGGCGGCCAGCAGCAGCGCGTGGCCATTGCCCGTGCGCTGGCCCTGCACCCGGACATCCTCTGCTTCGACGAGCCGACCAGCGCCCTTGACCCGGAACTGACCGGCGAAGTGCTGCGCGTCCTGCGGGACCTCGCCGACCGCAAGACCACCATGATCATCGTCACCCACGAGATGCACTTTGCCCGCGATGTGGCCGACCGCATCCTGTTCATGGACGGCGGCGTGGTGGTGGAAGAAGGCCCCGCCAAGCAGCTCATTGAGCACCCGCAGGAGGAGCGCACAAAGCAGTTCCTGGCGCATTATTCGGAATAAGCATAGCTCCCTCAGAGTTTTCTGGGGGAGTTTTTCGCTGTATCGAAAAAACTTGACAATGCTGGTAAAATAATTATAATATAATTATGGAAACGATACAATTTGAATGGGACGAAAACAAGAACCAGATCAACCAGCGCAAGCATGGCATCTCGTTCCAGGAAGCAAAAACGGTATTTTATGACGAAGAAGCACTGGTGATCGATGACCCGGAGCATTCTGAACAGGAGGACAGATTCATCATTCTTGGCTTGAGCAATCAGGCAAATCTGCTCGTTGTGTGTCACTGTTACCGTGCGTCAGATACCGTTATCCGTATTATCTCGGCCAGAAAGGCGACCAAAACCGAATCGAAATACTATGGAGAGTAAGGAGGGTGCTACAATGCTGAATGAATATGATTTCTCCCACGCCAAAAAGAACCCCTATGCAAAAGCACTGAAAAAGCAGATCACCATCAATATCGATAGCAGTACGATCGATTATTTCAAGGCACAGTCGGAAGCGGTGGGCATTCCGTATCAGACGCTCATCAATTTGTATCTGAAGGATTGCGTGAATAATAAGCGCCGCCTTACGATGTCCTGGCAGGAAACAAAGACCGGCTGACCTTTCTTCGCAAAATCACCAATTCTTCCGGCAAAAATTCAGAAATGTTGATGCAATGCAAATCTTGTAAATCCGGCGTCGGTCCGCTATAATATCATTCATGAATGTACGCAACGTCCTGCCATTTCCGGCAGGGCGTTTTTCACGGTCAAAATCACGAAGATACGCTTTTTGAATGCGAATGGAATCCCCGTTTCCCGGCGGGTAGGAGGACTTTACACTATGACAAAGGATATGACCCAAGGCAGCCCGCTCAAGCTGATCCTTGCCTTCGCGGTGCCGCTGATGCTGGGCAGCCTGTTCCAGCAGTTCTACAATCTGGCCGATACCATCATCGTGGGCCGTTTCGTGGGCGTGGAAGCGCTGGCGGCCGTAGGCAGCGTGGGCGGCTTGAACTATCTGGTGCTGGGCTTTGTGAACGGCATCGCCTGCGGCTTTTCCATCCCCATTTCGTGGACCTTCGGCGCGAAGGATTACGCCGAGATGCGCCGCTACACCGCCAACACCGTGTGGCTGTCCGTCTTTTTTGCGGCGGTGCTGACCATCGTCACCGTGGCGCTCACCCGCCCGGTGCTGGTGTGGACCAACACCCCGGCAAACATCATCGACCTGGCGGATATCTACATCCGCACCATTTTCTGGGGCATCCCGTTCACCCTTCTTTATAATGTGACGAGCGCCCTGATGCGCGCCCTGGGCGACAGCAAGCGCCCGCTGTACTTCCTGCTGGTGGCAAGCTTTCTGAACATCGGGCTCGACCTGTTGTGCATCATCGTGTTCAAGATGGGGGCCTTCGGCGCGGCCTTTGCCACCGTGTTCAGTCAGGCGGTGGCGGGCCTCGGCAGCCTGCTGTACATCCTGCGCCACTACCACGAGCTGCGCTGGAGCAGGGAAGAAGGCCGTTTCAGCCTGACCCACTGCGCAAAGCTGTGCAATATGGGCATCCCCATGGGCCTGCAGTGCAGCATCACCGCCATCGGCAGCGTGGTGCTGCAGGGGGCCGTGAACGGTCTGGGCAGCGACATCGTGGCCGCGCAGACCGCCGGCAGCAAGGCGGCCCAGTTCCTCTGCGTGCCGCTGGAGAGCATCGGCACTGCCATGACCACCTACGCCAGCCAGAACATGGGTGCCAAGGATCTGGACCGCGTGAACCGCGGCGTGAACACCGCATTGGGCATCGGCTGCGTGTACAGCGTGGCCTCCTTCCTCATTCTGCGGGTGACGGACAAACTGCTCATCGGTCTGTTCCTGGACGCAGGCGAGACCGCCATTATGGCCAATGCGCAGGAGTTCATCTTCTGGAACAGCGTGTTCTACATCCCGCTGGCGGTGCTCATCATCTACCGCTACACCATTCAGGGCCTGGGCTATTCCGGCCTTGCCATGTTCGCGGGTGTGGCTGAGATGGTGGCCCGTGCCATGGTGGGCTTCTGGTTCGTGCCGCTGTGGGGCTACTTTGCGGCCTGCATTGCAAACCCGGTGGCATGGTTCTTTGCCTGCTTCTTCCTGATCCCTGCCTATTTTGTGGTGCGCGGCCGTCTGCAGAAGGAAAAGGATGCCGAAAACGCGCACGCCGCGCAGGCAGGGTGATTCGAGATCGTCTCCATCTGGCGCGGCCAGGGGCAGCGGGACGATCCTGTTATGTTGTTATGTCTGAGAATCGGAAAGGTCTGCGGATCTTTCCGATTCTCTTTTTTACAGAAACGGGAAGCGGCATCTGCCGGGGTCGGGGGCGGCTTCCTGTACAAAGCGTGGTCGCGTGGGGAAGGTTCGATGGCTTTTGCAAACTGCATCTCCGCCGGGGACGCTCCGCTGGGCCAGAGGACAAGAGGGGCGTTTCGACGCGCCCCTCTCATCCTCTGGACTCCACTTACCCCTGACGAGAAAGGGGCTGCTCGCCCCTTTCAGACCCCAAAGAAGAAGTCGAACCGGAAAAAAGCTAGCGCTTCGCTTCACGCTTTTTTCTCGTTTCTCCAATTTGAAAAAAGCTCCCCCTTTGACGGAGAGGGTTCTTTTATTTACAAATCCCGCCAAAAAGACTATACTATATCCATCTATGCATCTGAGAAAAAGGAGGGGGAGCGCATGGCAGAGCCGGAAACCGGACTGGAACAGATCGAGGGCACCGTGGAGGACATCATCTATGAGAACGCGGATAACGGCTACACCGTGTTCGAGGTGTCCGGCGGCGGTGTGGTCACGGTAGTGTGCGGCATCGTGGGCGAACTGCACGCAGGCGAGAGCGTGGTCTGCCGTGGCCGGTATGAGAACCACGCCACCTACGGCCGCCAGTTCCACGCGCAGGAGTGCGAGACCGACATGCCCAAGGACCTGGAAGCCGTCTATGCCTTCCTGGCCAGCCGGTCGCTGCCCTACATCGGCGCGAAAACGGCGGATAAGATCATCGACAAATTTGGTGCCGAAGCGCTGGAGGTCATCGCCAACGACCCCGCCCGCCTGACCGAGATCCCCGGCATCTCGCCGGACAAGGCCGACCGCATCCAGCAGGAGTTCAAACGCATGTTCGGCATGCGGGAACTCATCGCCTATCTGGCCCAGTTCGAGATCAGCCCCCGCAAGGCCATGGAAGTGTTCCGCACCTTTGGCCCCGGGGCCATGCAGGCCATCTCGGCCAACCCCTATCTGCTCTGTGGTGAACCGCTGCAGCTGGATTTCCGCCACGCGGACAGCATCGCACAGTATTACCATATGGAAGGGGACTGCGCTCAGCGGCTGGAAGCGGCTCTGCTGCGCACGCTGCGCCACAACGCGGGCAACGGCCACACCTGCCTGCCCCGGGCCCAGCTGCTGGAAACGGCGTCCAATTTCATCCACCAGCCGCCGGAAAAGCTGGCCGCCGCACTGGACAAATGCATCGAGACCGAAGAACTCTGCGTGAAAATGTTCGACGGGGTGCCGTATATCTACCTGCCGGACCTGCTGGCGGCGGAGCAGGACATCGCCGACCGGCTGGCGATGCTGGCCCAGCGGGGCAAAAACACGGCCCACGGGCTGGATAAGAACATTCAGATTTTGGAGCTGACCCAGGGCTTTGCCTACGCGCCGCTGCAGAAGGAAGCCATCCGCAAGGCCATGACCGAAAACTGCCTTGTGCTCACCGGCGGCCCCGGCACCGGCAAGACCACCACCGTCAACGCCATTCTGCAGCTGCTGGAAAATCAGGCCGAGCGGGTGGCCCTGTGCGCCCCCACCGGCCGCGCGGCCAAGCGCCTGAGCGAGCTGACCGGCCGCAAGGCCAGCACCATCCACCGCCTGCTGGAGGTGGACTACACCGGCGGGGTGGTCAGCTTCATCCACAACGACAAGAACCTGCTCAAGTGCGACGTGGTCATTCTGGACGAGATGAGCATGGTGGACGCGAAGCTGTTTCAGGCCCTGATCGCGGCTCTGCGCTACAGCTGCCGCATCATCATGGTGGGCGACGCCGACCAGCTGCCCAGCGTGGGCCCGGGCAACATTCTGGGCGAGATCGTCCGCTCCGGCTGTGTGCCCACCGTCTGCCTGAACGAGATCTTCCGGCAGGCGGCCCGTAGCCTCATCGTGGAGAATGCCCACCGCATCATCTCCAGTGAACCGCTGAAAAAGGGCGGCAAGACCGACGACTTCTTCTTTCTGGAGTCGGACGGCGACGCGGCCCAGAAGCTGGTGTGCGACCTCGTCACCACCCGGCTGCCGCGCAGCTATGGCTTCGACCCCATCAAGGATATTCAGGTGCTCTGCCCCACCAAGCTCGGGCCTACCGGCACCCAGGCGCTGAACGTGGAACTGCAGAACCTGCTCAACCCGGAGCAGAAGGGCAAGCCCCAGCTGCAGAGCGCGTCCCGTGTGTTCCGGGTGGGCGACAAGGTCATGCAGGTGCGCAACAACTACGAGATCGTCTGGAACCGCATCGGCGGGGAACAGGGCGTGGGTGCCTACAACGGGGACATCGGCATCGTGGAGAGCATCAACACGCGGGACCGCTCCATGGTGGTGCGCATGGACGACCGGCGGCTCATCTACCCGGCCGAGAACCTCAACGAGCTGGAGATCGCCTACGCCATCACGGTACACAAAAGTCAGGGCAGCGAGTTCCCGGCGGTGATCCTGCCGGTGGCGCAGGTGCCGCCGCGCCTTTGCTACCGCAACCTGTTCTACACCGGCGTCACCCGCGCCCGGAAGCTGTGCATCGTGGCGGGCAGGCGGGACGTTGTAAACCGCATGATGAGCAACATCCGCCAGAACCTGCGCTACAGCGGCCTTGCCCGTCTGCTGCAGGAAGCCCTGCCGCCGGAGGAAACGGACAGGGAAGAATGATGTGCTTCGCAATGATGCACCTGCGGCATGATGTCTGCTGACGCAGATGATGTGCGCTGCGGCGCATGAGGGTAGATGCGCCCTCTCCGTCACCTTCGGTGACACCTCTCCCCTCGGGAGAGCTGGCAATGCGAAGCATTGACTGAGAGGGTTTCCCCCTCAAAACCGGTATACTTTTTCCCGCAACTATGCTATACTGTACACTGGTATGATTTCCGGCCGGGCGGGTCCGCCGGGCCGTTATGACGATAGAGGAACGAAAGGAACAGAGATCTTATGGCACAGAACGATATCGGTATCGACCTCGGTACCACCACCATCATCATCGCGCAGGAGGGCAAGGGCGTTGTGCTCAACCAGCCCAGCGTTGTGGCAATGGATACCCGCAAGAAGACCGTGCTGGAAGCCGGTGACAAGGCGCTGGCCATGGTGGGCCGCACCCCGAACTACATCTCCGCCATCTTCCCGCTGAAGGATGGCGTCATCAGCGACCACACCATGACCCGTGAGCTGATCTGCCGCTTCGTCAAGCAGGTGTACAGCTCCCACATGGTCAAGCCCCGGGTGGCTGTCTGCGTGCCCGCCGCCATCACCGGCATCGAGAGCGACGCCGTGGTGGAGGCCGTGGTGGCCGCCGGTGCCCGCCAGGTCTACCTGATCGACGAGCCCATTGCCGCCGCCCTCGGCTCCGGCATCGACATCACCCAGCCCGACGGCCGCATGATCATCGACATCGGCGGCGGCACCACCGATATCGCCGTGCTGAGCCTTGGCGGCAAGGTCAAGGCCACCAGCGTGCGCGTGGCAGGCAACCACTACGATGAAGAAATTCTGAAGTACGTGCGCAACAAGTACAGCGTGGCCATCGGCCAGCGCACCGCCGAGGAACTGAAGAAAAACGTGGCCTGCTGCCCCCAGAAGACCGATTTCCACGAGACCATGGAGATCAAGGGCCGCAGCCTGCTCACCGGCCTGCCGGTGCGCGTCAACGTTTCCACCGACGACCTCTACGAGCCCGTGATGATGCTGAGCGAGCAGATCGGCACCGCAGCGCACCAGGTGCTGGAGAAGACCCCGCCGGAGCTGGCAGGCGACATCTACCGCAACGGTGTCATGCTCACCGGCGGCGGCGCACAGCTGCACGGCCTGACCGAGTACCTCAGCGAGGAGCTCAAGGTGGAAGTGACCGTCTCGCCGGACCCCGTCAACTGCGTGGCGCTGGGCACCGCCATGAGCCTGGGCATCAACGACAAGCTGGAGACCGGCTTCATGGACGCAACGCCCCGCATCGGCCGCCGCTGAGCACCCATGCCGAAAAAAGCGCGCAGGTGCGTGCACTGGACGCGAAGCGCCGGGCAGCACCATTTGTCCATGCTTCTGGCACAAAGGGTCAAAAAGAAAAATTGTCCATTTTTGTTGAAATAAATGGGAAAATAAGGTATACTATACCCAAATTGATTTTCTGCTAACGAGCTTGTATCGGACGCAGTATACAAGAAACAGGAGGAAAAACCATGGATTTAGGTTTTGACGTGGTCGTTACCATTACCGGCATCGTACTGGTGTTCCTGATCCTCGTGCTGTTGATGGCGATCATCACGCTGGAGGGCAAGATCTTCGATTCGATGAATGCCAAGAAGAAGGCTGCGAAGGAAGTTGCCAAGGCTCCCGCCGCAAAGCCCGCCGCAAAGCCCGCCGCACCCGTGCAGCAGGCTGCCGCCGCTCCGGCTCCGCAGGTCGAGGCAGGCATCCCCGGTGACGTGGTCGCCGCCATCATGGCCGCCATCCACGCCATGGGCAATGGCAAGTACACCCTCAAGGCAGTGCGCCGCAGCAAGAACGGCTGGGGCAATGCGGGCGTGAACGACACGACCGCACCGTTTTAACAGAGGAGGAAGAACATGACACAGTTTATTGATACTCTGGTCGGTATTTTCCAAAGTTCCGGCTTTGCACGCTTTGGCGAGCCGGGCGGCTACCTGTATGCGATCATGATCGCGGTGGGCTGCTTTTTGCTGTACCTGGCCATCGTCAAGGAGTTCGAACCCCTGATCCTGCTGCCCATGGCCTTTGGCATGATCCTGGCAAACCTGCCGGGCAGCGGCGTCATCCACATGGAATATTTCGTCGGTGACGGTCTGGAACACCCCATGTGGGTCGAGATCCTGAACAACGGCGGTCTGGCCGATATGCTCTACATGGGCGTCAAGCTGGGCATCTACCCGCCGCTGATCTTCCTGGGCATCGGCACCATGACCGACTTTGCTCCCCTGATCTCCAACCCCAAGAGCCTGCTGCTGGGCGCTGCCGCACAGTTCGGCATCTTCGGTACTTATATGGGCGCCCGTCTGCTGGCCGCGACCGGCCTGGTGGACTTCACCCAGAAGCAGTCCGCTGCCATCGCCATCATCGGCGGTGCCGACGGCCCCACCGCCATCTTCGTCACCTCCCGTCTGGCTCCTGAGCTGCTGGGCTCCATCGCTGTTGCGGCCTACAGCTACATGGCTCTGGTGCCCGTCATCCAGCCGCCCATCATGAAGGCTCTGACGTCCAAGAAAGAGCGTACCGTCGTGATGAAGCAGCTGCGCAGCGTTTCCAAGACCGAGAGGATCATCTTCCCGATCATGGTCACCATCATCGTGTCCCTGATCGTGCCCGATGCCGCCGTTCTGGTCGGTATGCTGATGCTGGGCAACCTGATGAAGGAGTGCGGCGTTGTGGATCGTATCCAGAAGACTGCCGGCAATGAGCTGATGAACATCATCACCATCTTCCTGGCACTGTCCGTTGGTTGCACCACCTCTGCCAACACCTTCCTGAACACCCGCACCCTGTTCATCATCGTGTTGGGCCTGATCGCCTTCTCCTTCGGCACTGCTGCCGGTGTGCTGTGCGGCAAGGTCATGTACAAGCTGACCGGCGGCCAGGTGAACCCCCTGATCGGTTCCGCAGGCGTTTCCGCTGTGCCTATGGCTGCCCGCGTTTCCCAGAAGGTGGGTCAGAGCGAGAACCCCTCCAACTTCCTGCTGATGCACGCTATGGGCCCCAATGTGGCCGGTGTTATCGGTTCTGCCGTTGCTGCGGGTATCCTGATCAACATCTTCGGCTAAGCGTTCCATAAAAAGCGATTTTCCCGCCCGTCGGTTCATCTGAACCGCCGGGCGGTTTTTGTTTGTGAACTATTCTCAATCGTTTTAAAATGTGGTATACTGTACTTTGATAGTATAAACAGAAAAGGAACAGGGGAAACCATGGCAACAGATCTCACACAGGAATTCTGCGCGCTGCGCGATACCTATATTGAAAAGCAGTTCGGCCGCCTGAACGACATGCAGCGGCAGGCGGTGTTCACCACCGACGGCCCACTGCTCATCCTCGCCGGTGCAGGCAGCGGCAAGACCACCGTGCTGGTCAACCGCATTGCAAACCTCATCCGGTTCGGCTCGGCCCACGGTTCCAGGCAGACGCCCCGTCCGGCCACTGAGGACGACGTGAAAGCCCTGCGCAATGCCATCATGACCGGCACCGACGCGCCCAGCTGGCTGGACGGCATGCTGCGCCAGAACGCTGTGCGCAGCTGGAACGTGATGGCCATCACCTTTACCAACAAGGCGGCAGGGGAGCTGAAAGAGCGTCTGCGCCGGATGCTGGGCGGCGAGGAAGGCGACGAGGTGTTTGCGTCCACCTTCCACTCGGCCTGTGTGCGCATCCTGCGCCGCTGGGCCGAGGAGATCGGCTACCCCCGCAGCTTCACCATCTACGATACCGATGACTCTCAGCGGGTGATGAAGGCGGTCTACAAAGACCTGAATGTAGATGACAAATTCCTGCCCATCAAAGCAGCCATCAACCAGATGAGCCGCTGGAAGGACCAGCTGGTCAGCCCGGAGCAGGCCCTTGCCAGCCCCGCCAAGGACACAAAAGGTGCCCTGACCGCCCGCATCTATGCGGCCTACGAGAAGCGTTTGAAAGAAGCCGGTGCCTTCGATTTTGATGATCTCATTTACCAGACCGTGCAGCTGCTGGCCGAGCACCCGGACGTGCGGGAGTTCTACCAGAACAAATACCGCTACCTGCTGGTGGACGAGTATCAGGACACCAGCGTGGCGCAGTTCCGTCTGGTGAGCCTGCTCACCGGCCCGGAGCGCAACATCTGCGTGGTGGGCGACGACGACCAGAGCATCTACCGCTTCCGTGGTGCCACCATCGAGAACATCCTGAACTTTGAAAAGCTCTACCCGGGCACCAAGACCATCCGGCTGGAGCAGAACTACCGCTCCACCTCCAACATCCTGAACGCCGCCAACTGCGTCATCCAGCACAACACCGAGCGCAAGGGCAAGACCCTGTGGACGGATAACGGCGAGGGCGACAAGGTGCAGGTGTACACCGCCGAGAACGAGCAGGACGAGGCCAGCCACATCGCGGACGTCATCGGCCAGCACCTGAAGGAGGGCGGACATCTGGCCGACCACGCCATCCTCTACCGCATGAACGCCCAGTCGGCCCCCATCGAAAGCTACTTCACCCGCGCGGGCATCCCGCATAAGATCGTGGGCGGCCAGCGCTTCAACGACCGCAAAGAGGTCAAGGATATCCACTCCTACATGTCCATCGTGGCAAACCCGCGCGACGACGTGCGCCTGCGCCGCATCATCAACGAACCGGCCCGCAAGATCGGCAACACCACGGTGGAAGTTATCGCCGACCTTGCCGCGCAGGAAAGTGTGAGCATGCTGGATATCATCAGCCACGCCGACCAGTACGCAAAGCTCAGCCGCGCGGTGATGCCGCTGCTGAAGTTCTGGCAGATCTATCAGCGCCTGCAGGATTCGCTGGAGACCCGCACGCTGGATGAATTTGCATCCGATGTCATTGAGCTGACCGGCTACAAGGCCATGCTGGAAGCCGACGCCGCCAAGGGCCACGAGGACGCGGCGGACCGCCTGCAGAACCTGGGCCAGCTGGTGAACAACGTGAAAAATTACTGCGACCAGCACGGCGAGGAAGCCACGCTGGAAGGCTATCTGGAAGACATCGCCCTTATCAGCGACATCGACAGCTACAACGAGAGCGCCGATCAGGTGGTGCTCATGACCATCCACTCGGCCAAGGGCCTGGAGTTCCCCTATGTGTTTCTCATCGGCATGGAGGAGGGCGTCTTCCCCAGCGAGATGAGCAAGTATTCCGAAGCGGACCTTGAGGAGGAGCGCCGTCTTGCCTATGTGGGCATCACCCGCGCCAAAAAGGAGCTCTACATCTCCAACAGCGTGTCCCGGATGCTCTATGGCCGCACCCAGCGCAACGAGCCCAGCCGCTTTTTGCGCGAGATCGAGCCGGAGTACATTGAGGAGACCCGCAGCCCGGTGCTGGAACAGCGTTCCCGTCTGGGCGGCTGGGGCAGCAGCTACAGCGACACGGTGCCGGGCGGTGCGTCCGGTTACTCCGGGCCGTCCGGCTGGGGCCGCAGCGCCGGGGGATACGGCGGCGGTTACGGTTCGGGCTACAGTTCCGGCGGCCGCAGCGGCTATCTGAACCGCGAATACAACGCCGGTGAGGGCCGTGGTTTCGGCTCGGCCTACGCAAATCGGGGCCAGAGCATGGGCGGTTATGGCTCCGGCTATGGCCGCAGCGGCGGGAGCGCCGGATATGGTTCTGGTTACGGCTCTGCCTATGGTTCTGGAAAAACAAACGGTGCAGCGCAACGAAATACTGCAAAGCAGATAAACTTTACAGGCACACCGGCCCCGAAACCGGTCTCCACCGGCCCCAAGCACTACGAGCCCGGCGATATCGTGGAGCACAAGGTGTTCGGCCGCGGCCAGGTGGTGGCGGTCAAACCCGCCGCCGGGGACCAGATCGTCGAGATCAACTTTGACAAGGTCGGCATCAAGAAGACCATGGCGAACTTTGCGCCGCTGACCAAGATTACGGAGGAATGACACGCTTATGATGACCGTTCGTTTGATCGCCCATACCCCGGAACCGGAAAAGGTGGTGGCCGCTGCGGCAAAGCTGTGCTATTCCGACGCCCACATCACCGACCTGCTGGACGGCCTGACCGAGGAAAAGACCGCAAAGTTCCTCACCATGCTCAGCGACCTCGGCCATGCAAGCCCCATTGAGCACGCCAGTTTCACCTTTGGCATCGAGGGCGTCAGCCGCACTTTGCTGGCGCAGATCACCCGCCACCGCATTGCGTCCTTCAGCGTGCAGAGCCAGCGCTATGTGCGTCTGGACGATTTCCGCTATGTGGTGCCGCCTGAGATCGAGGCCATTCCCGAAGCAAAGGAAGCCTTCCTCGCCAGCATGGAAGAAGACGCCAGGCGCTATCTCGACCTTGCCCACAAGCTGGAAGAAGGCCACACTGCCCGCCTGATGGCCGAGGGAATGCCGGAAAAGCAGGCCCGCGCCAAGGCCAGCAAGCAGGCCAATGAGGACGCCCGTTTTGTGCTGCCCAACGCCTGCGAGACCAAGATGGTGGTCACCATGAACGCCCGCAGCCTGCAGAACTTCTTCCACCTGCGCTGCTGCAGCCGCGCCCAGTGGGAGATCCGGGAGCTGGCCGAAAAGATGTTCGAGCTGGTGTACCCCGTGGCCCCGCACATTTTTGCAAAGTCCGGCCCGGCCTGCGTCAGCGGCCCCTGCCCGGAGGGCAAGATGTGCTGCGGCAAAACGGCCGAGGTGCGCGCAAGATATGCCGCTATCAAGGAAGGTGCCGCCGTATGAGCAAGGGCAGACTGATCGTGCTGGAAGGGCTGGACGGCAGCGGCAAGGCCACCCAGGCAAAGCTGCTTGCCGCGCATCTTGCCGCGCAGGGCTTTTCTGTGCGGGAGGTCACCTTCCCGAACTACGAGAGCGATTCCAGCGCGCTGGTCAAGATGTATCTGGCCGGGCAGTTCGGCCAGCACCCGGACGATGTGAACGCCTACGCCGCGTCCAGCTTTTACGCGGTGGACCGCTACGCCAGCTACAAAAAGGACTGGGGCAGCTTTTATGAGAACGGCGGCGTCGTCATCGCCGACCGCTACACCACCTCCAACGCGGTGCACCAGTGTTCGAAGCTGCCGCCGGAGCAGTGGGAAGCATTTCTCGGCTGGCTGTTCGATTTTGAGTTCCATCTGCTGGGCCTGCCCGCGCCGGATAAGGTGATCTACTTACAGGTGGACCCGGCTGTGAGCCAGAAGCTGATGACCGAGCGCTACCACGGCGATGAGAGCAAAAAGGACGTCCACGAAAAAGACACCGAGTACCTTGCCCGCAGCCGTGCCGCTGCCGAATACTGTGCCGCCCACCTCGGCTGGCAGACCGTCCACTGCACCAGCGGCGGCGCGATGCGCAGCATTGAGGACATTCAGGCGGAAGTGCAAAGTGCTGTATTGGAGCGCTTGAAAGGTTGACAGGACAGCAGGTCTGCGTGCCGATGGCGTTCTCCTCAGAGAAACTACCGGCCCACAGACTGGGCAGCATAAAATTCAACAAGAGGGGGTATCCTGAAATGTATCGTCTGATGCAGCCGGAAGACAAACCGGCGGTGCTGGCTTTGTGGCAGAGCCAGCGCAAGGAATCCGAAGAATTTGCAAAAAAAGCCATGGAACAGTTTGCAGGCGAGCAGAACGTCTACGTCGCTGAGGAAAATGACGAGATCGTTGCCGTGGCGCTGGCCGTTCCGGTCACGCTGCAGGCCCGTACCGGCAACTATTTATATGGCCTGTGCGGCGAAGGCAGCCTGATTTTGGCGGGCCTGCTGGATTACCTGTGTGCCCAGCAGAAGCTGCGCGGTGCGGGCTTTACCGTGGCGGTGCCCAAAGGCCCCGAGCAGGCGGCCCTGCTGCAGGATAAGGGCTTTGCCTGGGCGTTCCCGCTGCGGTGCCTGCCCCGCGAGGTGGAGCGCAACCTGTGGAGCCAGGCCGAGTTCGACTCGGTCACGGCCAAAAAGCTGTGCGAACTGCGGGAGCGCTTCTGGCCCGACACGGTGCAGCTGGACCCGGAGCGCATGGCTGTGGTGCTGGGCGACCTCTACTCGGCCGGTGCCACCATCGTTTCCAGTGAACACGGCTACGGCATCTACTTCCGCGAGGAAGACACCCTCTACTTCGTGGAGCTGCAGGCCGATACCGACCGTGCCGCCGAAGTGCTGATGGAAGCCGCCCGCGAGAAGGAAGTCATCGTGGAGAAGGCGGTCATCACCGTGGGCGCGTCCCAGACGCTGTTCCTCGGCGAGGGCACCCGGCAGGAATACGGCATGATCCGCTTTGACGGCGAGCCCTTCGATGTGACCGAAAGCTACATGCGCCTGATGATGGAAAACTGATTGGAAAAAAGGAGTGCACATGGCACAGAAACATTCCCATGCCGCCCGCAAAAAAGGCGGTGCATGGAAGATTTTGCTGGTCCTCGTGGTGCTGCTGGCGCTGGCTGCCGGTGCGGCACTGCTGTTTGCCCGCAGCGAGATCAATGGCCGAACTACGGACGCAGAGCCGGTCACGGTGAGCATCCAGCAGGGCAGCGGTGTTTCCGCCATCGCCCAGAAGCTGAAGGACGCGGGCGTCATCCGCTCGACCTACCTGTTCCGCTGGTATGTGGGGCAAAAGGGGACTGCCGCAAAGCTGCAGTACGGTGACTTTGCGCTGACGCCCGGCACCGGTTACGATGACCTCATCGCGGCCCTTTCCACCTACGCCAAGGCCGAAACGGTGCGGGTGACCATCCCGGAGGGCACCACGGCCATTGCCATTGCGCAGAAGATGGAAGCCGCAGGTCTGTGCAGCGCCGAGGACTTTTTAAAGGAAGCCAACGAGGGCGATTTCAGTGAGTACACCTTCTGGCAGTATGTGCCGGACGACGCTGACGCGCCGGACCGCTTCATGAAATGCGAGGGTTACCTGTTCCCGGAGACCTACGAGTTCTTGAAGGACGACACGGTGCACAACTATGTGGCCACCTTCTACGCTCAGTTCGATGCTCAGATCACCGATGAAATGTACGCCGAACTCAAAAAGCAGGAGATGACCCTGCCGGAGCTTATCACGCTGGCGTCCTTCGTGCAGGAGGAAGCCGGCAACAGCCAGGACTCCAACGTGGCACAGGTGTTCCGCAACCGTCTGGCGGAAGGTTCGCCTTACCCGCGCCTGCAGAGCAACACCTCCAGCTACATCCAGAGCGACGCCGACAACAATTACCTCTGGAACTGGGTGGCACCCTACTACGGCGGCTGGGATAATATCCCGGAAAACATCGTGGCTGCGTATGATACCTACAGCTGTAAGGGCCTGCCTGCCGGGCCCATCTCGAACCCGGGCCTTGCCGCTATCCAGGCGGCGCTGGACCCGCAGCCCGACGAGGATGCGAAAGACGCCTATTTCTTCGTCACCGACCTCAAGGGCAACTACTACTATGCCCACACCCTGAGCGAACACAACGCCAACTGCCAGACCGCAGCGGACGTGAACAAAACGGTGGGGTGAGGGAACTCTACCGTCATTTCTGAAAAAAGAGAGGAATTTGAATATGCTGCAAATCCCGGAACTGCTCGCCCCGGCGGGCGACCTGGAACGCCTGCGCTATGCCGTGAACTACGGCGCGGACGCTGTTTACTGCGGCCTGCCGGAATTCGGCATGCGCTCTGCCCCGGCCAATTTCACGCCGGAGCAGCTGACGGAGGGCGTCATCTACGCCCACGCCCGCGGCCGCAAAGTCTACCTGACCATGAACACCCTGCCCACCAATGAGGAAGCCGACCGTCTGCCCGAGGCCATCCGGGAAGCCGCCAAGGCCGGTGTGGATGCCTTCATCGTGGCAGACCTGGGCGTGCTGGAGGCCTGCAAGACCTTTGCGCCGGACATCGACGTGCACATGTCCACCCAGACCGGCATCACCAACTGGGCCGCCGCCCGCGCCGCCTACGATCTGGGCGCAAAGCGCGTGGTGCTGGCCCGCGAGATGACCCTGCAGGACATTGCCACCATCCGCGACAAGACCCCGCCGGAACTGGAGATCGAAGCCTTTGTGCATGGTGCCATGTGCATGAGCGTCTCGGGCCGGTGCCTGCTGTCCACCTACATGACCGGCCGCGACTCCAACCGCGGCCAGTGCGCTCAGCCCTGCCGCTGGAAGTACTTCCTCAGCGAGGAGAACCGTCCCGGCCAGCTCTATGAGATCGGCGAGAACGAGAATGGCAGCTACATCCTCAACGCCAACGATATGTGCACCGCGCCCTTCATCGACCTCATCTGCAAGGCGGGCGTGGACAGCCTGAAGATCGAGGGCCGCGCCAAGACCTTCTACTATGTCGCCAGCGTCACCGCCGCTTACCGCAAGGCACTGGACGCCTACCTCGCCGACCCGCTCAATGATAACTTTGAACTGCCCGCCGAGGTGTACGAGGAGCTCACCCGCACCAGCCACCGCCACTATTCGCCCGGCTTCTACTTTGGCCGTGAGCAGGCAAAACAGTCCACCGACAGTGCCGCCTACATCCGCGATTGGGAGTTCGTGGGCACCGTGGACGGCTGGGAGAACGGCATCGCCTCCTGCCAGCAGCGCGGCAAGTGGAGCCTGGGAGACCGGCTCGAAGCCCTCTGCCCGGACGGCCGCAGCATCCCGCTGACGCCGGAATGGATCGAGAACGAAGCCGGTGAGCGGGTGGAGAGCACCCCTCATGCCATGGAAAAATACACCATCCCCACGCCGGAGCTGCCGCCCATGAGCCTGCTGCGGCGCAAGACCGTTTAAGGAGAACCTGTGATGGAGCCAAAACGCCTGTGTCCTTATTGCCTGCAGCCGATCCCCCCGGCGGCACAGAGCTGCCCGCACTGCGGCAAAGTTTTCGCTGACCGCAACCCCGGCGGCACCCTGCCGGTGGGCACCGTGCTGGCCGGGCGCTACACCGTGGGCGAGATGCGCAGCATCGACGGTGAGGGCGTCCTGTACCGGGGCGTGGAAAATCTGGGCGGCTTCCGGGTGACCATCAAGGAATATCTGCCCGTCACCCTCTCGGCCGAGCGCACGGCGGAGAACACTCTGTGCCCCAAGACCGGCAGCGAAGTGCTGTTCAAGACCACCCGCATGGATTTTGAGGACCTCTACCGCGCCATCCAGCGCATCACGCCAGCGAACGGCCTGGAAGCGGTGCTGGACGTGGTGGAAGCCAACAACACGGTCTATGCTGTCATGGAGAACCCCGGCGGCACCCTGCTCAGCCAGTGGCTGGAAGACCGGCCCGGCCCCCTCCGGCCGGAGGAGACCAGCGCCATGCTGCAGCCGGTGTTTGAGGGTGTGGCCGCCATGCACAAGATCGGCCTGGTGCACCGGGGCATCTGCCCGGAGAACATCCGCGTGATGGGCGACGGCCGGTGCCGTCTGGCGGGTTACGCCACGGTGGGCCTGCGCACGGCGGGCAGCGGCCTGCACGAGCAGCTCTACGAGGGCTATTCGGCCCCGGAACAGTATTCCACCGCCGAGTTTGAAGGCCGCTATACCGACGAATACAGCCTTGCGGCGGTGTTCTACCGCATGGTGTGCGGGCAGGCCCCGGTACCGGCCGCGCAGCGCATGGTGGCAGATTCCAACCCGCGCGCCAAAACGGTGAACAGCGCCGTGCCGGGCTATGTCTCGCAGGTGCTGCAGCTGGGCCTGCGCCTGCGGCCCATGGAGCGCATCCAGACGGTGCCGCAGCTGTATCAGGCCCTTTCTTCCAAAGAATACACCACCGAGCTCACCCGCACCATGAAGCCGGAGACCCCGGTGCGCACGGCTGCCCCGGAACCGGAACACCGCGAACACCTGCTCAGCCTGAAAGCCCTGCTGGCGGGCATTCTGATCTTGCTTTCCATCCTCATCCTGCTCACGCTGTGGGGCATGATGAGCCACAAAAATGATTCGGCACCTTCTGCCGTGGAGCCGGAACCTGCCAGCAGCGAGGTGCTGGAACCCCAGAACCTTGTGCCGGACTTCCTTGGCATGGATTACGCGCAGGTGCAGAACAACCGGGAATACACCGGCATGTACCTGTTCTACGTCACCGAAGAATACAGCGACACCGCCCCGGCAGGCCAGATCATCCAGCAGGACCCGGCAGCTGACACCGTGCTCAAGGCAGGGGAGACCATCCGCCTTGTGGTGAGCAAGGGCCCGGAGACGGTGGAGATGCCGAACCTCATTGGCTTCACCCAGGACGGCGCGGTGAAGGAGCTGGAAGCCCGGGGCCTCGTGGCCAGCTGCTTCATGGTAGTGAACGATGGCTCCTACGCCGCAGGCTGCGTGGTGCGCGCCAGCGAGGAGCCGGGCACGAAGGTTGCCGTGGGCACGGTCATCACCGTGTATATCGCCGCGGACCCCAGTGTGCAGATCACCACGCCGGAGGAACCTGCCGCGACAGAACCCACCACCGAACCGGAAGCCCCTGCCGCCGAAGGGGAGACGGAAGCGGGGTCACAATAAAAGCAGAAGCGGGAGCCTGAATTCAGGCTCCCGCTTCTGCTTGTTTAGGATAGGAAAGAGAATGGCTTAGTTAGAGGTTGGTGTAGCCCATCAGGTAGCGGTCTACCTCGGCGGCGCAGTCGCGGCCTTCGCGCAGGCCCCACACCACAAGGCTCTGGCCGCGGCGCATATCGCCGCAGACGAACACCTTTTCCACGTTGGTCTTGAAGCTGTGGTCGGCCACGTTGCCGCGGGCGGTCAGCTCCACACCAAATGCATCGGCCACGTAGTTTTCGCAGCCGGTAAAGCCTGCGGCGATGAACGCCAGCTGGCAGTCATAAGTGAATTCTTCGCCGGTGGGCACCATGTTGGTGCGGCCGGTCTCGGGGTCACGCTCCGGCTTCAGGGTGCTGATGACGGCACCGGTCAGGTTGCCGGCGTCATCCTTCAGGAACTCTTTGACCGTGGTCTGGTAGACGCGCGGGTCCTTGCCGAACTTGGCAAGGCACTCGGTCTGGCCGTAGTCCACTTTGAGCACCCGGGGCCACTCCGGCCACGGGTTGGAAGCAGCGCGCTCCTTGGGCGGCTGAGGCATCATTTCCAGTGCCACCAGATCGGTGCAGCCCTGCCGCAGGGCCGTGCCCTGACAGTCGTTGCCGGTGTCGCCGCCGCCGATGACCAGAACGTTCTTGCCCTTGGCGTCGATGGCTTTGCCGTCGGCAAACTGGCTGTCCAGCAGGCTTTTCGTCACGCTGGTCAGGTAGTCCACGGCAAAATGCACGCCGTTGGCATCGCGGCCGGGCACGTTCAGGTCACGGGCCTTCTTGGCGCCGCAGCACAGCACCACGGCATCGTAGCCGTTCAGCAGATCTTCGGCTGCCACGGCCCCACCGATGTCCATATTGGTGCGGAACTCCACGCCCTCGGCCTGCATGATCTTGATGCGGCGCTCAATGACGGATTTGTCCAGCTTCATGTTCGGGATGCCGTACATCAGCAGGCCGCCCACGCGGTCGGCGCGCTCAAACACGGTCACGGCGTGGCCGCGCTTGTTCAGGTACTCGGCCACGGAAAGGCCGGACGGGCCGCTGCCCACCACGGCAACGCTCTTGCCGGTGCGTGCCGGCGGGGGAGCCGCGTGCAGCCAGCCCTTGGCATAGGCCGTCTCAATGATGGCGTGCTCGTTCTCGCGCACGGTCACGCTGCTGCCGGTCACATCGCCGCAGGTGCAGGCGGCCTCGCACAGGGCGGGGCACACCCGGCTGGTGAACTCCGGGAAGCGGTTGGTGGCCATCAGGCGGTGCATGGCCAGCTCCCACTTGCCGTGGTAGACCAGGTCGTTCCACTCCGGGATGAGGTTGTTCAGCGGGCAGCCGGAGGCCATGCCGCCGATCATCATGCCGGCCTGGCAGAAGGGGACGCCGCAGTCCATGCAGCGCGCCGCCTGGGTCTGCTGCTCCTCGCGGGAGAGCCAGACGTGAAATTCGTTGAAGTTTTCCATGCGCTCCAGCGGCGGCACATCCGTGCTGGTTTTGCGCGTATAATCGATAAATCCTGTTGTCTTGCCCATAACGCAGCCCTCCTTACTTCTTCTTCTGCACCGTGTAGAATGCTTCGATCTGCGCCTGCTCGCCGTCCAGACCGCGCTCCTCTACGGACGCGATCACCCGCAGCATGCGGTCGTAATCGTAAGGCAGAACTTTCTTGAACTTGGGCAAAAATTCGCTGAAGTTGTCCAGAATTTCCTTGCCGCGGGGGGAGCCGGTGGCTTCCACATGCTCGCGGATGAGCTCTTTCAGGGTGGCAACGTCGTACTTGTGCTCCACGGGCTCCAGGCTGACGGTCTCCTTGTTCACGCGCTGGTAGAAGTCCCAGTTCTCGTCCAGTACATAGGCGATGCCGCCGGTCATGCCGGCTGCAAAGTTCTTGCCGGTCTGGCCCAGCACGACCACCGTGCCGCCGGTCATGTACTCGCAGCCGTGGTCGCCCACGCCCTCCACAACGGCGGTAGCACCACTGTTGCGCACGGCGAAGCGCTCACCGGCCACGCCGGAGATGAACGCCTTGCCGCTGGTGGCACCATAGAGGGCCACGTTGCCGGTGATGATGTTCTCCTCCGGCTTGAAGGTGATACCCTCGGGCGGGCGCACCACGATCTTGCCGCCGGAAAGGCCCTTGCCCATATAGTCGTTGCAGTCGCCCACAAGGTCCAGCGTCAGGCCATTCGGGATGAATGCACCGAAGCTCTGGCCGCCGGCACCCACGCAGTGGGCGGTGTAAACATCATCCGGCAGGCTGTTGCCGTATTTGCGGGTGATCTCGCTGCCGAAGATGGCACCAAAGGCGCGGTCCGTGTTGGAGACATCCAGATTCACGCTCTGGGGATTCTTGCTGTTCAGCTTGAACTTCTTCATCAGCACCTTCATGTCGAGGGTGTTTTCCAGATGGAAGTCGTAGGTATCAGCAGGCACAAAGTGCACGTTGCTGTTCTCGATGGCGGGGTTGTGCAGGATGCAGTCCAGGTCCATCTTGGAGGCGCGGCTGCCGGGTGCGGCAGGCTTGACCTTGAGCAGGTCGGTGCGGCCCACCAGTTCGTCGATGGTGCGCACGCCCAGCTTTGCCATGTACTCGCGCAGCTCCTGGGCCACAAAGGTCAGGTAGTTGATGATGTATTCCGGCTTGCCGTGGAAATTCTTGCGCAGCTCCGGGTTCTGGGTGCAGATGCCCATGGGGCAGGTGTCCAGGTTACACACACGCATCATCACGCAGCCCTCAGCCATCAGCAGGGTGGTGCCGAAGCCGAATTCCTCCGCGCCCAGCATGCAGCTGATGGCCACGTCGCGGCCGCTCAGCAGCTTGGAGTCGCTCTCGATGCGCACGCGGGTGCGCAGGCCGTTCAAAATCAGGGTCTGGTGGGTCTCGGCGATGCCCAGCTCCCAGGGCAGGCCCGCGTTCTTGATGGAAGTGCGCGGTGCTGCACCGGTGCCGCCGTCGTAGCCGGACACCAGAATGACCTGTGCGCCGCCCTTGGCCACACCGGCCGCAATGGTGCCGACACCGGCCTCACTCACCAGCTTGACATTGATGTTGGCGTTGCGGTTGGCGTTCTTCAGGTCGTAGATCAGCTCGGCCAGGTCCTCGATGGAGTAGATATCGTGGTGCGGCGGGGGGGAGATCAGGCCCACACCGGTGGTGCTGTGACGGGTCTTGGCGATCCACGGATACACTTTGGCACCGGGCAGGTTACCGCCCTCGCCGGGCTTTGCGCCCTGTGCCAGCTTGATCTGAATTTCTTCGGCAGAGACCAGATACTTGCTGGTGACGCCGAAACGGGCGGAAGCCACCTGCTTGATCTTGGAATTGCTCTCGCTGTGGTAGCGCTCCTCGGGCTCGCCGCCCTCGCCGGTGTTGCTGCGGCCGCCCAGACGGTTCAGGGCGATGGCAATGGTCTCGTGGGCTTCGCTGCTCAGGGCACCGTAGCTCATGGCCGCGCCCTTGAAGCGCTTGACGATGGAGCTCACCGGCTCCACTTCCTCCAGCGGGATGCCGCCGTCCGGGGCAAAGTTGAAGTCCAGCAGGCTGCGCAGGTGCACGCCGTCGGTGCCCATGTTGTCCACGGTATTGGTGAACTGCTTGAAGGCCGAGTAATCGTTGGTGAAGCAGGCCTTCTGGAACAGGTGGATGGTCTGCGGGTTGAACAGATGATCTTCCTTGCCGCTGCGGAACTTGTGGGCACCGCCGTCGGCCAGCTCCATGTTGATGTCCAGACCCAGCGGGTCAAAGGCCGCGTTGTGCTGGGCTTCCACATCGGCCTGAATATCTTCCAGACTGATGCCGCCCACACGGCTCACGGTGCCGGTGAAGTATTTGTCGATGACATCCTTCGAGATGCCCACCGCCTCAAAGATCTGGCTGCTCTGGTAGCTCTGGATGGTGGAGATGCCCATCTTGGAGGCGATCTTCACGATGCCGTTCAGGATGGCGTTGTTGTAGTCCTCCACGGCGGCATAATAGTCCTTGTCCAGCAGGCCTTCGTCAATGAGCTGACCGATGGTCTCGTGGGCCAGATAGGGGTTGATGGCGCAGGCACCGTAGCCCAGCAGGGTGGCGAAGTGGTGCACCTCGCGGGGTTCAGCGCTTTCCAGAATGAGGGCCAGTGCGGTGCTCTTTTTGGTGCGGATGAGGTACTGGGACACGGCGGAAACAGCCAGCAGGCTGGGGATGGTCACATGGTATTCATCCACGTCGCGGTCGGACAGGATGATGATGTTTGCACCCTCTTTGTAGGCACGGTCCACTTCCAGGAACACGCGGTCGATGGCCTTTTCCAGGCTGGTGTTTTTATAATAGTTGATGGACACCGTGGCTACCTTGAAGCCCGGCACGTTCATGTACTTGATCTTCAGCAGGTCGGTGCTGGTCAGAATGGGGTTGTGGACTTTCAGCACCTTGCAGTTCTCGGGCTTATCCTCCAGCAGGTTGCCGTGGGCGCCGATGTACACGCTGGTGGAGGTGACCACCTTCTCGCGGATGGCGTCGATGGGGGGGTTCGTCACCTGCGCAAAGCGCTGCTTGAAGTAGTTGAACAGCGGGGGATGCTGGTCGCTCAGCACGGCCAGCGGCGTATCAGTGCCCATGGCACCGGAAGGCTCTGCACCGGCCCGGGCCATGGAGAGGATCATGGTGTTCACGTCCTCGTACTTGTAGCCGAACACCTTCTGCAGGCGGGTGAGCTGGTCGCCGGTGTAGCTTTCCACCTTCACGTTGGGGATCTTCAGCTTGGCCAACTCCACAAGGTTGCGGTCGATCCACTCGCCGTAGGGTTCGCGGCTGGCGTAGAACTCCTTCAGCTTTTCGTCATCCACCACTTCACCCTTCACGGTATCCACCAGCAGCATTTTGCCGGGGCGCAGGCGGTCCTTGACGAGGATATTCTCCGGGTCGCATTCCAGCACGCCCACCTCAGAGGACAGGATCATGCGGCCGTCCTTGGTGATGTAGTAGCGGCTGGGGCGCAGACCGTTGCGGTCCAGCACAGCGCCCATCACGTCGCCGTCCGAGAACAGGATGGCGGCGGGGCCGTCCCAGGGCTCCAGCATGGTGGCGTAATACTGGTAAAAATCGCGCTTTTTCTGGCTGATGTTCTTGTTGTTCTCCCACGGTTCCGGGATGGTGATCATCACGGCCAGCGGCAGGTCCATGCCGTTCATCACCATGAATTCCAGCGCGTTGTCCAGCATGGCGGAGTCGGAGCCGGAGGTGTTGATGATGGGCAGAATTTTGTTCATGTCGTCCTGCATGATGGAGCTGGAAATGCTCTCCTCGCGGGCCAGCATGGCGTCGGTGTTGCCCTTGATGGTGTTGATCTCGCCGTTGTGCAGGATGAAGCGGTTGGGGTGGGCGCGCATCCAGCTGGGGTTGGTGTTGGTAGAGAAGCGGCTGTGCACCATGCCGATGGCGGATTCATAGTCGGGGTCCTGCAGGTCGGTGTAGAACAGGCGCAGATCGTGCACCAGGAACATGCCCTTGTACACGATGGTGCGGCTGGACAGGCTGGGCACATAGGTGCCGTTGCTGGCCTGCTCGAACACGCGGCGCACGATGTAGAGCTTGCGGTCAAAGTCGATGCCCTTGCTCACCTTGGCGGGCTTTTTGATGAAGCACTGCCAGATGGCGGGCATACAGTCGCGGGCTTTCTGGCCCACGGCGTCCGGGTTCACGGGTACCTTGCGCCAGGCCAGAAATTCCAGGCCCTCTTTGCGGGTGACCACCTCGAACAGCTTCATGGCCTGGGCCCGCAGGTGTTCGTTCTGGGGGAAGAAGAACATGCCCACGCCGTATTCGCGCTCGTTGCCCAGGCGGATGTTCATTTCCTCGGCCACTTTGGAGAAGAACTTGTGGCTGATCTGCAGCAGGATGCCCACGCCGTCGCCAGTCTTGCCCTCGGCATCCTTACCGGCGCGGTGCTCCAGCCGCTCCACGATGGCCAGTGCATCGTCCACGGTCTGGTGGCTCTTGCGGCCCTTGATGTCCACCACAGCGCCGATGCCGCAGGCGTCGTGCTCAAACTGTGGATCGTACAGGCCAAGGGTGTTTTTCTGCTCTGTAAAGTTTTCCATAGACTTTCCCATCCTTTATCAAAATCCTCACCGGATGCGGCACCCTCCGCATTCTGACAAAAAAGAAAAGCGCCCCGCAAGGGCAGAGTTTACCCTTGCGGAACGCCTTTGTTCCGGTACTTTCTATTATAGCGGGCGCTGAAAAATCTTCAAGTGACAGCTGCACCAAATATGATGGCGGCTTTCCACCGCTTCTTGTGCGAAACGCCGCGAACGGCCCGAACTGTGCACCGTACAAAACAAAACCGCCGCATCCGGCCGCCTTTGCGGGGCAGGGGATGCAGCGGTTTGTGTGCGCTCGTGTGGCTTTTCCGCCCTTAGTGCTTTGCAGCACGCTGTTTGCGGGTGAAGAACCATCCGCATGCCAGCAGGCCGAAGCCGAAGCTCATCAGCACGACAGCCAGCCAGCCGGTGGTGCCGGTCTGGGGCAGGGTGTCGGCCTTGGTGGTATCCTGTGCGGGGGTCTCAGCCGGCTGGGCAGGCACGGTGGTGTCGTCCTGGGCCGGTTCCTCGCCGGGGGTCTCGTCCTGTGCAGGTGCGTCGGGCTCTGCAGGCTCCTCGGGGGTCTCCGGGGTCTCCGGGGTCTCCGGGGTCTCGGGCTCCGTGGGTTCCTCGGGCTCCGTCGGGACGACCGGGACATCGGGGATGTCCGTGCCGTTCTTCAGGTTGGTGAAGACGATCTCGGCGGTGTCATTCTTGGGCACAACGCCGGTGTCTGCGCCGCTGACGCTCTGCAGGGTCCAGCCGGTCTGGCGGACCTCGGCGATGGTGTAGCCAACGCCTGCAGGCAGGTTTGCGATGGTGATGCTTTCGCCGCCCTTCAGCGAGAAGGATGCGATGCCGTTTTCAAACTGCACGCCGTATTCTTCTGCGTCTGCGGTGGTGATGGTGTTGTCATCCAGCATCAGCATAAAGTTGAAGACGGTGTCCGCGTCGTCGGCGTCCAGCTCACCGGCCAGCTCCTTGGTGACCACCAGGGAACCGGTTGCGGTCTGCTTTTCGTTGACGAACGCGATCTCGGCGGTGGCGCGGTAGGGCACTTTGCCCTCGGCGTCGCCGTCCACCCGGGCCAGCAGCCAGCCGCCCTTGGACTGCTCGGTGATGGTGTAACCCATGCGAACAGGCAGGTTTTCGATGGTCTTGCTTTCGCCGTCTTTCAGGGTGAAGGTCGCCTTGCCGTTTTCGAACCGGACGCCGTACCGCTCGTCGTTCACGGTGTCGATGGTCTCATCGTCCAGCGTGAGCACGAAGGTGAACTCGGCGTCGCAGTCGTCCACCAGCTGTTCACCGGTCGTCTGCTTGTGGACGATCAGGGTGCCGGTGGGGCCGTGGGCGGCCTTGAGGGACAGGCGGTTGGTATAAGAAGTGACGGGTTCGACGAGAACCATGTGCAGGTCCGCTACGGCCTCCGCGTGGGCGTTCCAGCGGGTGTTGTCACTGTCGTCGTACCAGCCGTCAATGGGGTGGTAGCAGTCCGGGTAACCGTCCAGTGCCCAGTCGCTGCCGGTAGCACCAAAGGTAATGGTGGCACCGTCACCATTCTCAATGTCGTCACCGCTAACTTCTGCATGGTTGTTATACAGCTGCACGTCATCCGAAAGGGTCGCAGTGGCATAGTTTCGGAGACCGCCGCCATCCTGAGAAGTGGTGTTATAACGAACACGGCCTGAAAGCAGAGTCAGCGTTGCACCCTTTTTATTGACAATGCCGCTGCTCTTGTTGTGCTCGACCTGCAGGTCAACGTCCCTTTCTACAGTAAACGTTCCACTATTGGTGTTATAAATACCGTAGGAATTGTTGTTATCGGTAGAAACATTTGCACCGGTCGCTACAATAAACGTTCCGAGGGAATTACCAATGCCGAAAGATTTATTGTTGTCGGCAGAAACATTTGCGCCATTTTCTATGGTGAAAACTCCACCGTCATTGTAAATACCGTAGCCTTCGTTACGGTCGGCAGAAACATCTGCACCGCTCTGAATTGTAAAGTAGTCATCTGCAGGGGTGGAGAAATTTCCGTAGACGGTGTTGTAAATGCCAGCAGACGCATTGTTGTTGGCAGTGACATGTGCGCCGCCCTCAATAAGGAAGAAACCTGTTGCCCACGCTAGATCACCACCGCCTGCATAGTTGTAGATGCCGACATCATTATTGTTTGCGGAGACATTGGCACCGCTTTTAATGGCAGTACGGGCATCGAAACTGTTTGCAAAGCCGAGCTGGCTGTTGTCATCGACGATGACGGTTGCACCGCTTTCAATGTTCAGAATCCATTCGTTTAAAAGGCCGGATAAACCAAAATTGTTGCGGGCATAGATATACGCACCGGATTCGATGGTCACGTTGCCTTCGTAGGTGGCATCGTCATGCTGTGCGTGCACGACAAAACCGCCGGTGGCACCATAAAGGTCAGCCTTACCGTTGCCCGTGCAGATAACCCGTCCACGAATATGACTTTCACCTTCACGGCTGTTGCCAATGCCGACGCCAGAGCCGCCGCTGTCAGTAGCATACAACGTAGAAGCAGCATCCATATCAAGGACACCAGCATAAACGGCATAGCCATACCACCCGCCGGGGTTATTGGTTGCGGTGAGCGTGGAAGATATCATGGTCAACGTGCCGCCATAGCTTCCTACACCATAACAGCCGAGAGCACCGCCATAACCGTAGAGACCGTTACCAGTAAAATAGACATCGGCATTGTCCAGCGTGAGATTGATGGGGTCGATGGTCATTCCGTACCAGCCACAGTCTGTGACTTTCAGAGAAGACGAAGTGACCCAGATGCCGTGACCGTCTTCACTGTAACTCTCTGCGTAGATACCGCTGGCTTCTTCGGCAGCAAAACCGGAGATTTCGGCATTTGTATTGTCTTCAAAATACAAATCACTGTCGTGCTCCAGGAAAATGCCGCTGCCTAAGATTTGGTCCGGTGTCAATGAGAATTCGACATGGCTCAAATGCAGCTTGCTGGAATGGGTGATCAGGTTGGCCGTATTGCCTGCGCTGTGTTCATGGGTATGCTGAGCCGCATGAATGGTCAACGTGAGATCCTTGAACGTGATGTCACTATACTCCGCATACATGCCATACTGCTCCAGCGTCAGCGTGTAGGTATTGCCGCCGGAAATGGTCAAGTTCTTACTATGGAACTCAAGGCCCGTACTCAGCTCGATGTCCTGCAACAGATCAATCTGGGCGCCATCCGCTGCATCGTCGATCGCTTCGGTCAGCGTTGCATAGGTTTTGCCATTGATCGCACACACAGCCTGATCGCTGCCTGTGCCGTCCGCAGAGCCGGGCGTGTCCGCGTAGAGATCGGGGATGGGGTCGTCTGCATACAGGTCTTCCACAAACGGCGTTGTCGCGGCCGCCGCTGTTTTCGCACTGTTTGCATCCGCAGCGTCCTTCACCGGGTCCGTCTCCACCGGGTCCTCCACCGGGTCCGTCTCCGCCGGGCCGGAAGCAGCATTTGTGCCGGGGTCCACAGCCACCGGGGTCTGTTCCTGTGAAACATCTGAAACATCTGAAACATCAAAGGAACAGAGATCGGTGGAAAGGTCTTCCCAGCCAATAATGGTGCCGTCCGAATCCGTGATGGGGTCGGAACTCAGTGCAAGCGCACTCAGCGGCATGACACAAAGCAGCAATCCGATGGTCAGTATCACTACGAACCATCTTTTTTTCATAATTTATTACCTCCTTCTTTCTAAAATATGGTGCATTTTGTGCACCATTCATATATTACCATCTGAATTCTGGAAAAACAAGGGGTCCGAAAGATTTTGCACCACAAAAAAGCTGGCTTTTTGCGCCGATTGGGAACGGTACCGGAGTTTCTCCGGCATGTGCTGCCGAAACGGTCCTGAAAACGTACATCCATGCCGAAAAATACCGGAAACATGCACGAATTGCAACAAATGAAAAGCTCCCGGAAAATACCGGGAGCAAAGCGGAAATGACAGGGGAAATGTCCGGCGGGGTGCTCAGCCGCCCAGAATGGCGTGCAGGTCGTCTTCCGGCGTGGTGACGGCTTTCAGGTCATATTTTTGCTGCAGCACCTGCACCACCCCCGGCGAGAGGAAGGCGGGCAGGGTGGGCCCCAGCCGGATGTTTTTGATGCCCAGCGCCAGCAGCGCGATCAGGATGCACACGGCCTTCTGCTCAAACCAGCACAGCACCAGCGAGAGCGGCAGGTCGTTCACCCCGCAGCCAAAGGCGTCTGCCAACGCCAGTGCGATGCGGATGGCACTGTAGGCGTCGTTGCACTGGCCCACGTCCAGAATGCGGGGCAGCCCGGTGCCGGGCACGTTGCCCAAAGGCAGATCGTTCAGCCGGAACTTGCCGCACGCCAGCGTCAGGATCACCGTGTCCTGTGGGGTGAGCTTGGCGAACTCGGTGTAGTACCGGCGGGAAGGCCGTGTGCCGTCGCAGCCGCCCACCAGGAAAAAGTGCCGGATCTTGCCGTCCTTTACCGCCTGCACGATCTCGCCCGCATGGCGCAGCACGGCATCGTGCGCAAAGCCGGTGACGACGGCCTTGCCGCCGTTCATGCCGGGCACGAGGGTGTCCTCTTTGTAGCCGCCCAGCTCCAGCGCCCGGCGGATGACGGGGGAGAAATCCCGCCCTTCGTCGATGTGCACGATGCCGGGGTAGGACACCACCGAGGTGGTGAACACCCGGTCGGCGTAACTCTCCCGCAGGGGCATGATGCAGTTGGTGGTGAACAGGATGGGCGCGGGGATATCCTCAAACTCGGTCTGCTGGTTCTGCCATGCGGTGCCGAAGTTGCCCTTCAGGTGGGGGTATTTCTGCTTCAGCTCCGGGTAGCCGTGGGCGGGCAGCATCTCCGAGTGGGTGTAGATGTGGATGCCCTTGCCCTTCGTCTGCTCGAGCAATTGCTGCATGTCGAACAAGTCATGGCCGGAAACCACGATGAACGGCCCTTTTTCAATGGTCAGCGGCACTTCCACCGGCACCGGGTCGCCAAAGGCCCCGGTGTTGGCGGCGTCCAGCAGCTCCATGCAGCGGTAGCTGGCTTCGCCGGTCTTCTGCACCAGCGCCCACAGCTCGTCCATGGAAAGGCCCTCGGCGCTCAGAGTTTCCAGCGCGGTGCAGAAAAAGCGGTCCAGCTCCGGGCTGATGCGGCCCAGCACCCGGGCGTGGTAGTTGTAGGCCGCCATGCCCCGCAGGCTGAACAGCACGAAGCTTTTCAGGCTGCGCACGTCCGGGTCCGGCTCGTGCCACAGCCGCTGCATGTCGTAGTCCGGCGCGACGGCCGGGCAGGCGGCGTGGACCTTCTCGGTGAGGGCGTCCACGGTGGCGGCGTCAAAGTTGACATTGGTGATGGTGGTGAACAGCCCCTGCATCAGCAAAAGGGCCTGCTCCGGGGCCGGGGCGCGGCCCGCGTCCACCAGCTGCCCGGCATAGGTGATCAGCGCGCCGGTGAGCCGGTCCTGCGCGGCGGCTGTCTCGGCCGATTTGCCGCACACACCCGCTGCCCCGGTGCAGGCCGTGCAGCCCGCCGCCTGCTCACATTGAAAACAGAACATCCGTTCGTCCATAGAAAAACTCCCTTTCCTGCGTGAGATACCGGGAGTATGGCCGAAAAGCGCCGCCGTTATGCACACACAAAAAACAAGCGTGCACACGGGGCACTGCCCATGCGCACGCTCGTTTGGAAGGGAGCCTGGTTTTGGCTTACTGGATGCCGGTCACCTTGTAGTCCTGGTCCTCGACGGCCTTCTTCAGCACGTCGTCGGCCACTTCGGCGTTCAGGGTGACGATGGCGGTGCCGGCCTCGTGGCTCACCACGGCCTCGTCCACCTCGGGCAGGGCTTCCAGAGCCTTCTTCACGCGGGCCTCGCAGTGGCCGCACATCATGCCTTCTACGTTCAGGGTCTTCTTCATGGAATTGTCCTCCTTGGTACTCTCTTTATTTTCAACCGCTGCGGGCTGCGTCAGGGCAGCGGGCAGGGAAGATGCATTTTTGGGCGCATGGTCGCGCTTGGTGCTGTGCAGATCAAACAGGTTCAGGCGCAGGGCGTTGCTCACCACGCAGAAGCTGGAAAGGCTCATGGCTGCCGCGCCGAACATGGGGTTCAGGGTCAGGCCGAAGGGGATGAACACACCGGCCGCCAGCGGGATGCCGATGATGTTGTAGATGAACGCCCAGAACAGGTTTTCGTGGATGTTGCGCAGGGTGGCGCGGCTCAGGCGGATGACGGCGGGCACATCCGACAGCTTGGAGTTCATCAGCACCACGTCCGCTGCGTCGATGGCAACATCGGTGCCTGCGCCGATGGCGATGCCGGTGTCGGCGCGGGTCAGGGCCGGGGCGTCGTTGATGCCGTCGCCCACCATGGCCACCTTGCCGGATGCCTGCAGCTGGCGGATGACGGCTTCCTTGCCGTCGGGCAGCACGCCTGCGATGACTTCGTCCACACCGGCCTGCCTGCCAATGGCGTCAGCGGTGCGCTGGTTGTCGCCGGTGAGCATCACCACGCGGATGCCCATGTTCTGCAGTTCCTTGATGGCGCGGGGGCTGTCTTCCTTGATGGTATCCGCCACCGCGATGATGCCCAGCAGCCGGTCCGCGCCGCCGAAGAACAGCGGCGTTTTGCCCTGTGCGGAAAGGGCGGCGGCCTTCTCCTGCAAGGCGGCAGGCACGGTGACCTTGGTCTGGATGAAAACGGCGCTGCCGGCAAAGATGTCCACGCCGTCCAGCTTGGCGGCCAGACCGTTGCCCGGCAGGGCCGCGAAGTCGGTCACCTCGGGGGCGTCCAGCTTCTGCGCCTCGGTGTGGGCCAGCACGGCCTTTGCCAGCGGGTGCTCGCTCTTGCGCTCCAATGCGGCGGCAAGGGTGAGCAGTTCGCCTTCGGTCACGCCCTCGGCGGGCAGGATGTCGGTGACTTTGGGTTCACCGCTGGTGATGGTGCCGGTCTTATCCAGCGCCACGATCTGGGTGCGGCCTGCGGCTTCCAGCGAAGCGGCGGTCTTGAACAGGATGCCGTTCTTCGCGCCCAGACCGTTGCCCACCATGATGGCCACGGGCGTTGCCAGGCCCAGCGCACAGGGGCAGCTGATGACCAGCACCGAGATGCCGCGGGCCAGCGCATAGCCCAGTTCACGGCCCAGCAGCAGCCACACGATGGTGGTGATCACTGCAATGGTGATGACGGCCGGCACGAAGAAACCGGACACGGTATCGGCGATTTTTGCAATGGGGGCCTTGGTGGCGGCGGCATCGCTGACCATCTTGATGATCTGGGAAAGGGTGGTGTCCTCGCCCACGCGGGTGGCCTGGCACTTGAGGAAGCCGGACTGGTTGGTGGTGGCAGCGCTCACCTTGTCACCCTCGGCCTTGTCCACGGGGATGCTCTCGCCGGTCAGGGCACTCTCGTTCACGGCGCTGGTGCCTTCCAGCACGATGCCGTCCACGGGCACGTTCTCGCCCGGGCGCACCACGAAGATGTCACCCTTCTGCACCTGCTCGATGGGCACGGTCACTTCGGCACCGTCCCGCAGCAGGGTGGCGGTCTTGGGGGCAAGCTTCATCAGGCTCTTGAGCGCGTCGGTGGTCTTGCCCTTGGAGCGGGCCTCCAGCATCTTGCCCACCGTGATGAGGGTCAGGATCATGGCCGCCGACTCAAAGTAGAACTCCATCATATAGTGCATGACCAGCTCGCTGTTGCCGTCCACCTGGGCGCGGGTCATGGCAAACAGCGCGTAGGTGCTCCACACAAAGCTTGCCATGGAGCCCAGCGCCACCAGCGTGTCCATGTTGGGCGAGCGGTGGATGAGGCCCTTGAAGCCGTTGATGAAGAACTTCTGGTTGATGACCATGACGATGCCCGCCAGCAGCAGCTGCACAAGGCCCATGGCGATGTGGTTGCCGTCGAACCAGTGGGGCAGGGGCCAGCCCCACATCATGTGGCCCATGGAGAAGTACATCAGCACCAGCAGAAAGCCCACCGATGCGATCAGGCGGCGCTTGAGCTTGGGCGTTTCATGGTCGGCCAGGGCGTCCAGATCGGCATTGGTGCTGGAAGCGGCCGCTGCGCCGCCCGCAGCCTTGGGGCTGGCACCATAGCCTGCGTCCTGTACGGCTTTGATGATGTCGGCACTGGAAGCAGTGCCCTCCACGCCCATGGAGTTGGTCAGCAGGCTCACCGAGCAGCTGGTGACGCCGGGCACCTTGCTCACGGCCTTTTCCACCCGGGCAGAGCAGGCCGCGCAGCTCATGCCGGTAACATTGAATTGTTCCATAAAAACTCACTCCGCTATCGAGTATGTGCAGGGAAGGGTCATTTCATGAGCTTGGGCAGCAGCCAGAGCAGCTCATCCAGCTTTTCCTCGCCGCCCGCGCGCAGGTCATCGGCCACGCAGGTGCCGATGTGCTGGGCCAGCAGCTCCTTGGCAAAGCTGTTCAGCGCCGAGGTGGTCGCAGCCACCTGCACAAGGATGTCCACGCAGTAGGCGTCCTTTTCCACCATGCCGCGGATGCCGCGCACCTGGCCCTCGATGCGGCTCAGCCGGTTCAGCAGAGCTTTGTGCTCGGCGGGGGTGCGGTCCTTGTGGCGGCAGCAGGCGGCAGGTTCGGTTTCGGCCTGCGCGCAGCAGTCTGCAGCGGCGGGTGCGGACACCTCGGCAGCAGACGTTTCGGGGGCGGACGCTTCGCTGCAACAGCAGCAGGACTTTTTCTCGTTGTCCATAAAATATCTCCTTTACCCATAGGGGGTATGCATCTTACAGCATGAGTATAGCACAGCAAACCCGATAAATCAAGTAGGGAATTGAAAAATACAAACAAAAAGAGGGAAGGCACTGCAAATGCCTTCCCTCTATCAAATCACTTTTACTTCTCCAGAATCCGCGGCACAAACAGGCCCAGCATCTTGCCCCACCAGTACCACTCGTGGGAGACATCGCCGCCCCACAGCTCCACATGGGCGGGCAGCTTTTCGGCCTTCAGCACATCGGCCAGCGCCTGGGTGTCGGCCAGTGCGTCGCCTTCGTAGGCACCCTGACCGGCGCAGAGCATCAGGCTGTTCTCCTCGGCCTTGGCCAGGGCCAGCTTGTTGGCGATGCCCTTTTCGGTCAGGTACTGCAGGGGAGAAGCGCGCAGCACCAGGTCGTCGGCTTCGCTGCCCCAGAAGCGGGTCAGGTCGTAGATGCCGGAAAGGCCGATGGCACCGGCGAACTGCTGCGGGCGGCGCAGGCGGCAGTTCACGGCGTGCACGGCACCCAGGTCGATGCCCACGCACCACAGTTTCGTGTCCTTTTCGGCCTCGTTCAGGGCCAGCACACGGGGAGCCAGCTCGGCGGTCAGGTAGACGAAGTACTTTTCCTCCATCTCGGCGCGGCGGCGCACAGGGATGTCGCCGTTCAGCACGGCCTCACCGTCGATGCTGTCGGCGCAGAACAGCTGCACCTTGCCTTCGTTCAGCAGCTGGGCGATGGCGTCCGGCATGCCGTTGTTCTCCCAATCATAAAAGCGGCCGCCGCGGGCAGGCAGCGCCAGCACCGGCACACCGGCGGTGCCGTACACCTTGAACTCCATATCGCGGCCGAGCACGCGGCTCCACTCTTTGTAATAGGTACCCTGGATCATAAAAAATCAAGCACTCCTTCATTCTATATTCACCGGCCCGGGCACAGTCGCTGCGCACCGGTGCCGGTCGTTCGCAATTTAGAGAAAGCTTTTGGGGGAAAGATCACACGAACTGGTTGCGCTGGGCGTCGTACTCGTAGCCCACAGCTTTCAGCTTTGCGCACAGGTCTGCCTTGTCGGCATCCATGTCTTCGCACAGAGCATCGAGGTCTTTGTAAAAATCGCGCAGTTTCAGGTTCACGACGCTCAAAAGCATGATGGGATCATTGGGCAGAGCCATGTGTTTTGCCTCCTTACAACAACAAAAAAAGCCGGCCACTCGACAAAGTGACCGGCCACATACACCAAATTAGACAGCGCGGGTAACTTTGCCAGCGCGCAGGCAACGGGAGCATGCGTAGACGTACTTGGGAGAACCCTCAACGACCGCCTTGACACGACGGACATTCGGCTTCCAGGTACGGTTGGAACGACGATGAGAGTGAGAAACCTTGATACCAAAGGCAACACCCTTGCCGCAGCATTCACATTTAGCCATGGTACTTGCACCTCCTGCAGTGAAGTAAGGAATCAAAATAATCAGCTTGACTATTGTATCAGATTGCCGGGCAAAAAGCAAGCCTTTTTTCAAAAAATATTGCGGTTTTTTGGAAACTCCCTCCGTCATTGCTTACGCAATGCCACCTCCCTCGGGGAGGGAGGCTTTGGCAGTACGGCAAAGTTTTTCTCCCTGCCAAGGGCTCCCTCACTGAGGGAGCTGTCGAGCGCATGCGAGACTGAAGGAGTTTACCCCCTTGTCTAAAACCTCAAAAAATAGTATTATATATGGTATACTGAAAAAAGGCAGGAATATCGAATGACCTCTCAGGGCATCTATTATCTCATCCGTGCGCTGGTGGCGCTGGTGGCCATCCCGTTCCACGAGGCAGGCCACGCGCTGGCCGCCTGGCTGTTGGGCGACCCCACCGCAAAGCGGGAAGGCCGTCTTTCGCTGAACCCCTTCGCCCACTTTGACCTGCTGGGCACCCTGTGCATGGTGTTCGCAGGCGTGGGCTGGGCAAAGCCGGTGTCCACCAATCCCCGTAACTTCAAGAACCCCAAGTGGGGCATGGCCCTCACCGCGCTGGCGGGCCCGGCGGCGAACATCCTGCTGGCCTATGTGGGCATGGTGGTGTGGAAGGTCATGTACTACTGGGCCCCGGTGAACACCGCCACCATTTACATTGCCATGTTCCTGCAGTACCTTGTGCTCATGAACGTGAGCCTTGCGGTGTTCAACTTCATCCCGGTGCCGCCGCTGGACGGCAGCCGCATCCTGCTGGTGGTGCTGCCCCAGCGGGTGTATTTCGGCCTGATGAAATATGAGCGTTATATCATGATCGCATTGCTGGCGGCGGTGTGGTTCGGCGCGCTGGATACCCCGCTGTACTACCTGAACAACGCGGTGTGGAGCCTGCTGAGCGCGGGCACCGGCTATATTGACAAGCTGGCCTATTCCATCTACTATGCCGGCATCGGGACGGTGATGTGAGCTTTGGCAGAGGAAATGACCTTCCATCTGGAAGATTTTGACGGCCCGCTGGAATTATTGCTGGCGCTTGTGGCCAAACATAAGATGGACCTGCACAACATCCCCATTCTGGAACTGATCGATCAGTACACCCGCACCGTGGAGCAGGCCGACCCGGACCCGGAAGCCGCCAGTGCTTTCATTGAAATGGCCGCGCGGCTGGTGGAGATGAAAAGCTACCTGCTGCTGCCCCGCAGCGAAGAAGGCGAGCGCATGAAGCAGGAGTTCACCGGCCAATTGATCGAGTACGACCAGTGCCGCCGCATGGCTGCGCTGCTGCGCGAAAAAGCCGAGGCCGCCCCGGTGTTCGTGCGCCCGCCCATGGAGGTGGAGTTCGACACCACCTACGACCTGCACCATGCGCCGCAGGTGCTGGCCGACTACTGGGAAGCCCTTGCGGGCCGCACCCGGCTGCGCCGCGAACCCACCCAGCAGCAGTTCGAGCCGCTGGTCACCGCGCCGGTGGTGTCGGTCACCAGCCGGGTGGTGTACATCCTGCGGCGGCTCATCGGCGGTACAGCGGCGAAGATGAGCCAGCTGTTCAGCCGCCAGCAGACCCGCAGCACCAATGTGGCCACCTTTCTGGCCCTGCTGGAGCTGGTGCGCGGCGGCCGCGTGACGCTGGACGACGCAGGCGGCCTGACCATGCAGCGGGGCCGCATCCAACGGGATAAGGAGACGAAATGAACCAGAAACAGATCCGCGCCGCCGTGGAGGCCATGCTGTTTGCCTGTGGGGAACCCATCAGTGCGGACAAGCTGGCCCAGGCGGTGCAGCTGCCGCAGCTCAGCGTGGAAGCCGCGCTGGAAGCTCTGCGGGAGCGCTATACCCGGGAGGACAGCGGCCTGTGCCTGCTGCACCTGAACACCCGCTGGCAGCTGGCCACCAAGACCGAGTGGGCCGACTGCGTGCGCCGCGTGCTGGACAGCCGCCGCGCTGTGCCGCTGGGTCCCGCCGCCATGGAGACGCTGACCGTCATTGCCTACAATCAGCCGGTGTCCCGTGCGTTCATCGAGCAGGTGCGCGGCGTGGATTCTTCGTCCAGCGTGTCGGGCCTGCTGGAAAAGGGCCTCATCGAAGAAGCGGGTCGCCTGGACCTGCCGGGCCGCCCGGTGAGCTTCCGCACCACCGACACCTTTTTGCGGGTGTTCGGCCTTTCCAGTCTGGCCGACCTGCCGCCGGTGCACGGCCCGCAGACGCCGGAACAAAGCGGCGCAGCACCGCAGGAAGGGGAGGGGTGACGCATGGGAGCATTCTTCGCTGCGCTGGGCGCAGTGCTGCTCTTTCTGTTAAAGGCCATCGGCATCCTGCTGCTGGTCATATTGGCGCTGGCCGCACTGCTGCTGCTGTGCCCCTTCTGCGCAGACCTGTGCTGGGAGCACGGCGTGCTCACCGTAAAGGCCGGTGCGCTGGGCATCACCTTCCCGGTGTTCCAGTACCCGAAGCCGGAGCCGCCGCCTGCACCGGAAAACCCGGAGCCGCCGAAAGGCTTCGGCAAGATCAAAGCAAAGTTCGCCGCCTGGCGGGCCGAGCGCAAGCGGAAAAAAGCGGAGGAAAAGGCCCGCAAAAAGGCCGCCGCCGATGCCGCCAGGGCAAACAAGCCCAAGGAGCCGCGCAAAAAGGCAAAGATCACGCTGGAGATCGTCTGCACTATGCTGAAAGGTGCGGGCACCCTGATGAAGGCCGTGTTCGGTGCCCTGCGCTTCACGAAGATCCAGGTGCGTCTCGGTGTGCGCGGGGCCGACCCTGCCGACGCCGCCCGCAGCTACGGCAAGCTGCAGGCCTGGCTCTACCCGGTGCTGGGCGTGCTGGACCGCTTCATCTGGCTGCAGTTCGACGAGCTGCGCATCCTGCCGGACTTCGGCAGCGGGCAGCCTGCCGTGGAAGACCGGGTGTCCTGCCGTATCAGCGCGCAGGCGCTGTTCATCGTCATTGCGGCGGTGTGCGTTTTGTATGAGTTCTGGCGCAAAAAAGTATTGGACATCTTCTTATAATGTGGTACACTATAAGTGTATCGGAATCTGCAGACAACGGGCACCTGCCCGCATCAAACGATAAAGGAGAGCTGTTTTATGGCTGAGCATCCCATTCAGGGCCTGATGAACGTTACCATGGAGAAGATCCACCAGATGGTGGATTCCAACACCATTATCGGCAAGCCCATCACCACCGAGGACGGCACCACCATCCTGCCGGTGTCCAAGGTCAGCTTTGGTTTTGCCTCCGGCGGCACCGATTTCGACGGCAAGAACGCCGCCAATAAGGATTTGTTCGGCGGCGGCTCCGGCGCAGGCGTGAACATCCAGCCCGTGGCATTTCTCGTGGTGAAGGATGGCTGCGTGCGCACCATCCAGCTGTCGGATACGTCCAATACCATCGACCGTGCCCTGACCATGCTGCCGGAGCTGGTGGACAAGCTGGCCTCTATGGTCAAGAAGGACGAGAAGAAAGAAGAACCTGCTGCTCCGGCAGAGCAGTAAACCCAAGCCGTAACTGCGGGCTTCCGACCCGCAGTTTTTGATACAGGCGCACCTGTGCCTCAAAACAGGGGAGCAGTGCGCATTTTGAGCGCCGGGAGGCGCACAAGGAGTTTTGATTATGGCAGAAGAACGTATTCAGAAGATCATGGCGGAGCAGGGTCTGTGCAGCCGCCGCGCAGCCGAGCAGATCATTGCCGAGGGCCGCGTCAAGGTCAACGGCCACCCCGTGAAGGTGGGCGACAAAATGGACCCCAACCGCGATGTGCTGCATGTGGATGACGAGCGCATCTATATCAAAAAGGACCAGCAGCTGTACTATCTGGCCCTGTATAAGCCCCGCGGCTATGTGACCACCGCCAGCGACGAGCTGGGCCGCAAGACGGTCATGGAGCTGGTGAGCGATATCCCGGCCCGCCTGTACCCGGTGGGCCGCCTGGATAAGGACAGCGAGGGCCTGCTGCTGATGACCAACGACGGCGCCTTTGCGCAGGCCGTCACCCATCCGTCCGGCGGCATCTCCAAGCTGTACCGCGTCACCGTGCAGCCCCGTGCCGATGAAAGCCAGATCTTGAAGCTGAGCAGCGGCGTTGTGCTGGACGACGGCACCAAGACCATGCCCTGCGCCATCAACGTCGTCACCGACGAGCCGGGCCGCACCGTTATGGAAATGACCCTGAAGGAAGGCAAGAACCGCGAGATCCGCCGCATGTGTGAGACCGTAGGCCTTGAGGTGGTGCGCCTGAAGCGCAACGCTGAGGGTGTCGTCAAGCTGGGTATGCTCAAGCCCGGCACCTACCGCGAGCTGACCAAGGCCGAGATCAACGGCCTGCGTGCCGCCGCTGCCAAGGGCCGCGCCCAGACCCGCAGCGCCGCGCTGCAGTCCAAGGCCGCCGAGCGCCGCCCCCGCGGCCCGGTGGGCAAGGGCACCCAGAAGAAGCGCTGATCGCAGACGAAAGCCCGCTGCCGGACAAGGCAGAAAAGCAAAATTCATACGCCCGGCAGTTCAATATGCCGCCGCCAAAAAAAAAAACACGGTGCAGAGATGCACCGTGTTTTTTTCTTGCCTGTGAAGGCCCTTCCGCCCGTCCCGAATGGGCCTGAAACAGGAGGTGGACGATGCCATGCAACGTATCTGTGCGGGGAGCGTTTCAACTCACGCCCTCCGTGGGGAGGGCGACGCAGCCTTGATGGCCTGACCGTCACTGGCGTCTGATTTCAATCCACACTCTCCATGCGGAGGGCGACGGGAGCAGGAAATCATCATCCGGGCGGCGCTTGAATTTCAATCCACGCTCTCCGTGGGGAGAGCGACCGCCGTCTGCATCGGTAACGGTATAGCCGAAGTTATTTCAATCCACGCCCTCCGCGAGGAGAGCGACCCCTGGCTGCTGCCGCTGCGGAGCAGCACACGCAATTTCAATCCACGCCCTCCGCGAGGAGAGCGACAGTAGTAGTCCAGATAGCAATTGTCCATGACCGGATTTCAATCCACGCCCTCCGCGAGGAGGGCGACCTCGCGGGTCAGGTCGATGCCGTAGGCCTGCTGATTTCAATCCACGCCCTCCGCGAGGAGAGCGACGCAGTTAGTGCACTGGATAAAGCAAGCTACTACCTATTTCAATCCACGCCCTCCGCGAGGAGGGCGACCCGGGCGACAAAATCACACGACTCGAAAGGATGATATTTCAATCCACGCCCTCCGCGAGGAGGGCGACCAACATCGTCTGCGCTGTCGGCGGCGGACTGCTGCATTTCAATCCACGCCCTCCGTGGGGAAAGCGACCGGACAAGCCCAAGACCCCGGCACCCGCCAAGCAATTTCAATCCGCAATCTCCACATGGAAGGCGACTACCGACAAGCTGATTGTCTACGACGAGGCATACATGATTTCAATCCACGCCCTCCGCGAGGAGAGCGACTCCTTGGCCTCGTAGGTCTGGTAGGTGCCTCCTGCATTTCAATCCACGCCCTCCGCGAGGAGGGCGACGTTGTCAAAGCCAGCCAGTGCGCAGATCCGCCGGATATTTCAATCCACGCCCTCCGCGAGGAGGGCGACCAGTGCGGATTGCCTGCGCCCGGTTCTGCTGTAGATTTCAATCCACGCCCTCCGCGAGGAGGGCGACGTTACCTGTGTTGGCAGTCCGAAATAGTCACCAATGATTTCAATCCACGCCCTCCGCGAGGAGGGCGACGTCTCCGCCACCAAATCACCGTCCCCGGCCTTGTATTTCAATCCACGCCCTCCGCGAGGAGGGCGACCACTCTAAAATCACGCTAGCCGTCAGCTGGATTTATTTCAATCCACGCCCTCCGCGAGGAGGGCGACTTTCGGATGTGCTGGAACTGCGAACGGCTGAACTATTTCAATCCACGCCCTCCGCGAGGAGGGCGACCCGGCCCGCCTCTGCCCAGTAGGACAGGTTTTGCATTTCAATCCACGCCCTCCGCGAGGAGGGCGACCACCTACAAGGAGCTCGGCATCAGCTCCTCGGCTGTATTTCAATCCACGCCCTCCGCGAGGAGGGCGACTGTCGCTGTCCTTGACGCTGTCGTCCACCTCGTAATTTCAATCCACGCCCTCCGCGAGGAGGGCGACCCGGCGTCAGCGTTTTCCTGATCCCGTGGCTGAAATTTCAATCCACGCCCTCCGCGAGGAGGGCGACGCATCCAGCTCGACGCCTTCATCCGCGCAGGAATATTTCAATCCACGCCCTCCGCGAGGAGGGCGACGCGCCGGCGGTCAGCCTCGACCATCGCCTTGAAGCTATTTCAATCCACGCCCTCCGCGAGGAGGGCGACTGCTCTTGCCCTTGACGGCCGCGAGATCCTCCATATTTCAATCCACGCCCTCCGCGAGGAGGGCGACACATCGACGGTGTACAGGACAAAGTCACCGAGACGATTTCAATCCACGCCCTCCGCGAGGAGGGCGACAAGTACCCGCGAATCGCACGGTACGACGTATTCGAGATTTCAATCCACGCCCTCCGCGAGGAGGGCGACCGCTCGGCGTCCTCGTCGATGACCGCGTCCAGCATATTTCAATCCACGCCCTCCGCGAGGAGGGCGACCCTTGCTCTTGCGCCCGTTCATCGGGCTGTTGTTATTTCAATCCACGCCCTCCGCGAGGAGGGCGACGTGCAGATCATCTGATGTGCGCCGCCATTTTTATGATTTCAATCCACGCCCTCCGCGAGGAGGGCGACCGACCGACCGCACAACTGCAAACGGTACGTTGATATTTCAATCCACGCCCTCCGCGAGGAGGGCGACCTGTCAGTTTTCCAGCCAGTTGCAGGGATAGAAAAAATTTCAATCCACGCCCTCCGCGAGGAGGGCGACCGCCGGATCCCGAAAACCGTAAACAAGGCCCGAAAATTTCAATCCACGCCCTCCGCGAGGAGGGCGACCTGATCTGGAAAGTTTCAAGTACACGGATGTGGCTATTTCAATCCACGCCCTCCGCGAGGAGGGCGACCATTGTTATTGGAGGACAGACAACGTGAGTTGGATTTCAATCCACGCCCTCCGCGAGGAGGGCGACGGTCCGATGTGGCAGATACGAAGATCGTTTGCAAGATTTCAATCCACGCCCTCCGCGAGGAGGGCGACAGCAAAAGCGGCGAAAAAATCC
>ENA-UOJQ01000354-UOJQ01000354.1-human-gut-metagenome-genome-assembly--contig:-P63-NODE-354-length-56103-cov-9.455592_pt1 | contig 56103 bp, 59 predicted proteins | sample MGYA00242352_ERZ723899 | MGnify/ENA metagenome assembly ERZ723899
TGTGCGGATTTTCTCATAGAATTTTTCAAAGTCGTTCAGTTGGCTGTGATCCGGGCGGGATTCGGAGTTGTGCGTTTCAGAGGGGGTTTTTTCTTCTTCCATATTACTTCTTGGCCAGGTACTTGCGCAGGTCAAGGGCAACGGCGATGACGATGACAAGGCCCTGTGCAATGTAGGTGTAAGCGGGGTCGACGCCGAGGAACTGCAGGCAAATCTTCAGGACTTCAAAGACCAGAACGCCGACCAGAACGCCGGAGACCTTGCCGACGCCGCCGTTGGTGGAAACGCCGCCGATGGTGCAGGCTGCGATAGCTTCCAGCTCATAGCCGTTGCCGGTGTTGGTGGAAGCGCCGCCGGCCTTTGCGCCGACGAGGAAGCCGCCGAGAGCATACATGCAGGAGGCCAGGATGTAGATGCGGATCAGGGACGCGGTGACGTTGACACCGGCAACCTGAGCGGCGTTCTCGTTGCCGCCGATGGCGTACATGTACTTGCCGTGACGGGTCTTATTGTACAGGAACCAGAAGAAGATGCCGACGATCAGCGCAAAGATGGCCAGGAACGGGATGGGGCCCAGCGTGCCGCTGGCAACGGTCAGGTAGCTCTGCTTGTAACCGCCCATGGGCTGGTTGTTGGTGATGACGGAGCACAGGCCGTAGACGATGGTCTGCATGCCCAGCGTAGCGATGAAAGGAGGAACCTTCAGGAATGCGATAATGCAGCCGTTGATGGCACCGAAGCAGGCCATGATCGCCATGACGATCAGCAGGGCCACGGGCCACGGAATATCGGGCAGCCAGGGCAGCATGCGGGCAGAGTAGTCAACGCTCTGCAGTAGCATGGCGGAGAAGCAGGCGGCCAGGCCGACCTGGCGGCCGGCGGACAGGTCAGTGCCCTTGGTAATCAGGCATCCCGAAACGCCGCAGGCGATGATGAAACGCGGGGCGACGTTCAGCAGCAGGTTTTTGCCGTTTGTCTCGGTAAAGAAGTTCTGGGTCGTGCAGCCGACGAAGAGGGCCAGCAAAATGATCAGAATAATGATCGCGTTATTGGACAGGAATTTTTTTAAGTCGAATTTTTTCTCCATTTTCGGATTCCTCCTTATTCAAACTGGGTAGCCAGCGTCATGATGTTCTCCTGGTTCGCCTTATCACCGTCGATAAAGCCGGTGCAGCGGCCATCGCACATGACCATGATGCGGTCAGACATGCCGATCAGCTCGCTCATTTCGGAGGAGATCATGATGATGCTCTTGCCCTGTTTGGCCATCTCGGCGATGATGCAGTAAATTTCATACTTTGCACCGACGTCGATGCCGCGGGTCGGCTCGTCCATGATGAAAACATCGGGGTCGTTGGCCAGCCAGCGGGCAATCAGCACCTTCTGCTGGTTACCGCCGGACAGCGATTGAATCTGCGTTTTGGAGGACGGCGTCTTGATGGACAGCTTGGCGACATTATCCTGCACGAGCTTTTCGATTTTGTTGTCGTCCAGCATGATGCCGCCGATCAGATACTTGTTCAGCGATGCAATGGAGACGTTATCCGCAATGGAAAGCACACCCAGAATACCGGTGGCGCGGCGGTCCTCAGTCAGCATGGCGATGCCGTTTTTGATGGCGTCCTGCGGCTGGTTGATGGTCAGTTCCTTGCCCTTATAGGTGATGGTGCCCGATGTGTGGCAGCGCAGACCGAACAGGCCCTCCATCAGCTCGGTGCGCTGGGCACCGACCAGACCCGCAACGCCGAGGATCTCGCCTTTGCGGACGTTGAAGTTGACGTGACGGAAGCTCTTGGGGTTGATGGACGTGAAGTCCTTGACCTCAAACACGACCTCACCGGGCGTATTCGAGCGCGGCGGGTAGAGGTTCGACAGCTCACGTCCGACCATCTTGGTGATGATCATATCGGTGGTCAGCTCCTTGGCCTCCCAGGTGCCGATGTACTGGCCGTCGCGCATGATCGTGACTTCGTCGCTGATGCGAAGAATTTCGTCCATCTTGTGGCTGATGTAGACGATGGAGACGCCCTTGGCGCGCAGCTCGTTCACGATGGTGAACAGTGCCTCGACCTCAGCTGCCGTCAGCGAGGAGGTCGGCTCGTCGAGGATCAGCACCTTGCAGTCTGCGGAGACCGCCTTGGCGATCTCAACCAGCTGCATCTGGGAAACGCTCAAGGTTCCGAGCTTGGCGTGCGGATCATAATTCAGATGGACTTCCTTCAGGACCTTGGCCGCATCCTCATACATTTTGTCATGGTCGATAACGGTGACGGGTCCGTATTTCTTGGTGGGATAGCGCCCAACGTAGATATTCTCGCCTATGGAGCGTTCCGGGATGGGCTGCAGCTCCTGGTGCACCATCGCAATGCCGCGGTTCAGTGCATCAAGCGGGCCCTTGATCTGGACCTCCTGCCCCTCATAAATGACCTTGCCTTCGTCCATGTGGTAGATACCAAACATGCACTTCATCAAGGTAGACTTGCCCGCGCCGTTCTCTCCCATCAGCGCATGGACGGTGCCGGGTTTCAATTTCAGCTGTGCGTGATTCAGTGCCTTGACGCCGGGGAACGTCTTGACGACATCACACATCTCCAAGCGGTACTCTGACAATTCGCTGGCCCCCTTTAATCTTTTGTAACCTTTTCACGAAAAAAGGGTGCGTGCGCCTGCGCACACGCACCCCGATTGTTCTGGTTTAAGCTGTGGCTTTTGTCAAATTACTGGAAGTCCTTGACGTTGTCAGGGGTAACCTTGACGTAGTCAACATAGACGCTCTGGTGGCCGGCCTCGAAGGTCTTGCCGCCCAGCAGCTCCTCCATGGAAACAACAGCCTGCGTAGCCTGACCCTTAGCGTCGTTCAGAACGGTACCGGTCATGTTGCCGTTGGCAACTTCGTTCTTGGCAGCGTCCAGAGCGTCAACACCGACGAGGTAGATGTCCTTGTTGACGGTGCGGCCGGCAGCCTGAATAGCCTGCAGAGCGCCGATAGCCATGTCATCGTTGTTGCAGAAGACAACCTCGATCTGATCGCCGTACTTGGCAAGGTCGTTCTGGCAGATTTCCTGGCCCTTGTTACGGTCCCAGTCACCGCGCTGCAGGTCAAGCTGCTCAACCTCAACGCCGGCATCGGTCAGAGCCTTGACGGAGTACTCGGTACGCAGCTGGGCATCGATATTCTCGGGGTCGCCCTGAATCATGATGTAGGAAACCTTGCCGTCGCCGTTGATGTCGCCCTTGTTCTCGGTGTCGAGGATCAGCTCGCCCTGGAAGGTGCCGGACTGAGCAGCGTCGCAGCCGACGTAGACCAGCTTGTCATAAGCGGACATCTGATCGGCGGTGGGCTCACGGTTGATCAGGACGGTGGGAACATCGGCACCCTTGACGGTGGAGATGATCTGGTCGGCAGCGGAAGTCATAACGGGGTTGATGATCAGTGCGTCAACACCCTGGGTGATGAAGGTGTTGATCTGCTCGTTCTGCTTGGCCTGGTCGTTGTTGCCGTCGACGATGGTGACCTCGTAGCCCTTGCCCTCGAGGATCTCCTGCAGAGCATTACGGTAGGTGGTCATGAAAGCATCGTCGAACTTGTAGATGCAGACGCCGACCTTACCGCCCTGAGTGGCCTCGGTAACGCTCTCGGCTGCGGACTCAGCTGCAGACTCTGCAGCAGAGGTGGACTCTGCGGGAGCCGTGGACTCCGAAGCAGCGGTGGAAGTGGAGGCAGAACCGCCGCAGGCGGCGAGAGAGACGGCCATGCAACCTGCAAGGGCCAGAGCAGCAAACTTTTTCATAATGAGTTTCTCCTTCTTTTTTAGATATGCAGTAGATTTTCGGGCGGGTCGCTTGTAGAGGAGCGAACCCTGTTGACAGTTATCATAATACTCGGGGACGGATGAAAAAACAAGGTGAAATTTCACCGACTATGGGTGGAAATTTTCACCGTTTAGGGCAGTTTCGCCAGTCGAAAGCGTTTGTTTTTGTGCAGAATGCGCATTAAAAGTGACAAAAGGGTGTTTGTTGTTTTCATTTTGTAAGATTTTTGCGGGTGATGGAAAAATAAAAAAGCCCCTTCTCCGGCGTGGGAGAAGGGCTTTGGCGGTAGGCTCGCAGGGGCCGGGCTTCGGGGGTCATCCAAACGGGAACAGGGCCTTTTGCTTATCCATGGCAAACATATTTTCCCGGGTGATGGTGCGGGTGGCGGTGATGTTCGATTTTTCGACGCTGCTCCCCTGCCCGGCCAGCAGCTTATAGGCGCTTTCGACGCCGAAATAGCCCATGCCGTAGGTGTTCTGCACGATCAGCGTGTCCACCGTACCGGTCTGCAGGGCGTCAATCGTCTCGATGTTCGAGTCGAACGCCGCGAGCCAGAGGTCGTCGGCGCGCTGCATCTGCTGGACAGCCTGCGCCGCGCCGACGGCAGTCGTCTCGTTGAGGGCGATCAGCACGTTGATCTCCGGGTGGGTGCGCAGCATGGCCAGCGTGTCCGCGCGGGCACTGGCGGCGTTGGGGTGTGTTGACACGGCGGCAGTGATCTTGGCGCGTCCGCTTTCCGCAAAAGCATCGCGCGCACCCTGCTCCCGGTCCCGCCCGTTGGCACCGTTGACCTCATAGTTGATAAGCCCGACGCAGAGCGCCCCTTCCATGCCGTCCAGTACGCTCTGGGCCACCATCCGGCCTGCGCCGTAGTTGTCCGCGCCGATGTAGGCCGCAACGTTGTCAGAGTTCACCGCGGAATCCACGCTGATGACCGTCACGCCCGCCGCGGCGGCGGCATCAATGGCGGCGGCGTTGGCCTCATAATCAATGGCGGAGAAAACGATGGCCTGTGCGCCGTCCTCAACGGCATCGGCAATCAGCTGGTTCTGCGCCGCATAGTCCTCCTCATCGTCGGGGGCCGTTATGGTCAATTGCAGGTTATATTCCGTGGCGGCGGCCTCTGCCCCGGTAAAGACGGCGTCCCAGAACTCGGAATCCCGATTGTTTTTGGCTATGAGCGCGACCCTGTAGCGGGTCGTTGTGCTGTCCACGGGCTGCATGGCACAGCCTACCAGCAGCACGGCCAGGGCCGCGGGCAGCAGACGTTTAATGGTTTTTGTCATAGTCGCCCTCCCTGTCCTCTGGCACGCGCGGGGTGCGGATCGTCACCGTTGTGCCCTCGTAGGGGGCACTTTCAATGGAGATACCGTAGTCCGCGCCAAAGTAGATGCGCAGACGGTCATTGACATTCTTGACTCCGATGCCGGTGCGGTCACTCGGCTCATTCTGCAAGAGGGCCGCGACCTGCTCCGGCTCCATGCCGATGCCGTCGTCCGCGACGATGAGCAGAATATCATCCCCGTCGGGCTTTACGGTGATTTCAATGTGGCCGGAATCGACCATCAGATCCAGCCCGTGAACAATGGCGTTCTCGATGATGGGCTGCAGCGTGATCTTGTTGCACAGGCAGTGCAGGCAGCTCTCGTCCACCGTAAAGTGGTAGGTAAACTGGTTTTTGTAGCGGTATTTTTGAATTTGCAGATACGCCTCGGCGTGCTGCAGCTCCTTTTCGATCGGGATCAGCTCATGCCCGCGGCTGATGCTGATGCGGAACAGCCGCGCCAGTGCATGGACCATCTGGACGGCATCGGCGTTTTTGCCGCGCTCACACATCCAGGCGATGGAATCCAGCGTATTGTAGAGAAAATGCGGGTTGATCTGCGCCTGCAGCGCCTTGAGCTCGGTCTTGCGCAGGACGATTTCCTCCTCGCGGACGGTGGTCATAAGCTGCTGGATGCGGCCTACCATGTGGCCGAAGGAGTCCGAGAGGTTCTGCACCTCCCGCGTGCCGCGCACGGCCTGAAAGGCGAAGTGGTCGGCGTCCTGCTCAAACTGCTCCATGGCCGTTTCGAGCTGCTGCAACGGGCGGGACAGCAGACGGGACAGCACCCAGCCCGCCGCCAGCGCGGCCAGAAAAACAAGCCCCGCCGTGATAACCGTAATGCGCACCATCTGCCGGAAGCTCTCATTGACGGTTTCGTCAATGTAGCTGACGCCGACGACGCGCCATGTGCTGCCCGGCACACGCTGTACGCTGTAGATGACCGTGTCCTCCACGTAGGTGCCATCGCCTAGGCAGGCCAGACGCCCGGCCTCCTCCTTCTTTAACCCGGCATACAAAAGCTGCTGCTGCGGGTGGTAGACCATGTTGCCGCGCTCATCCATCAGGTAACAGTAGCCGTGCTGACCGATGCTGACGTTGTTGATCGTTGCGGCCAACTCCTTGAAGCTCAAATCTACCGCAAGCCAACGGCTGCTGCCGCCGTCCCCCGGCACAGCGCGGATGACCGAGACGACCCACGGGTAGTAGCTGTCAAAGATCGACTCTACATGCGGCGTGCTGATGTAGCCATGTCCCAGGCGCCGGGCCGTGGTCAGGTCAAAGGAGAGGTTGCGCAGTATGTCAGATTTCGGCGTGCGGCCCGCCTGGGCCCAGCAGTCCAACAGACTGCCGTTTTCGTCGTAAGTCGTGATGGCCGCGACCTCGGGCCGGGCTGTCAGAAAGGCATTCAGAAATGCGTCCCGCATCGCAGGTTCACTGTCAAGCTGTTCCAGCACGATGCCGACGGCGCTGTCCATCGTGTTGACGTAGTTATCCACCGCGCCTGCGACCTGGCTGACGACCTGGGCACTGTTCGTGCGCGCGCCCTCCACAACAGCACTGCGGTAGCTGCGCAGAAACAGCGTGGTGCAGAGGATCAGCGCCGCCACGGCCACGCCGGAGATCAGCGCTGCCGCCAGGACTACGGTGCGGGGCGGGCGCTTCACGACCGGGCCTCCCCCGCGGCGCGGGCACGGCGCAGCGCCACAGGCGACGTACCGCTGTACTTTTTAAAGCAATAGCTGAAATAATGCTGGTCGGTGTAGCCGCAGCGCCGGGCGATCTCCTGAATTTGCAGGTCGGTGGTCAGCAGCAGGGCCTGGGCAGTCTCCATGCGGCGGCGCACCAGAATGTTGATGAAGGTCTCCCCCTCCGATTTTTTGATACAGGCGCTCAGATGGTTGGGGCTGACGTCCAGCATGGCGGAGAGCGATGCAAGGGACAGATCCTCGTCCATGTAGTGCTGCTCAATGATCTCCAGTGCGCGTTCACACAGGCTGCCGGTCTTGCGGGCGTCCGCCGTAAAGCTGACGCCGCCCTCGCCCTCCGCCGCCGCGCGCAGGGCCTCGATTGCCTGTTTGTAGGCATCGTTCAGGTCGCTGAATCGGGCAAATTCACGGCTGACGCCGACGCTGGCACTGCGTCCCAGGGCACGGTCCGCCAGCTGGCAGATCTCATCGGCCAGAATGTGCAGGTATTCTTCAAAGTCAGAGGGGTTGCCCAGCAGCAAAGCCACGGCACGCCCGCAGCCATAAAATACGAAATGCCGCAGATATTTGTTGGCGCTCTGCTCCACCAGCTGGGTAAGCCCGGCCTCATAGTCCACCGGGCCGTCCAGCGCCGCGGCCATCACCACCAGCGTGCTGCGGTCATCGGTGCCGCGCAGCAGGCCGCAGTCTACCGCTGCCTGGCGCAGGCGTGTCTCCAGATTCTCGGGGGCATTTTCATAACGGGCCAGTACCAGCGGAATGATGAGCGCTGCGCGATCCGCATGGGCCGAGTCAGCCCGGCGCAGCCCGGCATAGCGGGCGTCGATCTTCTCGTGGATGGCCTTCAGCTCGGCGGCCAGGCCGTCCATCGTCAGCGGCTTGAGCATGTAGCTGATGATGTTGTACTGGATGGCCTGCTTGGCATACTCGAAATCGTCGAAGCCGCTCAAAAAGGCAATGTGCATCGCAGGGCGGATCTCGCGCACCTGCCGCGCCAGCTCGATGCCCGAGATGAACGGCATACGGATGTCGGTCAGCAGCAGGTCTGGCTCAAGCCGCTCGACAAGCTCGAGCGCGTCCAGCCCGTTGCTGGCATTGCCCACAAGGTGGAAGCCGAGCGCCTCCCAGGGGATCATTGTGCAGACGGCCTCGCGCAGCTCGTCCTCATCGTCAGCCACGACGACGGTGTAGATGTTTTTGTCAGCCATACGTCCTTTTCCTTTTTAGGGTGCGCCGTCACAGCCAGAACTGGACCAGGCGGCTCACATTTTCATACAGGGCAGGGTTCTGCCCCATCAGCTGCGGCTCCGCCGCAAAGTAAACACAGAAATTGTAGCAGACGCCCGCCAGCACGGCCAGCGGCAGCGCCGTGCGCAGAGCTTTGGTCAGCGCGGGGATGGGGCGGGCCTGCAGGACACTTTCCGCAAAGAGCCACGCCAGCGCCGCCGCCAGCAGCAGCGGGCCGAGCCAGTCGCTCTGGTAGCGGTAGAGCATTCCGGCCATCTGGCAGTCTACGACGGCCAGCGCTACCGTGCAGACGAGCACAAGCCGGATGACGGTGCGCAGGTCGCGGCGGCTGCCCAACCGGCGGCGGGCCAGCGGCAGCGCAGCCAGCCCCCACAGCAGCGGCAGGCAGGCGAACGCGCCGCCGTAGTACAGCTCTGTAATGGTCAGGCCCATGTAGTTTGTCTGCATCCGCGTGGCAGTCAGGTACGGGAACACCGTCTGCACACCGGGAATGCCCGCGAGGAAGGTCACGGCTGCCGGGGCGATGCGCCCGACGGCAAAGCCGCGGCGGGTCATATCGTTGCTGGTCAGGTTGTAGTTGGCACCAAAGTCAAACGGCGAGCCGAACCGCGCGGCGTTGTACCACATAAGGCCGACGGCCACAAGCACAACGGGCAGGATAAACGCAGCGGCTTCCCCTGCGCCCCGGCGGGTGCACAAGCGCTTTTCCGTGATATGGCGCGGCCAGAGGATGGGCAGGGCCAGCGCGGCAAAAAGCACCATCTGGGGGCGGCAGCCCGCGACCAACGCCATGCAGAGAGAGCCGAACGCGAGGTGGAAAGTTAGCGCTTTGCGGCGTTTTACCGGCGTGTTTGCGGCGCACAGCCACTGCCACAGTGCCCACAAAACGAACGTAGCACCGCAGAGGATCGCGTACTCATACACCGACGGGCGGTGGAGCAGATAGTAGATCTGTGTGCCCGAGGCCGCGCCCGCGGCGGTGAGCAGGTAGGCTGCGGCGCTTGCCTGCGGGAACCAGCGGCGCGCAGCCTGCTTCACAAAGCCAAAGACGGCAAGTATGTACAGCCAGGCAAGCAAAATCATCGGCAGTGCGGGCGGCAAGTCCCGGATGCCGGTCAGCGCCTCAAACGGAAGCTGGAACAGAAGGCAGGGCACGATGCCGAAATAGACGTAATAGCGTCCGTTATAGTAGGCCACATCCCATAGGGCATCGGGCGCGGCGGCCTGCCGGGCGGCGGTGTCGTAGGGGTTTTCCAGTTCGGCCATGGCGGCGGGCGGGTCCTTTTCAAGGTCAAGGCGGCCATTCAGCAGACTGTGCGCCAGCGCACCGTACTGGGCACCGGCGTTGGACGCCCAGTCGTTGATGTGCATGGTGAAGTCGATGCGGCTCGTACCCGACCAGTCGGGGGTATTATAAAAGCTCGTGGCGACGCCCGCGTTGAAACGGTCCCCGAAGGGCGCCAGAAACGCCGCCGCGCAGAGCGCCAGCCCCACGGCCAGCACTGCCGGGCGGTATTGCTTTTCATGGGTCAGGTAGGCGTCCTGCCACGCGGCACTGGCCGGGCGCAGGGCGAACGCCGCCAGCGCCAGTGCGAAGATGATCGCAAAGCGCAGGACGGAGAAATCCAGCGGGCGGCGGGCGTTGGCGTAAACCGTGGTCAGCCGGGCATTGAGCGGATAGCTGCGGTACTCGCCAGTATAGCCCGACGCTGTCAGCGTCAGGGTGGACGCCTTGCCGGAGAGGTCAAGGCTGTGGGTCTGGCTGCGGGCGGACGCGGGGGCGGCCTCCCAGTTCCAGCTCTGGCGGGAGACCGAGCTGGCCTCATCGGTGGCGGCAACGTTGAGGGTCAGCAGAACGTTCTTCTGCTCCGGCGTGTTGCCGTCGGCCAGCGAGGTCAGGCCGTCGAGCTGCAAGTTGTATATTGCAAAGTCGAGGCCCGCAAATTCCAGCGTTGTCTGCTCATCGTTCAGCGTCAGCGGCGCGGCGGGGTCTGCGTCATTGACCAGATACGGGCGCAGTTCAACCGGCGTGTAGCTGTGGGTCGCCAGCCAGTTCAGGTTGCAGACGAATAATTCTATTCCAAGGCTGGCGGCCAGCAGCAGTCCGACAGCCGCCGGGGTGCGGAGTTTTCGCGGCAGTGTGCCGCGCAGCCGGAAGCCGCAGACCACACCGCAGGCGATTGCCTGCATGATCAAAATCGCAGCCAGCCGGAAGGCGTCAAAACCGACGGACAGCCCGGGCTTGGACCAGACGCAGACCGCCCACAGCCAGACCAGCGCCGACACCCCCGCCCCGGCGTACAGGTCCGCACAGGCGGGGCGGCGGTGATGGATACGGGCGGGCAGGAGTGTAAAGAGGGCTGCGAGGGCGAGAGAGAGGAGGATGGTTAGAATCAGCATAAGGATACATCCATTTTGAATTGTTGTTGCGCTGTAGGGGCCGCACATGTGCGGCCCGCGGCCTTACCGGAAATGCCGTTTTCCGTACAGTTGAGGGCCGGGCATGCCCGGCCCCTACAGCGCGGCGATTACATTTTCATTATATACCATTCCGCAGCGCGTTGTACAGCATTTCCGCTTTGGCATGGCTGATGCCTTTGACCTCCTCGAGATCGGAGATGGAGGCAGCCTTGACGGCGGCGACGGTCTTGAAGTGCGCCAGCAGCGCGGCGCTCGTCTTTTCACCGACGCCGGGAATGGCGGTCAGGGTGGCGGCGTAGGACTTTTTCTTCATTGCGCGCTTGCGGTAGTCGTTGGCGTAGCGGTGGGTCTCGTCCTGAATGTTCGTGACAAACGTAAAGATATTGCGGTGGCGGTTGATGGCGATCTCGCCGCCCTCGTCGTCCACAATGGCGCGGGTGCGGTGGTGGTCATCCTTGACCATGCCGAAGGTCGGCACATGCTCCAGCGCTGTGCCGCGCAGAGCCTGCCTGACCGCGCCGACCTGTCCCCTGCCGCCGTCGATGAGCAGCAGGTCGGGCAGCGTCGCAAACTGGTTCTGCGGGCCGTCCGGCTTCTCGCCGCGGCGGGCCATCTCGTACTCCGCCGCGCGGCGGGAGAGCGTCTCTGCCAGCGAGGCGTAGTCATCGGTGCCCGCGACGGTTTTCATCTTAAAGCGCCGGTAGCCCGCGCGGTGGGGCTTGCCGTCCTGAAAGACGACCATGCCGCAGACGCTCGACCCGTCGCCCCAGTTGGAAATATCGTAGCTTTCAATCACGCGGGGCGGCTTTTTCAGGCCCAGCACCTGCGCAGCCTCCTCAAGCAGCTTTTCCTCGCGGGTATAACGCCCGCTCTCGCGGCCCAGACGCTCTACAGCGTTTGTATAGGCCATCGTGACGAGCTTCGCGACGTCGCCGCGCTGGGGCACGTACAGCTCCACCTTCGTGCCGCGCGCCTGGTTCAGAGCTTCATTCAGTGCCTCCGCGTCGGGCGGCAGGGCGTCCACGGCAATCGTTTTAGGGATCGTCTCGCCGTCGAGGTAATACTGCGGCAGAAATTCCTCCCGCACGGCGTCGATGTCCGTCGTGTCGCGGAACAGGAACTCCCGCTTGTCGGTCAGGCGTCCGTCACGATAGCGCAGCACGGCGGCGCAGACCGCGTGGGTCGTGCCCGCCAGTGCGATGACGTCCATCTCGGTGTCGCTCTCCATGACGACCTTCTGCCCGGCCGCCACGCGGTCAATGGCCATGATCTGGTCGCGCAGCAGCGCCGCCGTCTCAAAGTCAAGCCGCTCCGACGCAGCCTCCATCTTCTCCCGCAGCTGCCTGACGATGTCCTTTTTGCCGTAGCGGATCATCCGCAGTGCGCCCTGCACAGCGTCGTTGTAAGCAGCACAGGTGATTTTTCCGCTGCACACGGCCATGCACTTGCCGATGTGGGCGTTGAGGCAGGGGCGGCCCTTGCCGAAATCCTGCGGAAAGCTCTTATTGCACCGCGGCAGCAGGAAGCAGTCCTGCGCCGTTTCCACCATCTCCCGCACGGCAAACGACGAGGTGAACGGGCCGATGTAGTCGGCGTCGTCGTCATCCTTCTGCAGCGCGGCGGAGATGCGCGGCCAGGCCCCGCGCGTGACCTTGACATAGCTGTAGCCCTTGTCGTCTTTCAGCAAAATATTGTACTTCGGCGTATGGGCCTTGATCTGGCTGGCCTCTAGGACGAGCGCCTCAAATTCCGACTGACAGACAATGACGTCAAACGTGAAGGCGTGGGCGATCATCTGGCTGACCTTGGCGTCGTGGGGCACGCCCTCCCGGAAATACTGCGACACGCGGGTTTTCAGCCGCTTGGCCTTGCCGATATAGATGATCGTGTCCGACTTGTCCCGGATGATGTAGACGCCGGGCAGCAGCGGCAGCATACAGGCCTTTTTATAAAGTTCAGCTTTTGTCATAGGGTGTTGCCTTTCCTATACAAAAAAAGCGGCGGGTCGCCCCACCGCTGATTGTTCTGGAATAGATTACTCGGCAAAGCCGGAGCTGACCAGCTTGACCAGGCCGTCAACTGCAGCCTGCTCATCGGCGCCATCAGCAATGATGCGGATGGTGGTGCCGCCGACGATGCCCAGGCTCAGGACGCCGAGCAGAGACTTCGCATTGACGCGGCGCTCCTCCTTCTCGACCCAGATGGAAGACTTATACTCGTTCGCCTTCTGGATGAAGAAGGTAGCCGGACGTGCGTGCAGACCAACCTGATTCTCAACGGTAACTTCTTTAACGTACATAGTTATTCTCTCCTACTTTTGAAAATAATATGCCCCTGCGTATCTACCGTGGGCGACTTCCAGGCGGTCTATTGCGTGTTAATACGCCGCCTTGATTGTCTCTATTTTATCCTATTTAGTCGATTTTGTACAGTGGAAAATTGCAATTTTGGCAGGATTCTGTAATTCCGCCAAATCTTCGTTCTCTCGTTTGTGCAATATTGCCAGTTTATTTTCAACAGGATTGTGGATTGACGACAAAAACAACGGTCAGCCCCGATACTGCATCTCCAATTCCTCACAATATACCGCTGCAAAGGTGCCTTCCTCGGCGGGGTCGCAGCGGTGCAGCACTGTGCCCGTCAGCCGCCAGCCCATCCGCTTGTACAGCGCGATGGCGCGGGTGTTCGTGTTTATGACCCCCATCGTCGGGTGGTCGTGCTCCGGCAGCTTTTTGCGGGCAAAGTCCAGCATTTTCGCACCGTACCCCCTGCCGCGGGCAGCCTCGGTCACAAACAGATGGCCGATCTCGCCGGTTTTGTGGCAGACGCCGACCATACCGTCGGCAGCGTCCTTCGTGTAGTGCAGATAGAACGCCCAGCCGTTCTTTTTCTCGTCTGTCAGGTCCGGCAGCCAGAAGTCCGGCGTCATTTTTTCGAGATATGCCTCGTCGCAGACCGGCGCACAGACCGTGCGGCGGCCCTCGGCCATGAGGGCGGCGCAGAGGGCGAGCTGTTCTTCATTTTTCACAAGGCGCATATTTTCGCCGCGCTTCCACTTGGGCAGCTCGGTCAGCGGGTGGCTCTCGCACCAGGCGTCGTACAAATCGGGGCGGCGCTCGCGGGTGCGCTCCCGGCTTTGGGCTCCGCGCCACTCGTCAATTTTTTTGTGGTCGCCGGTCAGCAGCACGGGCGGCACGGCGCGGCCTTCCCAGACCTCGGGGCGGGTAAACTGAGGGTATTCCAGCAGGCCGTCCCAATAGCTCTCGTCCTGGTAGCCCTTTTCCTCGGCCAGGACGCCGGGCTGCAGGCGCAGGACGCTGTCGGCCACGACCAGACTTGCCAGCTCACCGCCGGTCAGCACATAGTCTCCGATGGAAATTTCCTCGTCGCCGAACGCATCGATGACGCGCTGGTCGATGCCCTCATAGTGGCCGCAGACCAGCGTCACCGCGTCATAGCCGGCCAGCTCGCGGGCCTTTTCCTCATTGTAGGGGCGGCCTGCGGCGGTCAGAAAGACGACGTGCGGCTTCGCGCGGCCCTGCGCAGCACACTGGGCCTGCACGGCGCGCAGGCAGTCGGCAATCGGCTGGGCGTAGAGCACCATGCCGCAGCCGCCGCCGTAGGGGTAGTCGTCGGTCTGCTTCTGCTTGTTTTTCGTATAGTCGCGGATCTGGTGGCAGTGCGCCTCAAACAGATTTTTGGCGCGGGCGCGGCCCAGGATGCTGGCCGAGAGAAAGCTGTCGCACAGCTCCGGAAAAAGCGTTACAATGTCAATGCGCATCGGTTCAGTCCTCGTCGCCGTTGACGGCCTCGGTGAACATGCCCTCGATGGGCGTCACCAGGATTTTGCGCGCCTCGATGTCGATATTTTTGACAAATTCCGGCACAGCGGGCAGCATGTGCTCCCCGCCAGCGGTGTCGGTGACGGTATAGATGTCCTGCGCGGCGGGGCGGTCCACGTTCGTCAGTCTGCCGTACACGCGGCCGGTTTCGGCATCGACGACCTCGCAGTCCAGCAGGTCGTCAATGAAGAAGCGGCCCTTGGGCAGGCGTGCGTCCGCCTTAGCCAGATAGTACACCCGGCCCACCTGGGCGCGGGCGGCGTCCATATCGTTGACGCCGTCGAGGCGCAGTAAAATCACATTGCCCTGGGCGCGCACGCCCAGCACGCGGGTCTCTCCTGCGCCGTCGGCGGTGGTGAACAGGCGCTTGAATTTTGCCAGAAACGCCGCGCCGTCGCAGAGCGGCAGGGCTTTCATTTCGCCGCGCACGCCGTGGGTGGACACGATCTTGCAGGCGGGAAGATAGTTTTGCATAGTTCCTCCTGATGTGTTGTAGAGGTCTGTTTGCGGCAGCGGAAACGCCCCGGGCGGATATAGAATCCGCCCCTACGGTGTAGGAGTCGATGCTCGGCATCTACCCGCGGGGCTCTCCGCTGCCGCAAGGCTGCAGCGGGCGAACAATGTTCGCCCCTACATTGAAAAAAGCACTTTACCCTGCGGCAAAGTGCTTTGTAACGGGTCTTAGTCGATCTCAACGATGACTTTCTCGCCCTGACGGACGGCAGCGGCACGCACGACAACGCGGATCGCCTTGGCGATACGGCCCTGCTTGCCGATGACGCGGCCCATATCGGCCTCGGCCACCTTGAGGTGGTACACAACAGTGCCGTCCTCACGCATGGGATCAACAGTCACCTGCACGGCCTCCTTGTCTTCGACAAGGCCGCGGGCAACGGCTAATAAGAGTTCCTGCATGTGGCGTTCCCTCCCTGAAAAGCGAACAAATTACAGAACAGCGGCCTTCTTCAGGATCTCACGGACGGTGTCAGTGGGCTGAGCGCCGTTGTCCAGCCACTGCTTAGCCTTCTCAGCGTCGATCTTAACGACAGAGGGCTCCTTGGTCGGATCGTAGTAGCCGATCTCCTCGATGAAGCGGCCATCACGAGCGAAGCGGCTGTCAGCGACAACAACGCGGTAGAAAGGAGCCTTCTTGGCGCCCATGCGGCGCAGACGAATCTTAACCATAGTAATATTCCTCCAAAAATTGTTTACGGCCCTTGCGGGGCATCTGATTTATATTGTACATCCCGTGGGCCGTAAAGCCGAGCGGGTCATACCGAAATTGTGTCAGCGACCAAAGCCGCGGAAGCCGCCGCCTAAGCTGCCCAGGCTGCGCATAAAGCCCTTGGGGTTGCGCTTTACCTTTTTCATCATCTTCTGCATCATCTCAAACTGGCGCAGCAGCTTGTTGACGTCCTCCACCGTGGTGCCGGAGCCTGCTGCAATGCGGCGCTTGCGCTTGGGGTTGATGATGTCGGGCTTGGCGCGCTCTGCCGGGGTCATCGAGTAGATGATGGCCTCGATACGGGGCAGTGCCTTTTCGTCGAGGGAATCGGCGTCGATCTGGCTGCCGCCGGGCATCATGGCCAGCAGCGCCGACGCACCGCCCATCTTTTTGACCTGTTGGAACTGGGCGAGCAAATCGTTCATGTCGAACTTGTTCTCCATCAGGCGCTTGGCGGCGGCCTCGGCCTCCTTGTCGTTCTGAAGCGTCTGCGCTTTCTCGATCAGGGAAAGCACATCGCCCATGCCAAGGATGCGGTTCGCCATCCGCGCCGGGTAGAACGGCTCCAGATCCTCGAGCTTCTCGCCCGTGCCCTGGAAGTAGATCGGCATACCGGTGACGGCCAGCACCGAGAGTGCCGCACCGCCGCGGGTGTCGCCGTCGGTCTTAGTCAGGATGACACCGCTGATGCCGACCTTTTCATTAAAGGTCTTGGCCACGTTGACGGCTTCCTGACCGGCCATGGCGTCCACGACCAGCAGCGTTTCATCGACCTCGACAGCCTGCTTGATGCGCACCAGCTCATCCATGAGCTGGTCATCGATCTGCAGACGGCCTGCGGTATCGAGAATAACAATGTCATTGCCGTGATCCTTCGCGTAGGCAAGTGCCTTCTGCGCGATGATTTCGGGCTTTTCGGTGCCCAGCGTAAAGACCGGAACACCGGCCTGCTCACCGACGACCTTCAACTGCTCAATGGCGGCGGGGCGGTAAATATCACAGGCGACCAGCAGCGGGCGGCGGCCCTGGCTGCGGTAATATTTGCCGAGCTTGGCGGCGTGGGTGGTCTTGCCGTTGCCCTGCAGGCCGCACATCATCAGCACGGTCTGGCCCTTGTTTTTCAGGCGCAGGTACTTCGGCTCGTTGCCGCCCATGAGATTGGTCAGCTCTTCGTTGACGATCTTGACGACCTGCTGGGCGGGGGTCAGGCTCTCCATGACCTCCTGTCCCATGGCACGTTCCGAGACCTGTGCGCAGAAGTCCTTGGCGACTTTATAGTTGACGTCGGCCTCGAGCAGGGCCATGCGCACCTCGCGCATCGCGGCCTTGATGTCGGCCTCGTTCAGCTTGCCCTTGCCGCGCAGCTTCTTGAAAACGCCATTCAAGCGCTCTGTTAAAGACTCAAAGGCCATCGGCATCCTCCTGCGTGTCCAAGCGGTGTAAGATCGTGAGCATCTCCGCGGTGTCGTTCGTGATCCGCGGGTCCGGCGTGAAGGAGCCGGAGTTCGAGCAGCGAATCTCTGTGACGAGCAGCCGCAGGCGGTCTAAGTCGGCCTGCATCCGGGTGTGGCGGCGGGCGTTGCCGAGCTTTTGCTCCAGCTCGTCGAGCGCGGCCTCACCGTGCTTGATGGCGTCCCGCACCCCCTGCCGCGTGATGCCGAGGTTCTCGGCAATTTCGGCCAGAGACAGATCCTCATCATAGTATTCTGTCAGGATGACGCGCTGCTTGTCCGTCAGGACCGGACCGTAGAAGTCCAGCAGGACGGAGTAGGCAAGGTTTTTCTGCGGCTTGCCGGCCATGCCCGCGCCCCCTTTGCTGCTTGTGAAGGCCGTGTAAAGTATTTTTCTTTACATCAGCCTTTGAATTATAACAGGCGCAGGGAGAAAAGTCAAGGGGTCCGGTCGGATTTTGTGCCGATTTCCTGCGATTTTTTGAGGAAATCCGCGGACCTTCCGCAGCGGCCCCTACAACATTGCCCCACAATATTTTGCCAGACCCGTGGCAAACCCTGCCGAACTATGCTATAATAAGAATACTTTTGTTTACGGAAAGTGAGGTGCCCCGCTATGCCCATCCTGCACAGTTATTATCAGGACGTCTACCGCTGCCCCATCGTGCGGCTGGACGGCTATTCCGCGCAGCACGGGCTGAGTACCGGCATCCTCGCGTATCTCGATTTCGGCGGCGCGACGGGTTCCTCCAAGGACGGTCTGGCCGAGACGATGCTTGCCTTTGCCACCGAGCGCGGCACGCTGCAGCCCGGCATGCCTGTGGTGGAGGCCAGCTCCGGCAGCTTCGGCGCGGCGCTGGCCGTCAGCTGTGCCACAACGGGGCATCCCTGCATCCTGGTCGTACCCAGCAACCTGCCCATTGCCCAGCGCAAGCGGCTGCAGGACCTGGGTGCGCATATCATCGCCTGCAGCAGCAGCGGGCGCCGCGCCATGGAGCGCGTGGCCGAGGACACCGCCAAGCGCTACGGCGGATATTACACCCACTATTTTTCCAACGACGACAACCCCGAGTACCACCGCCGCGTGACGGGGCCGCAGATTTATAAAAACGCAGGGGATGCCATAGACGCCATCGTCATCGGCGTGGGCAGCGGCGGCACGATCACCGGCGTGGCCGAGTACATCAAGGCATGGAACAGCATGGTGCGCATCGTCGCCGTGGAGCCTGCCGAGTGTGCCGCCATCTCGGGCGGGTTCATCGGCCAGCACGGCATTTCGGGCATCGGGCCGGGCTTTGTGCCGGAGAACTACAACCCTTATGTCGTGGACACCGTATTGACCGTGACCACCGCCGACGCCGAGCGCGCCGCGCGGGAGGTGCTGTTCTTTGACGGCGTGCCCGCCTGCACCAGCGCCGGGGCGACGCTCGCCGCTGCCGTGCAGCTGCTGGGCATGGGCAAGGCCAAGCGCCCCCTGTGCGTCTTTGCCGGGCGGCATATCTACGGATAAATTTGTAAAATTTGCGCGAACGCCCCGCACCGTATTTCCCGGTGCGGGGCGTTATGCTATACTGGTATTATAAAAAGGAAGGGCGGTGTGTGACCGTGAAAAGATCTTTGTTTCCCGTTTTGTCGATGCTTTTTTTGACAGGCTGTGCCGCCGGGGCGGTTTCCTCGGCGGCTGTGCCATCCACGGCTGCCCCTCTGCCCGGAACTGCGGAGACTGCCGGGACACCGCAGCCCGCCGGAACCGCCGAGGCCGCGGCGACGCCCGCACCCACCGCTGACGCTGTGCAGCCGCCGCAGGGACTCGTGGAGACCGGCGCGGCGGTGCTGGACTACGATGAGATACGGCTGATCGACTATTTTCGCGAATATCAGCCCTACCCCGACACCGATTACTATACGATGTGCAGAGACGGCAAGTGGGGGCTGATGCGCAGCGACGGCACCGAGGTACTGCCCTGCCGCGCGTCCGAGCCGCTTTTTGAATGCAGCTGGAACGCCCACCATTGGCACGGGTACCTGGACGACCTGTTCGGCTCACCGGACTATGAAGCCGCGTATAAAGCAGCCTCACAAACGCTGACAGAGAGCGGCGACGGACGCCTTTGTGCAGAACACGACGGCGGCGGCTACCGGCAGTTTGTCTTTTTGCAGGACGATAAAACCTACCTGTACAGCGGCAGCATGGGGCCGGGCCAGTTCATTACGCTCACCGACGACATCCTGCGGCTGTTCAGCGGCAGCACCAACGGCCTTGTGCCCGCGCAGAGCGGCACCACCACGCACGAAAGCGACGAATGGTACAACTTCGTTGGCGACGGGCTGTACGTGTATCGCTGCCGGAACAGCGGTGCAGCCAACAATTTTGTATACACCGCGGCTGACTGCTTCTTTGACGCGCCGCTGGCCGCCGCCCAGCGCGAGGGCAAATGGGTGTATCTGGACACAGCGGGCCATGAAGTGACCGCCCCCTGCTACGACGGCATATACCGGCCCAACCACTATACAGACGAGCCGTTGGTCTTTGCCCGCGCCGCGCCGCTGCTGAGCGGCTATGCAGTCGTCAGCCGGGACGGAAAGTTCGGTCTGCTGGACAACACCGGCGTAGAGCTTGTGCCCTGCGTCTACGACGGCCTTGCGTGGGACGGCGGCACGGCCTGGGTCAAGCTGGCCGACGGCTGGCACGAGTACACAATTCCCGGCGTAACAAAGCCCGACCCGCTGGCCGACCTGCCCGACAGCGTTACAGCCCCCGACACCTACCCCGCGCGGACGGACGCGGTGTTTTTCATGGCGGATGCCAACAGCACCAACCGCCTGAATCTGCGCGCCGGACCCGGGCTTGCGTACGACATCCTCGGCAAAATTTCTTCCTCCACCCTGCGCGTGTACGGGTATTCCTCCGCCGCCCCCGGCTGGGCACTGGTGCGGTATGACCCGCTGTACGATGTGCCGCAGTTTGGCTGGGTCAGTACGGCGTATTTGATTTCAGCGGAATAATAAAGGCGGTGTGCTGCTATGAAGCTTTGGCTCTGCATTCTGTCTGCCCTGCTGTTGGCGGGCTGTACCGCCGGGACGGATGTGCCCGGCAGCGTAACGCCCACTGCTGTACCCACCCCCGCCGCTACGGAGACCGGGGAAACAGCCGAGGCCGCGGCGACGCCCGCACCCACCGCTGACGCTGTGCAGCCGCCGCAGGGACTCGTGGAGACCGGCGCGGCGGTGCTGGACTACGATGATATACGGCTCCTCCGCTATTCTCGGGAATTGCAGTCCTACCCCGAGGTCGAATACTACACGATGTGCAAGGACGGCAAGTGGGGCCTGATGCGCAGCGACGGCAGTGAGGTTCTGCCCTGCCGCGCGCCGGAGCCGCTGTTTGAATGTGGTCTCGGCAACCGCCATTGGCACGACTACACAAACGGTCTTTCGTGGGAGGCTGCCGACGCGCTGCGAAAGGAATATGCCCGTCAGCTGCAAGCCTGCGGCGATGGTGTGATCTGTGACGGGCACGACGGCGACGGCTATCTGGAATTTGTCTATTTGCAGGAGCATACTGTGTCCATATACAGCGGCAGCCTCGGCCCGGGCGAGTTCAGCGCCCCGACAGAGGATGATCTGCTGCGGTACAGCGGCAGCGCCAACGGCCCTGTGCCCACCTGCGGCGGTACAATACACCGCGAGAGCGACGACTGGTATTATTTTGTCAGCGATGGGCAATACGCCTACCGTTATAAAGACGGCACTGCCGCCAACGATTCCATTTATACAGCCGCAGATTTTTTCTTTGATGCACCGCTGGCCCCCGCCCAGCGCGACGGCAAATGGGTATATCTGGACACTGCCGGGCGCGAGGTAACAGAACCCTGCTATGACAGCGTCTATGCCCCAGACTATTACACAGAGGAACCCCTGGTCTACCGCCGCGCCGCCCCGCTGCTGAACGGCTATGCGCCGGTGAGCCGGGACGGAAAGTTCGGTCTGCTGGATTCCACGGGAGCAGAATTTGTCCCCTGCGCGTATGACGGCCTTGTGTGGGACGGCGGCACGGCCTGGGTCAGGCTGGGCGACGGCTGGCACGAATATTCTATTCCCGGCGTGACGAAGCCCGACCCGCTGGATGACCTGCCGGAAAGCATTGTCGCACCCGACACGCGGCCCACACGGACGGATATTGTATTTTTCTCGGTGGATACTGCTGGTGAGCGTCTAAACGTGCGTACCGGGCCGGGGCTGGAATACGACATTCTCGACAAGCTTTCCGATTCCGCGCAGGTGCGCCTGTACGGCGCCTTGAACACTGCCCCCGGCTGGGCGCTTGTCAAATACGGACGTAAATTTGGCTGGGTCAGTCAGGATTTTCTGGTTTTGGGACATTAAAATGAAAACGCCCCGGACACGCGATGTGTCCGGGGCTGTTGCTTTGCGGTGGTCGGTTTGCATCGGGCAACCGTACAGTTCTCTCCCCCACCGCCTGCGGGCGGAGCCCCCTCGCAGAGGGGGCCAAGGGGTGAACGCACCTTTTTCGACAGTCTGGCGGGAGAGACGAATCTCTCCCTTACTTCTTTTTGCGCGTTGTGCGCTTTGCCGTTCTTCGCGGCGCAGGCTTTTTGACCGGCTTCGGTACAGGCTTCACACGGACAAACTGGATGGGGTTGCCGTTTGCCAGAATGCGCTCCTCGACCTCGAGCTCCGGCAGGGATGCCAGGAATTTGTTCAGGCTCTTGGAGCCGAAGTTGCGCACGTCAAAGTCCGGGTAGCGCTTGATGAGCTGGTCACCGACGCGGGAGGTGCGCACCCAGCCCGTGCCGTCGTCCATTTCATCAATAAGGCCGTGGATGATGCGGCCAATGGAATCGCGGTTGATGGCCGTGTCGTCCCCGGCGTTGGCGCGGGCGGCGGCCTCGGCGGCGGGGGCTGTGGGCGCGGTGTCGTCGGTCTCGCCGTGGTCGAGGATCAGATCCAGGTATTTGAACTGGTCGCACGCCTTGACGAAGGGCCCGAGCGCTTTGCTCTCGCCCATACCGATGACGAGTTTTCCGGCCTCACGCAGACGGGCGGCCAGCCGCGTAAAGTCGCTGTCCGACGAGACGATGCAGAAGCCGTCCAGATTGCCGCCGTAGAGCAGGTCCATAGCGTCAATGATCATGGCGGAGTCTGTCGCGTTTTTGCCCGTCGTATAGCTATACTGCTGGATGGGGATGATGGAGTTGTTCAAAAGCGCGTCCTTCCAGCTCTTGAGACGCACATCCGACCAGTCACCGTAGATGCGCTTGCAGGCGGCCACGCCGAAGGTCGCGGCCTCGTCAAGAATGACCTTGACATACTTGGGCGAAATGTTGTCCGCATCAATGAGGATCGCAAGTTTCAGGTCTTCCATCGCTTACTTCCTCTCGCGCTTGGGCTGCTCAAAGTACATATAGAGCTGGCACGGGATCATGCCGTTGTAAATTTTGCGGCGGCGCGCGGCCTTTTTGCCAAAGTGCTGCTCAAACTCGGCGTCCGCGGTGATGGCATAGAGCCCCTGCGCGGGGTGCGCCTGCCAGACCTGGCCCAGCGTTCTGGCAAGGCTTGCGGCCTCGGATGCGTCGCCGAGGCGCTCGCCGTAGGGCGGGTTCGTCAGGACGGTGGCGTTGTCGAGTGCACGGAATTCCCTGACGTCGGCTACCTCAAAGCGGCAGCGGTCCCCCACGCCCGCCAGCTTGGCGTTCGCGTTGGCCAGTGCCACGGCGGCGGGGTCAATGTCGTAGCCGATGCCCTCGAACGCAGCGTCCTTGCGGACCTCGTCCAGGGCCTTCTGGCGCTGCTCTGCCCAGATGTCGGCGGGCACAAAGTCGAAGTGCTCGGCGGCAAAGCGGCGGCGCAGGCCGGGGGCCAGGTTCAGCGCCTTCTGGGCAGCCTCGATGACCAGCGTGCCGGAGCCGCAGAACGGGTCCTGCACGAGGGAGTCGCGGCGCACGCGGCCCAGGTCGGCAATGGCGGCGGCCAGCGTCTCCTTGATGGGGGCCAGCGTCGCGTTTTTGCGGTAGCCGCGCTTGTGCAGGCCGTCGCCGGAGGTGTCGAGGTAAATTTCCACGGTGTCCTTGCGCAGGGCAAAGCGCACCTTGTACAGTGCGCCGTCCTCGGGCAGGGTGCCGACCTTGTGGCCGTGCATCAGGCGCTTGACGATGGCCTTTTTGACGATGCTCTGGCAGGCGGGCACGCTGGACAGCTGGCTGGACAGGCTCGAGCCCTTGACCGGGAACGCCGCGTTGGCGGGCAGCAGGTCCTCCCACGCGATGTTGTAGCAGCCGTCGAACAGCTCGTCAAACGTCGTGGCCTTGTAGGTAGCCAGCAGCAGCAGGACGCGCTCCGCCGTGCGCAGATTCAGGTTGGCGGCGGCGATAACGTCCGCCCCGCCCTGGAACGCCACGCGGCCATCGGTGACCTGGATGTTCTGTGCGCCCAGACGCTTGACCTCAAAATTCAGCGTCGACTCCGTGCCGAAAAAGCAGGGCGCGACCATGGTATAAAGTGTAGACATAGGTGTCCTTTCTTGTGTCCTTCTTGCCTCCCTCTGGGAGGGAGGTGCCCCGGAGGGGCGGAGGGAGAGAAGCTTGTCAGAGCCCGAAATATTTCGGGCTGCCGGAAGGTTCTCTCCCCCACCCGCTGCGGCGGGAGCCCCCTCCCAGATGGGGCCAAGAGTTTTATAAAATTGCAAAAAGACCCCAGCCCGGCGGCTGACAGCCGTCAGGATAGGGCCGTTCGTACTGTGGTTTCTGCGGCCAAATCAGCCGCGGCGGCGGGAATATCCACCGCGATGGTTCTCCGTCACGCGCTTGAGGTCTGCGATCTTCTCCTCACTGCGGGTCTTGTAACGGGCCATCATGTCCTCAAAGCTCATCTCGCCTTGGGGGGCGGCGGGCTTGGGCTGCCACACGCGGGGCTTTTCCTCGCGCTTGGGGCGCGGGGCCGGGCGGCGATCACCACCATTGCCGCTGCGCTCACCGTGCGGCTGGCGCGGTGCGCGTTCCGGTGCGGGCTGGGTGCGCTTGATGGACAAGGCGATCTTGCCGTCCGGTGCGATGGAAAGCACCTTGACGGAAACCGTCTGCCCGTCGCTCAACACAGCAGAAAGATCCTGCACAAACTCGTAAGAAACCTCGGAGATGTGGACAAGACCGGTCTTGCCCTCCGGCAGAGAAACGAACGCGCCGAACGGCTTGATACCAGTGACCTTGCCCTCGACAATATCCCCAACTTGTAATGCCAAACTATGATACCCCTTTAAAATGTAATTTATTACAGGGGGCTGCCGCAAAGCTTCCCCGCTGAAAACGATGTTATTTGCCGCTGATGTCCACAAAGACGCGCTCATTTGGCTTGGCGTAGCCCTGCTCCCGGGCGTAGCGCTCAATGATGGCGTCCTCACCCTGGTCGAGCGTGCCGGACAGTTCGGCATTTTCCGTGACCTGTGCCGCCAGCTGGTTCTTCAGCGATTGCAGCTCCTGCTGCTTGGCCGCGATGGAGACCTGGTTCCTGACCAGCCCTACAAACATAGCGGCGCTTACGATGACCAGCACCGGAAGTACGACCCACTGCACCAGAAACTGGGTGCGGGACAGCCCGCTGCGTTTTCTCATCTGGGATGCCCCCTTCCAAGACATGCACATTACTACGTATGGCTAATTATATAATACTTTCGACGGTTTTTGCAACCGTTTTTCGGCGGATTTTTTGATTTTAGCAGATTTTTTTGCTTTGCGGCAGGCGCGGCGGCGGCTTTGGGCCGCTTGTAAGCGCATTTGTGCGGGCCTGACGAGCATTTTGTGTACAATCCGCAGCGGTCTGCACGCCAGCTCCGCCAGCGCTGCCGCCGCGCGGTGCACGGCAGGCTGTACCGCCCACCGCCAGCTGACGGCCCCCAGCAGCACGGCGGCGCTCATATACCAGCGGGCCAGACCGCCCGCGCTGGCCCCGGCGGCAAACCCGCAGACAAGCACCGCCGCCGCGGCAAACACAGCTATGTCCCGGAAAAAGCACCGCACCGGCCCCTCCCCGAGTGCCAGCCGCACAGCATCCCGCGCGGCCCCGAGCAGGCAGCCGAGTCCTAAGCACCACAGCACATCCCCCAGCACGGCCCACGGCGCGGGCGACGGGGCCATTTACCGAAAGAGCCGCGCCAGCAGACTGCCGCCGGACTGCTGGTTCTCGGCATACTGCAGGTATTCGATCTTACCGGAAAGCTGCACCTGGCCGCTCTGGGTGGAAAGCTCGCCGATCTGCAGCTCCTGCCCGCCGACGGTCAGGTTGCCGAGCGGCGTTTCCAGCACAGCGGCGTTTTCGTCGCAGCTGATGACCCGGATGACGCCGGTCACAGCCAGATGGCGGCGGTCCTTCAGCGCCAGGCCGTGGCTTTTCGGCTGGGGCTGGGCGGTGTCAGCCGCGCGGGGTGTGCGCGACTCCAATTTTGTTTCCGGCATGGCGGTTCCTCCCCTGCTTGTTTACAATGGTAATGTATGCAGGCGGAGGGGAAAGTAGAACCGGGCTGAGGAGCTCTGGCCGTTTACCCCTCGATCACCTCAAACATCTCCCGCGCAACGTCCTTGCCCTTCTGCTCGACGTCGGAGAGGACGCGGATCTTGACGGGCCGGTTGCCGAAGGTGACCTCGATGATGTCGCCGATCTTGACCGTGTAGCTGGCCTTGGCGGGCTTGCCGTTGACCAGCACGCGCCCGGCGTCGGCGACCTCATTGGCGAGGGTGCGGCGCTTGATGACGCGGCTGACCTTTAAATATTTGTCCAGACGCATGATTTTTCCTTTCACTCATACAAAACCGCCCCGTCGCAGGCTGTGACGGGGCGGACCGGGTTCCGTTTTAAGTTACTGAACGGCGTCCTTCAGAGCCTTGCCAGCTTTGAAGGCGGGCAGCTTGGAAGCCTCGATGGTGATCTCGGCGCCGGTCTGGGGGTTGCGGCCCTTGCGCTCGGGGCGCTCGCGGACCTCAAAGGTGCCAAAGCCGACCAGCGTGACCTTGTCGCCGTCCTTCAGGGCAGCGGTGATGGCGTTCAGGGCGCTGTTGACAGCAGCCTCGGCATCCTTCTTGGTCAGGTTCGCGTCGTTCGCAACAGCGGCGATCAGTTCAACTTTCGTCATAGTATTATACCTCCAAAGTATTATATCAGCAAAAAGCGGCTGCGGAAATCTCCGTCCGCTCGGCTCACTTCTTAGCTCTCCTGGTTTTCCGCGCGGCCTGTATGCTCTGCAAGGAACGCGGCATTGCGCTTCTGCAGCGCCTGCTCGGGATCAACCCCCGCCTGGCGCGCCAGCGCGGCAGCGGTAAACAGCAGCTCTCCCACTGCCTGCTCCACCACGGCCTTGTCCGCAGCGGAGGCGGCGGTCTCGGCTGCGGCGGCGATGTCCGCAGGTGCGGCTGCTGTTTCCACGCCGCAGCGGGCTGCGCGCTTTTGCAGCTTAGCGGCACGCATCAGCGCAGGCAGCGCACGGGGCACGCTCTCCAGGTCATCGGCCAGTGTCAAGCGGCCCTTTTCCTTATTCTTGAGCGAATCCCAGTCTTTTATGCTCTCGTCCCCATGAAAAATGTGCGGATGGCGGTCAAGCAGCTTGCGGCAGACACCGTCGCAGACCTCTGCAAAGGTGAAATGCCCGGCCTCCCGCTCGATCTGCGCATGAAAGACGACCTGCATCAGCACGTCCCCCAGCTCCTCACACAGGAGTTCCGGGTCGTCGAGGTCAATGGCATCCACAGCCTCGTAGGCTTCCTCCAGAAAATTCATCCGGATGGACCGATGCGTCTGCACCTTGTCCCACGGGCAGCCGTTGTCCGGGTCACGCAGGATCGCAATGATCGCGGCCAGATCGTCCGCCGTATAGTGCTGTTTTTCAGGGTATGCGTTCATAGACCTCTCCGCTTGGGCAGAAATGCAATACGCTTCATTTTACACATATCGCAGGATTTGTCAAGTGTTGGCAGCGTTTCTCCTGCAAAAGCTGCGTTCTGCCGTATTTTACAGCTGAGCACCACAGTGGTTGCAGAACAGGGCGTCGCCGTCGACCTCGGCCTTGCAGACGGGGCAGGTCTTGGTCTCGCCGCGCAGCTGGATGGGCTCTTCCTCGATTTCCTCGTCCTCGGCGGGGGCTGCCTCGGGCTCGGCGTTCTCGGCAGTCTCCTGGGCTTCGACTTCGGCGCGCTCGTCGTCGGTCATGTTGGCCTTGATCTCCTCAATGGCCTTCTCGACCTCAGCCACGGCATCGATATACTTCTCGACCAGGGCGGGGTTCTCCTCACCGGCCTTGTGCAGGCTGTAGACCAATGCGCCGAGCTGACGCTGCGCCTTGGACAGACGCGCCTGCTGGTTCAGAAGATCCAGCTTGTTCTTGCCCTTATCCGCCAGATCCTGTGCGGTCTTTTTGGCGGAATCCACCAACTGCAGACCCTGCTCCTTCAGCATCTCAATATCCAGTTCAAACATAGTTAAGCACCTCTTTCTTTAGCCCTGTCGCGGCAGTTCTGCCGTGCGATTTAGGTCTATTATAGCCCATTGCGGTGCGGTTTGCAACGCGCAAATGTATATTTTCCGTGAATTGTGCAGGATTATTTGCCGATAAACTCCCGCAGCATACTGTTTTGGGGCACCAGCTCGGTGCCAAGTGCCGGGAACGCCGCAAATTTTTCCCGCAGGGCGGCCAATTGGCGCGTCTGGGTAGCGGTCAGCGCCGGGTCTGCCGGCATGGCGTCCAGCACGGTACGCCACAGGCAGACTTCGTAGGTATGGGTCGTGTCCAGCAGTAGATTGGCACGGGGCTTGTAGGGCTTGATATAGCGGTCCTCGCCCGCGCAGACGTGGCCCCACAGCCCCAGCGTGAACGCTGCGCCGTGGCCGCGGAACAGGCAGTCCCGCACCAGACGGCGTGCCAGGCGGATGTCCCGCGTGGCCAGGCAGCGCGCGTCGCGGCTGTCGGCGTATTCCTCCCGCAGACCCGCGTACAGGCAGAGTGCTGCATCTTCGGGCAGCTCCTCGGTCAGGGCGGGGTTCAGTGCGTGCAGTCCCTCGATGATGACCACGCCGTCCCGCGCGTCGATGCGCTGGGTGCCGCTGGGCCGCTGAATCGTGAAATCAAACACAGGTGCGTCACAAACGCCCGTTTTGTACAGTTCCTTCAGGCAGGCGTGCAGCCTTTCAAGGTCAAGCGCCTCCAGGCTCTCGTAGTCGTCGCTGCCGTCCGGGTGCTTGGGGTATTTCCCTTCCCCGATGTAGAAATCGTCAAGGCTGATGACCTGGCTGCGGTGCCCGCGGGCGGCGATAGCGTCAGCGATCTTGTGCGCGGACGTCGTCTTGCCTGCGGCGGACGGACCGGTCAGCATGACAATGCGCTGCCCCGCGGCCAGCACCTCGTCCGCGATGCTCTCGATCTGGTCATGGTAGTGGGCCTCGCTCAGAGCGGCCAGCTCCTGCGGGCGGCGGGCCGCCAGCGCGACGAGGTCACGGCTGACGAAGCGTTTGCGATGTGTAACGTGCATAGAAATCCTCCACGGCCTTTTTGCGGTCCAGCAGTTCCGCAAAGCGGTCAATGTATTCTGTCGGATACTTGAAGTTGAAGATACGCTCGATCTTGCCGCGGCGCTGCCCCGGAATGACGAGCTTGGTGGATCCGCCCGCACCGGCGGACAGAATCGTGTGGACCTCCTCCATTATATAAATATTGTAGAGGCACTCGAAACCGGGCTTGGCCCAGCCGATGTTTTCCAGATTTTGCAGCGTGCCCTTCTGGCGGTACATATAGTACGGACGGTAACCGGCGTCGGCCAGCAGGCTGCATTTGCCGAGCATGGCGGCCACATCGGCGTAGTCGGCGGCGCGGTGCTCCACGACGATGTTGGACGCGCGCTTGAGGGTCAGCGTGTGGACCGTGATGTTTTCGGGGTCCAGCGCGATGGCCTGACGCAGGCTGGCCTCAAAGCCCTCGACGCTATCCCCCGGCAGACCCGCGATCAGATCCATGTTGATGTTTTTGTGCCCTGCCGCGCGGGCCGCCGCAAAGCAGTCAATGATGTCCTGCGCGGTGTGGCGGCGCCCGATGTTCTGCAGCACCTGATCCGAAAAGGTCTGCGGATTGATAGAAATGCGTGTAGCACCGTATTTTTTGATGATGCGCAGCTTCTCGGCGTCAGTACAGTCGGGGCGGCCCGCCTCGACTGTGTACTCGTCCAGCTTCGCTAAATCAAACGTTTTGGCAATATGGGACATAAGCTGCTCGAGCTGCGCGGCGGACAAACTCGTCGGCGTACCGCCGCCGATGTAGAACGTGCGGATATGCAGCCCGCAGCGGTCCGCGGTCTCACGGATAGCGGTCAGCTCCGCGCAGAGCTTGTCCACATAGGGCTGGACGAGGGCGCGGGTCGCCTTGTCCCCCACCGTGCGGGAGACAAAGCTGCAATAGCTGCACCGCGTCGGGCAGAATGGGATGCCCGCGTAGACGCTGCAATCCATCGGGTCAGCGGCGTCCAGCACCGGCTTCTGCAGGTCGGCAATGCCGAGGGCCAGCGCGAATTTCTCCGGTGTGCAGGCAAAGTGGTCAAGGAACCGTGCGCGGATCTCATCCTCCGTGGCACCGCTTGCGCGCATGTCGTGAATGATGCGCACCGGGCGCACACCGGTCATCATGCCCCAGGGCGGCGTGCTGCCGGTGACCTCCCCCAGCAGCGTGTACAAAAGGCGGCAGAGCGTGTACTCGGGGTCTGCGCCCTGCGGGCGCAGGGCGATCTTCCAGGATAGCCTGCCGTGCAGGCGCAACAGGATCGTGTCGGTGCAGAGATGGCTCTGTGCCAGCACAAAATCACTGCCCTGCGGCAGATTTTCCGTCTTCTCTGCGTCGGGGAAAAACAGCCGTGCGGTGTGTTCGGCCTCATAGCCCGCTGCGGGGCCGCGTAAAATAATCTGCATTAGTACCATGCCCCATTCATGTAAGGATTGGTGCTGCGCTCCTGCCCGAGGGTGGAAAAGCCCTCATGTCCGGGCAGGACTTTTGTTGCATCCGGCAGCGGCAGCTCTGCCAGCAGGGACAGGCTTTTTGCCATCTCCTGCATGCTGCCGCCGGGGAAATCCGTCCGCCCGCAGGAGCCTGCAAACAGCGTGTCACCGCTGAACAGCAGCCCGTAGCAGGACAGGCAGACGCCGCCCCCGGTGTGGCCGGGCGTGTGATAGATTTTAAACGTCAGCTCATCGATGGTAAGCTCGTCGTTCGCGGGCCAGTTGTCGGTGAGGACGTCGGGCGTCAGCGGCAGCAGCTGGCTGCCCTGCGCGTCAACCGGGTCCATATAGACCTTGCAGCCCGTCGCCTTTTTCAGCGCGGCCACCGCGCCGACATGGTCATAGTGGCCGTGGGTCAGCAGGATGTGCGTCAGCGTCGCGCCGGCCTCGTCGAGCGCCTTCAGATAGACGCCCGGCTCGGCGGCGGCATCGATCAGGATGCCGTGCTTCGCGTTCGTGATAATTAAAAAGGTATTCGTGTACAGCGGCGCAACGCCGTGGATATGCTGAATGTTCATTGCGTCCTCCCTTGAATTTTCCTTACTTTTTCCACTCGTCGGTGTCGATGACGATGGTGACGGGGCCGTCGTTCACAAGGTCGATCTTCATGTCCGCACCGAACTCCCCGTGCTGCAGGTCTTTAAGGCCCTGATGGCTCATCTCCTCGAGGAATTTTTCATAGCACGGCACGGCCAGCTCGCCCCTGGCGGCATGGATGAAGCTCGGGCGTTTGCCCCTGGACGTATCACCGTAGAGCGTGAAGTTGGAGACAACGAGTGCCGAATAGCCCAACTCAACGGCGCTGCGGTTCAGCTTGCCGTCCTCGTCCTCAAAAATGCGCAGGTGGGCGCATTTTTCGGCCAGCTTGGGCACAATGGCGCTGTCGTCGGTATCGCGCACGCCCAGCAGGATGACAAGGCCAGGCCCGATGGCCCGGGGCTCGCCCCCGTTGACGGTAACGCTTGCGCGGGTGACGCGCTGGATGACTGCTCGCATAGGTAGTTGCTCCTTTTCAAAATCAGCTGCACTGTAGGGGCCGGGCATGCCCGGCCCTGCCGTGAAAGGCAAACGAACGTCTGCCATACAGTTGCGGGCCGCACATGTGCGGCCCCTACATGCCTCCGGCCGTTTCAGTTCCTCGTCACGCTCACAACGTCCTTGATCTTTTTCAGTCTTGCCACGACGCTGTTCAGGTGCTCGGTGTTGGTGATGCCGACGGTCACGCCCATGCGGGCGCGGCCCTGCTCGGCGGCGCGAGCCGTCAGAGAGTAGATCGGCACGCGCATATCGCCCAGTGCCAGTGCCACGTCAGAGACGAGGTTCGCGCGGTCCATACAAACAATATCCAACGTAGCCTTGTAGTTTTCCTTCTCCGCCTCGTCCCAGTAGGCGCGGACCCAGCGGTCTGCGTTCTCGGGGTGGCGCATACTCTCGCGGGCGTTGGCGCAGTCACGCTTGTGGATAGACACGCCGAAGCCGCGGGTGACAAAGCCGATGATCTCATCGCCCGGCAGCGGAGAGCAGCACTTGGCGAACTTGATGGGGCAGTTGTCGATGCCCTCGACGATGACACCGTCGGAGGAATGCATCCGCTTGAGCTCCACCGTGACCGGCTTCGGCTCGGTAGCCTGCAGTTTGGTGTACTCCTCCTTGAGCTTGGGCAGCATGCGGGAGATCTGCAGGCCGCCGTAGCCGATGGCCGCGTACATTTCCTCCACGCTGTTGCAGCGGTTGCGGCGGGCCAGCGCCTCCATAAAGACGTCGTGCTGCTCGTCGGTCAGCGTCATGAGGTTGCGGCGCATCTCGCGCTCAAGCGCATCGCGGCCCTCCTGAATATTTTCCTCTCGGCGTTCCTTTTTGAACCAGTTGCGGATCTTGTTTTTGGCTTCGCTCGTCTTGACGATGTTGAGCCAGTCGCGGCTGGGGCCGCGGTTCTCGGAGCCGGTGATGATCTCAATAATTTCGCCGGTCTGGACCTTGTGGTCGATGGGCACGATGCGGTTATTGACCTTCGCACCGATCATTCTGTTGCCGACAGCAGAGTGGATCGCGTAGGCGAAGTCGATGGCCGTCGCGCCCGCGGGCAGGTTGATGACGTCGCCGCGCGGCGTGAAGGCGAACACTTCCTCGGGCAGCAGGTCGCTCTTGATGTCGCTGAGCAAATCCGTGGCGTCGGCGCTGGAGCGCTGGCTTTCCAGCAGCTGGCGCACCCAGGCCAGGCGCTCGTCCAGCTTGTCGTTGCTGCCCGTGATACCGGCCTTGTACTTCCAGTGCGCGGCGATGCCGTACTCCGCCATGCGGTCCATGTCCCAGGTGCGGATCTGCACCTCAAACGGGATGGCCTCGCGTCCGATGACCGTTGTGTGCAGGGACTGGTAGCCGTTGGGCTTCGGGGTCGAGATGTAGTCCTTGAAGCGGTTGGGCAGCGGGTGGTACATATCGTGGATCAGCCCCAGCGCGGTATAGCACTCGGGGACGTTGTCGAGGATGATACGCACAGCGTAAATGTCATAAATTTCCTCGAAATCCTTATTCTGCATATACATCTTGCGGTAAATGCCGTAGATGCTCTTGACGCGGTGGCGGATGGTCGCCTTCTGGATGCCGTTTTCGGACAGGTGCCTGGCAATCGTATGGCAGACCTGATGCAGGAACTCGTCGCCGTGCTTATTCAGCAGGTCGCGGATCGTCTCATAGCCGACAGGGTCAAGGTAGTGCAGACTGCGGTCTTCGAGCTCCTCCTTGATGTTGGAAATTCCGAGGCGGTGCGCGATGGGAGCATAGACCTCCATCGTTTCCAGAGCCTTGTCGCGGCGTTTCTGCTCGGGCCAGGCGTCGCCGGTGCGCATATTGTGCAGTCTGTCGCACAATTTTATAATCATGACGCGGACATCCTGGCTCATGGCCAGCAGCATCTTGCGCAGGTTCTCGGCCTGACGGTCCTCGACATTCGAGAACTTGATCTGGGTCAGCTTGGTGACGCCATCAACGAGCAGCGCGACTTCGGGGCCGAACTTCTGCTTGATCTCGGCAACCGTGACCGGCGTGTCCTCGGCCACATCGTGCATGAGGGCCGCGGCAATGCTCTCGCTGTCCATGCCCAGCTCCACCAAAATCTGCGCCACCGAAAGCGGGTGACAGATGTACGGCTCGCCGCTGCGGCGGCGCTGCTCGCCGTGGGCCTTTTCGGCCAGCGCGTAGGCGCGGTCGATCATAGCAAAATCATAGGGACGGCCGCTGTCAACCAGACTCTTTTTCAGATCGTCATAGGTGATGGGCATTTTTACTTCTTGCACGTTTGTGTTTTCCATAGTCCGTTCCCCTCTCCGTTTTCTATCTGTCTTGCACAGCGCTTTTTCGGGCATTCTGTAGGGCGCTCATGCCTGTTTTGCCAGCTCCGCCAGCTTTTGCAGCACCGGCGCACTGGCCAGGTCCTGCTTGGCCGTCACGGGCACGGGCAGCCAGCGGCCCTCCTGCTCCTCAATCAGGCCAAGCTCCTGCAGCGCCGTCAGGCTTGCCAGCGTCTTGCCGGTGTTCTGCGGCCCCTCCGCCGCAAAAACCGGCTGCAGATCCGCCGCGGCCACATGCCCGCCGCGGATACGCCGGTAGAGTGATACCGTGTCGGCGCGGGCCGGCAGCAGCGCGGCGGCGCGCGCCGCCTCGCGGCTGCCGCCGGTGCGGAACGCCTCAAACCACGCGGCCTGTTCACTGGGAGTATTGCCCAGTTCCGCAGGGCGGATAGCCTTGAGGTGCGCGGACACCATCGGCCCGCTGCGCCCGTTGAAGATCGAGACCTCGAGTGCGGCCTCCACCTCACTGCCGACGGGATAGGCAAACGCCTGCGGCGCAATGCCGAAGCTCGACGCAAACAGCGTGTCGCTGCCCTGCCGCAGCCGGATGCGGGTGTGGCGGCCCTCCGCGCCCATCGGCCAGATGCCGTCCACAAAAGCATGCTGCACCAGCAGCACGGGCGTGGGGTTCTCGCGGCCAAAGGGTGCCAGACGGGCCAGTTCGCCGACGTTTTCCAGATTCAGCTCGCCCAGCGTGGCGGCGGCGTCCAGCCGCAGGCTGACGGCCTCGGGCGGGGCGGCGTGGGCCGCGGCCCAGGCATTGATGGTCTGCCGGAACGCGGCAAGATTTTCTTCCTCTATCTCAACGCCCGCCGCGGCGGCGTGGCCGCCGAACCGCGTCAGATACTGTGCGCAGTCGGCGAGCGCACTGTGCAGGTCGAACGGGTCCGGTGCGCGCCCGCTGCCGCGGCCCTCGCCCTCGTGCATCGAGATGACGATGACCGGGCGGCTGAACCGCTCCATGAGCCGCGCCGCCACGATGCCGATGACGCCGGGGTGCCAATCCTCGCCGCTGACGACGAGCACGCGGTCCCGGGTGCGGGCGGGGTCGGCCTCCAACGCCTGCAAAGCAGCGGCAAAGACCTGCTGTTCGGTCTGCTGGCGCTCGGTGTTGATCTCGGCCAGGCGTTCAGCTATGCCGGTGGCCTGATCCTCGTCGCCGCAGAGCAGCAGCTTGAGCGCTACCGCGGCGTTGTCCATGCGGCCCGCAGCGTTCAGGCGCGGGGCCAAACTGTAGCTGACCGTGTCCGCCGTGACGGGCTTGCCGCCGCAGCCGGCGCTCTCCAAAAGCGCGTGCAGGCCGGGGCGCATCGTGTCCTGCAAAAGGGACAGACCCTCGCGGACAATCGTGCGGTTCTCCCCCACCAGCGGCATGACGTCGGCCACCGTGCCCAGCGCCGCCAGCTCACCGTACATTTCCAACAGCTCGGCGGGGTCGCAGCCCTCGAGCGCGGCACAGAGCTTGAACGCCACGCCCGCGCCGCACAGGTCCTTGAACGGGCTTTCGTCGTCGGGGCGCTTGGGGTCGACAACGGCGATGGCGTCTGGCAGCGTGTCGCCCGGCAGGTGGTGATCCGTGATGATGAGGTCAAGGCCCAGCTCCTTTGCGCAGGCGGCCTCCTCGACGGCGGAAATGCCGTTGTCTACCGTCACGACGAGCTTGAAGCCCTTGGAGGCCAGTGATTCCAGCGCCGCGCGTGTCAGACCGTAGCCGGAGCCGCGGGTAGGCAGCTTGCAGCGGACGTGTGCGCCCTGGCTGGTGAGACATTCGTACAAAATGGCCGTGGCCGAGATGCCATCGACGTCATAGTCACCGTAGATGACCATGAGCTCCTCATTTTCGATGGCCTCTTGGATACGGACGACAGCCTTGTCCATATCGGTGAGCAGGAACGGGTCGCTCAGCGGTTCGCCCTGGCCCAGCAGGGCCTGCGCAGCGGCGGGGTCCGTGCAGCCGCGGGCGGCCAGCACCCGGCGCAGCAGTACGCCGCACCCGGCCCCGGCCAGCGAGGTTTCCGCCGCGGGGTCCGCCTTTTTCAGTTGCCACGCAGGGTAATTCATACAGTTTAGCTCCTTGTGTTAAAATCAGCTTCAAAATCGTGGGTCAGGCCATCCTGCCGCAGCATAGCCTCCAGCGTGTCGATCTCGGTGGAAACGTCCATGCTGACGTCCTGCAGTCGGGTGTCGTACAGCTGTTCATCCGCTTGGTTCAGCGTGTGCAGGATGCCGGTGATGTCGCGGCGGATCTCCGCCGCGTTCGCGCTGTCCGTATCGCCCAGGCCCTGCGCCGTGTCCAGCAGCTTGCGGGTCGTTGGCAGGTAATACTCGCGGAAGCGGCGCACGCGGTTCAGCTGCTCCGGGTGGTTGTGGACAAAGCCCATGATCGACGCGCAGGTTTTCTGCATTGCGGCAAGCTCTTCGTCCGCATCGGTGCCCAGCTTGCCGCGGCAGACTTTTAAGTAGTTCAAAAAGTCCATCCCCTCGCGGCGGAACTGTTCGGCATCGGTCAGGGGTGCGGCAGGTTCGGCCTGCGGCGCAGCGGCGGGCTTTGCCGCCGTCGGCATGAGCGAATCGTCCAGGTAAAGCGTGCTGTAATCGTCGGAAATGGCGGCATTGGGCAGGTCGCCGCTGCCGACAGCCTTCGTCACAGTGGCATAGGCCGTTTCCTGCTTGATCTGCGCCTTGCGGGCCAGCGACGGCAGGTCGCAGGTCCAGTCATTGGCGGCGCGCAGCAGTCTGCGCAGGCGGCTGAAATAGGTCATCTGCTTCGTGCCCACAACGGCCATAAAGAGAAAGCCCAGCGTGACCGGCGTGAATACCCCAAACAAAATCGGGATAGCCATAAATTCATTGTGGGTCAGCCCCAGCGGCCCTGCACCGACGGCGGTCAGGATGCCCAGCACAAGTGCCGTGATGCCGAAGCAGCCCGTGAAGGTCCAGCCGACCGCCGTCAACGCAACGCCGACAGACTGGCCGCCGTTTTTCCACTTGCGCTCCAGACGGCGCTTCCATGCGGCGAAGCTGTCGGGCTGCGGCCTGCTCATGGCATCGCCCGCCTGTGCAAGGGCGTCTGCAATGCTGCCCAGCACCGACGAGCCGAGCTTGCTGCCCGCCTCAACGGCGCTGTCCAGCATATCGCCGAAGTCGTAGTGATCGTATTGATATTTGGGAGTTTTGTTGTCAGGCATTTGGTTGTCCAATCTGTTGTCACTGCATTGTAGGGGCCGGACATGTCCGGTCCTCGTCTTTCCGGTTATAGGGCGGTTTCCTGTAGGCTGCGGGCCGGGCATGCCCGGCCCCTGCGGACGCATCAGTCCATCATCGGTCCCCAATTCTTCATCAGCTCGGCGGCGCAGCGCACGCCGTCGACGGCGGCGGTCATGATGCCGCCCGCGTAGCCCGCACCCTCGCCGCAGGGGTAAAGCCCGGCCAGGCCGGTGCATTGCAGGTTTTCTTTATCGCGCAGCAGGCGCACGGGGCTGCTCGTGCGGGTCTCCAGACCCGTCAGCACGGCGTCGGGGGCGCGGTAGGCCGCCAGCTTGCGGCCAAAGGCGGTCAGGCCCTCGCGCAGGGCACCGCTCAAATCATCGGGCAGCAGGCTGCCGAGGTCGCAGGGCGTCACACCGCGCGGGTAGGTCGGCTGCACCGCGCCCAGCTCCAGCGCGCCGCGCCCGGCCAGAAAGCTGCCGACGGTCTCCGCCGGGGCGAGGTATCCCCCGCCGCCCGCGCGGTAAGCGGCCTGCTCCAGCCGACGCTGGAACGCGACGGCATTTGCAGGGTCGTTGTCGAAGTCGCTGCCGTCCACACTGACGACCACCGCCGCGTTGGCGTTGCGGCCATCGCGGGCGTGCAGGCTCATGCCGTTGGTGACAACGCCGCCCGCCTCGCTGGCGGCGGCGCAGACCGTGCCGCCCGGGCACATGCAGAAGGTGTAAACGCACCGCCCGCCGGAGACGTGCTGGCTCAGCTGGTACTCCCCCTTCGGCAGCGCCGGGTGACCCGCCGCGCCGTGGTAGAGGCTTTTGTCGATCTCGGTTTGCAGGTGCTCGGCGCGGAAGCCGACGGAGAACGGCTTGCATTCCAGCGGCAGACCCAGGCCGTGCAGCATGGCAAACGTATCCCGTGCGCTGTGGCCAACAGCCAGGATCAGCTGTTCACAGGGCACAGGGCCCGCCGTCGTCTCGATGCCGGTCAGCGCACCGTTCCGGGTGTGCAGGCCGGTCAGCGCCGTGTTGAACCGCACCTCGCCGCCCAGAGCCTCGATCTCGCCGCGGATGCTGCGGATGACGCCGCGCAGCAGGTCGGTGCCGACGTGGGGCTTCTGCCGCCACGCAATGTCGGCGGGCGCGCCGTGGTCAAGGAACGCCCCGGTCACGAACGCGCACAGCGGGTCGCCGACGCGGGTCGTCAGCTTGCCGTCCGAGAAGGTGCCCGCGCCGCCCTCACCAAACTGAATGTTGGCGTTGGGGTCCAGTGTGCCGGTTTTCTCAAAATGCTCGACGGCTCGAATCCGTTCGTCCAGCGCGGGGCCGCGCTCGAGCACCAGCGGGCGGTAGCCTCTGCGGGCCAGCAGCAGCGCCGCGAACAAGCCCGCCGGGCCAAGACCGACGACCACCGGGCGATGAGTCAGCGACGTTTTCCCCGTTGTAAAGTCGAATTTCGGCGGCTGTGTATAACAGACACAGGGCGAGGCCCCGGCCAATGCCGATTCCTCACCCTCGTCCTTGAGTGTGACTGCGATGGTGTAGACAAGCACCGGCGTACCGTGCCGGGCGTCCACGCTGAGTTTTGCCACACCGCAGTGCGCCGCCCGGCGGGCGGGCACGCGGAGAATGGCCAGTGCCTTCGCCGCTGCCTCGGCGTCCGGGTCGGGGCAGGTCAGCGGCAGGCGGATGTTGCGGACTAAAAGCATAGATAAGGTTCCTTAAACGATGGTATTTTGTATGCGCCATGTAGGGTCCGGACATGTCCGGCCCTCGGCTTTCCTGTTATAGGGCGGTTTCCCGTAGGCTGCGGGTCGGGCATTCCCGGCCCCTACTGCGTCGCGTTACTTCGACGTGACCTCGCACTGGACCGTATAGCTGCCGGTGGCAAAAATACGGCTGGACGACGGGATCTGAATGCTGACAGCAATCGTCTGCTGGCCGACGGTCAGGTTCAGGCTCTGGCAGTCGATCTGCGCGACGATGCTGTCGGCGGACAGCTTCTCGATTTCATCCGCCGGGCCGTAGAGCGTCACACCGCTGACGATGCTGGACAAGATCTGAAGCTCGTAGTTGCTGGGCACGTTGATGGCGCGGATGTTCGAGACGTTCAGCTTTGTCGAGGTCATCTCCGACGTGTCAAAGTCCAGCGTGACGTTCGTGACGCCGTCCAGCGAGACGATGCCCGCGGGCAGCTCGATAAGGCGCTGGTAGTCGCGGCCCGGCTCAAACTCACGGGCCAGGTCAAAGTCCGTCACGGTCAGGGCCTCCAAGGCGCTGATCGTGCGGGCGGGACCGGCCACGCACAGAGTCTGCTGGCTCAGCGAATAGTGCAGGCTCTCGACGTCGAAGCCGTTCGGCGCGCCGATGAAGTCCACCTCCAGCGGCAGCTCCCGCACCTGATAGACCGTCAGCGTAACGTTGGCGGAGTCGCTCTCCATCGAGATATACTGCGGCGTGAAGGCGTTGCCCTCCTCGTCGCGCAGCTCCAGCGTAGCAGGCACCGTCGTGGTGTCGGCCAGCTCGCCGTCCATTTGGACCGGGGCGACGATGCTGGACACCTGATCCAGCTCGCTCGTCGGGCCGCGCAGCGTGATCTCGGCGGGCACGGCAGTGGTCTTGTTCAGCATATAGCCGCTGGAGATCGTCACCGCGGAGGCGTCCACCGTGACGGGAACGGTCTTTTCGCTGACCTCGTCAAAGACGACGTCGATGGTGCTTGGGCTTTCCACCGTACACTCAATGTCGCCGGGAAAGTCTGTTGTGTTCGTCACACGGGCCTGCAGGCGCAACGTGACCTTGCCCGCGCCGCTGACACCGGCGTAGCTTGGGTAGACCATGATGTCGGCGCTGCGGATGTTGCCGATGATCGTGCTGTTGCCCTCGACTTTTACGGTCACGCCCTCAATGTCGGGCTTTTCCACAATGTCCAGACCTTGGGCCGTGTAGGTAGACGCGCCGCTCGTGTAGTTGATCGGCACGCCGGTCACCGTCGTGGAGCCCTGGGGGTCGATGTAGACCGTAACGATGATCCACATGGCAAAGCCCATGATGATTGCCAGAACGGCGGAAAACACCGGGTTATTCCAGATCGTGCGCGGGCCCTTGGGCGCGGCGCCGTTCAGCCCCGGCGCGAGAGGGTTATTCGGGTTTGCCATGGTTCAGTGCGCCTCCCTTGCGCATCAGCTTTTGCAGCGGCGAGATATCGGCCTCCTCGTCCTCGGCGGGGGGAACGATCTCCTCCTGCAGAAGGTTGAAGAGGTTCTGGCGGTCCAGGCGGCGGATGAGCACGCCGTTCTTCGCCATCGAGATGATGCCGGTCTCCTCGCTGACGATGACGACGATGGCGTCGGAGTTCTCGCTCATGCCGAGGCCCGCGCGGTGGCGGGTACCCATGTCCTTGCCCATCTCGAGGTTGTTGGACAGCGGCAGCACGCAGCCCGCCGCCACAATGACGCCGTCGCGGATGACGACAGCGCCGTCGTGCAGGGGCGTGCCTTCATAGAAGATCGTGCCGAGCATTTCGGGGATGACATCGGCGTGCATCGGCGTACCGGTGCGGATGATCTCATCCAGATTATTGTTGCGTTCCAGCACCATCAGCGCGCCGGTGCGCGTGTCGGACAGCTGCTCCGCCGCGTCGCAGATGGCCACAACGGCGCTCTGCCACGCGCCGCGCAGCGACGGGTCACTGCGGCGGTTCCCGACCAGAAGGTTGGCCCACATTGTGGACTGACCCATGCGCTCGAGCGTGCGGCGCAGCTCCGGCTGGAAGATGACGACGGCGGCCATAAAGCCGATGGTGATGACGTTGTTGAGAACCCAGGTGACGGTTTTCAGGTTGAGCATGACGGCCAGACCGTAGAAAACCAGAATCAGGATGATGCCCTTGACCAGCTGGCCCGCGCGGGATTTGCGCGCGAATTGCAGCAGCTGGTAAAAGACAAAGGAGATAATAAGGATGTCCAGCGTATCGGACAGCGGGTCAAATGTACGCAGGCTGCTTAAAACGGCATTGAACATCTGGTTGGGCAGCATGGGCACCGCAGCCCCCTTTCTGGGTCAAAATAGGCATTAGAACAGGTGTAGAGGCCGGGCATGTCCCGCCCCTGCCGGGAGACTGACAAAATCACTCGATCAGCGCCACCGCATGGGCGGCAATGCCGAGGCCCTCGCCGGTGAAGCCGAGGTGCTCCTCCGTCGTGGCCTTGACGCTGACGGCGTCCACAGGCAGACCGAAGGCGTCGGCAATGTTCCGGCGCATGGCCGGGATATGCGGGGCCAGCTTCGGGCGCTGGCAGAGAATCGTGGCGTCGATGTTGCCGACCTTATAGCCGTGCTCGGCGATGATGCGGGCGACCTCGCGGGTCAGGGCCAGCGAGTCCGCGCCCTTGTAGGCGGGGTCGTTATCCGGGAAGTGCTGGCCGATGTCGCCCAGCGCCGCCGCGCCCAGCACAGCGTCCATTACGGCGTGCAGCAGCACATCCGCGTCGGAGTGGCCGAGCAGGCCCTTCTCATACGGGATCTCCACGCCGCCCATAATGAGCTTGCGATCCTCCACTAAGCGGTGAACGTCGTATCCGTGACCAATGCGCATGGTTTTCTCCTTTTGCAGATCTTCTTTTGTAGTGATTTTATAGTTGGCGTAATCGCCCTCGGTCAGCCTGACGGGCAGACCGGCCAGTTCAAACAGGCTGCAATCATCGGTGACAAGGCGGGCTTTTTCCCCCGTGACGGCGGCAAGCGCCTGGGTGTAGAGTGCGCGGCGGAAGCACTGCGGCGTCTGCACGGCGTAGAGCGTGGCTCGGTCCGGCGTGTCCAGCACGCGGCCCGACGGGTCTGCGACCTTCACAGTATCCTTGACGGGCACTGCGGGCGCGGCTGCGCCGGTCTCGGCGGCAGCGGTCAGTGCGGCGGTGATGACGCTCTCGCTGACAAAGGGGCGGGCGGCGTCGTGGATGGCAACAAGCTCGCCCGTCGCCGCGGCCAGACCGTTGCGCACGCTGTCGGCGCGGGTCGCACCGCCCTGTACGACGGCGCAGGGCTTGGGACAGGCGGCGGCGATGGCCTCGCAGGCGGCGCGGTTGCCGCCGCAGACCAGCACAAGCTGGGTAATTGCCGGGTGCGCAGCCAGTGCGGCACAGCTTGTCTCCAGCACGGTGCGGCCATCCGGCAGACGGTAGCTCAATTTGTCAAAGCCCATACGACGGGATGCCCCTGCCGCCACCACAATGGCAGTCACGGCGGGAAGATTCGGTTGTGCCATGGGCACACTGCCCCCTTTACCTATTTATAATAAACATTATACAGGGTTATGCCAAGAAAATCCACTAAAATCAGGATGATTTTTTTGTGAGAATAAAAAAATATCGCATTCTCCGCAGGGGCTGGGCACACCCGGCCCCTGCGTAAAACGCGATTTTGCGGAAAGGCCGCGGGCGGGACATCTCCCACCCCTACCGTGCGGCAGGATCTTCCGTCACCGGCAGCACCAGCACCGCCTTTGCCCCGCGCGGTGCGTTCCGGGCAAAGGCCGCCGTGCCGCCGTGGGCGCGGATGATCTGCTCGACGACGTGCAGACCCAGAATGTGGGGCGTATTCTCCCCCGCTTCACCGGTCTGCAGGGCGTGCAGCACGGCGGGCGGGTAGCCCGCGCCGTCGTCGGCTATCGTGATCCTCAGTGTTTTTCCTGTGCGCACCGCGGAAAGCTGCACCTGCACGGGGCCGGGGTTGTGGCAGGCCGCATTGTGCAGCAGGTTTTCCACTGCGCGGGCCAGCAGCGCGGCGTCCACGTCCAGAATCGCCTTGTCGGCGTCGGGTGCAATTTCCAACGCCACCGTGCAGCGGGCCGCCAGCGGGCTGTCACAGAACTCGGCGGCCAGCCTGCGCAGCAGCGGTCCGGCCTGGGTCGGCCGGCAGCGCAGCGGCTGCGCGCCGTATTGCAGCTTGCTGGTCAGGTTCAGATCCTCGATCAAAGTGCGCAGCTTCTCGCTCTGGGTGCGGATGCCGCACGCCTTCTGCCGCGCCGCGGCGGGCAGGGCGGTGTCCTGCTCGAGCTGCTCGGCCCAACCCAGAATCAGCGCCAGCGGTGTGCGCACATCATGGCTGACCCCCGCGATCCAGCTTGTGCGGGCATCGTCCCGCCGGGCGATGATCTCATTGCGGCGGCGCAGCTGCTCACTCGTGCGGTTGACCGTGTCGGCCAGTTCCCCCGCAAAGCCGTCTGTCGACAGCCGGATCGTACCGCCATCGGCTACGGTGTCCAGCCCTGCGGCAATCACCTGCAAGCGCCGCGCACCGCGCCAGCTGAACAGCAGACAGCATGCAGCTGCGACACCCAGCAGCAGCGCCAGCGCGGGCAGCATGCCCGCTGCCATGGCGTTCATAAGCTGCTCATTGTTGTAAATATTGTACTTCCAGACCGAACCGCGCGGCAGGGCGGCCACAAACAGGCCGTAGTCTGCCGTCCAGCAGAACACCGGCCAGTCGTCAAGATACCACCGCGAGAACGAGGCGATTTCCGACGCTGTGTAGTGTTTATTCAAGTTCTGCGGCAGGTCATGCTGCCAGATCACATTGCCGTCGTCGTCCAGCGCCATCGCCCAGGCGTAGCCCTGCAGCCAGTCCGCGGGCGTGCGGGCGGGGTCCAGCTGCAGGCCGTCGGCGGTAGGGGTCAGGGCCTCTGCCAGCGTGCCGATGCGGACGCGGCTGTCCGTGGCCTCGCCGTAGTGCAGCCCCAGATAGACCACCGCCCCCAGCAGCAGACCCACCACCAGCAGCACCACCGCCGCCGTGGCCAGCACATAGCGCCCGATCATTCGTGTAAAGGTTTTCAACTTCACACCTCCTCAGTCAGCCGGTAGCCGATGCCCCGCACCGTGAGAAGCCACTGCGGATGCCCGGGGTCAGGCTCGATTTTCTCCCGCAGATGGCGGATATGCACGTTCAGGCTGTTCTCGTACCCGTAATAGTCCGCGCCCCAGACGGCCTCGCAAACAGCATCATAGGTTACGATGTGCCCGCGGTCATCGGCCAGCCTTTGCAGCAGGGCGCGCTCGGTGGCGGTCAGGGCCAGCGTTGTGCCGTCGGCGCGGCGGACGGCGGCGTCCTGCAAATTGACCGTGCAGTCCCCCAGCGTCAGCACCCGGCTGCGGCGCAGCTCGGTGCGGTAGGCGCGCTGCAAAAGGTGCTGCACACGCAAAAGCAGCTCCTGCATCAGGAACGGCTTGGTCAGATAGTCGTCCGCGCCAAGTCCCAGCCCGAACAGCCTGTCCGCATCGGCGTCCCGCGCCGAGAGAAACAGCGCCGGGACGTCCGATTCTGTCCGCAGGGTGCGGAACAACCCGAAGCCGTCGCCGTCCGGCAGGTTGATGTCCAGGATCATCAGGTCCGGGCGGTGCGCGGCGAAGGCCGCCCGTGCCGCGGCGCAGTCTGCGGCAGTGCATACGGTTTTGTAACCTGCCGTGCGCAGGTTGTCTGTGACCAGGGTAAGCAGGTCTGGGTTGTCATCGACCAGGAGGATGGCGGCGTCGTAGATGGTGGTCATAGGTTTTCCCCTTTTTTTGAGCTTGTAGGGGCCGCCCATATACGGCCCCTGCCTATCATACTACGATTCACCCCCGCCCACCATGGCACGACCCCAAAATTAAGGCAAAATTAAGCTGCTCTTACAGTTCGTTTAAGGCGCAGGGTGTAGCATAGGGCCATACCGAAAGCAAAGGAGTGTGCATTATGCAAACCGTAATCGAGACAAAGGCCCTGTGCAAGCAGTACGGGCCGCATACAGCCGTGGACCATGTGGAGCTGCACGTACCGCAGGGGTGCGTGTACGGGTTCATCGGGCCGAACGGCGCGGGCAAATCCACCACCATGAAGATGCTGCTGGGGCTCATCCACCCCACGGCGGGCCGGGTGCGCCTGCTCGGGCAGGAGCTGACCGAGAAAAGCCGCCTGCCGCTGCTGCGCCAGACTGGCAGCCTGATTGAGTCCCCCGCCGGGTATCTGCATCTGACCGCACAGGAGAATCTGGAGATCGTGGCCGACTTAAAGGGTGTGCCCCATAAGGACATCGGCCGCGTGCTGGACATTGTGCATCTGACGCAGGACCGCAACCGCAGGGTCGGGCAGTATTCGCTCGGCATGAAGCAGCGGCTCGGCATTGCCATGGCGCTGCTGGGCAGCCCGAAGCTGTTGATTCTGGATGAGCCGACGAACGGTCTGGACCCCGCGGGCATTCAGGAGATGCGCGCGCTCATCCGGAACATGCCCGCCGCCACGGGCGCGACGGTGCTGATCTCGAGCCATCTTTTGGGCGAGATGGAGCAGATGGTCGAGCAGGTCGGCATCATCGACCACGGCCATATACTGTTTGAGGGACCGCTGACCGAATTGCAGCGCCACAGCCGCGGCAATGTCACGCTGCGGCTGCTGGACCCGGCCAAGGCCGCGCCGATCCTGCGTGCCAACGGCCTGACCGCGCACAGCGACAGCTGCGTTGTGACGCTGCCGCCCCTGCAGGATGCCCTGCTGGCCGACCTCGTGCAAAAACTGGCTGCCTGCGGTGCGGGCGTTGTGGAGCTGACGCCCCACACCAAGACGCTGGAGGAGATTTTCCTGAGCCTGACGAGCGAGGAGGCGGACTGAGATGAGCAAAGCACTGCATGCGGAGCTGCAAAAGGCCCGCCGCCGCCACGATTTGCTAATCTGCCTGGCCGTGCCGGTGGTCGTGTATCTCTGGGCCGGGGCGGAGGCCCCCACCGGCGCGGACGAGCTGGCCAACGCCTACAGCGCCCTTTTGTTCGCGCTGCCCGTTCTGAACGCCATTTTAATGCCCATTGTGATGGCACTGATCGCCAGCCGCCTGTGGGACATGGAGGTCAAGGGCAGCACCACAAAACTGCTGTATACGCTGCAAAGCCGCCACAGTCTGTTTGCGGGCAAGGCGCTGCTGGGCACGGGCGAGGTCCTGCTGATGGTCACGCTGGAAATGGCCGTATCCATCCTGCTGGGGCGGGTGCAGGGCTACACCGAGGCGTTCCCTGCCGGGCCGTTTGTGTACACGGGCATTTGCACGCTGGCTGTCGATGTCATGTTGTTTTTCTCGGAGCTTCTGCTGATGTTGATTTTTGACAACCCGCTGCCTGCGCTTTGTGTCGGCATTGTGGGGGCACTGATCGGGCTGTTTTCGGCGTTCATGCCGCCCCTTGTCAGTTATTTTGTGCCGTGGGGCTACTTTGTCCCGCTGTCCTGCTATGAGGTTTCCTACTGGGACCAGGCCACCCACACTGTGACCTACGGCCTGCGGACCTACAGCTGGGGACTGCTGGCGTTTACCGTGGTACTGGCTGCGGCTTTGTTCGCCGCCGCCTGGCGCATGATGCGCGATAAGGAGGTATAACGAATGCTGAAGCGTTGTATAATTGCCGAGAACCGCAAGCTGCATGCGTCGCCCATCTGGGTGATCTTCTTTGTGCTGCCGTTGATTTCCGCCGGGTACGGGACATTCAACTATCTGCAAAATCTGGAAATCCTGACCGAGCGGTGGTACAGCTTGTGGACGCAGCACACGCTGTTTTACTCGATGCTGTTCTTTCCCGCGATGGTATCGGCGTATGCGGCCTACCTTTGGCGGCTTGAGCACCTTGGCCACAACTGGAACCTGATCATGGCAGCACCCGTGCGGCCTTTTGCGCTGTTTGCGGCAAAGTTCCTTGTTGTTGTAAAGCTGATGTGCTTTACACAATGCTTTGTTTTTGTGCTGTACGTGGCGTGCGGGCGGCTGTTTGCCGGGTTCAGCGATTGGCCGCCGATGAGCATCGTTTTCTATCTGGTGCGCGGCATTTTCGGCGGTCTGGCTGTGGCGGCGGTGCAGCTTTTGCTGGCCATGCTGATCCGCAGCTTTGCGGTGCCGATTTTCTTAGGGCTGGTCGGCGGCATTGCGGGAATGCTGATCGGCAGCAAGGGCTATGCCCTGCTGTGGCCCTACTGCCTGATGCAGCAGGGCATGAACGCCAACCACAGCACCGACGTGCTGGCCGGGAATGTGCTGCCGTTTTTGCTGGCGTGTGCGGGCTGGCTGGCGGTGGTGCTTTTGACCGCAAAAGTGCTGCTGGAAAAAACGGATGTGAAAGCGTAAGGTTTTACCGCGCAGCAGGGGCCGCATATAGGCGGCCCGGCGGTATATGGCGGGTGGGCATTTGCGGGAGAGCACCGGACCGGGCATGCCCGGCCCCTGCCGCCGTGCCCTATATTTCTGCTTGCGAAACGCCCTGCCCTGCTGTATAATAAAAGCATCAACAACCAGGAGGGCACGCCATGACTGCCAATGCTGCCGATTTTGCCGGGTCCGGGTGCGGGCGCCGTTATGAGAAAGAGCTGGAGACCCATTTTCGCGATTGTCTGCTGTTTTATCTGGATGGCCGCATCCGCTTTGAGCGCTACTGCTACGGCGAGGCCGCCTGTCTGGTGTTCAGCGTCTGGGCCCACGGCTTTGACGCTGACGGGAACATTTTATGGGACCGCGAACCGGAGTTTGAGAGCCAGAAAACCGCCATTCCCCGCGTGCTGACCGACATTCAGGAGGATGGGAACGCCCTGCAGTTTGACGGTGCCTTCAAGCGCTACGTCAAGACCGAGGAATTCGACGAGGACAAGCCCAACGGATACGGGAAGTTTAAGGTGTTCTGGCTGAAAAGGAAAAAGTAAAAAAAGCTCCTGCAGCGCGAATTAAACGCTGCAGGAGCTTTTTTGTGTTTACAGCACCCCTAAACAGCAGAACATTTCTCAAAGTTATAACGAAAAATTCCGATAAAAGGCCAGCGGCGGTTTTCTTTGCGAAAGCCGCCGCTGTTGTCAGAATGGATACTCTTAAAATTTTCCGCCCGAGCTGCCGCCGAAGCCGTCGCTGTCGGTACTCGAGCCGCTCGAGCTGCTCGAGCTGTCGTTCTTGACGGGGTCGTACGTTTCGGTCTCGGTGGTGTGGGTGTAGGTGTCCTCCACCACGGACAGCGCCAGACCCTCGGCGGGCATGTAGGCGTTGGCGTGGGTCTGCTCGTTGGCAGTTTTCATCTGCACATAGAAGATGCCGCAGACAATACACGCTACAGCCAGCGGAATGACAAACACAAACACCCACTTGATCCAACCCTTGGCGGGGTCGTTGCCGCTGTCCAGCGGTGCACCCTTTTCGGCATAGAAATCAAGCGTGTCAGCGCACATTTCTATGTAGGTTTCGGAGGCCTTGTAATACGTTCCGTCCGAGAGCATCGGCACGATCTTATCTTCGATCTGCGCGATGCGGTAATCGGTAAAGGCGGTCACGCCGCCGCCGTAGGTGATGGTAACATAATCGCGGGAATCCAGCGCAATCAGGAACAGGATACCGCTTTTGCCCTCGCCGTAGCCAAGGTCATAGTCGCGGTACCAATCCTTGGCAAACTCGCGCACGTTCTGGCCGCCGATGTCAGCCACCGTCAGCAGGTAGACATTGACACCGTGTCCGGCACTGGCGTCCTGCGCCTTTTGCTCCAATTCAGCGGTCGCTTCGGGTTTGAACAGCTCATAGGTGTCCATCACCAGCGGCATTTCGGCAAACGCCGGCACGGCGCAGAGCAAGCACAGCACCAGTGCCGTAAGCAGAGAAAACAGTTTCTTCTTCATACTCTGTTTCCCCCTTTCAAAGCAGGAATGCAAGCAGGATCATCAGCGGAACACTGATACCCGCAAACCAGGCGGCCACCTTTCGCTTATCAACCGGCAGATCACCGACCAGCTTGCCGGTCTGCCCGTTCATGGCGAACAGATAGTCCTTGCCCTGCCACTTGGTGTGCAGCATCCACACCGGCAGCAGCGCGTAGTGCTTGGCGGTGTAATCAATGCTGATATTCTCGCTCAGGGTGCTTACGCTGTTGTAGCCGGTAATGCTGGCCGAAAGCTCGCTGCTGACCGAATTCTGCATCCGGCTGTGGGCGCGGGCCTGGCAGGTGTCGGCGTCCTCGTCGTATTTGTCTGCCATATAGCCCGGCAGGTACGCGGTCGAGAAGGGCTGGAAGGCGCGGTAGTCATAAGGCTCAATGGCGTCCATATGCCCGTTGGGCATCTTGGTCGAGCCGTCCACCGGCACACCCATGAACTGCGTAGTACCCGCGCGGCGGACATCGTAGTGGCGGGTCGTGGTGATGACATAATCGCCGTTGCGGTGGCTGGAGCTGGTCGTAGCTTCATATAGGCCCGAACCGGAGGCGTTGGCATCGAACAGCCAGAACGGGACATACACGCCCTTGATCTCCTCGATATGATTCTGCGAAGAGAAGGCATTGGGCAGGAATCTCTTCCCGCGATAGTATTTTTTCAGTGCGGCCTTGGCGGCGTTCTTATCCAGCACAAACGGCAGGACAAGCTCAGGCCGCTGCATGCCGCTGAACTGCCCCGCGATGACCGTTGGATTGCCGCAGTACGGGCAGCTTGTCGCGGCGGTCGTCTCGTCACAGATCAGCTCTGCGCCGCAGGACGGGCAGGAATAGCTGCGCAGTCCGGCGGCCTCGTTTTCGCTCCAGACGGAGTCTGGCGGCGGTGCTTGTTTATTCTGTGCCGCGGTTTCGGCAGCAGCTTCTTTTTCAGCATAGAGCGCTTCGATCTCAGCAGTATCGTAGCTGCTGCCGCAGAAGTCACACACCAGCTTTCCGCTGGCACCATCAAAGTGAAGCGGACCGGTACAGGCAGGGCATTGGTAGTTGGTAAGCTGCGTTGCCATTATGCGTCACCTCTCTTTCCTTCGGTTTGCAGCTGCCCTGCCAGATCCTCAAAAAAATCACGCAGGGCGCTGCGCGTATTGCCATCGGCATCCAGATAACGGTAGACGATCTCGTCATCCGGGGCTTTGTAAATCAGGCAAACGCTATCTAATGTTTCATCGGTGATAAATAAGCCGGTAGGGCTTTTCTTTTCGTCCGGCAGACTTTCCAGCCCCAGCTTTTTTGCCAGAGCCAGGGCTTCTTGCCAATGGGTGTCCTCAACCGGGATATTTTCCAGCTCCACCCATTCATCCTCTTTGTAATTACAGCTGAAAAGGCAGCCGTCAGCCGGGTCATTTCTTACGGTAAAGGTGCAAGAGGTCAAAACCTGGCTGCTATCCTTTGCCCGGATTTCGACCTCGCAAACAACCTCACCAGGCACGGCCAGCACCTGGTTTGTCAGCTCCACCAAAATGCGGTTGCCCTCGTCGATTTTCGCGGCGTTATATGCAAACTTTCCGTCGGGTTTCTGGAAATTTGCGATCAGATCAGCGTCTGCGGGTGGCGCGTACTCCTTGCCGTCCTCGACGATCAGCACGGAAACAAAGCGGGTGGCCTTGTCGCCCTGCTTTGCCTGTACAAGATAGTTTTTTCTCTCGGCCCCGGCGTCAATGTCAATTCGCGTAATAAGTACGGGCAGCTATGCCGTGGCCGTCCGTTTTTGTCACGCCGTAGCATTGCAACTCACAATACAGGAAATACTCGCCCGTGTTGTACTGGCAGCTTTTGCAGAGGTCTTTATTTTTCATTGCGGCGGCCTCCCTGCGTGTTCTGCCGGGCTACCAGATAGCCCAGTACAAACTGCTGCATATCGGGGCGCAGGGTCTCAAATTTCTGCGTGGTTTCGCGGATCAGTTTCTGCTTTTCGTTCATGGTTTTGTTTCCTCCTGTGTTGTTACGGTCTGGCCTCCAGCTCTACCACGCGCAGGGCGGCGTCTATCATTGCTTGCCACTGTTCCGCGCCTGTGTATCCGTACTGCTGTTTTGCGAATTTTTCTAACTCTCTGTACTGCTTATCAATTCCGATAAAGCCGTTTAGTTTTTCGACTATCTGATCCTTTGTCAGACAAGACCAGCACGCCGGAAATCCAAACGGCGTTCCAAAATCCTCGCAAAGCCCGAAAGAAAATGCCCCGCCCTCCACATTCCGCACCAGCATAAATCTTCCATTGTCGTACAGAACTTCAAATTCTTCGTATCTGTTTTTGTTTTCGTAGTACCACCTGCGAACATTCACGGTGTCAGCGCCTCCGAACGGATTTAAAATTCCTGTGCTTCAAAATCGCGGAGGGCAGCCTCCGCTCGGTTTACTTGGGCGCGTGCCTCGTCGCGGGCGTTCTTGGCGGCGGTCAGCTCCTTTTCTGCGGCCTTTGCCTCTTTTATGTTGGCTACGCCGTCTCGCGTTCTCTCGCAGCGGATCAGCTCCAGGCGGGCGTTTGTGTAGTTCACTTGGGCCGCTGTATGTTCGTTTTTTAGCGTCTCGTGGATCGTCTCCAAAGTCGAAATTTTCATTTGTGGCTCCTTTCTCCCCGGATCGCGTCCGGCTCTCGCTTTTGCAGCCTTTATTCTGCTTCGCTGTTTATGTACCCAAACCAGCAGCTTTCGCAGCCGGTGAACTCCTTGCACCCATCATCGTACCTGTCATTCCATGGCGGGCATCTGAAATTCTTTTCAAGGACTTTTACCATGTTCTTTTTTATATCTTCCGAGGGTTCGCTGAACTTCATCCCTTTTGTCAATTCTTGAAAAACCGTCATTTTTCTTTCCTTCCTCCCCGTCGCGCGGGGCCTGTTTCGGCCCTTCCTGGGCCATCGTCAGCGGGGCGGATCAGCCCCAGACAGGCGGCGGGCAGCTGGCCCGCCGGGGTGGGTGGTTTACCGGGCTTCGCGGTAGGCTTTGATACTGCCGCGCACATATACGCGGCCCCGCATAACCTCGACGGCCTCCAGCGCGGTTTCCACCAGATTGACCGCGCCGCGATCTGTTGCGCGTCCGGCCAGATATTCGGCGGCCAGCTCGTCGGTCATGGGCAGAATAAAGGCGGCTTCGCCCTGTTCATAGGTTCCGTTCTCGCAGATCAGCGCGTCGTAGGTGACTTCAATGTTTTTCATGGTGTTCTCCTCAATATTTCCATTCACGGCATCCGGCGGCCCGGATGTACTCGGTTGCGTCGTTGTCCTCGTCGGTGAATCCGAGCGGGACTTGACAGTTCGGGTCAACGCGGTTCCTTGTGTGTAGGATGATCGGCTTGTATGCGACCTTCCGGCGGCTGTCCACGATTGCCAGCGCCACATCGGAATCCCGCTTGATGATCGGTGCATTTGCGTAGTCCAGCAGTTCCTCCATATCGTGGTAGCCGAACGTGTTGGACAAGCAGCAGCCATACGATGCGAACGTGAATTTCTTTTCATCGACAAACGCCCTGATCTCGGCCCGCACCAGATAAGGCATATCCGGGTCAGTGGGATTCAAGCGTCTGAATTTCCCGTTGTCGATCAGCACCTTTTGCGACTTGATGCCGTACTCGTCGGCGTCTGCAAGGTCAATCCGAACAACTGGCATCTCGTGCATATTGATCGCAATCGCGATCTCCTGTTTCGTTTCAAGTGTTTTCATTTTGTTCTCCTTTGCTCCCCGTCGCGGGGCCTTGAAAATTTTATTTTGTTTTCGTGAGCCTTAACTCTGTGAATATTATATTCTGCTTAGTGTAGTTTGTCAACGTGTTTTCTTAACTTAGTGTAATTTTTGACTTTATGCACAATGTCTTAGTTTCGTTTTTGTTTAACTTAGTCAAAATTGCAGCCTTATAGGCCCCGTTGACAGCTATTTCTGCACGAGTTATCCTGCAAAAAAAAGAAAACCCCAGGCGTTGCAGCGCCTGGGGTTCCCGGAGAGAAAAAGGAGAAATATATGCAGTTGAGAATGTCTAAAACATGGCCAGAGCGGAGCAAACGCCCCGGCCAGCGCGAAAGGGGGTGAAAATGCCGTGAATATGAAAGAGTATATGGACTGGTGGCGCGAAACCTCGGAGGCTTACATAGAGGCCGTAGAGGAAAAGCACCAGCAAGAAAAGCGCGTTGAATATAAACGCACAATTCGCAAGTGGATTGCGGACAATGCTGTGGCGTTGGTGGCTTTGGCTGTTGCCATTCTAAAGTAAATCCCGCTCTGGCTGGCGCGGCTTTTGCTGCGTCAGCCCTTTGTTTAGAGGTGTACGTCGGCCACGGTCTGGGTGCGCGTCGCGCTCATTGCCTCGGCCTCAATGGTGTATTGTACCATTTGCAGGATGGCGTATGCTTCACGCAGCGTCATGTCGCCGCCCGTCTTTTCTTTGAGGGTGTCCAGTACCGCCTGGACGATCTCGCCATTCTTGACTTTGATCTGTTCGCGGTCTTTGGGCGGGTAGGTGTTCAGCGTGCGCCGCACCGTGTCGGCCAAGGTGTCGCCCTCCCTGTGCGGTTCGCGGTGCGGGTCGATTACTTCCCGCTTGAAACTTTTCGCCAGTGCATACGCCTGGAGCGCACACGCTGCCAAAGTCAGGGCGCGGGCGGTTTCTTCTTTCATGTGGGCGTCCTCCTATACTTGCGGCGGCTGCTGCGCCGCCTGGGTGATCCGCCGGGCCTCTTTTGTGGCGCGCCATACTGCCCGGCGTAGTTCTTCCATTGCGAGGAAAATCTCGGCAGACTGCGGCGGGGTGATTTCCTCGTGCAGCCATACCTCAACATGAATGCGTGCGCCCTCCGTCTCCATGTTGTAGTCGTACAGGTCGGCCTGGCGGTGGCGCGTTTCCTTGCGGTTCGGCGTCGGTGCGGCGTAGTTTGGTTCTGGTGGTCTGTTCATCGTCGCGGCCTCCTTAACTCTGTATAAATTCTATTTCAAAATATTTTCTCTGTCAATCTTGACTCTGTGAAGTTTTCATGTTATTATCATGTTAAAGGAGGTTTTCATATATGGATAATATCCCCGAACGGGTCAAATTTGTTCGCAAGTCTGCCCATCTTAGCCAGGTGGAGTTTGGCGCGCGGCTTAGTGTTACAGGTAGCGCGATTTCAAACATTGAGGCCGGGACGCGGGCCATCACCGAGCGCATGAAACTGGCAATCTGCAAAGAGTTCAATGTCGATTATGGCTGGCTCACCACGGGCCAGGGTGAAATGTTCGTGAATACGGACGACGCGCTGGGCGGGATCGTTGACAGCATAATGCAAGGCGACAACGCGCTTGCAAAGTCCATTTTTAAGGGTTTCGCACAGTTCGACGAGAACGACTGGGCACGGCTGCGGGACTTGATCGACAAATTTCTGGCCGGGGCAGTTCCTGCCGAAATCATGGAGCGCTACATGGACGACGCCGCGATCCAGCGCATGGAGGACGGCCTGGGCAAGAACAACGCCGCCTTTATGTACGGTTACGCCGTCGGCCTGGGTGAGCGTGAAAAGAAAGAAAAGGACGGCGACCAGTAAAGGCCGCCGCCTTTTTTAACCTTTTTCGTGGCTTGCCGAAAATGGTTTAATGTAGGGTGATCTGCTGCACGAAATTATACACACGCCGCAGTGTTCCCAGGTCCGCGTCGTGCAGCAGCGCTTTTATTGCTTGCCAGTATTGCACCCTGTTCATTTCGCCGTCGCCTCCTTTATTCGACTATACGCCGGGTGGAGCGGCGGCGCAATGGTTTGGGCCGCTATTTCTCAATATTGAGAAATAGCCCCGGCGCGGCTTGATTTTCCTGCACGCCGGGTGCATACTCACTTAAAAGGACTGTCAAACAAGGCCGTGATCCGCGTATCTGTCGCGGCTGCTATGGCCTCCAGCTGATCCAGGCGCGGCACGGTCTGGCCGTTTTCAATACGGTTTAAGGTGCTGCGGCTTATCCCGGTTTTATGCTCCAGTTGCTGGAGCGTCAGTCTTGCCCGCTGGCGGGCCTCCCACACAAATATGCGCAAGCATTGCCCCTCTCTTAAACACAAAAGGCCGCCCCCGTGTTGGCGCACGGGAACGGCCAAAGAACGCGCTGCACGGCAAAAACTGCCATACTTTACGCCCTCACAGCACAAAGTATAGCACAAAAACGCCGCGCGGCATAGTACCTTTATACAATTTCGCGGGGTGTTTTTATTATGTTGTACGGAAAGCCACAAAATTATGCGTGGTATCGCGCAAGAGTTATTTTATACATACGTGTGTCCACGGACGAACAGGCCCGGCACGGCTACAGTCTTGGTGCGCAGCGTGAGGCGCTGCGGGAGTTCTGCGACACGTTCCAGTGTCAGATCGTGGCGGAGTACAGCGACGACGGCGTGAGTGCGCGAAAAGAAATACAGCGCCGCCCCGGCCTGTTGCGCGTGCTGGAGGCCGTAAAGGCTGGCGGCGTTGACTATGTGCTGTTTATAAAGTTGGACAGGTGGTTCCGCAGTGTACGGGAGTATTACCGCGTGCAGGATGTGCTGGACGCCGCCGGGACGAACTGGAAGGCGATCTTGGAGGACTACGACACCAGCACGACGAACGGGCGGTTAAACTTAAATATCCGCCTGTCCGTCGCCCAGGACGAGAGCGACAGAACGGCGGACAGGATAAAGTTTGTATTTTCGGAGCGGGTAAAGAACGGCGGCGCGATCTTCGGCTCCAAATCTCTGCCGTATGGGCTGGAGGTGCGCGACCACCGCGTGCAGATTGTGGAGGATCAGGCCGTAATCGTGCGGGCGTTCTTCGATCACTATGAGGCTGTACACAGCGCACGCAGTACGCAGGTCTGGCTGCGCGATCAGTGCGGCGTCGATCTGCCCCGTAATGCGATAGGTCGGATGCTGCGGAACGGTTTGTACTGCGGCCAGTACCGGGATAATAAAAATTATTGCCCGGCCATTATCTCCCCGGATCAGTTCCAGCGTGTTCAAGAAATCTTGGCAAGGCAGGCCTCCGGCCACACGCGGCAAAGCAAGTACAGCTATGTGTTTACGGGTCTTTTGCGTTGCCCTGTCTGCGGCTGCACCTTGAAAGCGTTCCCCCAGTTCGATCACAAATTGAACCGGCTGTATCTGCGGTATCGCTGTACGCAGCACTGGATCGAAAAGCGCTGCTCCTGGAAAACGACGCCTTGGGAGCCGCGCCTGGAGGGCTGGCTACTGGATCACGTACAGCCACAGCTGGACGCCTACATAGCGCAGTTTGACGTACAGGAGACCCAGCGCCGCCAGGCTGTTGTGGACGTGGGCGCAATCCAGCGCAAGCTGTCCCGGCTGCAAGACTTGTATGTGGACGGCGTTATTGACCGCGCGGCGTATGATGAAAAATACCGCGCTCTGATCCAGCAGCAGGACGCAGCAGAGGCTGCGCGCGCCACACAGCGCGCCGAACGCGATCTCGGCCCGCTGCGGCAGCTCCTGGCCGGAGACTTCCGCAGCATATACGCCACGCTGTCACCGCAGGAGCGCCACACGCTCTGGGCGTCTGTTATAGACCGTATCGTGGTAAAGGATGGGCGGTACGGCCACTTCGACCTTGATGTTATTTTTTTGCCCTAACATTGTATTAGTACATCGTGCCGCTCGGTGCCGTCCAGTCTCATGTAGAAGCTGACCGCACAGGCCGTGCCGTCGTCGCCCTCGTAGTCATACATGAACAGCGAGATATTGTCGTTATACGGGTACAGGTTGAACTTATACGCATCGCTCTCGGTTATGTTCTG
>ENA-UOJQ01000366-UOJQ01000366.1-human-gut-metagenome-genome-assembly--contig:-P63-NODE-366-length-54707-cov-31.281088_pt1 | contig 54707 bp, 54 predicted proteins | sample MGYA00242352_ERZ723899 | MGnify/ENA metagenome assembly ERZ723899
GGGGGGGTTATCGGTCAGTGCTTGTTGGGGTCGGGGTTTTCGCAGCGGCTGTGGCAGGAAGCACAGTTGCCGCCGCAGCCTTCGCCCTTCCAGCCGCCCTGCTTGGAGATCCAGACCACGGCCAGTGCAAAGGCAATGATCAGCACGATCAGGGTGATGATTCCACGAAGTGTCAGCATTTTTTGTTACCTCTTTTCCCCGGCGGGGTGTTTCTGCCTCCAGTATACACGATTTTGCGCCGGAGAGCAACGGGAGGACAAAAAGAAAAAGTGTGATTTTTTTCAAATTGGGGCTTGCAATTTGGCAAAGGCCGTGCTATAATAATCATGTTCCAGTTCGGAGCGAACGGAACACAAACAGAATATGGAGGATTAGCTCAGCTGGTTAGAGCACCTGCATCACACGCAGGGGGTCTGGGGTTCGAGTCCCTAATTCTCCACCAAATGAAAGCCGTTTACCTAAGAAGGTAAGCGGCTTTTTTGCTGCAAAGCAGGCGGAAATGAAAGTGCTAAATTGAGTCAAGCAGGAGAGCTTTGCTTGCGTATGGGAAAACATATTACAAAAACAGGATCCCCAGCAGAAGTGCACCCTGCGCAGCAGTGTTGATGAGCTGTGCGGTCCAGTTGGCTTTGAGCGAGTTGTCGAAGCGGTTCTTCCGGTACCAGCTCATGCAGCCCATGCCGCACAGCATGATGACTGCACCGATGTAGCTTGCCGTACCGGCGCCGGTACCATTTGCAAGGCGGTAGAACACCGGCGTCACCTGCGTGACATACAGGCAGGCGCAGCTGAGCCAGATGGCGCACTTGGCACCAAAGAAAACGGTCTTGCCGTCCTTGATCTCACCGGTCATGTTCTTTTTATAAGAGGAACTCTTGATCTCACGGTAGGCCAGGTATCCACCCAGGCGGCAACCGTAAAGGATGAATAGTACGCAGCACAGCCGGATCGCTCCACCTGCCGCCGTGCTTCTTCTGACAGGCGAAACTCCAGATCTTCGATGACTTTTGGCATAAGGTCTCCTTTTTGTGAACGTGTTCATAAAAAGAACAACGCTTTTTCGGGGGATTGTCAATGTGCTTTGCGGGCAGACATAAAAAGCCCCTGAGTCTTTCGGCTCAGAGGCTGCGGAGCAGGATTGTTATGTCTGGATGAAATTTGATTACATAAGGCAGATGAACAAGGTATGGGCCGGATGATTAGATTTGGGTAAGAGCATCATCGACAGTCACCGCCGCTGCAACACCATTGGTGGACCCGGATGCCGTATCAGGCAATGCAGGAATTGCAGGGACCGGGAGCGTGCCCATGGAAGGAGTATCATGGGTCTGCTGCGGCACAAGCACTTCTGGATAAGTAGGTGTCGTCACGGCCGCGCTCGTATTGCTGTGTGCGGCACTGACATTGCTGTGACTGCTATGGTTACTATGGGTGCTGCTGCTATGGCTGCTATGGCCGCTGCCGCTCTGATGGCTTTGATGACTCTGGTGGCTCACATGACTTCCATGACCGGAACCATGGCTGCTGGAGCGGTGTGAACTATGGGAACTGTGCGACCGGTGCCCGGCTTCTGCATCCAAAGCGAAAAGAACACTCATGATAACGGCCAAAGAGCCTACCATCAGCAGTTTGTTCCGGGTGATATTGCCTTCTTCTTCATACAAATAATTCTGAATAGATTTTTTGATCTCAGGAAACTGTGCCATGATCTTTCTCCTTTATGCTTTCACAATGCTGACGCAGGCACCATTTTGCCAAGTCGTTTTGTACTTCACGCCGTTAACGGTATAGGTCAGTTCGCCGTTCGGAACACCATTTTCAAAATGACCGGTTAAGATTTGCCCCGTTGCAAAAACATAAGAGCCGTCGCACATTTTGTCAGACTTAAAGGTTCCGGTATAGGTATCGCCATTCTGAAAGACATATTTGCCGTTTACTTTCTGACCATTGCTCACAGAGCCCGCATAGGAATCTCCATTCGGATAGCCGATAGCTGCATTTCCGGAAAATTCACCGGCCTTCGTCAGATCACCGGAATAGGTGACATCTACTGTTTTCTTTGCATCAAGATGGTCCGGGTAAGTAAACGTCAAATTCGCCTGATTCTTTTCGTCCGCAAGCGTCACAGTACCACGAAAGTTGCTGCCTTTGACCGAATAAGCAGCGTTTTGGAACGCATTACCCGCAAAAGAACCGGTCCAGGTCGTTCCATTTGGCGCGGTGACCACACCATCGCCGTTGATTTGGTCGTTTGCCCATGCACCCGCATAGCTGGTTCCGTCTGCCCACACAAACGTACCATTGCCAGAGCGTTTTCCATCCTGAAGATTTCCCTCATAGGTGCCGACATCGGGAAAATCCAGATGGGCCATGCCTTCAGCCAACCCGTTCTGAAGGTCAACGGATGCAACGCTTACTTCCGAAAATGCTGCTGCCGAACTGGCTGATGCCGTTGAAACCTCCGGTGTTTTGCCAAAGCTGCCGATCAGCCCAACCGCCAGAAAACCGATCAGTACCTTTTTGGCAGTGCTGGATTTTTTCTTTTGTCTTTGCGTACTCTTTTTCATGATACGACCTCCTCAATGTTTTATCGAACCCAGCGGTCCAATATGTTGTCGATTTCAGGATTCTTTTGATTCAGCAGCCCAAACACGGCATCCAACATTCCTTTATAAGTCTGACATTTGTAATGGTTCGGTATCTTAGAGAACACGTCACCATCCAATGCGTAGTTCAGCACCGGGCAGGTCCCACAGTAGGGCTGGTATACGCAGTCACTGCAGGTGGGAGCTGCTTCCAATGTAGATGCAACACAGCAGGCCTTACAGACATTGCTGTTCATCAAAGAATCATAGGTGTCCTCAACCGTTCCCAGTTGAAATGCACGATCTCCCATTTCGGCAAGCATCCGACCCTCATCACAGGTGTAAACGTTGCCATCATAGTAATAGGCCATCTGTCCAACGGCTGCACCGCAGGGCGAACGCAGTTCCATGTAGTTCTTTCCCTGTCCAAGCAGGATTTTAGACAAGAAGGTCGCGGCGTGCCCTTCCGACAGGAAATAGCCCTGCCGGTTGATCTCCACAACATAGGCCAGCGCTTTTTGATAGAATGCAATAAACTCGTCCGCAGTATAGCCAACCTGATTCCAGTCTGCATTTGCAAAGCCCAACGGCGTCAACGGGCGAAGGAAGATGCTGTGCAGCCCAAGCGCACGGTATTCGTCCACCAACTCTTTCCAGTGGTTCAGGCTGTACCGTGTTGTGGTTTCGATCGCGCCAACACATACGTCCGCTTCTTGCAGCCGCTTCAATCCACGAATCGTACCCTCATAGGTTCCGCCACCCTGACAGAGCGGGCGATTCGTATTGTGCAAATGCATCGGGCCATCAATGGATGTTGAAACGCTGACATGATGCTCCTGAAAAAAGCGCACCATTTCTTCTGTGAGCAGATTCAGGTTGCTGACCAGGGAAAACTCCACTTTCTTTCTCGTTTCTGCGGCTTTTTTCTCGGCTTCGGATACGATGACTTGAAGCGTATCAAAATTCAAAAGTGGCTCACCGCCCTGAAACTCAATGGACAGGAACGGTTCTGGGGATTGAAACGCCAGATTCACAGCCTTCTTTGCGGTTTCTGCGCTCATCAGCCCTTTCTTATGGGAAGCAGTGGACTGTGCCTGGCAGTAAATACATCTTGCGTTGCACGCATTTGTCAGAACAAAAATATGCAAGCTGGTGGCATCCATCAAATAGCCTTTTGCTTCTCGGAAGGCACGGCTGTGACGCTCCAGATAAACATCCGCATCGTCCTCATAGAGAAAGCCCTTTTCCAAAAGCTCGGCATAAGATGGGTCTGTGCTGTCAAGTCTGTGCAGCAGCATCGCTTGAAAGGTCGGAAGTGATACAAACGCCCATCGCCCCAGATCATTCGTCAGCAGGATCTGCTGATCGTTCCATTTTTTGAAATTAAAATAGGTATACTTCATTTTTTACTCCGCAATCGGTCGGGCAACGAAACACCCGGTCGAGATCGTGCTGTTGAACACACCGTAACAGATGCTTTTGACCTTGCAGGATTCACACACGGGTGTGTAGCGAATCTTGTAATCTGAAATACTGTCACGGCATAACGTCCAATATTTATGCTTCACTGCACAGAGCGGGAAATTGTAAAGGCCGATGTCGATGCCGGCTGAAACCAGCTTTTCGATTCCCGCTTCACACGCCGCAGCTGCCTCTGGATAGTCGATCCACACCTGCTCACGGTTCTTAATTGCATTGCCGCACATTTCCAGTGCGATAAAATTCACGACGGTGACACGCGGCAGGGTCAGAAGCAACTCCACAATATTGGAAATGTCCCTGTAGTTCAACTTGGAAACCACGATGCGGATTTCGATCCGCATTGTGCCTTGGGCCAGTGTTTTCAATCCCTGGATCGTCTGTGCAAAAGAGCCTTGCGCTTGCGTTATCGCATCGTGCCGTTCAGCATTCGAGCCATGGATCGGGATTGCAATTTGATCCTGGGCAATCAAAATCCGGTTGAACGCCTGCGCATAAGGGGCAACGGAAAAAGTCCGCCCGTTGGTCAGGATCAGAATTTCAGCACTGGGGCATTGTTTTTTTGCATATTGGACCACGTCCAAAAGCCCTTGTTTCAGCAGGGTGGGTTCACCGCCGGTGATCGTAATATGCGGGATGTCGGTGCCGAAATATCGGAGCTGCATTTTGAGTTCATCCACAGGTGTTAGCTGTGCATGGCGGCGAGAGCTTTCGCTCACAGGGCACATCACACAGTTCGTGTTACAGGCCAGGCCCGTTACGATGGCTGCATCCCCCGCATCGGCCTGATAGAACCGATAGCAGATGCCGGTGTTCTCGAAAGAAATTGCATCGGCATCCTGCAATTCTTTCCAGCGCAGCCACTCTGCATCCGAAATGGAATAGCGTTTCTCGAAGGGGTATAATGTGACTGTCTGGCTTTCCTGCTCCACATAAGCAACATTCAGCCCGATTTGCAAGTCACTCTCAATTTCTTTCCGAGCAAGGCGGACCCGTGCAAGCAAGTACACTGCGGCCGGCTGTGAGCGGTAAGCCGAAAGGTAAAATGTCATGGTTCAGATTCCCCACGATCCCAAAGTTGTTACAATATGATAGGCCGCAAATAAGATAACGCCCACCGCAATGAAGGAAGCAAACGGTATTTTGCGAACAGAAACCACCGTGGCTTTGCCGTATTTGGAGTCTTTCCAGCGCCGGACGGCTGCGGCTTCCTCCTCGGTCAGACGGCTTCGCATATCTTCATAGCTGATTTGCGGCAGTCCTTTTACCTTGGAGGGCACAAAGCAGACGACCGTGGACCTGCTTAAGATCATTCCGGCCTTGACGTCTTCGGTCGGGACCGATTCATAAACGTACTTTCCTGCGATCCATGTTGTCCACATCACAAGGAGCACCAGCAGGTAGGTCTGTACCATCCGAAGAACTCCAGCAGCGGTAATGGTGTTTCTTGTAAGAAGCAGCACTGCGGCATCAAGCACCGCGCAGCTGCCGACCAGAACTTTGGAATGATAGACCGGCTTTTCTCGAAGAATTGTAATCAGGAAGTAGCTGATCAGCGAAAGCAGGAGAACGTTGTTCTCGACGAAAAAAGGGAGTGCAATGGAAAGAACACTGTTCCATGCATATAAAACAACAAACGCATGAAGATAGGATTTGATTGCAGCCCATGCGCCTGCTTTGGTCACGGTCGGGAGTTTGACCGTGTGGCGGTGGAAGTCCAGATAGACGGCTTCCCCGATCAGATAGAGATACCCGATGCTGAACACCAGAAGGAACAGATACGCCGCCGGAACGATCGTGTCTGTGTTTGCCCAGAACAGCCGCCCCGGCAAAAGCGAGATCAGGACGATCATCAACTTGCTGTCCCCGGCTGACCAGATGTGGACAAAATAGAAGCCGATCGAAAGCAACGCCGAAATCAGCAGATTCAAAGCGGTGATGCCAAGACAGTCCTGACAGTACACAGCATAGTAGATGACGTTCAAGACGAGTCCCGCCGTAAACACAATGATAAGGTGTTTGTTTTTGATCTGCCCATGCCGCAGATCCGTCCAGACGCTCAAGCCGCACAGTATAAATGCACAGCATAGGAGGAATATCTCACATAAAATCATAGTGCTACGCTCGCAAGGTCGATCAGATAATTGAAAAATTCATGCGCGGTGAGTGCTGTATCGTATTGGCAGTTCTGAAAGGTCAGCACCCAGTTTTCCGCAGCGCGCTCCACATGAATCTTTGCCAGCCCGCAGTACGCCTGGATTGCAGACCGAAGAACATCCTCCGAAAAAATTTCAGAACTGACCAAAAGTGTATTCTTATTTTTCATCGAACCAGTCCTTTGCAATCGCATCCAGCTCATCCAGCGCGTCCTCTGTCATGGGGCTTTCAGCCACATCGGAGGATGCACCTTCATCTACCATCGTAGAGGACAGCGCACGAGCCACGAGCAGCTCCCGCAGAACCGTGGTTTCTTTGGAAACGGTCTGGTGGATCATCTGTGCCAGTAGCTCATTCTTGAACGCATTTTCCAGTTTTTCTTTCTCAAACGGTGTGCCGTCTTTTGCGGTAAAGTCTACAAAGAAACAACCACCTTCCACGCCAAGGTAAACGTATGCCTTGTCTGTAAAATGGTATGCCGCTTTCAAGAGTGCCTCTTTGGAGTAGAGTGTTTTATCGTATCGGATCCTCATAATACCCTCACCAAACTTATAATATTACATCCTAATTCTAACGCTTTGCGGATGCCGTTTCACTTACCATTTTGTGTCAGAATGGATAGAACTCCGACACATTGGTGACGGTATGAAGGTCCGAAAAAAAGGGGACGAAACTTCTGTATCGACTCGTTTCTCTCGATGCTCAAAGGTTTTTGCATTCTGTTTTGCGGGAAAAGACAACACAAAAGGCAGGGTATCACCGTGGCGGTGACAACCTGCCTTTTTGGATGATTGGGCGCGATGCGGCGCATTTTACGGTGGCGGCGAGGGGACAGGGAACGTTAAGTCTCTGCGTCTGCTTCCGTCAGCACAAAGGTCAGTTCTGCGGTGACGGCGCACTTGCCGTCCACATAAGCCGACGCTTTGCCCACGCCCACCGGGCCGCGCTGTTCCACCAGCTCGCAGTGGAGGGTGAGTACATCGCCGGGGATGACCTGTTTGCGGAAGCGGGCGTTTTTGATGCCGCCGAAAAGGGCCAGCCTGCCTTTGTTTTCGGGCAGGCTCAGCGCCGCGACGGCCCCGGTCTGGGCCAGTGCTTCCAGAATGAGCACTCCGGGCATGACCGGCTGGCCGGGGAAGTGGCCGTTAAAAAATTCCTCGTTGCGGGAGACACACTTGCGGCCAATGGCCCACTGGCCCGGTTCGTAATCCAGAATGCGGTCCACGAGGGCAAAGGGGTAGCGGTGCGGCAGGATGGCGGCGATCTGCGCACTGTTCAGGGTGTTTGCACGTTCACGCACGGTGCGGGGTTCTGCCATGGTTCAGCCCTCCCATCTGCGCAGCGCGATGCAGGCATTATGCCCGCCAAAGCCCAGACTGTTGCTCAGGGCATAGGTCATGGCCTGTGCGCGGCCGGTGTTCGGGACATAATCGAGGTCACACTCCGGGTCCGGCTGGGCATAGTGAATGGTGGGCGGGGCAAACTGGTCCCGCAGGGCCAGTGCCGTAAACACGGCCTCGATGCCGCCCGCGCCGCCCAGCAGATGGCCGGTCATGCTCTTGGTGCTGACGACCGTCAGCTGCTTTGCGTGTTCCCCGAACACGGCATGGATGGCGGCGGTCTCACAGGCATCGTTCATGTGAGTGCCGGTGCCGTGGGCGTTGATGTGATCTACCTGCTCCGGCGTGATGCCGGCATCGGCCAGCGTCAGCTTCATGCAGTCAATAGCTCCCGTGCCGCCGGGAGCCGGTGCGGTGAAGTGGTAGGCGTCGCAGTTGGCACCGTAGCCCACCACCTCGGCGTAGATGTGCGCACCGCGTGCCTGGGCGTGCTCCAGTTCTTCCAGCACCAGCACGCCGCTGCCCTCGCCCATGACGAAACCGCCGCGCCGCGCGTCAAAGGGCAGGCTGGCGGCGTCCGGGTCGGCGGCGGTGGAAAGCGCCTTCATGCTGGTGAAGCCGCCGATGCCCAAGGGGCTGATGCAGCTTTCCGCACCGCCGCAGACCATGGCCGTCTCGTAGCCGTCGCGGATGCGGTGGAAGGCGTCGCCCACGGCATTGGTGCCGCCCGCGCAGGCCGTGACCGGGCAGGTGCACATGCCCTTCAGGCCAAAGCGGATGGCCACCTGTGCCGCCGCCATGTTGGCAATGGACATGGGCACAAAGTAGGGGCTGACCTTCTCCATGCCCTTTTCTTCGCCCCGGGTGTGCTGCTCCTCAATGGTGGGCAGGCCGCCGATGCCGCTGGACAGGATGACGCCGATGCTTTTTGCTTCCGCTTCGGTATCCAGACCACTGTCCGCAATGGCTTCGGCGGCGGCACCCAGCGCCAGCAGGGTGAAGCGGGCCATCTTGCGGGCTTCCTTTTTGTCCACCACTGTCTCGGGGTCAAAGTTTTTCACTTCGCCCGCCAGCTTGCACTTGAAATCGGCGGTATCAAACTGGGTGATGGGCCCGATGCCGCATTGGCCGGCCTTGGCAGCGGCCCAGCTGTCGGCCACATTATTGCCCAGCGGGTTCACGGTGCCGAGGCCGGTGATGACGACTCTGCGTTTTTCCATGCGAAATTCTCCTTTTACATTGCCATGCCGCCGTCTGCACAGAGCACCTGCCCGGTGAGATAGCTGCTTTGTTCTGCGGCAAAGAACGCCACCGCGTTTGCCACATCTTCCGGCCTGCCTGCGCGGCCTGCCGGGATGCCCTTTGCCATTTCGGCACGGACAGCTTCCGGCAGGGCGGCGGTCATATCGGTCTCGATAAAGCCCGGGGCCACCGCATTCACGGTCACGTTCCGGCTGGCCAGCTCCCGGGCAAGGCTCTTGGTCAGGCCGATCAGCCCTGCCTTGCTGGCGGCGTAGTTGGTCTGCCCGGCGTTGCCCCGCAGCGCCACCACGCTGGAAAGGTTCACGATGCGGCCATAGCGCTGGCGCACCATGCGGCGGGCGGCCTCCTTGCAGCAGAGAAAGGCGCTTTTCAGGTTGGTGTCCAGCACCGCGTCAAAATCCTGCTCGGTCAGGCGCAAAATCAGATTGTCCCGGGTGATGCCCGCGTTGTTCACCAGCACATCCACCCGGCCAAAAGCCTCGGCGGCGGCATCGAACAGCGCTTTGCAGCCCTCGGCGGTGGATACATCCGCCTGCACGGTCACCGCCTGCACGCCCTCGGCGCGGCAGAGCGCTGCCGTCTGCTCCGCAGGCTCTGCGCCGTGGCAGTAGTTCACCACCACATTGCAGCCCTGCTTTGCCAGTGCCACGCACACTGCGCGGCCAATGCCCCGGCTGCCGCCGGTAACAATGGCGGCGCGGGTCAGCTTTTCTTCACTCATTCTGCATCCTTCCATGCGGTCAGCACCGCATCCAGCTGTTCCGGGGTCTCCACCGCGGTGCAGACCACCCCGGGCAAGGTCTTTTTCACAAAGCCGCTCAGGGCGCTGCCGGGGCCGACTTCCAGAATGTGGTCCACGCCCAGCTCGCCCAGACGGCGCAGCGTATCTTCCATGTAGACGCTGCTTTGCACCTGCTTTACCAGCAGCTGCGGGATGCTGTCGGTCTCGGCCTTTTCATGCCCCAGACAGTTGAACAGCACCGGCGTCTCCATGGTGCCGAAGGTCTCACCCGCAAAGCGCTGTGCCAGCGCATCCCCTGCGGGAGCCATCAGCCTTGTGTGGAAGGGGCCGCTGACCTTCAGCGGGATGCACCGGCGGGCGCCGGCTTCCTTTGCCAGCGCGGCAGCCTGCTCCACAGCGGCTTTCTCGCCGCCGATGACCAGCTGCCCCGGGCAGTTGTAGTTGCAGATCTGCACACAGCCTGCCGCAGCAGCCTGTTCGCAGCAAGCGGACAGTTTTTCTCTGTCCAGCCCCAGTACGGCGGTCATGCCGCAGTCAAGGCCTTTTGCAGCCTCAGCCATGGCCTTGCCCCGGAAGGCAGTCAGCTCAATGGCCTGCTTGGCGGTGAACACCCCGGCTGCCTGCAGCGCGGAGTATTCGCCCAGCGAAAGCCCGGCCACATAGTCCGGCTTCACGCCATGTTCGGCCAGCACGGCGGTCACGCCGCAGGCAAAGGCCACCATGCAGGGCTGGGTGTATTCGGTCTGATTCAAAACGCCGTCCGGGTCTTCGAAGCAGACGCGGTGCAGGTCAAAATCCAGCGCCGCGCTGTCGAATGCTGCCCGGAAGGCGGGAGATTCTTCGTAAAATTCTTTGCCCATGCCGGGGTGCTGGGCACCCTGACCGGCGTATAAAACGGCAAGTTTCATAGGTTTTGCCTCCATTCGGTCACAAGTTCGTCCATCAGTTCGCGGACGGTGTACATCCGGCTGAGCCTGCCCACATTGGCCCCGCAGAAGAAAAGCCCTTCCTCCACATTGCCCTTCACGGCTTCGATGAGCGCGTGGGTGATGCAATAGGGCACTCTGGCGGGGTCACAGGTCTTCAGGCAGCGGGCGCAGTGCTTCGGCGGGAAGCGTTTGCCCTCCGCCAGTGCCTGCACCAGCGGGGTGTTCAGCGCCCGGCCCGGCATCCCCACCGGGCTATGGATGATGCGCACATCCTCGGGCTTTGCGTGCAGCAAAACGTCCTTGTAGGTTTGGGATGCATCGCACTCGTAAGTGGGGATAAAGCGGGTGGCAAGCTGGACACCCGCCGCGCCCATCTTTGTAAAGTGGGCCATGTCGGCTCCGGTGTACACGCCGCCCGCCACGAACACGGGGATGGGGTGGCCGAACTGCACTTCAAAGGGCTGCACTTCGGCCAGAACCTCGGGCAGAATTTCGTCGAGGGTCTGGCATTTGTCTGCCAGCAGGTCGGCTTCCGCAAAGCCGAGATGTCCACCCGCTTTGCAGCCCTCAATGACCACAAAATCGGCGGTGCGGCCAAACTCCTTGGCCCAGCGGCGCAGGATGAGCTTTGCGGCCCGGCCGCTGGAAACGATGGGGGCAATGGCAACGTCCGGTGTATTCACAAGGCCGGGCAGTTCCAGCGGCAGGCCCGCGCCGGACACCACGGCGTCCACGCCCGCTTCCACGGCGGTGCGGATGGCGGCGGCGTAGTCCTGCGTGGCGACCATGGCGTTGATGGCTACCATGCCTGCGCCTTTGGCGATCGCTTTTGCTTTTTGGATCTCCGCAGCCAGCGCGCGGTGGTTGGCGCTGACCGGGTCACGGGCAAAGTCCGGTTCCCGGTAGCCCGCATCGGCGGTGGAGATGCACCCCATGCCGCCGCAGGCCGCCACGGCCCCGGCCAGCCCGCCGAGGGAAACGCCCACGCCCATGCCGCCCTGCAGGATGGGCACCTGCAGCTGCGTTTGGCCGAGGGTCAGCATTCGGCGTTCAGCGCGGCGATGCGCTGCCTCCCGCTTTCGTACAGGTCGGCAAGGATGTCGGCTACCGGGCGTACTTCGTGCAGCATGCCCGCCACCTGACCGGCCATCAGGCTGCCGGTGGCGGTGTCGCCCTCAAACACGGCCCGGCGCAGACTGCCGAGGGTGAATTTTTCCAGCTCCATCTTGTCGGCACCGGCCTTTTCCTGCCGGACATACTCACGGCTCATGCGGTTTTTCAGCACGCGGACGGGCGAGCCGCCGATGCGGCCGGTGACGATGGTGTCACTGTCCTTGGCCTTGAGCAGGGCGGCTTTGTAGTTTTCGTGGATGGGGCATTCTTCGCTCACCAGCAGGCAGGTGCCCACCTGTACGCCGCAGGCACCCAGGGCCAGCGCGGCCGCCATCTGACGGCCATCCGCAATGCCGCCCGCCGCGATGACGGGCACGCTGACCGCATCCACTACCTGCGGCACCAGCGCCATGGTGGTCATTTCGCCCACATGGCCGCCGCTCTCGGTGCCTTCAGCGATGACGGCGTCGATGCCCAGCGGCTCCAGATGCTTTGCCAGCACAGCAGCGGCCACCACCGGGATGACTTTGATGCCTGCCGCTTTCCATGCGGGCACATATTTACCCGGGTTGCCTGCGCCGGTGGTGACGACGGGCACGCCTTCTTCCACGACGATCTTTGCAAATTCGTCTGCCTGCGGGTGCATGAGCATGATGTTCACGCCGAAAGGCTTGTCTGTCAGCTCTTTGCAGCGGCGGATGTTCTGGCGCAGGGTGTCGGCGTTCATGCCGCCAGCGCCGATGATGCCGAGAGCTCCCGCGTTGGAGCAGGCGGCGGCAAACTCGCCGGTGGCGATGTTCGCCATGCCGCCCTGAATGATGGGGTATTTTGTCCCCAGAATTTCATTTAAAAGTTTCATATGCCTTTTCCAGCCGGCACGCCGGCGCTCACTCTTTATATTGAAAAATTGCGCCGCCCCAGGTCAGGCCGCCGCCGAAGCCGATGCAGGCCAGCAGCTGGCCCGGCTGAAGCTGGCCGCTCTCGGCCAGCTCATTGAGGGCGACCGGGATGCTGGCGGCGCTGGTGTTGCCGTGGCGGTCCATGTTCTTGTAGAATTTCGCCGGGTCGGCCTGCAGTGCTTTCACGCAGTGGTCGATGATGCGGCTGTTGGCCTGATGGCAGACCACCCACGATAAATCATCGAGGGTCAGCTGCGTTTCGTCCAGCACGGCGTGCAGACACTTCGGCAGGGCGTCCACTGCAAAGCGGAATACCGCCCGGCCGTCCATGGTGATGGGCGCGGAGCCTGCGCGGCTGGGCCCGCCCGCGTGGATGGCGGCATCGCCGCGGGCACCCAGCATCACGGCAAAGGGCGTCGGGTCTGCCGCCAGTTCAAAGATGGCGGCCCCGGCCCCGTCGCCGAACAGCACACAGGTGGAGCGGTCGGCCGGGTCCATCAGGCGGGAAAGGGCCTCGCACCCGATGACGAGGGCGTACTGCCCGCCCAGAGTGGCAAGCAGGCCCCGGGCCACGGCGGTGCCGTACAAAAAGCCGGAACAGGCTGCGTTGATGTCCAGCGCAGGGCAGGTCTCGGGCAGGCCCAGTGCCGCCTGTACCTGACAGGCCACGCTGGGGGTCGCGTCCGGGGCCGAGAGGGTGGCACAGATGCAGCAGGCGATGTCCGCCGGGGCAAGGCCGCTGCGTGCCAGTGCCTGCTTTGCGGCGGCAATGGCCAGTGTGGCGGCGGATTCGCCTTCGGTGCACCAGTGCCGGGTGCGGATGCCAGTGCGGCTGGTGATCCAGTCATCGCTGGTGTCCACCATGCGGCTCAGATCGTCGTTCGTGACCGTCCGGCCCGGCAGGGCCCCGCCGGTGGCAAGTAACTGGAAACCGTTCATGTGTTCCTCGTTTCTCCGATCTGGCGGTATTTTTTGTAGCGCTGGTCAGCCAACTGCTTCCCGCTCATGCGGCACAGCTCTTTCAGGTGGGCGCGCAGTGCGGCGTCCATGCGCTCAAACAGGGCCGCGTGGCCGCGCTGGGCACCACCCAGCGGCTCCGGGATCACTTCTTCCACGATGCCATCGTTGTACAAGTCCTGTGCCGTCAGCTTCATCAGCTCGCAGGCCTCGCCGCTGCGGGAGGAGTCCTTCCACAGAATGCTGGCAAAGCCCTCGGGACTCAGCACCGAGTAGACGGCATTTTCCAGCATGAGGATATGGTTCGCCACGCCCAGCGCCAGCGCACCGCCGGAGGAACCTTCGCCGGTGACAACGGCAATGACCGGTACGGTCAGGCCGCTCATCTCCATCAGATTGCGGGCAATGGCTTCGCCCTGGCCGCGCTCCTCGGCGTCCTTGCCGGGGTACGCGCCCGGCGTGTCGATGAAGGTGATGATGGGCCGGCCAAACTTTTCGGCCTGCTGCATCAGGCGCAGGGCCTTGCGGTAGCCTTCCGGCCCGGGCATGCCGAAGTTGCAGGCGAGATTTTCTTCCAGTGTGGAGCCCTTGCGGTGGCCGATGACGGTCACCGGCATCCCGTGGAACCGGGCCACACCGCCCAGGATGGCGGCATCCTCTTTGCACTGGCGGTCGCCGCGCTGCTCAAAAAAGTCGGTGAACAGGGCAGAAACCATCTCGTCGATGTGAGGGCGCTCCGGGTGCCGAGCCAGAAAGACCCGGTCCTCGGCGGTCAGCGGACCGCAGGAGCGCAGAATTTCGTCTTCCTCGACAGCCAGCTCTGCCAGTTCGGACGCATGGGCCGTGATGGCGTCCATATCATTGCCGCTGCCTTTCAGCGCGGCGATCTGGGCGTCCAGCGGGGCCAGCTGCTCTAAAATTTCCTTAATCATGGGCGTTTCCCTCCGGCGTGAAGCTGCAAGACCTGAATGAGCGTATCCCGCAGCTGGCTGCGGGGCACCACCTGATCCACAAAGCCGTGCTCCATCTGGAACTCGCTGCGCTGGAACCCGGCGGGCAGTTTTTCACCGATGGTCTGCTCGATGACGCGGGGTCCGGCAAAACCGATCAGCGCCCCGGGCTCGGCCAGCATGATGTCGCCAAGGCTGGCAAAGCTGGCGGTGACGCCGCCGGTGGTGGGGTGGGTGAGCACGCTGACGTACAGCCCACCTTTGGCGGAAAAACGCTGGATGGCAGCGGACGTTTTTGCCATTTGCATCAGGCTGAAAATGCCCTCCTGCATCCGGGCACCGCCGCTGGCCGAAAAGATGACCAGAGGCAGGCGCTTGGCGGCGGCGTACTCCACGGCGCGGGTGATCTTGTCGCCCACGGCAGTGCTCATGCTGCCCATGAAAAAGCGGCTGTCCAGCACGGCGGCCACGCAGGCCACCCCGCCGATGCGGCCGACGGCCGTGACAGCGGCTTCGTGCAGGCCGGTCTTGCTTTGGGCGGCGGCAAGCTTTTCGTCGTAGCCGGGGAAGTGCAGCACATCCTGCGGGGCAAGGTCGGCGTCCAGCTCGCGGAAGCTGCCGTGGTCCAGCACCAGACTGAGTCGGTAGTAGCCGCCAATGGGCATGTGGTAGCCGCAGTTGGGGCAGACGAAAAGGCTTTTGGTCCACAGGGTGCGGGCGGCGCGGCGGCCGCACTGTTTGCACTCTACGAACTGGGGTTCGTGCCAGACGGCCCCGGCATCCCGCCGGGCCTTCAGCTGGAAGGTGCGCTCCCGCATCCGGCCGGGGAACAGGTCTCGGATATCGTTCATGGCCGTTCGCCTCAGACGTGTGCGGTGATGTAGTTGTAGATGTCACCCACGGTCTTGAGCTTTGCCAGCTCCTCGTCCGGGATGGACACGCCGCAGGCATCTTCCAGCGCCATGTTCAGCTCCACGGCATCCAGGCTGTCGGCTTCCAGATCCTCGGTCAGGCTGGCTTCCATGGTCACTTTGTCCTCGTCGCAGTTCAGGGTATCGACAACGATCTTTTTCATTTCTTCAAACGTCATGGTAATGTTCTCCTTTGAATCTTGTTATTATCTAAAAAGTTTGAGGTTTCTTTCGAACACGACCATTATACCCGAACCGTTGGATAAGTCAAGAAAAATAGTTAAAATATTTTATCTTTTACAATTCTGACACACTTTGCATTGCGGCTGACGGCAAAACAAAGCGCCGCCGGTGCACGAGAAATCTCGCACGCCGACGGCGCGGTTCAGGTGTTATTGGTTTTTGCTGTGGGGGGTCACTGCTTGGGGAAGGCGGTGTTCCAGGTCTGGATCACCTTGACGCGGGTCACCCAGCCGTTGGGGCGGAAGGTGGTCTCGCCGGGAGCAGTCAGGATGCCCTGCTCCACGCACCACTGGGCGGCCTTGGCCATTTCGGGCTCGGACACGTCGGTGAAGGCGGGCTGGTTCTCGGGTTCCGGTGCGCCCTTTGCGCCCCAGATGAGCCAGGCCAGCTGGCCGCGGTTCACGGGGATGTCGGCCCCGGCGGGCAGCAGATCGTGCAGGATGATGTCGGTGGCGATCTCATAGCCCACGAAGGCCGCTGCGCCGCCGATGGCGGTGCCCACGATCACAGCACCCACGGCGCCGGAGGAAGCGTCGGTGTCGGGCACGTCGGGAATGACTGCCGCCGCCGGGACGATGCGGATGTAAGCTTCGGTGTGGGATGCGGGGCCGTAGGTTTTGCCCTCGTCGTCTGTGCGAACGACCTCAGCGGCTTCGGCAGCGGACCGGTTCGCACCGGCGCGCACCTCATAGGCCCCGGCGGGGGACGGGGTATAGGTGAGCTGGCCGCTCAGAGCACGGCCGCTCTCGTTCTTTACCTTTATAATAGCATCCCCGCGCGGCCCGCCGACGCGGTTCGACACGAATCGACCTGTGCACAATTTTGGATAATTCTGCCCTTTCTTTTGTGAAATTGTTTCATTCTGACAAAGGCCCAAACTTCTTGACAGGGCCCCGGAATCATGTTAAACTGAATCCACTTTGAAAAAAGCACAAATGCGTTGACGGGGAAAAAACGATTTTCTTCTGCGTGCAGAGAGCCGCCGGTTGGTGCAAGGCGGGTGCAGAGGGCTTCGGTTACTGGCCCCTGAGCGGCAGGGCTGAACGGGAAGTAGGCTCTGACGGACGCCCACCGTTACAAGGGCAGCGATTCGCTGCAAAAAGCCGATCGTGCAAAGTGGCTGTATCCACCAAAGGTGCAGCAAAGAGAGTGGTACCACGGGTGCCCTGTAGTTTGAACTTTACAGGCTCTCGTCTCTCAAGGTTTTCGCCTTGAAAGACGGGAGCCTTTTCGTATGTATGCCATGTGCTGAGTGATGTATTTCCCCGCGCAGCGGGGAAATACACACATTCCCGTTTGCATGGCGAAACAAAAAGTGCATTTGCTTAGGAGGACACGCAAGATGATGGACGCAACCAAGTACGCTCCGGGTTACTACCCGGTTCCCGCCGGTTATGACAGCTGGGTCAAGAAAGACCACATTGAAAAAGCACCGGCATGGTGCAGTGTGGACCTGCGCGACGGCAATCAGGCCCTGATCGTGCCCATGAGCCTGGAGGAGAAACTGGAGTTCTTCCAGATGCTGGTGAAGATCGGCTTCAAGGAGATCGAAGTCGGCTTCCCCGCCGCCAGCGAGACCGAGTACGAGTTCCTGCGCACCCTGATCGAGAAGGACATGATCCCCGCCGATGTCACCGTGCAGGTGCTGACCCAGTGCCGCGACCACATCATCCGCAAGACTTTTGAGGCCGTCAAGGGCGCACCCCGCGCGGTCATCCACTTCTATAACTCCACCTCCGTGGCCCAGCGCGAGCAGGTGTTCCACAAGAGCAAAGAGGAGATCAAGAAGATCGCCACCGACGGTGCCAAGCTGGTCAAGCAGCTCAGCGAGGAGTACGAAGGCAACTTCCTGTTCGAGTACAGCCCCGAAAGTTTCACCGGCACCGAGGTGGATTACGCCGTGGATGTGTGCAACGCCGTGCTGGACATCATGCAGCCCACGCCCGACCGCCCCATGATCATCAACCTGCCCGTCACCGTCGAGATGAGCATGCCGCACGTCTACGCAAACCAGATCGAGTACTGCGACAAGCACCTCAAGTACCGTGACAGCGTGATCATCTCCACCCACCCCCACAACGACCGCGGCACCGGCGTGGCCTGCGCCGAGCTGGCTGTTCTGGCCGGTGCCCAGCGAGTGGAGTGCTGCCTGTTCGGCAATGGCGAGCGCACCGGCAACGTGGACGCCGTCACCCTCGCCATGAACATGTACAGCCACGGCGTGGACCCGAAGCTGGACTTCTCCGATATGCCGGAAATTTGTGCCACCTACGAGCGCGTGACCCGGATGCACATCTACGAGCGCAGCCCCTATGCCGGTCAGCTGGTGTTCGCTGCCTTCTCCGGCAGCCATCAGGACGCCATTGCAAAGGGCATGGCCTACCGCAAGGAGCACGGCGAGCACCGCTGGACCTGCCCCTACATCCCCGTTGACCCCCACGACATCGGCCGTACCTACGACGCCGACGTCATCCGCATCAACAGCCAGAGCGGCAAGGGCGGCATCGGCTTTGTGCTGGAGCAGAACTTTGGCTACAACCTGCCCCCGAAGATGCGCGAGGCACTGGGCTACAAGGTCAAGAGCGTATCCGACCACAACCACAAGGAGCTGAGCGCAGGCGAAGTGCTGCACATCTTTGAGGATGCCTTCCTCAACCGCTGCAAGCCGCTCAACGTTATTGAAGCACACTTTGCACAGGTGGGCGGCATCACCGCCACCGTCACGCTGGACCTGAACGGCCAGCGCAAGGTGGTCACTTCGGTGGGCAACGGCCGTCTGGACGCTGTGGCAAATGCCATCCAGAGCGCTACCGGCATGGACTTCCACCTGGAGACCTACTCCGAGCACAGCCTGGACGAAGGCTCCACCTCCCGCGCCGCCTCTTATGTGGGCCTTGTCTGGGGCGACCAGACCGTCACCTGGGGTGCCGGCACCGACACCGATATCATCGTGGCCGGTATCAAGGCTCTGGTGAGCGCCATTAACAATAAGTAAAATCCTCAATAGAGAGAGCATCAAAAGGAGAATGAACCATGGGAATGACCCTGACGCAGAAGATCCTTGCCGCACATGCCGGGCTTGCCGAGGTCAAGGCAGGCCAGCTCATCAACGCAAAGCTGGACATCGTGCTGGGCAACGATATCACCACCCCCGTCGCCATCAACGAGTTTGAAAAGGCCGGTTTTGACGGCGTGTTCGACAAAGAGCACATTGCCATCGTGCTGGACCACTTTGTGCCCAACAAGGACATCAAGAGTGCCACCCAGTCCAAGCAGTGCCGCGAGTTTGCCAACAAATACGACATCCTCAACTTCTACGATGTGGGCCAGATGGGCATTGAGCACGCTCTGCTGCCGGAAAAAGGCATCGTGACCGCAGGCGACTGCGTCATTGGTGCGGACAGCCACACCTGCACCTACGGTGCACTGGGCGCTTTCTCCACCGGCGTTGGCTCCACCGACATGGCCGCTGGCATGGCCACCGGCATGGCATGGTTCAAGGTGCCTGCCGCCATTAAGTTCGTGCTGAAGGGCAAGTTCAGCCCCCGCGTCTCCGGCAAGGACCTCATCCTGCACATCATCGGCATGATCGGCGTGGACGGTGCGCTGTACAAATCCATGGAGTTCACCGGCCCGGGCGTTGCATCCCTGACCATGGAGGACCGTCTGTGCGTGTGCAACATGGCCATTGAAGCCGGTGCCAAGAACGGCATCTTCCCGGTGGACGAGGTGACCAAGGCGTATCTGAACGGCCGCAGCCAGCGCACCCCCGTGTACTACGAAGCCGACCCGGATGCCGAGTACGAAAAGACCATCGAGATCGACCTCTCCAAGCTGGAACCCACCGTCAGCTACCCGCACCTGCCCGAGAACACCCACCTTGCCAGTGAGGGCAAGGGCATCAAGATCGACCAGGTGGTCATCGGCAGCTGCACCAACGGTCGTCTCGAGGACATGGAAGCCGCCTATAACGTGCTGAAGGGCAAGCACATCGCCAAGGGCGTGCGCGGCATCATCATCCCCGCCACCATGGCCGTGTACAAGGAGTGCATCCTGCGCGGCTGGACCACCGCCTTCATCGACGCGGGCTGCATCGTGTCCACCCCCACCTGCGGCCCGTGCCTGGGCGGCTACATGGGCATTCTGGCCGAGGGCGAGCGCTGCGTTTCCACCACCAACCGCAACTTTGTGGGCCGCATGGGCCATGTCAAGAGCGAAGTGTATCTGGCTTCCCCCGCCACCGCCGCCGCCAGCGCACTGACCGGCTACATCACCGACCCCCGCACGGTCTGATCGGAAAGGAGCACAACAATGAACGCAAAAGGTTCTGTTTTCAAATACCCGGATAACGTAGATACCGACGTCATCATCCCGGCCCGCCACCTGAACACCCAGGACGCCAAGGAGCTGGCCAGCCACTGCATGGAGGACATCGACAAGGACTTCGTCAAGAATGTGAAGGACGGAGACATCATGGTGGGCGGCTGGAACTTCGGCTGCGGCTCCTCCCGTGAGCACGCCCCCCTGTGCATCAAGACCGCAGGTATTTCCGTCGTCATCGCCAAGAGCTTTGCCCGCATCTTCTACCGCAACAGCATCAACATCGGTCTGCCTATCATGGAGTGCCCGGAGGCTGTGGATGCCATCAGCGCAGGCGATACCGTCAGCGTGGATTTTGACACCGGCATCATCACCGACGAGACCAACGGCAAGGTGTTCCACGCCGAACCATTCCCGCCGTTCATTCAGGAGATCATTTCGGCAGGCGGTTTGATGAAGTCCATCAAGAATAAGCAGTAACGCAGGTTTTGTCGCGGCTGCGCCGCGACAAAACTGCCTTATCCAAAATAGAAGGAGCTTTCCATGGAAAAAAACATTGCTGTCATCTGGGGCGACTGCTCCAGCCCGGAAATCGTCAAGCAGACCATCCGCGTGCTTGACAAGGTGGCTGAAAAGTACGGCCACACCTTCCACTACACCGACGCTGCCATGGGCGGCGAAGCCATTGACAAATACGGCGACCCGCTGCCCCAGCACGAGCTGGACAAGTGCCTGGCTGCCGACAGCGTGCTGCTGGGTGCCGTGGGCGGTCCCAAGTGGGAGGGCCTGCCCGGTGAGCAGCGCCCGGAGAAGGGCCTGCTGCGCCTGCGTGCGGGCATGGGCCTGTACTCCAACAACCGCCCGGCCAAGATCTGGCCGCAGCTGGCCCCGGCCAGCCCCCTGAAGCCCGAGATCGTGGCCCAGGGCATTGATTTCATCATTGTTCGTGAGCTGATCGGCGGCGTGTACTTCGGCAATCACGAGACCCACACCCTCGAGAACGGTGAGAAGCAGGCCATCGACTCCATGCCCTACTCCGAGCACGAGATCGAGCGCATTGGCCGCATCGGCTTTGAGACGGCTCAGAAGCGCCGCAAGAAGCTCTGCTGCGTGGACAAAGCAAACGTGCTGGACACCAGCCGCCTGTGGCGCAGCGTGATGCACCGCCTGCAGGCCGAGTACCCGGACGTGGAGTACAGCGAGATGTTCGTGGACAACTGCGCCATGCAGATCGTCAAGAACCCCGCTCAGTTTGACGTCATCGTTACCGAGAACATGTTCGGCGATATCCTCTCCGACGAGGCTTCCATGATCACCGGCTCCATCGGCATGATCCCGTCCTCCTCTCTGGGCGACGGCACCCGCGGCCTGTACGAGCCCATCCACGGCTCTGCACCCGACATTGCGGGCAAGGATATCGTCAACCCCACCGCCTGCATCCTGTCCGCTGCCATGATGCTGCGCTACTCCTTCGGCATGGCCGAGGAAGCCGACGCCATTGAGAACGCCGTGAACAAGGTGCTGGACAAGGGCCTGCGCACTGCCGACAACATGAGCGAAGGCTGCACCTGCCTGGGCTGCACCGCCATGGGCGACGCCATCCTGGCCGAAATTTAAACGATAAAACAGCGAACGCCCCCGGCTTCGAGGAACAGAAGCCGGGGGCGTTTTTTCGGTTTGCGCGGCAGGGGAACGGGGGCGTTACTCTGCGTCGTCCCTGTTCAGGATCTCCATGAATTCTTCGCCGGTGATGGTCTCTTTCTGGTACAGGTACTGGGCCAGTTCGTCCAGCTTGGTGCGGTTGTCGGTGAGGATCTTCACGGCCTTTTCGTGCTGGGCCTTCACCAGCTCCACCACCTTCCGGTCGATCTCGCGCTGGGTCTGGGCAGAGCAGGCTAGCGAGGTGTCGCCGCCCAGGTACTGGTTCGTGACCGTTTCCAGCGCCACCATGTCAAAGTCGCTGCTCATGCCGTAGCGGGTGATCATGGCGCGGGCCAGCTTGGTGGCCTGCTCGATATCGTTGGAAGCGCCGGTGGTGATGGAACCGAACACCACTTCCTCAGCGGCACGGCCGCCGGTCAGGGTGGCGATCTTGTTTTCCAGCTCGGTCTTGTCCATCAGGTAGTGGTTGCCCTCGTCCACCTGCATGGTGTAGCCCAGCGCACCGGAGGTGCGGGGGATGATGGTGATCTTCTGCACCGGGGCGGAGTTGGTCTGCTTGGCTGCCACCAGCGCGTGGCCGATCTCGTGGTAGGCCACGATGCACTTTTCCTTATCCGTGAGGATGGAGTTCTTCTTCTGGTAGCCTGCAATGACCACCTCGATGCTCTCCTCCAGATCGGACTGGGTCACGCTCTTGCGGCCCGCCCGCACGGCCCGCAGGGCGGCTTCGTTGACGATGTTGGCCAGCTCTGCGCCAGAGGCACCGGAGGCCATGCGCGCCACCGTGTTGAAGTCCACCCCCGGGGCGATCTTGACCTTTTTGGTGTGTACCTTCAAGATCTCCTCGCGGCCCTTCAGGTCCGGCAGCTCCACGGGCACCCGGCGGTCAAAGCGGCCGGGGCGGGTGAGGGCCGGGTCCAGCGAATCCGGACGGTTGGTGGCTGCCAGAATGATGACGCCGGTGTTGCCCTCGAAGCCGTCCATCTCGGTGAGCAGCTGGTTCAGGGTCTGCTCGCGCTCATCGTTGCCGCCGAGATTGCCGCTGTTGCGCTTCTGGCCGATGGCGTCGATCTCGTCAATGAACACGATGCAGGGGGCTTTTTCCTTGGCCTGCTTGAACAGGTCGCGCACCTTGGACGCGCCCATGCCCACGAACATCTCCACGAACTCCGAACCGGAGATGGAGAAGAAGGGCACGTTGGATTCGCCTGCCACGGCCTTGGCCAGCATGGTCTTGCCGGTGCCCGGAGGGCCCACCAGCAGGATGCCCTTGGGCATGGAAGCACCGATCTCCTCATACTGCTTGGGGTCGTGGAGGTAGTTCACGATCTCCTGCAGGTTCTCTTTCGCTTCGTCCTCACCGGCCACATCCGTAAAACGGATGCCGTGGGTGGACTGCACATACACTTTGGCGTTGGATTTGCCCGCGCCGCCGAACATCATGGCACCGGGGCCGCCGCCGGCTTTCTCCATCAGCTTTTTGTTCATCTGGTTGCCGATGAAGCTGAACAGCAGGATGGGCAGCACGAACCACACCAGGAAGCTGACCAACGGCGAACCCTGCTCCACGATCTCGCTGGAGAAGGTGGCACCGGCGGCATACAGCCGCTCGGTGAGGTTCGGGTCGTTCATCAGGCCGGTCTTGTAGACCTGGGTCTCGTCCTTATCGGTGAAGATGATCTGGTTGGATTCGATATCCACCCGGCCGATGTTCTTTTCTTCGGTCATGCTCATAAAGGTGCCGTAGTCCACCTCTTTGACCTGACGCTCGGTGAGCCATGGCACCAGCACAAAGTTCAGCACCAGCAGCACGCAAAGCACGATGGCGTAATAGATGGCCAGCGGCTTTTTGGAAGGCTTGACTTCTTTCATGGGGGTCCTCCTCTTTTATAATAATGTATCCGTCCGGGCAGCCGGGGCGTTTTGTCCGACCCTCGTCCGGGAAAGGCTGCTGAGTGTAGTATAGCACAGCCGCCCGGACCCGAACAGCGATTCGAGGATGACTTTGCAAAAACTTATCAATTTCTTAACAAAGGACGAAAAAAATAAAATTTTCCGGGCGGGTGCAATAATCCCTGCTGCCCATCCGTTTACAAGACAGAACGGCGGAACACTAGCCCCGCCGCCAAACCCTGATCCGGAACATCAAGCTGAAATTTGCGCGGCCCGCAAGGCCGCCATCATTGGAGGTTTTTCTTATGAAGTGCAACAACAAGATCGTCCGTACCCTCACCGGTGCCGTCGTGGTGCTGGGTGCCGCCGCCATGCTCAGTGTGGGCGCCTTTGCCGCCGAGACTGCCGACCTTGCCGACCCCGTGGCGGCAGGCTATCTGCCCCCGCAGGAGCAGATGGTGCAGGGGGACATCGCCCTGCACAGCGCCGATGTGGCGATCGGCGAAAAGGACCCCACCTACGGCGGCTACGGCGCACCGGAGGGGAACCCCATTCAGGGCAACATCATGCTGATCTCCGGCGATGAGCTGGCCACCCCGTCCGCAGATGCAGCGGCGAAAAAGAGCGAGGCCCGCTACACCGTTAAGGGCCTGTTCGGCAGGGAAGTGCTGTACACTGCCCGCCAGAAGGACAGCGTGCTGACGCTGGATGTGCCCGCCGGCTGCGCCACCTTCCGCACCACCGTGCAGGACATGCAGACCCTGCTGAACGAGGGTGTGAGCACGCTGGTGGTCCAGACCGAGAAGGGTTCCACCACCCTGAACCTGTCCCTGCTGGTGGAGGGCCAGAAGGGCACCGACCGCGTGGTGCTGCGCCGCATGGGCAGCACCACCACCCTGAGCGTGGGCCTGCGCTGCCGCCGCGATCTGCTGATCGGCCGCTGAGGCTGACGCAGAACTGCCTCGAAAGGCTGCTGCACCAGGAAGGTGCAGCAGCCTTTTTGCTTTTTCTGTTAAGTTTTTGAAAATTTGCGCAGATGTCTTTGCAAAGTCTGACGGGAGATGTTATAGTTAAATTGAAACACTATGCATTCCCGACAGAAAGGAAAAAACGCCATGGAACATTTTGTGGAGTTTGAGGATGTCTGCAAATATTACCAGACCGGCAGCGTGAAGATCGCCGCCGCCGACCACATGAGCTTTTATGTGGACAAGGGGGAGTTCTGCATCATCGTGGGCCCCTCCGGCGCGGGCAAGACCACCCTGCTGAACATTCTGGGCGGCATGGACAGCTGCGATGAGGGCAGCGTCTGGCTGGACGGGCGGAACGTGGCACGCTTTACCCCCAAGGAGCTGACCACCTACCGCCGCTACGACGTGGGGTTCGTGTTCCAGTTCTACAATCTGGTGCAGAACCTGACCGCGCTGGAAAATGTGGAGCTTGCCAGCGAGATCTGCCGTGACCCGCTGGACCCCTCCGAGACGCTGCGCAGCGTGGGCCTGGGTGAGCGGCTGAACAACTTCCCAGCCCAGCTGTCCGGCGGCGAGCAGCAGCGTGTGTCCATCGCCCGCGCGCTGGCAAAGAACCCCAAGCTGCTGCTGTGCGACGAGCCCACCGGCGCGCTGGACTACAAGACCGGCAAGCAGGTGCTGGCCCTGCTGCAGGACACCTGCCGCCGCACCGGACGCACTGTCATCGTCATTACCCACAACACCGCCCTGACCGGCATGGCAGACCGCATCATTCAGGTGCGCAGCGGTCAGATCGTGTCCAATCAGGTGAACGAGCACCCGGTTCCGGTGCAGGAGATCGAGTGGTGATATCATGCTGAAGAGTTATCGCAAAAACATCCTGCGGGAGATGAAGGGCAACCTGAGCCGCATGGTCTCGCTGTTCGGCATCGCGGCGCTGGGCGTGATGATGCTGACCGGCCTGATGTGCATTGCGCCCGATATGCGCAGCGCCGGGCAGGAATACTATGTGCAGCAGAACGTGTTCGACCTGCGGGTGCTGTCTACGCTGGGCCTGACGGAACAGGACATCACCGCCATCGCAGCGGTGGACGGGGTGGAAGCCGTGCAGCCGGTGAAGTATCAGGATGTGGAAGCCCACTGGCAGGGCCGCGAGGACACCATCGTGGTGCGGCTGCAGCAGCTGCCCGCCGACCCGCAGGCGGATACCCCGGAAAACATGGACCGCCTTGTGCTGCGCAGCGGACGGATGCCGCAGGCAGACGATGAGTGCGTGGTGCATGTCATGGGCTACGAGGATCCGGTGGAGCTGGGCACGGTGCTGACCCTGCCGGAGGACACCGAAAACGTCCGTAAAAAGCAGTACACCGTGGTGGGCACCGTGCAGGACCCCCAGCACATCTCCACCGACCGGGAGAGCAGCACCGCAGGCAGCGGGCAGCTGAACGCCATCGTGTTCCTGCCCGAGGGCAGCCTGACCACGGATTATTACACGGTGTGTTATATCAAGGCGGAAAATGCCGGCCTGTACGACAACTACTCCGAGGAATATCAGGCGGCAGTGGATGCCGTGGCAGAAAACATCAAGGCCATCCAGTCCCAGCGGTGCGACATCCGGCGGGCGGAACTGATCGAGGATGCCAACGCAAAGCTGACCGATGCCCGGGCAGAGTACGACAGCCAGAAGGCGCAGGCCGAGCAGAAGTTTGCCGAAGCGGAACAGCAGCTGGCAGACGCGCAGGCGCAGCTGGACAGCGCCAAAGCCCGGCTGGATGCGGGCGAAGCGGAGCTTGCCGCCAACAAAAAGGCCCTGCCCGATACCATGCAGAGCGGTGCCGACACGCTGGTGACCAGCGAGGCGCAGGTGCTGGAATTTGAGGAGCAGCTGCAGCAGATGGAGCTGCTGGTGAACCTGAAAAAGGTGGCAGACCCCCTTCTGGGCTACGCCGAGACCGCCCTGAACAACGCCCGCAAGGCGCTGGACGAGGCCGAGCCGGAGGACGAGGAATACACAGAGCTGCGGGACGCCCTGCAGAAGGCGCAGGACGGCTACGACAACATCAACGGACAGCTGCAGGGCTATCAGGCACAGCTGGACGCAGGCAAACAGCAGATGTACCAGCAGGGGCTGATATCTTCCCCCACGCTGGACAATGACCGGCTCATCACCGAGGCGAAGGCGGCACTGCGCAAGATGAAGCTGCAGCTTCTGCAGGGACAGCTGCAGCTGACCACCGGCACCGCCACCGCCTACACCCAGTTTGACGCCGCCCGGCAGCAGCTGGATGCGGGCTGGCAGGAATACAATGACGGTGTGCAGCAGCTGGCGGACTCCCGCGCGGAGTACCAGAGCCAGAAAGCCGATGCCGAAGAAAAACTGGCGCAGGGCCTTGCCCAGCTGAACGATGCCGAGGAGCAGGTCAGCCAGATCAAAAGCGGCGAGTGGTATGTGCTGGACCGGGGGTCCACCCTCAGCTTTGTCACCTTTGAGCAGTACGCCGACCGCATGGACGCCATCGCCCGGGTGTTCCCGGTGTTCTTCTTCCTGGTGGCGGCACTGGTGGCCACCACCACCATGACCCGCATGGTGGACGAGAACCGTCTGCAGATGGGCACCCTGAAGGCGCTGGGCTACACCAAGGCCGCCATTGCGGGCAAGTATCTGTTCTATGCCCTCAGTGCCACGGTGCTGGGCAGCATCGTGGGCATGGTCATCGGCTTTGTGGTGTTCCCCTTCATCATCTGGAACGCCTATCAGCTGATCTTTGACCTGCCCACCTTCACCCTGCGCTTCTACCCGGGCATGGCGGCAGCCAGCGTGGCGCTCAGCGCTGCGGTCATCGGCCTTGCCACATGGAGCGCCTGCCGCTCCAGCCTGAAGGAGCGCACCGCCGCGCTGCTGCTGCCCCGGGCCCCGGTGGCGGGCAAGCGCATCTTTCTGGAGTACATCACCCCGCTGTGGAAGCACATGAGCTTTTCGCAAAAGACCACCGCCCGCAACCTGTTCCGCTACAAAAAGCGCTTCTTTATGACGGTGCTGGGCGTGGCGGGCTGCACGGCATTGCTGCTCATCGGCTTTGGCCTGCAGGACTCGCTGCTGCCCATCGTGGACAAGCAGACCTCGCAGCTGACCCACAACGACATGACCGTTTCCTTCCGCGACGAAAAGGCCCTGACCAATGAGGGCGGGCTTGCCGATGCGCTGAAGCAGGCGGGAACGGTGGACAGCTGGGGTGTGTTCTACGTCAAGTCCACCACCCTGTACAACGAGGCCGGTGACAGCGCCGAGATCAGCGTGATGGGCGCGCAGAAGGACGCCGACATGACCAGCTGCTTCACCTTCCGCACCCGGAAGGACCACGAGGAGATCCCCTTTGACGACAGCAGCGTCATCCTGACCGAAAAGACCGCCCTGAATCTGGGCGTGAAGGTGGGGGATACCCTGTATGTGGAAGGCACCGATGGGCGGCGGGTGCCGGTGACCCTGACCGGCATCACCGAGAACTACATGTTTACCCGGCTGTATCTGTCCAACGCCCAGCTGAAGAACTATCTGGACGGTGAACCGGCGTGGAACACCGTCTACGGCCTGACCCACTGCAAAAACGATGCCGAGTACAACGCCCTGCGGGCAAGGCTGCTGGAGTGCAGCTATGTCAGCGGCGTCAGCTTTACCGAGGACACCAACTCGATGTTCGACAACCTCATCGTCAGCCTGAACTCGGTGGTGGTGCTGATCATCGTCTGCGCGGCGGCGCTGGCAGCCGTGGTGCTGTACAACCTCATCAGCGTCAACCTTGCCGAGCGCAAGAAGGAGCTTGCCACCATCAAGGTGCTGGGCTTCTATGACAAAGAGGTCTACCGCTATATCTTCCGCGAGATCGAGCTGCTGGCGCTCATCGGCTCCGGCGTGGGCCTGCTGCTGGGTGTACCGCTGCACCGGTTCATCATCCTGACGGTGGAGATGGACCAGCTGATGTTCATTCGCACCATCGCCCCCCACAGCTATCTGCTGTCGGTGGCACTGACCATGCTGTTCACCGTTGTCGTCTGCCTTGGCATGCGCCGCCATGTGAAGCACATCAGCATGGTGGAGAGCATGAAGGCACCGGAATAACGAGAAAAGAAAAAGTCATCTGCAGCCGGTCGGCTGCAGATGACTTTTTTGCTATGGAGAGGGTGCTCAGACGAAGGCTTTCAAAGGGAGAGGCAAGAAGCGCTCCCGTTATGCCCTTGGCTCCCCCTTCGGGGGAGCTGGCATCGCGCAGCGATGACTGAGAGGGTTTGTTACTGTAAGATCGGCAGTGCGGCCACTTCTGCCGCCACTTCGTCAGCCTGCTGCTGGGTGAACACCCGGCACTTGACCATCCGCTTCAGCACCACCTGCGCCCGCTTGAGGGCCAGTTCCGGGTTGCTGGCGTAGGCAGAGGGGGCGTTGGGCAGGCCTGCCAGATAGACCGCTTCGGCGTCGGTGAGCTCGGCAGCCGTCTTGCCGAAGTAGCCCTCGGCGGCTTCCTCGATGCCATAGCAGCCGTTGCCGAAATAGATGGTGTTGGCGTACATCTCGAAGATCTGCTGCTTTGAGTAGGCCTTTTCCATGTCGATGGCCGCAAAGACTTCGGCAGCCTTGCGGGTCAGCCGCTTTTCCTGCGTGAACAGGGCGTTCTTGGCCAGCTGCTGGGTGAGGGTGCTGCCGCCCTCGGCCAGCGACCGGGTGCGCAGATCGTACAGCAGCGCCCGGAAGATGGCCCCGGGGTCGATGCCTTTATGGGTCATGAAGTGCTCGTCCTCAGTGCAGATCACCGCCTGCACGAAGGTCTGGGGCAGCTGGTCGTAGGCCGCATAGTGGGTGCGGCTGCTGATGGTATCATACAGCGTGGCAATGGGCGTGACGCTGGCCGCGCTCTGATAAAGCTGACGGCCCTGATACACGAACCACCCGCCCGCCGCCAGCAGCAACAGCAGCAAAACCAGCAGCACCGTGAGCAGAGAGCGCTTGAGAAAACAGAAAAACCGGTGGAACATCGGGGAACTCCTTTGTTTTTTGGAAAATCACCATGCGGTAGGAACGTTACGCACCTATTATAACGGGCGTTTTTGAAGGTTCTGTGTAGGGCAGCTTGACAAAAGCTTAAGATTTCACTATACTACAACTAGAAAAGGCGCTGCCCGCAAGGGTCAGCTCCCATACCCGATCATCAAAATCAAAAGAGATTGACTGCGCGAGTTTGCGAGGCTGGGCGGTCAATCTCTTTTGTCATGTTTGCCTTCGATGTACGGTAACACCTGCAGCGTAATGTCCACCGTCCCGTGGATCACGGTGATGATGAGCGTCAGCAGAGCCAGAGTTTCCAGCAGCGTCATTTGGCATCCCCCCTTTGCCAGCAGGCTCGGGAAGATTTACACTTCAAAAAAGTTCCTTTCCCGGCGGCACAGACCACTCCGAAGAACGAACTGCACAAGCTGGGCATGGAAGCATGACCACCTGTGATGCAGGCAGCACCTATCCACCACTCCATACGGGGTGGTGTTTTTAGTTTAGCATACTTTTGCGCGGAATACAACTGGGGGCCTGTCTCTCCCTATAGTCCTACTTTTAACAGAACTGCACAACCCGGGCAGTGCAAAATGGGAAAGCCATCGTGCAGAAAATGCAATCTGCAAAAAAGTGGAATTAACCTATTGACAAACTGGGTAAGAGGGGATATAATGCAAACAACAAATCCACAAACCTAGTGGGGAATTGAAATCGAGATTCCCCGAGCATCCGGTTTGTAGACGAGTGGGAAAGAAATCGTTTGAAAGGAGGGCACGAAAAATGAAGCTGATTTGGAACAACCTGCTGCATGCAAACTTCCGCTGTGGGCGAATGTGCGGTGACCGGGCAGAACATCTGGCTGTGAACTGTACGATGCCCTCTTGTTGTGCACGAATGTGTACCCAAATGTGACATTGGAACAGCCCTTAGCCTTGAATTGTGTTTGCCCGGTGCGCCTTGTATCACGCATCGGGATTTTTTGTATCAGAAAATTATACTAAATGTTGAAATATAGAGGTAAAATACTATGTCTAACTATAAATTTGAGACCCTGCAGCTTCACGTTGGCCAGGAGCAGGCCGATCCCGCAACCGATTCCCGCGCAGTGCCCATCTACCAGACCACTTCCTACGTCTTCCGCAACAGCCAGCACGCTGCTGACCGCTTCGGTCTGGCCGACGCAGGCAACATCTACGGCCGCCTGACCAACTCCACCCAGGACGTCTTCGAGAAGCGCATCGCTGCTCTGGAAGGCGGCGCGGCTGCTCTGGCTACCGCTTCCGGTGCTGCTGCCATCACCTACACCATCGAGGCTCTGGCACAGGCCGGTGACCACATCGTGGCCCAGAAGACCATCTACGGCGGCAGCTACAACCTGCTGGAGCACACCCTGACCCAGTTCGGCGTCAAGACCACCTTCGTGAACGCCCACGACCTGGCCGAGGTGGAGAACGCCATCCAGCCCAACACCAAGGCAGTTTATCTGGAAACGCTGGGCAACCCCAACAGCGACATCCCGGACATTGACGCCATTGCCGCCATTGCCCACAAGCACGGCCTGCCGCTGGTCATCGACAACACCTTCGGCACCCCGTACCTCATCCGCCCCATCGAGCACGGCGCGGACATCGTGGTGCATTCTGCCACCAAGTTCATCGGCGGTCACGGCACCACGCTGGGCGGCATCATCGTGGACAGCGGCAACTTTGACTGGAAGGCCAGCGGCAACTACCCCAACATCGCCGCCCCGAACCCCAGCTACCACGGCGTTTCCTTTGCCGAGGCTGCAGGCCCCGCCGCTTTCGTCACCTACATCCGCGCCATCCTGCTGCGTGATACCGGTGCTACCATCTCTCCGTTCAACGCCTTCCTGCTGCTGCAGGGCACCGAGACCCTGAGCCTGCGCATTGAGCGCCATGTGGAGAACACCAAGAAGGTCGTGGAGTTCCTGGCCAACCATCCGCAGGTGGAGAAGGTCAACCACCCCTCCCTTCCGGATCACCCGGACCATGCCCTGTATGAGAAGTACTTCCCCAACGGCGGTGCTTCCATCTTTACCTTCAACATCAAGGGCGGCCGTGAGGAAGCCTTTAAGTTCATCGACAACCTGAAGGTCTTCTCCCTGCTGGCAAATGTGGCCGACGTCAAGAGCCTGGTCATCCACCCGGCTTCCACCACCCACAGCCAGCTGAACGATGAGGAGCTGGCCGAGCAGCAGATCTATCAGAATACCATCCGCCTGTCCATCGGCACTGAGCACATCGACGACATCATTGCCGACCTGGAAGCCGGTTTCGCAGCCGTCCGCGGCGAATAAATCTTCCGCCCGTCTCCCGAACTCCGGCGGAACATGTACCTTTTGCCTTGTCTCCTGAAAAATAAACTCTCCTGAATTCCTGATTCCAAAACACGCAGAACGCCCCGCCTGAACAAGGCCGGGGCGTTTTGTGTTGTAGGGAATGTGCGGCGCGCCCTCTCAGGTTTTTGCTGTCTGCCTCTTGACAAATAAGAATATCCATAGATAATTACCTATGGTAATTATCTATGGTAACTTTTAAAGAAGGAGTTCCTCATGACCGTTGAACACATCAAGCAGCTGATGGATGCCTGCTACCTGGCCAAGCGCGCGCGGGACATGCTGCCGCCGCTGCCGGACGGGGTGCAGCCCTCCTACATCCGGTATCTGGACACCATCCAGAAGCTGCAGTCTCAGGGCAGGCGGGTGCGCGTGTCGGACCTGAGCGACGCGCTGGGGCTGCCGCGCCCGGGCGTGACCCGCACCGTAAAGGAGATGGAAGCGCAGGGCTACCTGCAAAAGCAGGTCTCGGCCGAGGATGGCCGGGTGACCTACCTGCAGCTCACCGCAGCGGGGGAGCAGCTCTCCCGCGAGTACGACGCCGACTATTTCCGGGCGCTGGCCCCGGCGCTGGACGGCATCTCGGATGCGGACGCCGTGTGCACCATCCGCACCCTCGAAGCCTTTTATCAGGTGATGTATGAAAGGAGAAATACCCTTGAAAAATGATCGTTCGGATTTCACGCAGGGCAGCATCCTGAAAAAGCTGGCCCTGTTCATGCTGCCCATTCTGGGCGCACTGGTGCTGCAGGCGGCCTACGGCGCAGTGGATCTGCTGGTGGTGGGCCGCTTTGGCAGCACCTCGGGCCTGTCGGCGGTGTCCACCGGCAGCCAGGTGCTCAACCTCGTCACCTTCGTGGTCACCCAGTTCGCCATGGGCATCACGGTGCTCATCGCCCGCTATCTGGGTGAAAAGCGGCCCCAGTATATCGGGCAGGTCATCGGCGGCGGCGCGGTGGTGTTTGCCCTGATGGCAGCCGTGCTGTTCGTGGCGCTGGTGGGGTTTGCCCGGGGCATCTCGGTGCTGATGCAGGCCCCGGCGGAAGCGCTGGACCTGACGGCCAGCTATGTGCGCATCTGCGGTGCAGGCATCTTCTTCATTGTGGCCTATAATGTGCTTTCGGCCATCTTCCGCGGCCTTGGTGACAGCAAGTCGCCGCTGCTGTTCGTGCTGGTAGCCTGCATCGTGAATGTCTTCGGCGATCTGCTTCTGGTGGCCGGGCTGCACCTGGATGCCGCTGGTGCGGCCATCGCCACCGTGGCGGCACAGGCCGTCAGTGTGGTGTGCGCGGTGGCCATGCTGCTCAAAAAGAAAAAAGAGCTGCAGTTCAAACTGCAAAAGAGTGATTTCCGGCTGAATGCCCAGTGCCGCAAGTTCCTGGCCATCGGCCTGCCTCTGGCCCTGCAGGAATTTCTGACCCAGATGTCTTTTCTGGCCCTGTGTGCCTTCGTGAATCGGCTGGGTCTGGAGGCCTCCTCCGGCTACGGTGTAGCCAGCAAGATCGTCAACTTCGCCATGCTGATCCCCAGCGCTCTCATGCAGTCCATGGCGTCCTTTGTCTCTCAGAACATCGGCGCGGGCAACAAAAAGCGGGCACGGCAGTCTATGCTCACCGGCATCGGCGTCGGCCTTGCCTTCGGCTGCGCGGTGTTTGCGCTGGTGTGGTGCAAGGGCGACGTGCTGTGCAGCGCCTTCACCACCGAAGCGGGGGTCATTGCCAGCGGCTTTGCCTATCTGAAGGGCTTTGCACCGGAGACCATCGCCACGGCGGTGCTGTTCAGCATGGTGGGCTACTTCAACGGCAACGACAAAACCGTCTGGGTCATGGTGCAGGGCCTTATCCAGACGCTGCTGGTGCGCCTGCCCATGGCCTATTTCATGAGCATCCAGCCGAACGCCAGCCTGACCATGATCGGCCTGGCGGCCCCCACTTCCACGCTGGTGGGCGTCGTGCTGAACATCGGGTTCTATTTGTACCTGCAGCGGCAGGAGCGCAAGGCAGCGTGAGAGAACAGAATAGAAACATGAGAAAAACCGAGGCGTGCCCCGTGTGGGGTGTGCCTCGTTTTTTTGGTTCGAATCCACCCGCGTGCCCTATTGGAAACGAACATATAACAAAAAGCTCAACGCGATCGTCCCCATTGGGAGAGACGAGGCAGTTGTGGGACAACTGTGGATTCGCGAGCCGCGCATCTAAAAAGGCCCCGCAGGGGCCTTTTTGCCCGCCGGACTGTTCGGCGGGCCGATGCTGTTCGAATCCACCCGCGTCTATGGCCGCAGCGGGGTTACATAAGAAAAACGCCTGTGTATTTCTACACAAGCGTTTTCTTGGTGGGCGCGGGTGGATTCGAACCACCGAAGCTGAAAGCAGCAGATTTACAGTCTGTCCCCATTGGCCACTCGGGAACACGCCCATATTCACTTCCTGTACATCCGTTAAGCCGGACGACTTGCTTATTTTAGCATGAAAGGTCGATTTTGTCAACGGGTTTTCTGCATTTTGGACAAAGAAATTTTTCCCGCCACCCGGTGCGGCGGCTGTGGGGCGGGGCAATGCATCGGCAAAGCGTGAAAAACGGCTGCGGGAATTGTACAAAGCGCAGACTTTCCCTGCCCGCATTGCAAATTGCGGGCGAACATGCTATTATAAAAGGTATCACGAAGTTATAACGTTCCCGGAACGCACCGGGCGAAAGAAAGGCACGGTGATCGCTCGATGACGATGGAAGAATGCTACACCCAGATGGGGGCCAATTATCACAGGGTGCTCCGGCGATTGGGCAAAGAGTCGCTGCTCGTGAAGATCGCCGAGATGTTCCCGCAGGACGAAAGCTACAACCGGATGAAGGCCATGATGGACCAACCAGAGGGAAACATAGAGCTGACCATGCGCGCGGCGCACAAATTCTATGGTCTGTGCCTGAACGCGGGCTACGCCAACCTGAGCAAGGTGATGGAGCTGCTGGTCGATGCGCTGGAGGACGGCGACATAGAGGAAGCGCAGCATCAGCTGCGGCGGGTTACGCGGCAGTATAATTTCACCTGCAAGCTCCTCAAGGATGTGGACGAACTCAAACCCAAAGAGGACTACGGCACGGGACGATACTTCATCCCGCGGAATCGGTTATAAAACAAAGGAGCGGCTCCCCGCGCAAGGGAGTCGCTCCTTTTTGTCTGCGTGTCAGAGCCTGCGCTGCCGCTCGTAGGTGCGCAGGGCGTCCAGCGCTTCCGGGGCCATGGGCACCAGCGCAAGCATGTTGAAGATGGTCATCAGCCCGATGCCCACGTCGCCCAGGTCCCACACCACGGTGTAGGCCTGTGTGCCGCCCACCAGCAGCATAGCCAGCGCCAGCAGCTTGTAGGCGGTCTGGCTCCACCAGTTGTCGCCGCACAGGTAGGCCACGTTGCCCCGGGCGTAGTACAGCACCCCCAAAAAGGTGGAGAAGCTGAACAGCGCTAAGATCACCGCAATGAACACGATGCCAAAGCTGCCCAAGTGGTACTGCATGGCGGCCTGCAAAAGGTCCATGCCCGCAAGGCCTGCGGTGAGCGATTCCGGCACCAGCAGCATCAGAAAGGCCGTGCAACTGCAGATGACCACCGTGTCGATCAGCACGCCCAGCGCCTGCACGAAGCCCATCTTCACCGGGTCGTCGCACTCGGCGGCGGCCGCCGCGCAGGGGGCCGAGCCGCTGCCCGCCTCGTTGGAGAACAGCCCGCGCTTGACGCCGTTCATCAGCACGGCGCCAAAGCCGCCTGCCGCTGCCTGCCGCAGCCCGAAGGCCTCGGCAAAGATGCGCCCGAACACGGCCGGGAGCTTGGGCAGGTTGAACAGCACCACCCCCACCGTGAGCACGAAGTAGCACACCGCCATGATGGGCACCATCACGTCCAGGCTTTTCACGGTGGCGTTCTTGCGCAGCACGATCACCGCCGCGATGGCCGTGAGCACCAGCGTGGTGGCAAGCGGCGGGACGTGGAAGGCGTTCTGGAACGCCGAGCTCACCGAGTTGGAGATGACCTGACTGATGCCGCACCAGCAGATGAGGCCGGACACCGCGAACAGTGCCGCCACAACAGACCGCTTGAGCTTTTTGCCCCGCTTGCGCTCGGCCAGCACATGGAGGTAGTAGGCCGGGCCGCCCCGCCAGCCGCCGTACAGCGGGTCCGGCACGCGGTATTTCTGCGCCAGCGTGGACTCCACAAAGGAGGTGGAAGCACCCAGCAGGGCCGTGACCCACATCCAGAACACCGCGCCTGCGCCGCCTGCAGACACGGCCGCCACCACGCCCACCAGGTTGCCCATGCCCACCCGGGTGGCAGTAGAGATGACCAGTGTCTGGAAGGAGGAAAGCCCGCCCGCAGCCTGCTTTTTTTCGCACACTGCGCCGATCATATCCCGGAACAGCCGCACCGGCAGCAGCCTTGTGCGCAGGGTAAAGCCGATACCGGCTGCAAACAGCAGCACCACCATAAAGGAGATGCCAATGCCGCCCGCCACCGGCAGGGTGAACAGGTCGCCCCACAGCAGGCGGTAAAGCGCTTCGATCAGATCAACTATCAAGAAAACAGCCTCCTGTACTTTTGAGAAATAAAGTTGCTACTTCATTATAGTACAGCACAGAAGAATTGTAAAATCTAAAATATTGATAGAAAGAATCGATAGAACGGGACAGCTTGACAAATCACATAGCTTCGATTATACTACAAACAGAAGGGGCGCTGACTGCAAGGGTCAGCTTTCCATCCCGCATGTCAAAAGATTGACCGCTCGAGTTGGGGAACTGTTAGGCGGTCAATCTTTTTTGTTATCATCGTTTTTCATCTGGGAAAACTTTGCCATGACCTCAAAGGTCAAATGGATCACATCCACGATCAAACTCAGCAATGCGAGGATGAACGTGAGAAGTGCGAGAGTCTCCAACAGAGTCATTCGATATCCCTCCCTTCGCCTTCAAGGCTCCGGGCAGGGCACTTCAAAAAAGTTTCTTCCCGGAACCTCTGCTTGTTCTATGTAAAAATGGAAAAACAGCGACGCGGGATAGAAAGCATGACCACCAATTTTGCAATCAGCGCCTTATTGTTATTTTAACATAATCTTTTATAGATTACAACATAAAAGCCGCCCGGCGGTCAGGCCGGACGGCGGAGGAAGAAGCGCGTTTCAGCGCGTTTGAAAATAGCAGTTACAAAATGTCGATGTACTCACCGGCCAGCGCTTTGTTCATGCTGCGCACGGCGCAGAACTTGCCGCACATGCTGCAGGTGTCGCTGTGGTCATCCTCGGGCAGGCGTGCGTCGCGGATAGCCTTGGCGGTCTCGGGGTCCAGCGCGCAGGCGAACTGTGCATCCCAGTCCAGTACGCGGCGGGCATCGCCCATCTTGTCGTCAATGTCCCGGGCATGGGGGATGCCCTTGGCGATGTCGGCGGCGTGGGCCGCGATCTTGGAGGCCACGATGCCCTGCTTCACGTCCTCCACATTGGGCAGTGCCAGATGCTCGGCGGGGGTCACATAGCACAGGAAGGCCGCGCCGCTCATGGCCGCCACGGCACCGCCGATGGCAGCGGTGATGTGGTCGTAGCCGGGGGCAATATCAGTGACCAGGGGTCCCAGCACGTAGAAGGGTGCACCCATGCAGATGGACTTCTGCACCTCCATGTTAGCGGCGACCTGATTCAGGGGCACATGGCCGGGGCCCTCTACCATCACCTGCACGTTGTGTGCCCATGCGCGCTTGGTCAGTTCGCCCAGACGCACCAGCTCTTCGATCTGGCACACATCGGTGGCATCGGCAAGGCAGCCGGGGCGGCAGGCGTCGCCCAGCGAGATGGTCACGTCGTGCTCGGCGCAGATCTCGCAGATCTCGTCAAAGTGCTCGTAGAAGGGGTTCTCGTTGCCGGTCATGCTCATCCACGCAAACACCAGAGAACCGCCGCGGCTCACGATGTTCATCTTGCGCTTGTGCTTGCGGATCTGCTCGATGGTCTTGCGGGTGATGCCGCAGTGCAGGGTGACAAAGTCCACGCCGTCCTCGGCGTGCAGACGCACCACGTCGATGAAGTCCTGGGCCGTCAGCTCGGCTAGGTCGCGCTGGTAGTGGATGACCGAGTCGTACACCGGCACAGTGCCGATCATCACCGGGCACTCGTGGGTCAGCTTCTGGCGGAAGGGCTGGGTGTTGCCGTGGCTGGACAGGTCCATAATGGCTTCTGCGCCCATGTTCACGGCGCTCATCACCTTCTGCATCTCAATGTTGTAGTCCTTGCAGTCGCGGGAGACGCCAAGGTTCACGTTGATCTTGGTGCGCAGCATGGAGCCCACGCCCTCGGGGTTCAGGCACTTGTGGTGCTTGTTGGCGGGGATGGCTACCTTGCCCTCGGCGACCCACTGGCGGATCTCCTCGGTGGTGCGGTATTCCTTTTTGGCTACGATCTCCATCTCCGGGGTGATGATGCCCTTGCGGGCGGCATCCATCTGGGTGGTATAAGTCTGCATACGCTGTGTTCCTCCAAATGACAGTTTATCTCTGAACAGCAGGGTGCTGGTCATGCATTGATGCAGGGGAGCCTGTGTGCCGGGAGCTTTCTCCTCGGACACGAATCGGGCCATTCCATCGCCCGCCCTACTGCCTGCAGCAGCAGGGTCCCACCCCAGCGGACGGTCCTCGGAGAAACTCCCGACCCGCAGGCAAGGGTGGCAGACAGGTAGCCGTCATTCAGAAAAAACAGTACGCTCTGGATGCCGGCACCTGCGCAAAATACGCTTTTCATGTTGGTTTTCTCCATGAATTTTGTAATGCGGCCCAAGGTGGTGTCCCCGGTGGACCGCAGGATGATGTTTCAGATGATTTGTTCGGAAAGCTTCCGCAGCTCTTTGCACTCGCTCTCAATATCGTCGGCGGCAAAGATGGCGCTCACAAGGGCCACGCCGTCCACGCCGGTGCCCTTCAGCTGGAGGATGTTCTCTTTGTGGATACCGCCGATGGCCACCACGGGCACGTCCACGGCATTGCAGATGTCGATGAGGGTCTGGCGGGGCAGAACGTCCACGTCGGTCTTGGTGCTGGTGGCGAACACGGCTCCCACGCCCAGGCAGTCGGCACCGTGGGCCACGGCGCGGCGCGCCTCCTCCACCGTATGAGCCGAAACGCCGATCATCATGTTCTCGCCCACGCGCTGGCGCACCTGGGCTGCTTCCATGTCGCTCTGGCCCACATGCACGCCCTCGGCGTGGCACTGGATGGCCACCTCCACGTTGTCGTTGATGAACAGCGGCACGCCGTAGCGCTGGCACAGGGCATGAATTTCGATGGCTTCGCGCAGGAAATCTTCATCGCCCAGGTGCTTTTCCCGCAGCTGCACGCAGGTGGCACCACCTTTCAGGGCACTTTCCACCTGCTCATACAGGGTCTGTTTGCCCACCCACGCGCGGTCGGTGACGGCGTACAAAAGCATGGTCTGCTTATCGCACTTCATAGTTTGCTCCTTTTTCCAGCTGTTCCGGGGTCATGTTGTAGATGGCGTCGATGATGTAATTGCGGTAGGAAGAATTGCCGTCCAGCGCGGTCAGGCGCTTGTGGGCGATCTCGCCTGCAAGGCCCATGGCGCACACGGCGGCCGCAGCAGCGTCCAGCGCATGGCCCGGGTTCGCGGTGACAAAGGCCGCCGTCAGGGCCGAGAGCTGGCAGCCGGTGCCGGTGATGCTGCTCATCATGGGGTGGCCGTTGCGGATGCAGTAGGCTTTTTCCCCGTCGGCCACGATGTCGATGGCACCGGTGATGGCGACCACGGCCCCGGTCTCGGCGGCAAACTTTTTGGCAAAGTCCACGGCGGCGTCGAGGTTTTCTTCGGTGACCTTATCGGCCACATCGGCGTCCACGCCCTTGGTGGTGCCCGCGCCGGAAGCCAGGGTCTTCACCTCCGAGATGTTGCCGCGGATGACCGTGAACTTCACTTCCTTCAGCAGGCGGAAAGCGGTGTCGGTGCGCAGCTTGGAAGCGCCCGCGCCCACCGGGTCCAGCACCACGGGGTGGCCCAGGGCGTTCGCCTTTTTGCCCGCCAGCAGCATGCTGGTGATGGTGCGGCTGTTCAGGGTGCCGATGTTGATGTTGAGCCCGCCGCAGATGGTGGTGATGTCCTCCACCTCGGCGGCATCGTCGGCCATGATGGGCGAAGCACCGCAGGCCAGCACCATGTTGGCGCAGTCGTTCACGGTGACGTAATTTGTGATGTTGTGGATGAGCGGGCACTTGGTGCGCACATTCTCGAACTCCGTTTTAAACATTTCGAAGCACCTCCGTTAAGAAAGGCTCTGCTGCATGGAGCGCAGGGCACCGGAACGCTGCAGGCTGTACACCAGCACGCCCGCAATGATGGAACCCACGGCGGTGGAGATCAGGAAGGGCACGATGTAGGCGTAGAAGGCGATGTCGCCGGCGCTCTTGCCCATGAGGAAGATGGCCACGGGGTAAGCGCACAGGCCGCCCAGGATGCTGGTGCCGAATACCTCGCCCACCATGGTGGCAAAGATGTTTTTGGTCTTGTGGTACACCAGGCCGCACAGCAGCGCACCGAACATGCTGCCGGGGAAGGCCATCAGGCTGCCCAGGCCCAGCAGATTGCGCAGCAGGGAAGCCACAAAGGCCACGCCGAGGCCCCACCAGGGGCCCAGCAGCACGGCACAGGTCACGTTGACCATGTGCTGGATGGGGGCGCACTTGCTGCCGAACATGGGGAAGCTGAACACGCTGCCCACCACGCACAAAGCGCACAGCATACCGGCCAGAGCCAGCTTTTTCACAGAGATGTTTTTCATAGGGACGCTCCTTTCAAGGCGGCAGGGGCACAGCCAGCGCCCCCGCAGAACACCCCCGCACCGGGCGCAGACGGGCGCACCGGGGGCAGGGGATATACGGAAGCGGTCGAGGCTTGCTGGCCTCCTCTCACGCCGGAACACGGCTTCCCATCGCTGACGGTTTTCCAGGCTCAGGGCGCTCCCCCTCAGCCCGCTGCGGCCCTCCCGCAGAAGCCGCCCCTTTTACATCCGGCGCGGCTGGGTCTTCCTCCTTAAGAAAAAATGCAACAAAAAAACAGGGGGCCCCGGCGGAGCCTCCTGCAAAAAATCACGCACATGCTGACTTCCTACGGCGGCATTATCCGCATCAGGTAAAAGGGTCGAAGTTCGGGTACTTCCTCTCAGCCCGCTGCCACGAGCTCCCCTGTATTTGCTTGTGCCTTGTATTCTACACCCTTTGCCGGGAAAATGCAAGGGGGAAGGCTTACCCCCCGCAAAAACAGCCGGACACGGTTTTCGTGCCCGGCTGTTTTTGTTAGGAAGGAGAAATTATGAAAATGCTTTGCGAAACGCTTATCCCATGGTGACCCGCACGGCCACTTCGGTGCCTGCCGGGGCCAGCGGCAGCACATTGCCCGCGATGGCCCTGCCGTCCACAGTGACGACCTTCACGCCGTGCTGGACGGCGGCGGCATTGTCCACCGTGATGTGGTACACCGCGCCCCGGAAGCGGCGGGTGACTGTAAAGCTGCCCAGCGTGTGGGGAATGCAGGGGTCCACCTTCAGGCCGTCCAGCGTGGGCTGGATGCCCAGAATGTACTGGCTCACGTTGAAGAAGGTCCACGCCGCCGTGCCGGTCAGCCAGCTGTTCTTCGCTTCGCCGAAGGTGGGGGCGTCCTTGCCTGCCACCATCTGGCTGTAGACGTAGGGCTCGGTGCGGTGGATCTCGGAAATGTCCTCAATGTAGGCCGGGCAGGTCTTGCGGTAGACCTCAAAGGCCCGATCGCCGTGGCCGAGCACCGCCTCGGCGCAGCTGATCCAGGGGTTGTTGTGGCAGAAGATGCCCGCGTTCTCCTTGTAGCCCGGGGGATAGCTGGAAATTTCGCCCAGGTTCAGCTGGTAACTGGTGTAGGCGGGCTGGTGCAGCACCACGCCGTACTTGGTGTCCAGCCGTTCCTCCACGCTCCTAAGGGCAGCGGCGGCCTGGCCGGTCTCTTTGCCGATGCCCGCCATGACGCACATGCCCTGGGGCTCGATGAAGATCTGGCCCTCGGTGCACTCCTTGCTGCCCACCGGCTTGCCAAAGGCGTCGTAGGCGCGGCGGAACCACGCGCCGTCCCAGCCCGCGGTGAGGGTGGCCTGCTCCACCGCGTCGATGCTCTTGCGGGCCGCGGCGGCCTCGTCGGTGAGGTGCAGGTGATCGCACAGTTCGGCGTACTCATGGCCGTACTTGACGAACATGCCCGCGATGAACACGCTCTCGGCCACGGGGCCCTCGCTGGGGCCGGTGATCTGGAAGCTCTCGCCCGGGTGCTCCGAGAAGCAGTTCAGGTTCAGGCAGTCGTTCCAGTCGGCGCGGCCGATGAGGGGCAGGCCGTGGGGGCCCAGGTGGGTGCAGGTGAAGTTGAAGCTGCGGCGCAGGTGCTCCATCAGGGGCTGGGCCTTGCTTTCGTCGTTGTCAAAGGGCACCTGCTCGTCCAGAATGGACCAGTCGCCGGTCTCGCGCAGGTAGGCGGCGGTGCCCGCAATGAGCCACAGCGGGTCATCGTTGAAGCCGGTGCCGATGTCGCGGTTGCCCTTCTTGGTCAGGGGCTGGTACTGGTGGTAGGCGCTGCCGTCCTCAAACTGGGTGGCGGCGATGTCCAGGATGCGCTCCCGGGCGCGGGAGGGGATGATGTGCACGAAGCCCAGCAGGTCCTGACAGCTGTCGCGGAAGCCCATGCCGCGGCCGGTGCCGCTCTCAAAGTAGCTGGCGGAGCGGCTCATGTTGAAGGTGACCATGCACTGGTACTGGTGCCAGATGTTCACCATGCGGTCCAGCTTTTCCTCGCTGGATTCCAGGTGGTAGGTGGAGAGCAGTGCTTCCCAATGGTCGGCCAGGGCTTTGCGGGCGGCATCCACCTGGGCGCTGGTGGCGTAGCGGCTGATCATGGCGTGGGCACGCGCTTTATTGATGACGCCCGGGGCGGTGAACTTCTCGTCCTGGGGGTTCTCGATGTAGCCGAGACCGAACAAAATCTTCTTTTCCTCGCCCGGGGCCAGGGTGACGTGGATGTGCAGCGCGCCCACCGGGGCCCACCCGTGGGCGATGGAGCCGGAGCAGTGCCCGGCGCGGACGGCCTCGGGGTCTGCCGGGCCGCCGTACACCCCGCAGAATGCGTCGCGGGTGGTGTCGAAGCTGGTGACTGGCGTGTCGGACCAGAACACCGCGTAGTGGTCGCGGCGTTCGCGGTACTCGGTCTTGTGGTAGATGACGCCGGGCTCCACCTCCACTTCGCCGGTGGAGAAGTTGCGCTGGAAGTTGGAGCTGTCGTCGATGGCGTCCCACAGGCAGAACTCCACATAGCCGAAGACGTCCAGCTCCTTCACGGCGTCGGTGTGGTTCTGCAGGGTCAGGCGGTCCAGCTCGCAGGCGTCGCCTTTGGGTACGAACAGCTCCTGTGCGGCGGCCACGCCGTTCTTCTCGCCCTCGATCACGGTGTAGCCCAGGCCGTGGCGGCAGGTGTAGCGGTCCAGCGGGGTCTTGGTGGGCTGCCAGCCGGGGTTCCAGACGGTATCGCCGTCCTTGATGTAGATGTGGTGGCCGTCCATGTCCAGCGGGGAGCTGTTGTAGCGGTAGCGGGTCAGGCGGCGCATCCGGGCGTCGCGGTAGAAGCTGTAGCCGCCCGCCGTGTTGGAGACAAGGCTGAAGAAATCCTCGCTGCCCAGGTAGTTGATCCAGGGCAGGGGCGTGCGCGGGGTGGTGATGACGTATTCCTTGTGTTCATCATCGAAGTGACCGAATCTCATAAATGCTTCCTCCTTGTACAGCTGCCGGGAAGGCCCGGCTGCTTCGCGTTTGCGAAAACGATTAAGCATGACGGCGGGAGCATTCTCTTTGCTTTTAGAATAGCCGAACCGCGCACAAAATGCAAGAGCTTTTGCGAAAAAACTTTGGAAAGATTTTTTCACAAAACGGGCGTGGATGCACGGTTTTTGCGGAAACTTTTTCCGGCGGGCCCGTCAGGGCAGAGCGGCGCGCAGCAAAACGAAGGGGCCGGAAGCCCATTTAAAAGTAATATTAGATGGGACGAAAACGACAGCGAAAAAAGTTTCGATTTTAACCGAAATGTAACGAAAACCATTCGAGATGCACAATTCCGGCCCGCCGGAACCGAACAAAACGCCAAAAGTGATGCTAAAAGCCCAAAACTTTTGCGTTTGCGCTTGATTTTTCGTGCAGAGTGCGCTATCATGAACTTGCGAAAACGATTAAGGACATGACGAAGAACATCCCCCCGCGAAACCGTTCTTCGGGAAGGAGGCGAGCAGGCGATGCCATCCTTGAAAGATCTGGCAAAGGAATGCGGCGTGTCGGTGGCAACGGTCAGCAAGGCGCTGAACGACCAGCCGGATATCTCGCCTGCCACACGGGAGCGGGTACGCGCCGCAGCGCACCGCATGGGCTACCTGCCCAACGCCGCCGCCCGCGCCCTGAAGACCAACCGAACTTACAACCTGGGCGTTCTGTTCGTGGACGAACGGCAGAGCGGCCTGACCCACGAATACTTCTCCGCCGTGCTGGACAGCTTCAAGGTGGAAGCGGAAAAGCGCGGCTACGACATCACCTTCATCAACCACAGCGGCAAGAGCATGAGCTACCTCGAACATTGCCGCTACCGCAATGTGGACGGCGTGGTGATCGCCTGCGTGAACTTCTACGACCCGCAGGTGGTGGAGCTGGTGAACAGCGAGGTGCCGGTGGTGACCATCGACCATGTGTTCAACAACCGCATGGCGGTGCTCTCCGACAACGTCGCCGGTCTGAAAGCTCTGGTGCGGCAGGCATGGGCCTGCGGCCACCGGCGCATCGCCTTCATCCACGGCGAAAAGACCGCCGTCACCGAGAACCGTCTGGCGGGCTTCTATCAGGTGTGCGAGGAGTTGGGCCTGCAGGTGCCGGAGGAGTACGTCCGCAGCGGCGTCTACCACGACGCAGACCGCTGCGCCGCCGAGACCCGGGCCCTGCTGGAACTGCACGAGCCGCCCACCTGCATCATCTTCCCCGACGACTTCTCCGCTCTGGGCGGCTACAACGCCATCAGCGAGAAAGGCCTTTCCATCCCGGAGGACATCTCGGTGATGGGCTACGACGGCATCTACCTCTCCCGGGTGGTCAAGCCCCAGCTGGTGACCTACCAGCAGAACACCGCGGCTTTGGGCCGCACCGCAGCCGAAAAGCTCATTGAGCTGATCGAACACCCCCGCGTGACGCTGCCCGAACAGATCCGGGTCTCCGGCAGGCTGCTGGACGGTGGCTCGGTGCGCGGGCTGTGAAACACAATTTGTCTCCGAAGGCTCCTGTGCAAAGGGCCTTTTCTGAAGAAGAAAGTTGATAATGGAAAACCATGAAGGAGGTTTACCCTTATGAAAAAGATCTCTCGCCGTAATTTCCTGCTCGCTTCCGGTGCCGTGACCATTGGTGCAGCTCTGGCTGCCTGCGGCGGCAGTTCCGCCTCCACCAGCACCGCTTCCTCGGCCGCTGCTTCTTCTGCCGCTTCCGAAGCCCCCGCCGCACAGGGCAAGGTGCTGAACATCTGGTGCTGGAACGATGAGTTCCAGAGCCGCTTCAACGCCTACTACCCCGAGGTCTCCGAGGTGGCAGAGGATAAGTCCACCACCACCCTGAAGGACGGCACCGTCGTCAAGTGGACCATCAACCCCAACGAGAACAACAACTACCAGAACAAGCTGGACGAAGCCCTGCTGAGCCAGGATTCCGCCGCCGATGACGACAAGATCGACATCTTCCTGATCGAGGCCGACTACGCTCTGAAGTATGTGGACTCCGATTACGCGCTGGACGTGAAGGCCGACATCGGCCTGACCGACGACGACCTGTCCGGCCAGTACCAGTACACCAAGGACATCGTCACCGTGGACGGCAGCCAGCGCGGCACCACCTGGCAGGCTACCCCGGGTCTGTTCGCTTACCGCCGCAGCATCGCAAAGGATGTTCTGGGCACCGACGACCCCACCGAAGTGCAGAGCTACCTGTCCGACTGGGATAAGTTCAACGATGTGGCAGCCCAGGCCTACGCCAAGGGCTACAAGATGCTCTCCGGCTTCGACGATTCCTTCCGCACCTTCTCCAACAACATCAGTGCACCCTGGGTGGACGGCACCACCATCAACGTGGACCCCAATATGATGAAGTGGGTGGACCAGACCAAGGAGTACACCGATAAGGGCTACAACAACAAGTCCAGCCTGTGGGACAGCCAGTGGGCCGCCGACCAGGGCCCAACCGGCAAGGTGTTCGGCTTCTTCTACTCCACCTGGGGCATCAACTTCACCCTGCTGGGCAACTCGCTGGAGACCCCGGTGGCCGACGGTGAGACCCCGCAGGTAGGCAACGGCATCTACGGCGACTACGCTGTGTGCGAAGGCCCTCAGCCCTACTACTGGGGCGGCACCTGGATCTGCGGCGCAGCGGGCAGCGACAACATTGAGCTCATCCGTGACATCATGCAGAAGCTGACCTGCGACGAAGCCATCATGAAGCAGATCACCCTGGATACTCAGGACTACACCAACAACGAAAAGGCCATGAACGAGATCGCCAACAGCGATTACAGCTCCGACTTCCTGGGCGGCCAGAACCACATCGCTCTGTTCGCCGAGGCTGCAGGCAAGATCGACATGTCCAACGCGGGCCCCTACGATCAGGGCATCACCGAGAGCTTCCAGGCCGCATTCAAGGATTACTTCACCGGCAACGTGGACGAAGACACCGCCAAGGCAAACTTCCAGACCGCTATCCAGGAGAAGTACCCCGAGCTGACCGACGTGGTCTGGCCCGCATAACGGCTTCCGACGTTTGACTGAAAACTGAATCAAAAGGGGCGGGCGGCATATCTCGCCCGCCCCTTTTCTTTGGGAGGCGATCCTATGGGAGAAAAGAAAAAGAAAGGGTCGATCAGCTACGCGAAGTGGGGCTACATCTTCATTGCGCCGTTCTTCATCATCTTCGCGGTATTTCAGCTGATCCCTCTGGTATCCACCATCTACTACAGCTTTTTTGAATATTACCGCAGCGGCCTGAAGATCATCGGCCCCACCTTTGTGGGCCTGAAGAACTACATCACCCTGTTCGCCACCGATCTGCCCAAGTATTTCGGCAACACGCTGATTTTGTGGATCATCGGCTTCATCCCGCAGATCGCCGTCTCGCTGCTGCTGGCGGCCTGGTTCACCGACCTGCGGCTCAAGCTCAAGGGCCAGACCTTCTTCAAGACGGTCATCTACATGCCCAACCTGATCATGGCCTCGGCCTTTGCCATGCTGTTCTTCGCGCTGTTCTCGGACAACGGCCCGGTGAACTCGGTGCTGCTGAGCATGGGCATCCTGGACGAGCCCTTCAGCTTCATGAACTCGGTGTGGGGCAACCGCGGCCTTGTGGGCCTGATGAACTTTCTGATGTGGTTCGGCAACACCACCATCATGCTGATGGCTGCCATCATGGGTGTGGACCCCACCCTGTATGAGGCCGCCGAGCTGGACGGCTGCACCCCGAACCAGATGTTCTGGAAGATCACCATCCCGCTCATCCGGCCCATCCTGATCTATGTCATGATCACTTCCATGATCGGCGGCCTGCAGATGTTCGATGTGCCGCAGATCTTGACCAACGGCAAGGGCGGCCCCAACCGCACCTCCACCACCATGATCATGTATCTGAACAACCACCTGTTCAGCAAGAACTATGGCATGGCCGGTGCCGTTTCCGTGGTGCTGTTCCTCGTGTGCGCCGTGCTGTGCGTGGTGGTCTATTTCTCCCTCACCAAGGAGGATGACGGCCTGACCCGCGCCCAGCGCAAAGAGCTGAAAGCGGCCAGAAAAGCAGCTGCCAAGGCAGCAAAAGGAGGGAACTGATATGGCACACGCTCCTAAATCTCAGTCTGAAAAAGCTACGCTGGCGGCACGCCGTGCATGGTGCTATCTGGTGCTGGTGGTCATCAGCTTTCTGTGCCTGTTCTTCTTCTACGTGCTGGTGATCAACTCCACCCGCAACCACTTCGAGATCCAGAAAGGCTTCTCGCTGCTGCCGGGCGGCGCGTTCGTCACCAACCTGAAGAACGTGCTGGCCGACGCCAACATCCCGGTGCTCACCGGCATCCGCAACAGCCTGATCGTGTCCGCCTTCTCGGCGGCGTTCAGCGTCTACTTCTCGGCCCTGACGGCTTACGGCATCTACGCCTATAACTTCAAGTTCAAGAAGGCCGCCTTCGCCCTCATCCTGCTGATTATGACCATGCCCACGCAGGTGTCGGCCCTGGGCTTTTTGCAGCTGATCACCAAGATGGGCCTGAAGAACAGCTTCATCCCGCTGATCGTGCCCAGCATCGCCGCGCCCACCGTCTTCTTCTTCATGAAGCAGTACCTGGATGCGTCCCTGCCCATGGAGATCGTGGAAGCGGCCCGCATTGACGGCGCAGGCGAGTTCTACACCTTTAATAAGATCGTGCTGCCCATCATGAAGCCGGCCCTGGCCGTGCAGGCCATCTTCTCCTTCGTGGCCAGCTGGAACAACTACTTCATCCCCGCGCTGGTGCTGGACAGTGCCGACAAAAAGACCCTGCCCATCCTCATCGCACAGCTGCGCAGCGCAGACTTCCTGAAGTTTGATATGGGCAAGGTGTATATGATGGTGGCCATCGCCATCCTGCCCGTCATCGTCGTGTACCTGCTGCTGTCGAAATTCATCGTCCGCGGCGTGGCACTGGGTGGTGTCAAAGGCTAATGTGATTCAAACGAAAAAGGGAACGGCGAAAGCCGTTCCCTTTTTGTTTAAATCAATATTCCCTCGCAATGGTCCATCTCGTGCTGGATGATCTGCGCCGTCCAGCCGGTGAAGGTCTTGATGCGCGGCTTGCCCTCCGCCGTCTGGTACTGCACCTTGATGCTCTGCCAGCGCTTCGCTTTGCGCACGCCTTCCAGCGAGAGGCAGCCCTCCTCGGCTTCATAGGGCCCGGATCTTTTCAGGATGACCGGGTTGAACAGCACCAGATATCCGTCCTCGGATTCCACCGCGATGATGCACTTTGCCTCGCCGATCATGTTCGCCGCCATGCCCACGCACCCGTCCGCATGGGCGGTGAGGGTCTCCAGCAGGTCGCGGGCAATGGGCGCGTCCTCCGGCGTGGCAGGCGCGGACTTCTGTGCCAGAAACAGCGGGTCGCGGTTGATGGGTCGAATCATAAAAGATACCTCACTTTTTCAACAAAATGCCAATGATAAATCCCGCCGCTGCGGGCAGTACCCAGCCGAAGCCCAGCCCGGCCAGGGGCAGGGCGTTTGCAAGGGCCGACAGCGGGCCCAGGGGCAGGGCGGCGGCGATGCTCTGCACGGCGGTGCAGCCCACGCACAGCGGGTAGACCGCCCGGCGGCGCTCCAGCCCCGGCACGAAGGAAAGGGTGATCAGCACGATGGCTGCGGGGTAGATGGCGTTCAGCACCGGGGTGGACAGCCGGATGATGCCCGCCAGCCCCAGGTTCGAGATGAGCATGCTGGCCGCCGCGAAAAAGGCCGCGATGGCCGGGTAGGGGATGCGGGGCAGCAGCTGGTGGAAGTACTGCCCCACGCAGGCGATGAGCCCCACGCAGGTGTTGAAGCAGGCAATGACGAAGATGGCCGCGACAAGCACCAGCCCCGCCCGGCCGAACAGGTCCTGCGCCAGGGCGGTGAGCACCTCGGCACCGGTGGCAAGGCCCGGGTGCACGGCCCCGGTCTGGGCACCGGCGTGGCCCAGCATGACGTAGACGGCCAGCAGCAGCCCGCCCGCGATGAACCCGGCGCGGATGGTGCCCCGCTCCACGGCCGGGCCTTCGGTGATGCCCCGGGCCCGGATGTTCAGCGCGATCACCGCCCCGAAGTTCAGCCCGGCCAGGGTGTCCATGGTCTGGTAGCCGTACAGGATGCCCTGGGCGGCGGGCAGGGAAGCATATTCCGCGCTGGGCGCGGCATAGTGGGCCGTCAGCGGGTGGGCAAGGCACCCGGCGAACAGCACCACGATCAGCCCGATCAGGCAGGGGCAGAGGATGCGGCCCAGCAGGTCGGTGAGTTTGTCCGGGTGTAGGGCCACGCAGAAGGCTGCCGTGAAGAACAACACCGAGTAGATCAGCTGCAGCCCGGCCCCGCCGCCCACCAGCGGCACCAGCATCTGGAACGAGGTGCTGGCCGTGCGCGGGATGGCAAGGCAGGGCCCGATGGAGAGATACACCAGCACGGTGAACACCGGCGCAAAGAGCGGGTGCACCCGGCTGGCCAGTTTGTCCAGGCCCCCGGCCCTTGCCACGGCCACGACGCCCGCGATGGGCAGGCCGATGGCGCTGACCGCAAGCCCCGCGAAGGCAGGCCACAGGTTCGCCCCGGCCTGCGCGCCCAGGTGCGGCGGGAAGATCAGATTGCCCGCCCCGAAGAACATGGAAAACAACGTGAACCCGACCAATAACAGGTTCCTGCCGGAAAGTTTCTGCTGCATGTGCACCCCTCGTTTCTGCTCCGCAGCGCGCGGCACTGCGGTGGATACTTTCCAGTGTATCGTTTTACGGCTTTCATGTCAAGAAAAGAAAACATGAAGAAATGTAATGACGGGCATGACGCCTGCTGATGGGCGGTGATGCAGCGGTCATTGGCTTTTGCGGCGCGGGGTGTTATACTTATTTATAATAGGAATAGGTGCAAAATCGTTGCGGGCAGCGCGAAACTATGCTACAATAAAAAAGCCACCCCGGTTGGGGTGGTGGATAGGTGCTACCTGCATCACAGGTGGTCATGCTCCCTCCGGCAAGCGTCGGGGGATGTGAATTATTGTTAAGGAACACGGGCCCTGGCCCCAACGGCATTTCTTCTGCCACTGGCATTGGAGTGCCGCTGCCCCCGTTCGCAAACGCGAAAGGGGGGGATGCTTCATGGTGTGGAATGATGTTATGCAGCTGCTTCTCGTCATCGGCGGGACGGTCGGCCTTACATTCAAGATCTCATGGGCAATCTTTCAGGAGATCCATAACAATAAGAAATGACCGCCCACAGTCTTCCAAACGCTGAGCGGTCATTCTTATTGACTATCTAGCTGAAGGGAGCTGACCATTGCGGGCAGCACCTTTTCTGTTTGTAGTATAGTGTTTTTTTGCAGGGATGTCAAGAGGAGTTCTATGACGGGAACGGGTTCGAAACAGTTTTTCCGCCGCGCGGGTGCGGTGGTGTTCTGGCTGGCGGTGTGGCAGTGCGCCGCCATGGCCATTGGGCAGGAGGTGTTCCTGGTGTCGCCGGTGCAGGCGCTGCGCACCCTGCTGGAGCTGCTGCCGCAGGCGGCGTTCTGGCGGCGGGTGGGCTTCAGCTCCGGGCGCATCCTGCTGGGCTTCGGGCTGGGCGCGGCGGCGGGCACCCTGCTGGCCGCTGCCGCCGAGCTTTCCCCCCTGGCCGACACCCTGCTGGCCCCGGTGATGCAGCTGGTGAAGGCCACGCCGGTGGCAAGCTTCATCATTCTGGCGCTGGTGTGGGTGCGGGGGTCGTCGCTTTCGGTGCTCATCAGCTTTCTCATGGTGCTGCCGGTGCTCTGCGGCGCGGTGCGCACCGGCATCCGCGGCGCGGACGTGCAGCTGCGGGAGATGGCGCGGGTGTTCCGGCTGCCGCTTGGCCGCCGCCTGCGGGCCATCTGGCTGCCTGCGGTGCTCCCGGCCTTCCGGCAGGGGTGCAGCGTGGCGCTGGGCATCTGCTGGAAAAGCGGCATCGCGGCCGAGGTGATCGGCCTGCCCAACGGCTCCATCGGCGACGCGCTCTACCGGGCCAAGATCACCCTTTCCACCGGGGATTTGTTCGCCTGGACCTTCGTCATCATCCTGCTGAGCACGGGGTTCGAAAAGCTGTTCCTGGCCCTGCTGGACCGGGCCGCAAAGGTTGTGACGGGGGAGGTGCCATCATGCTGAAGATCGACGGGCTGGAAAAACGCTTCGGCGAGAAGGTGCTGTTCCGGAGCCTGAGCCTGACCGTGGACGGCCCGGCGGTGCTGTGGGCCCCCAGCGGCTGGGGCAAGACCACCCTGCTGCGCATCCTCATGGGGCTGGAAGCGCCCACCGCAGGCGCGGTGCAGGGCGCGGGCCGGGTGAGCGCCGTGTTCCAGGAAGACCGCCTGTGCCCGCAGCTCACTGCGCTGCAGAACGTGCTGCTGGTGCTGCCCGGGGCGGGGGAACTGTATGCCCCGGCCGTCACAGCAGATTTCGCACGCCTTGGCATGGACGCCGCCGCCCTGGCCCTGCCTGCGGCAAAGCTTTCCGGCGGGCAGAAGCGCCGCACGGCCCTGCTGCGGGCGCTGTGGGCCGAGGGCGACACCCTGCTTTTGGACGAGCCCTTCACCGGCATGGACCCGCAGACGCTGGCGGCAGCGGCCGCCCTTTTGCGGGAGCGCTGCGCGGGCAGGCCCACCCTGCTTGCCACCCACGACCGGGCCGCCATCGCCGCCCTGGGCTGGCCGGTGATCGAGCTGGAGAAACAGTAAACAAAAGAGCAATGGACATGCGTCCATTGCTCTTTCCTTTTTACAGCCAGTTTCACAGCAGCTGTGCCAGGATGCTGTTCTGCACGATGAGTCCGGCCGGAGTGAGGGCGAGGGTGCGGCCGTCGAATTCGGCATAGCCTGCCTTCACGCAGTTTTGCACAAAGGCCAGCTGGGCGGTGGAAAACTCCTTGCCGTAGAGCTGTTTATATTTGTCCAGCGAGAGGCCTTTGCGCAGCCGCAGCTGCAAAATGAGGTAGTCCTCGGCCCCACAGCTGCCGTCCATCACCGGGGCAGCTTCGTCGCGCAGGAAGGCGGCGGTGTCCGGCGGGTAGTAGAACCGTTTGCCGCCCATGCAGGAGTGGGCCGCCGGGCCCAGGCCCAGGTAGTCGCCGCAGTCCCAGTAGATGAGGTTGTGGCGGCCCTCGAAGCCCGGCTTTGCGAAGTTGGAAATTTCATACTGTTTATAGCCGTGGTGCTCCAGCTGCTCCACCGCGTAGAGGTAGAAGTCGGCGGCTTCGTCGCCGGTGGGCAGGCCTTCCGGCGGGTGTTTGCCGAAGGCGGAGTCAGGCTCGATCTTTAAAAGGTAAGCGGAAATGTGGGTGGCCCCGCCGCCCTCGATCAGCTCCAGGGTCTCGTCGAACTCGGCCTGGGTGTAGTGGGGCAGTGCCAGCATGATGTCGCCGCTGATGTTCTCAAACCCCGCCTGCCGCGCCATGGCAAAGGCGGCCCGGGCCTGTTTGGCCGTGTGGGGGCGGCCCAGGGTGCGCAGCTGGGTGTCCCGGGCGGACTGCACCCCGAAGGAGATGCGGTCCACCCCCGCCGCCCGGAAGCCCGCAAGGCTTTCGGCCGTGACGGTCTCAGGGTTCGCTTCCAGGGTGATCTCGGCCCCGGGCACCGGCGCGGCGGCTTCGATGAGCCGCGCTGCCTGTGCCGGAGTGAGCAGGCTGGGCGTGCCGCCGCCGAAGTAGACCGTATCCGGCCGCAGGGGCGCGCCCGGCGCAAAGCGGGAAAGCTCCCGCAGCAGGGCGTCCACATAGGCGTCCGGCACCCCGCGCTCGCCGGGGCGGGAGTAGAAATCGCAGTAGCGGCATTTGGAGAAACAATAGGGGATGTGCAGGTAAAGCCCCAGGGACATACAAAATCACAGCCTTTTTCATGAAACGTTCATTTCTATGCAGTATACTATATTCTGTAGACCGGAGCAAGAGCAAGTGCCCCGGCAGAATAGACTGGAGGAATTCCACGATGGATTACAACAACTACAATCGCGGCTACACCGAGCCCACCATGACTTCGGCTGACTATATGACCCGCACCTACCGCTGGATGGCGTGCGGCCTGCTCATCACCTTTGCGGCCGCGTTCGTCACGGCCACCACCCCGCTGATCTATGTGGTGGATTCGCTTTACCTGCTGTTCACCATCGCCGAGCTGGCGCTGGTGTTCATGCTCAGCAGCCGGGTGCAGAACATGTCGGTGGGCGGCGCACGGGCCACCTTCTTCGGCTACGCAGTGCTCAACGGCATGGTGCTGAGCTACTACTTCCTGCTGTTTGACGTGAGCACCCTGGTGCTGGCCTTCCTGGCCACGGCGCTCTACTTCGGGCTGATGGCCGTCTACGGCACCACCACCCACAAAGACCTCTCCGGCTGGGGCCCGAAGCTGATGCTGGGCCTCATCGCCCTGCTGGCCACCGGCTTCGTCGGGATGCTGTTCGGCATGGGCTTCGGTGCCACGGTGCTGTACAGCGGCATCGGCCTGGTGGTGTTCATGCTGCTCACCGCCTACGACACCCAGAAGCTGAGCCAGATGTACGCCTACTACGCCTACGACAGCGAGCTGGCCGAGAAGGCTTCCATCTACGGCGCACTGACCCTGTACCTGGACTTCATCAACATCTTCCTGTATGTGGTGCGTCTGCTGGGCATGAACAACCGCCGCCGCAGCTGATCTTTTCCCCGCGATGCAAAAGGCGCTCTCCCCGCGAAGGGAGGGTGCCTTTTTTGCTGCGCAGCCCGCCCGGCAGGGGAGCAGGCGGTGTTTTGCGCCCGGCCGGAAGCAACAGATAAAACAAAAAAGCAGCCTCTGCTGAAGCTGCCGTAACAGTAGTCCTCTTGTTAGCCGTTCTTCCTACGGGTTGGGAACCGCGGGCTAAGCAACAGCCCACTGGGCTGATTGCTTCCCCTGCTAACGCAGGGCCGCCCTGTTCAAGTCCTCTTATCCGCTGTTGCAGCTGACGAAAACTATGCATATAAAACAAAAAAGACAGCTTACAAAAAGCTGTCTCTCTTGGTGCAGTAAAGCAATCCAAATCCGAACCATTTCCCTTTGATGCGGCTTCTGCC
>ENA-UOJQ01000381-UOJQ01000381.1-human-gut-metagenome-genome-assembly--contig:-P63-NODE-381-length-52758-cov-75.406030_pt1 | contig 52758 bp, 46 predicted proteins | sample MGYA00242352_ERZ723899 | MGnify/ENA metagenome assembly ERZ723899
AAACCAAAGACCGATGGCAGAATTTAAAGGTGTTTGAATTCCAAAGGAAGAAAACAGCAAACTGGATCCGTAGAATTTCATTCCCAATAAATTTCTATGGAGTCATAAAACCTAAAAGCAATTAAATATAAAAAAATAGAGATTCAAAATTATTCTATGTCAGTAATAGTTTTTTTTAGTAAAACTTATATTGTGGTGTCGAACAATGTTGGGGTTACTCGGACTTACAAAAAATAAAAGAGCAGATATACATGTATATATATCTGCTTTAAAGCGGAAGATGAGGGATTCAAACCCCCGATACCCGTAAATGGGTATACCGGATTTCGAGTCCAGCGCATTCGGTCACTCTGCCAATCTTCCATTAACGAAAACTCAAATCAAATGCAGAAAACCAACTGCAAGGTTTAAAGTTTTCTTTTCTAACTCACCGCAAAGGTAATACTATTTTTTTATATAACAAAGAAAAAAGCAAATATGTTCAAAACTTGTATAACTTTTATGCCGATCAAAAGTCATTAAACATAAATGTTCTCGTGGTGTGCTTTAATATGAAAACCAGGTTATTCAAAAGAAAGTTTTGCTAGTCTAGCTTTCAATATTTCAGCTTCAGACAAACGTATACTTAACTTAATCTCACAAGTAGTATCGTACGTTTGAGATAATATTCTAGGCTTCATTTCTTTAACAACTCTCATAACATTATTCATCATAACATATGGAAAGTTATATGTAATAATTTCCTCAACTTGCCTAGTTTCAACAACAGAATTCTCTATTGCTGCAGCCGCAGCTGTTTTATATGCAACAATCAGTCCACCAGTACCAAGATTAACGCCACCATAATAGCGAACAACGACAATAAGTATATCTGTCAATCCACTACTGTTAATTTGCCCAAGGATTGGCTTACCTGCTGTACTGCTTGGCTCTCCGTCATCATTTGCTCTAAAAATCTTTCGCTCAGCCCCCAACATATAGGCATAACAGACATGACGAGCATCAAAATACTTCTTCCTATAAAAAGCCAACAGCTCCCTTATATCATCTTCAGACTCCACATGATGTGAAAAAGCGAGGAACTTACTCCTCTTTTCAGAATAAGTTCCCTCGCCAACATTCGTTATTGTCTTAAATTCATCAATACCCATTAAGCTGGTGTATTTATATTAAAAAATTTAAGTTTGTTCTCTTTAAACAAGTTTATGAATAATAAGCCCTGAGCGCAATTTCGGTTCAAACCAAGTAGCCTTAGGAGGCATTATCTTACCACTGTCTGCAATATCCATAATCTGTTGCATAGTAACAGGATAAAGAGCCAATGCCATACGCATTTCACCACTATCAACTCGGCGCTTTAACTCCTCAAGACCTCTAAGTCCACCCACAAAGTCTATACGTTTATCTGAGCGGAGATCTTTTATTCCCAATATTTCATCCAATATCAAGCGACTAGAAATATCTACATCTAGAACACCGATAGGATCTTTGTCATCAAATGTACCTTGCTTAGCAGTAAGACTATACCACTTATTATCTAAATAAAGAGAGAAATTATGCAAATGATCAGGTTTATAAATATCTGCACCTTTCTCAACTACGTCGAAGTTCTTGCTCAATGCTTTCAAGAATTCCTCTGAACTCAGACCATTAAGGTCTTTCACAACTCTGTTATAATCAAGAATTGTAAGCTGAGAAGCCTGGAAACAAACAGCCATGAAGTAGTTATATTCTTCAGTACCCTTATGATTCGGATTCTGCTTAGCCTTTTCTGCTCCAACCAAAGCAGCAGCAGCAGAACGGTGATGACCATCTGCAATATACAATGCAGGCATTTTAGCAAATTCCTCAGTAACAACTTCAATATCCTTGCTGTCAGAGATAATCCAGAATTGATGACGGAATCCGTCAATAGGTGCAATAAAGTCATACTCAGGTTCTGTCTGAGCATACTTCATAATTACATCATTTAATACGGTATTGTCAGGATAAGCAAAGAATACAGGTTCAATATTTGCATTATTAACTCTAACATGCTTCATTCTGTCTTCTTCCTTGTCACGACGAGTGAGTTCGTGTTTCTTAATCACACCATTAAGATAATCATCAACAAAAGCACAAACAACGAGTCCGTATTGTGTCTTTCCGTTCATTGTCTGAGCATAGATATAATAATTATCCTTATCATCCTGAACCAGCCATCCCTTATCCTGGAATTTCTTAAAGTTCTCTGCGGCCTTCTCGTATACACGCGGATCATATTCGCTTGTACCCGGTTCAAAATCAATTTCAGGTTTAATTATATGATAAAGGCTCTTTTCATTATCGCCAGCCTCTACGCGTGCCTCTTCTGAGTCAAGCACATCATATGGACGAGACTCAACCTCCTCTACATACTGTTTCGGCGGACGTATACCTTTGAATGGTTTAATTTTAGCCATAATATTATTCCTTCTATATTACAGTTAAGATATCAATAATTATTTATTTACCTGGAACTTTGTGCAACCATCCTTGAAATAAGCATTAATCTGTTTTGCTGCAGCAATACCAGCATTAATGTTAGCCTCAGCAGTCTGTGCACCCATCTTCTTAGGAGTGCTGAAGTAGCGTCCTTCAAATTTAGCAAACTCTTCATCTGCATCAGGCTTAATATCTGTAATATATTTCAAATCTGTACGCTCTTCCATAAGCTTTATCAACTCAGGTTCATTGATGACTTCCTTACGGGCTGTATTTACTACCATACCACCCTTCTTCATCATATTTACCAAATTATAGTTGATGCTCTGCTTTGTTTCAGGAGTTGCAGGAATATGCAAAGAAACGACATCACAGTTCTTGAATAATTCTTCCTGAGAATCAACAGCCTTAACGCCAGCCTCCTCAATAACCTCTTTCGGGCAGAATGCGTCGTAAGCATAAACGTCCATTCCAAAGCCTTTAGCAACTCGAGCCACATTACGGCCAACATTACCAAATGCCAAAATTCCGAGTTTCTTGCCCATAAGTTCTGTACCGGCCTTGCCATTATAGAAATTTCTAACAGCATAAACCATTAAGCCAAATACAAGTTCTGCAACGGCATTTGAATTCTGTCCAGGAGTATTCTCTACAATTACACCTTTTTCCTTAGCATAAGCTGTATCAATGCTGTCGTAACCAGCACCGGCGCGTACTACTATTTTAAGATTTTTAGCTGCATCCAACACAGCCGGAGTAACCTTATCAGAACGTACAATCATAGCATCAGCATCCTTAACGGCATCAAGAAGCTGAGCTACATCTGTATATTTTTCAAGCAACACGAGTTCGTTGCCTGCACCTTCTATTTCTTTCTTTATTCCTTCAACAGCAACAGCTGCAAAGGGTTTCTCAGTTGCTACTAATACTTTCATTTCGTTGTTAATTAAATTGTTGTTTGTAAAATTTAAGGTTAAGACCAAAATACTTTAATGAACAAGAGAAGCACACCATGCCAGAGATTATATGATAATCAACCCTCGCCGACGATATGCTTCTCTTGCATATTCAGCATGTCGCATTTATTCAAGCGACACACCATTTCATTTTGTCTGCTACAGCATTAATGCTGAGCTTCAAAGTCTTTCATACATTTAACAAGTGCCTGTACGCCCTCTATTGACTGAGCATTGTAGCAGCTTGCACGGAATCCGCCGACAGAGCGATGGCCCTTGATACCAACCATACCCTGTGAAGTAGCATACTCTAAGAACGGCTTCTCAAGTTCAGCATACTCCTCGTTCATAACGAAGCAGATATTCATCAATGAACGGTCTTCTGCATTAACTGTACCGCGGAACAGTTTATTTCTGTCGATTTCAGAATAAACGATATCAGCACGCTCATGAGCCAATTTATCCATAGCTTCTACGCCACCCATCTTCTTAATCCAACGGAGGTTTTCGAGAGCTGTATAAATAGGAACAACAGGAGGAGTATTGAACATAGAGCCCTTTTCAACATGAGTCTGGTAGTTCAACATTGTAGGTATCTCTCTCGGAGCCTTACCGAGTTCATCATCCTTAACGATAACGATAGTAACACCTGCCATTGACAAGTTCTTCTGTGCACCGGCATATATACACTTATATTTAGCAACATCTACAGGACGGCTGAAAATGTCTGAAGACATATCACCTATCATAGGAACGTTTACATCAAGTTCCTTGCGGATTTCAGTTCCGTAAATAGTGTTGTTTGTTGTTATATGCAGATAGTCAACATCATCGGGGCAAGTCCAACCCTTAGGAATGAAAGTAAAGTTTGCATCAGCTGAAGAAGCCACTTCAACAACTTCGCCAAACAATTTGGCTTCTTTCATGGCTTTCTTTGCCCATACACCAGTATTTAAATAAGCAGCTTTCTTTATAAGGAAGTTATAAGGTACCATGCAGAATTCCAAAGAAGCTCCGCCGCCTAAGAAAAGAACAGAGTAACCTTCAGGAACATTAAGCAGCTCTTTAATAAGTGCCACTGCTTCGTCTATAACAGGCTGGAAATCTTTTGCTCTATGGCTAATTTCTGCCAAAGAAAGGCCGCTGCCATTGAAATCTAAAATCTGTTTCGCAGTATTCTCAATCACTTCGCGTGGAAGAATTGACGGACCTGCATTAAAGTTATACTTCTTCATTTGATAGTTTTGGTTTAAAATTAACAATTATACATTTTTTGCTTCATAGCACTTGCGAAGTTACGACTTTTATTTGAACTGGCAAATTTTTTTCAAGAAAATATATAATCTATTTTCTGTTTATCGCATTATTTTATCAACTCCACTATAGTTTTAATACCTTTTAGCTTTTCGCCGGAAGTTTTCGTCAATACGCTTTTCAATTTTTCACGACTCACAGCTGCATAAGAACAGCGTTCTTTAACATCAATGCGTCCTATGTCATCACCCTTTAGTCCTCCAATTTTACATAAGAATCCCAACACATCACCTTTTGATATTTTATCCTTTTTGCCCTTTCCGATATATAACGTCACCATTTTGGGCTGCGGAGGTGTTTCTATATCATTCGGCAATACGTATTCATCAGGCATGTCTTTTATATATTCAGGAATTGTTTCTTCCGGTCCCAACAAGAGAAATGCCCTGCCACATGCCTCCCAACGGCCCGTGCGCCCTACCCTATGTATATATTCATCTTCACCCTGAGGCAAATGATAATGTATAATATTATCCACATCCGGTATATCCAAGCCACGGGCAGCCAAGTCTGTACCAACGAGCACACTTGACGAGCCATTGCTAAATTTGTAAATGGCATCCTCGCGTGCCTTTTGGTCAAGTCCGCCATGAAACGCGCTTACAACAAAGCCTTTACTCCGTAAATAATCAGCTACACGTTCAACAGCATCACGATAATTCAGAAATACGATGCTGCTTGACACGCCAAAACTGCATAGCAAGGCGTTAAGAGCATCCAGTTTGTCCTTCTCCTTGCTTTTGACCACAAAAAGATTAATACGTTCAGGTATCTGCTCATCTGTAAGAAAATCAAGACGCACAACTCTGCCCATATTAACAAAGCCGGGTATTTCGTTTGCATCAGTGGCAGACAGCAGCACTCTTCTTTCCACATATGGCAACTTATCTATCAATGCGCTCATTTCCTCATGGAAGCCCATCTTCAGACATTTGTCAAATTCATCTATCACCAGATATTTTATACCATCGGCATCAATATTGCCTTTATCAAGGTGGTCATTAAGCCTGCCGGGAGTAGCAAATACAATTTGTGGTCTAACCTTACGCAAATTCTTATGTTCGTCCATAGCTGCACGCCCACCATACAAAGGCATTGAGCGCAAGCCACATGCCATACGTGAAAACACATCATGCGACTGCAATGCCAATTCACGTCCGGGAACTACAACCACAGCCTGCACCCTGTCAGATTCAGGATTAAGCATGCCGGCCAATGGCAACAGATATGCCAACGTTTTACCGCTGCCCGTAGCAGACAATATAACCAAATCAGAATCTGTATTCACCAGCACGTCACCTGCCTGATATTGCATCTTGTTTAGAGATTCAATTTTTAACCTCAGTAATATATCTTGAATTTTCATAATGTCAGTCTTTATTCAAAAATCATAATATTTATCACTAAATTTTAACACCTGACGCATGATTGCCGGCAACGCCGCTATCATAACGTCAGATCATTTATATCGGCAAAGATAATGAAAAATATTGATTATATATAAATATGTGGCAAATTTTATTATTAGATTAAGAACAAAATTTAGTCGGCCAATCATCCTAGTTAACATTACCAGCAATCCGTAGCACCCCACCAATCACCAATTATAACATATTCCGGCGACATACTTAATTTTAATTTCAAGCAGTCATCCACACAACATGACGGGCTAGGATTAAACTCTACTTACAGAATACGCGCCGTCTGCGCCCTGATAATTTCACTAATATTATATTAATTTACTGAATATAAAAAACATATTATCAAGCTGTTACTGTTAATCGTTAATTGATATATTTACACATAACACAGAGAATAAAAACATACAATAGTACAATTTAAAACCGCGCTCTAAGAATGCTCTAACTAAAACTATGATAATTAATCCGGCAACATTGTCAATCGTATATATTACGATAAAATTGGAATAAGAACCATTCTCATCTGCATTATTTACAGCAAATAATTGATTAATATTTTAACAAGTCGTTTATATAATTATATGATGATTGCCGTAACACTAAGCACTAATCATATCTTACTAAAGTAGTATAATTATATAAAAGAATTCTTTTTGACACTAAAACACGTCTTAAGCCATTCAATATGTCATTACACTTATGTCACGATTTTATGACGAAATAGAAAATTAAGCGCTCTAAAATGTATTGATTCGGTAAAGTTTATTTACATAATCACATAAAAGGCATGCTTTTATAAGACAATTCAGCCACTTTCGAGGCACAAATCACCCGTATTCTGGTCCCCAAAAGCCGATTTATATTATTAAAAAAGGAACGTTTTGGCATAAAAACACACCAATTTAATTGCGCACATCGGCACAACTCCGCATAATACATTGAAACTCACTTGTTTACCCTTGCACACAAAAACTATCTGTTTTCACGGCCTGCAAATTTTATTTTTTAAATATCGCCGTCTGAGAGCTCCATCTAAATCCAAATAGAAAGCAATCATGCGATAGTATTGACATTATGTCAATTTACGCCATTAACATAAATAACAAGTTCTTAAATAGATGAAAAGAAACAGAACACTGCATTTACCTATTCTAAATTTACGACACATTTACGAAAGCTAACAATCTCACATTGCTAAAAAAATGTTTAAATTAAAAGCAAAAACATGGTATGCCAATAAACAAATTAAATGAATTTCCGTATATTTGCATAATATAGGATTCGGCTCGGCAATACGAAAAATCAAAAACAAGTTTTTTGCTTTTTGCAATGCTCTCGCCTTTCGCTATATTTGCATAATATAGGATGCGGCTCGGCAATGCAAATTCAAAAAAGTGTTTTTTGTTTTGCATTGCACTCGCCTTTCGCTATATTTGCACTGCGCAGGACTCGTCAGTTCACTGCACAAGACGCAAAAACGCAATATATAAAAGAGCTGATGCCAAATGTTTAAACCAACTTTACAAGCTATGCTTTCGGTAAGGCTTAATGCTGGTAAATTTAAACTAAGATAAAAGACTACAAGGCATATGACTTTAACTTCTTTAATAACAAAAGCACTCCCCTTCTTGTTGCTCTGCACAACATTCTTTTCATGTCGTGACGGAGGCAGAATTGAAAGTATATTGCGCACGACAGACAGTCTTATGGAAGAACATCCCGACAGTGCGCTGTCCATATTGAGGCACGACTCGCTTGAGATATGCCGTTCTGGCAAAGACTATCGCTTATGGTACGCACTGTCGCGCACCGAAGCCGACGACAAATGCTATATCCTACATGTGTCAGACTCAACCATGCGCGCTGCAGCAAACTATTATAATAGTCATGGCAGTGACCTTCAGCGCGTCCGTGCTAATTATCTTCTCGGCCGCGTCTATTGCGACATGCATCTTTATGGTCATGCCCTGACCTCGTTCAACAAAGCAATTAAAGTGGAGTCTGAAAACGATTCTGCCATAAACCGCTACAAAGCCCGTTCTGCCACATGGGCAGGATATGTTTATGAAGTGAAGGGCTTGCATAAAGATGCGTTGCGATATAATAAGTTGGCATACGGATATGCCAAGCAAGCCGGTGCGCAGGTTACAGAAGTTTATTCATTGAGAGATATTGGACGGTCGTATCGTGATTTGAACAGAAATGACATTGCTATACCTTATTATCAACAGGCTGCAAAAAAAGCGAAGGCTATTAATGACAGTTATCTCTATAATATGGTAAGAGGTGAGTTGGCAGCTATATATATGAAAGAAGGTCTATTGGATAAAGCAAAATATATATTTAATATACCATTGAATGGCTATACAGAAAATAACAAATCAGCGAATTATTATATAAGAGCTGTATACTATGAAAATACAGAACATCTTGATTCTGCAATTTATTATAATAAAAAAGGGATGCAATATGGTTCTTTAAAACAAAACTTACAGGCATCTTTGGATTTAGCCAATTTATATATTAAAGCCGGTGATCAAGCTGATGCAATAAGTTATTATAGTCTCTATTCAAATTATGTTGATTCGTTAATGAAAAATCAAATTGTAGAATATGGAGATCTTATGTCCGGCATGGAACGTATGCTTGATGTTGAACGTAGAAATGCAGATTTGACATCTTCGCGTTTACATCTTGTCATATCATTGTTTGTTCTGATATTATGTATAATCATTTTTTGTCTTGCCTTAGCAAAAATATACCAGAAACGTAAGAAAAAGTATTTAGAGCAGCAAGAGCGCGTAAGACGATATCGCCGTGAACGAAGTTTGAAAGAACAGCAGCGTTCACAACAAAACAAAGAACGTATAGCACTTCTTGAAAATGAGCTGTCAGATTCAAATAAGATGTTGTCTGAACTCCATGAAAAGCTTATCCGCAATGAAACGGAGATGCTAAAATATAAAGAAACTCTATATGCCTTTGAGCAAAAACACCAAGAGCTGTTAGTTGCCGACTTGGCTGATACGGATGTATATAAATTGTATCACACTCCAAATGTCGTACCGTCTTCTGCTGATTATCACAGACTTGTTGAAGCCTTGAATAAGGCATACAACAATTTTACAAAACGCCTTAAAGAGTTTTATCCAGACATAAATGATAATGAAGTATGGATTTGCTGTATGGTGAAAGCAGGTCTTTCATCTAAAGAAATATGCAATATCTCACCTTATTCATATAGCTCTCTCGGCATGGCAAAGTCACGCTTATACTTTAAAATGTTTCAAAAAAAGGGAGGAGCAAAAGATCTTGACCATTTTATCAAAGAACTTTAACGCTATTGTAAATAACTGGAAATCAATAGATTGTATTTTTGTGAAGTTTTGTGAAGTGAAATATTATCGTATATTTCGCTATTTTTTGTACTTTTGTATAAGTTGAATATGAAACTATGAAAAAGCCGTATCCTTATTATTTGCGATATGTGCAATCTTCGTTTTCGTTGCAATAATGCCTGATGGTTTGGCAGGAGATTCCGGATAAGGCATTATAATTAGTAATAGACTTATTTAAATTTTTGGTGGACAAAATATGATTATATTTAAGCTTTTAATAACAATTGCGCTGCTTGCGGCGGGTATATATTTTGATATACGTAAAAGAAGAAACGCTCTCGCATGTTTGTTCTTTTACGTTTCTTTTCTCACAATGTTTGCCAACGTATTTGAGGATTTGACCAACTGGCATGAGCTGGCCGTAATAGCAACTTGCCTGCTGATATTCGCGGGGATATTGCTTATTGTGAGAAAAATAAAAAACAAGTATAAAAGATAATTGTAAGTTGCTGATTTTATGATAGAAGAAATCTTAATGTATTTCTTCAATAAAGTTATGTACATACTGAATGAATATAAGAATTTAAATATGGCATATAAATTGGTTATTTTGTTGTATTTCTTTATCAGCTGCTTTACACTTTCAGCTCAGACAACTGACAGCGTGATAATGAGCATTGTTTATACATCTGAATACAACTACTCAAAATATAAGAAGCCTGACCGTTGTGATATGATGCGTCTTGATATAGGAAAGCACGCATCACACTTTTTCAGCGACTATTTTGAGCAGAAACTGGCAAAGATGGACAGCATGAATATGAGTGGAAGCATAAGCGTAAATACAATTAGCACAAAATTTCTTTCGGATCCTTTAACTTATATGCCTGACACGTACGGACAGACAATTCTGCAAGAAGTTATAAACCGGTTTGTTCCCAAAGCTAATGCTAAGGCGAAGTTGCATTTTCTAGAATACTATGACATAAATAAACAATATATATGTTCTTAACAGTCAACAGAAGTATGAGGTCATTGTAAATATGCCAGTGATTAGCTGTTGTCTACATGAATTTTTATCAGCCGTAAAAACATACTTATATGACAGATATTTCGTAATATCCTTTAAATAATTAATTTTATGAGAAAATACATCTTATTACTTTTGCTATTGAATTTTGCTGCGCTGTCGGCCGAGACAGCCGACAGCGTTATGCTGCACATCGTATATAATACAACTTATGCCACATACGGCAACGGACATAAGACCCATGACGTTATGGCATTGGATGTAGGACGTACCATGTCTCATTTTTACAGCGAGGCACAAAGGCTGCGTGACGAGCAGATGAAAAAGATAAATGAAAGCAATCTGCCGCCCGACATAGCCATAAGCAGCGCAAAGAACGTGGACAGAGGCGGTTTGCAATGGCATGTATGCAAGCGCCCTTCAGGTGGTGACAGCATAACATTTTACGACACGTTTGGATTAGACGGAGTGAAATACTCTGTGGTTGACAACCGGCAGCAATGGCATATAGAAGATGGTGATACCACTATATGCGGATACAGTTGTGGCAAGGCATGGACAGACATAGGCGGACGGCGGTGGACTGCATGGTTCACGGCAGACATTCCGGTAAGCGATGGCCCATGGAAACTGCGCGGACTGCCGGGACTCATACTCAAAGCTGTTGAATCCGACGGAATATATTCATTCTGCTGCACATCAATAACAAGCGGAAACGGCATGTTGGTGGAAATGCCTTCGGGAAATTATACAGATTGCACATATGATGAATACAAAACGCTTTATTATAAATATAACGACGATCCAATACAGTTCCTTGTCACCCGTACAGGCAACTCGCTGCCCATTCCCGGCAGTAAACGGAAGAGCGCGATAATATCAATAGACGAAAAACCGTTTACGCACTGATTACGTCCCTCTCTCTGTGCCTTTTACGTTATGACATACACTTGTCGCGCTACAAAATTTAAAGTTTTAAACATATAGGGAGACAATGCCATGACAAATTGGATTACAACTCAATGAAGAGAGGCTGATAATATGTTGATGCATTGCATAAAAATAATAAGCTAAGGTATGAGAAAATTCATGATGATATTCTTGTTGTTGCCGTTTATGACGCTGTCTGCCTCCACAGCAGACAGTGTTCTACTTAGCGTAACATATCAGGTGCGATATGCTAACGCAGAAGGTGAAAACGAAGCTAAACAGGACGTGATGAAGCTTGACATAGGCAACAATGCGTCACACTTTTACAGTTGGATGAACAGAATGAAAGAAGCCCTGATGGACAGCATGAATGCTACAGGGCAAATAAACTTAGAGAAGATACGCAAGCAGGTTAAGCCATATCAGAGCGGGCAGGCGTATCACATTTATAAGAACATTCCGTCACAGGGAAGACTGGTGTATGTCGACAGGGTACTGATAGATTTCTTTAAATATGAAGAAGACATGCCACATATAGAATGGATTCTGACAGAGAGCGACAGCACCGTGGCTGGCTATAGATGCCAAAGCGCTGTGGGCGAATTGCGCGGGCGCAGATGGCACGTATGGTTTACCGCTGACATACCCATAGCTGACGGCCCATGGAAATTATGCGGTCTGCCTGGGCTGATACTCAAGGCTGCTGATGAAACAGGAACATTCTCGTTTGTATGCACAGCCATAGAAAAAGGCGACGGACGGCAGTTGGCGGTCGACAAGCAAAAGTATGTAGGCTGTACTCCTCTGGAGCTGCAAGACATCTACAAGGAATATTTTGCCAACATAAAACTTTATATGGAAAAGGTAAACGGCATTCCGTTCACCAAACATTATATGGAAACAGGAGATACTGAAGCATTGAAGAAAAAGCCGGTGAATCTGATGGAGACATACATGCCTTAACCTTTCATCCTCTGCAATGAAACCGCTTATGATTATATGAAAAATAAATTATGCCCAATTATGAAAAAGATATTTGTCCTGATTTTACTTATAATCCCTCTGCTGCTTAATGCCCGGACATTTAAGGGCCTTGTTAAGGATGAGGGCGGCAAGCCGCTTCCAGGAGTTTCGGTTATGCTCAAAGGCACAGCAGGACGCATAAGGGCATACGCCATAACGGCTAAGACGGGAGCCTTTACTCTGAAGTATGAAGGAGAAGACGGACAAACCGACTCGCTCGTATTCAGAAGTATGGGCTATGCCACAGTGACGCTGGCTGCAAAGACATATAAAGACGGACGGATAATAACCATGAGGGAAGAAGCTTTCGCGCTGAAAGAAGTGAAGGTGAAACCGGACAAGATAACGCAGCGCGGCGACACGATAGACTATCTGGTGAGCAGTTTCCGGCAGAAAAACGACCGCTCGATAGCCGACGTCATATCGCGTATGCCCGGAATGGAGGTTGGAAAAGACGGCAGCATAACATATCAGGGCAAAAGCATCAACAAGTTTTATATTGAAGGCATGGACCTCATGGGCAGCAAATATGGCGTAGCAAGCAACAACATAGATGCCGGCAAGGTGAAGAAGGTGCAGGTGATGGAGAATCATCAGCCTGTGAAGACACTTAAGGATGTTGTGTTCAGTGACCAGGCTGCGCTTAACATCGTGCTCGACGAGAAGGTGAAGGATATGTGGCAAGGAGAACTGTCGCTTGGCGGAGGCGCCACTTTGCAGGGAAAGACCGACGCATTGTATGACAGTCGGGCACTGGCAATGCTGTTTTCGCGCAAGATGCAGAGCATATCAATGTATAAGTGCAACAATACAGGTAAGGACATAAGCAGCGAAGTTGGCTCATTGGCATCGCTCGAAGAGAGCGTGCCGACTGCGGGCGGACTGCTTTCAGGTATTGGTCTGGGCAGAACAGGACTTGACGAAAGCCGCACTATGTTTAACAACACACATATACTTGCCACCAACTGGCTGTTTAAGACGGCGGCAGACAACGACCTGCGACTTCAACTTACGGGGCTGTTCGACAAGAGTCTGGAGCGGCAGCAGTCGCAGACTGTTTATACCGACTTAGGCAGCGGAGCCGTGATAACACAGGACAACGACGCACGGGCATACCGTAACGAATATGAAGGCGAGCTGATGTATAATGTGAATAAAGACAGGCTATATCTTGTAAACACCCTTAAAGGATATGCTGACTTTAACCGCAGCCTCGGTACATCTGTACTTAACGGACAGACAACGCAGCAGAGCGTAAGACCGCGTGAAAGATATGTGGCAGACAATCTGCGTTTCATTAAGAATTTTTCAGGCGGAAACAGTTTCTCGTTAAGTTCAGCTATCGCTTATCATTATAAGCCCGGAACGCTGCTCATATCAGACGGATCGGCAGAGACACTCAACATAGGTCAGTTAGACTGGAAAACTTATACAAACTTCAGACACAGATTGTGGTTGCTGAATATTACATATACCGTAGGATTTGACCTGAAACGGCAGAACATTGATGTAGAAAACGCAGTGAACACAGCCACCGATAAATATGATGAATATAGGGTTTACGTATCTCCTGACATAAGCATCAAGACACACGACGTAAGTATCAGTCTTAATGTGCCAATAAACTGGCGATACCGCAGTCTGAATTCGCTGTCGGCACATAAGTTTACGGCAGACCCTTCACTCGATTTCAGCTATGAGCCAACGGCTCGATGGCAACTTACGGCAGTCGGCTCATATTCATGGATGCCGCAGGACGCGCTGACATCCATGCCGACTCTAGTGTTCACCGACTATATAACAGCGCGTCGCGGCAACGGACAGCTTGACTATATTGACGCTTTCGTATTGAATGCCGCTGCAAGATACAAGAACGTGATAAGCGGATTTTTTGCCAATGGCGGAATCGTCTACAGCCGTATGGGCAACATGCTGATGTATAAGGGTGAACTTGTAGATAATTTTTATTGCAGCACTCCATCAGACCAACGCTCGTCCGTAAGCATGATTACGCTTAACGGCTCGGCAAGTAAGAGCTTCGACTGGGCCGGTCTGTTGCTTAAATTATCTGCACGGCAGACATGGAACAACTACAGCATGCTCATAAATGACAATGTGCAGCCATTCAGGATGGAAAACAGCGAGATAAAGCTTAATATTTCTATAAAACCTCTGTATTGGCTTTCTGCCGACTTAACATCTTCACTAAACCGAAACCATCAGGCCAACCGGAATGGTACAGACCGTTATGCCGAAACATTATGTTATTATACTCATAAACTGCGCACATATATCATGCCGGGCAACTGGATTATTGAGCTTGACAACGAGATGTATCACAGCAACGACGAATCGGTGTCGACAACATTGTTTTCCGACCTTTCGATAACATACAAGACACGACACATTGAGATAGGCGCAGCTTGTCATAACCTGTTTGGTAAAGATCTGTTTGAGCGCCGATATTTCACAGACACACAACGCATATATACATCCACCCGTCTACGTCCACGAGAAATATTGTTCAAGGTACGTTTCAGTTTGTAGTGACAGAATGACCGTAAAAATTCATAGCCTTGCTGGCTAAAAGAACAGAATCGTCATCAGAATTGAAACTGTATTTTTGCTTTATATAAAACGGATTTTAGTACTATTTTTCGCTAATAGAAAATAGAAATGCGGCTGAAAATATGGATGCGCAAAAAGGTAAAAATGTATATGAACTAATGACTGATTTGAAGTAAATGTGATGGTATCTGAAAAGATAAGAGGGTGAGGCTAAACAATCAGCCCCACCCTCTTATTTTTGTATTGCTCAATAATAACGAACTATCGGATAATAATTAATTGCTATTCGAACACCTCTTCAATACCTCCTGCGCTATAGTCATCAAACTCTGAAACACAGGGGTTGAAATCTTCAGGTATATCAAACTTCTCGTTAGGATCGTATCCCAGAGAACGGTCGGCAAACACCTTCTTCATGTAATACGCCCAGATAGGCAAAGCCATATTAGCGCCCTGTCCCATTCTGGTAGAGTCGAAATGAATGTCACGATCTTCACCGCCAACCCAACAGCCGCTTACCAAAGATGGCGTGAAACCCATAAACCAAGCATCGGCATTACGGTTGGTGGTACCAGTCTTGCCTCCCATATCACACTCAACCTTATACTTATATCTCATTCGGCTACCTGTACCACCATCCATCACAGCCTTAAGCATCTCGAGCATTTTATAAGCACTCTCTTCGCTTATCACCTCATTCATACGTGGCTGGAACGTAGCTATTACGTTGCCTTCGTTGTCCTCTATCTTTGAAACAAACATAGGCGAACAATGTATTCCATGATTTGCAAACGTAGTGTAAGCACTTACCATCTCACATACAGAGGCTTCATTAGGGCCAAGACAAAGTACAATAGACGGATATACGCCATAAGTGTTTATACCGAAATCACGCAATATACGCAAAAAATCCTGAGGATTAATACGACTCATCAAATACGCAGATATCCAGTTGTTCGACTGTGCAAGTCCCCATTTCAGGGTTACCATTTGTCCATATCTTGACCGACTGCCATTTCTTGGTGTCCAGTTGCCATAAGATCTCTGAACATTGGGTGCAACATCACAAGGCGACATACCGTTAGACATACTTAAAGCATAAAGGAACGGCTTTATCGTTGATCCCACCTGCCTGCGTCCCTGTGTAGCCATATCATAAGTAAAATGAGTAAAATCTACGCCTCCCACATAAGCCTTGACAGCACCATTATGCGGATCCATACTGACAAAACCAGAACGCAAGAATGATTTTATATAACGAATTGAATCGAGCGGTGTCATCACAGTATCTATATCACCATGATACGTGAATACAGACATCTCAACAGGTGTTCTAAATGCTTTTTGTATTTCACTTTCCGTAGCACCCAGCTCTTTCATTGCCCGATATCTCTCGCTTTGTCTTATAGACCTGTTCAGAATTCCTTTTACCTCAGCAGCAGTAAGAGCATTAGTAAACGGAGCATTTGGCTTTGTTCTGTTCTCTTTCGTAAAAGCCGGCTGAAGATAATTCCCCACATGCTTCAATACGGCCTCCTCAGCATACTTCTGCATTCTGGAATCTATTGTTGTAAAAATCTTCAAACCATCTGTATACACATTATAAGGTTCACCGTTCTTCTTATGATTCTTATTACACCAGCCATACAAAGGATCAGTCTCCCATGCCAAGGAATCAATTGTATACTGAACCCTATTCCAAGATGGATAATCTTCCAACGTTGGTTTTTGAGCCATAATGTATTGTCTTAAAAACTCCCTAAAATAAGTTGCAATACCATCCTTATGGTCAACACGATGAAAATTAAGAGCCAAGGGCTCATCATGAGCTTTTTGATATTCTTCATTTGTAAGATATCCAGCTTTCAACATTTGCCCCAGAACAACATTACGGCGATCTGTACATCTTTCAGGATATCTTACAGGATTAAAATAAGAAGGATTCTTACACAAGCCAATAAGTGTGGCAGACTCTGTCAATGTAAGATTTTTAGGATCCTTGTCAAAATAAACATCAGCAGCGGTCTTGATGCCTACGGCATTATGGAGAAAGTCGAAATAATTAAGGTACATTGTTATTATTTCTTCTTTTGTATAAAAACGCTCAAGTTTCACAGCAATAACCCATTCTATTGGCTTCTGCAACAAACGTTCAAGTGTGCTTTTAGCTGTAGCTGAATAGAGTTGCTTTGCAAGTTGCTGGGTTATTGTTGAACCGCCACCTGCGCTTTTCTGTCCTAAAATTCCACGTTTTACAACAGCACGAGTTAATGCGATAAAATCTATGCCGGAATGATCGTAAAATCGTTCGTCTTCTGTAGCGACCAAAGCCTGAACCAAATAAGGCGATATACCATCATAATCAACATGTACCCTATTTTCACGATTCATATTATATGTACCAAGAATCTTGCCGTCTACAGAATAAACCTGAGAGGCATATCGGCTAATAGGGTTTTGCAAATCTTCCAAATCTGGCATATAACCAATCCATCCAAACCATATGGAAGTAAAACTAACAGCCAAAAATACTATAACCGCACAAAGCGTTCCCCAAAGGATACGCACAAATGTTTTTCTCATTATTTATAATAAAAAACTAATTAGCTGCAAAAATACTATTTTTCTTTTGAAATATCAATCATAAATTAAAAATAATGCTTAACTTAGCGGTCGAATTAGAAACACTACATTAATGGGAAAACATAATTTTGTAACTATTGCTGATTTATCAAAGGAGAAAATTCTTTACATGATAAAGTTGGCACAAGAGTTTGAAAAACATCCTAACAGAGAAATTCTAAAAGGCAAGGTTGTAGCTACGCTTTTCTTTGAACCTTCTACACGTACTCGCCTAAGTTTTGAAACTGCAGCAAATAGACTTGGAGCACGTGTTATAGGATTTAGTGACGCGAAAGTAACAAGCGCGACTAAAGGAGAAACATTAAAGGATACGATATTAATGGTATCCAACTACGCCGATGCGATTGTAATGCGCCACTATATTGAAGGTGCTGCACAGTATGCAAGTGAAGTTGCCCCAATACCAATTATTAATGCTGGAGACGGTGCACACCAACACCCCTCACAATGTATGCTTGATTTATACTCAATATACAAGACGCAAGGCACACTTGAAAATCTGAATATATGTCTCGTTGGTGATTTGAAATACGGAAGAACTGTTCACTCTCTTATCATGGCAATGAGACACTTCAATCCAACGTTCCATTTCATTGCGCCTAAGGAACTTGCAATGCCTAATGAATATAAAATTTATTGTAAAGAACATAATATAAAATATGTGGAACATACGGCATTCAACGAAAAAATAATAAACGAGGCCGACATTCTATATATGACACGAGTACAGAAAGAAAGGTTCTCTGACTTAATGGAATATGAGAAAGTAAAAAATGTTTATATTCTAAAAAACGACATGCTCAATAACGCAAGGGATAACATGAAAATATTGCATCCGCTTCCACGTGTTAACGAAATAGAATATGAGGTTGACACAAATCCGCATGCATATTATATCCAGCAGGCACAAAACGGCCTTTATGCACGTGAGGCTATCATATGCGACGTGCTAGGCTTGTCTATGGATGAAATCATTAACGACCCTACTATTATTAAATAAGCAGAACTTTATTAAGCCAGTAAACAATGAGCAAGAAAGAAAGATTGGTAGCAGCAATAGAAAATGGTACCGTCATTGACCATATACCTTCAGAAAAGACATACGAAGTGGCCAATATTTTAGGACTTCAGAATTTGAAAACTGTAGTTACTATTGGTTATAATTATCTGTCAAAGAAAATCGGACATAAAGGAATTATCAAAGTTGAGGACAAATTCTTCACAGATGAAGAAATCTCTAGACTTTCTGTTGTTGCTCCAAATGTCGTTCTCAACATCATACGCAACTATGAGGTTGTTGAGAAGAAAAAAGTCGTTACACCCAACGAACTTCGAGGAATCATCAAATGCAATAATCCTAAGTGCATTACAAATAATGAACCGATGAAAACGGTGTTCCATGTAATAGATAAAGAAAATGGCATTATTAAATGTCATTATTGCGACAAGGAACAAGATATTAATAAGGTTAAACTCGTATAAGTTATAGAATAATTATCTTGCATGCATCGATATTTTTTTATATTTTTGCATAACTATTAATAACCTAAACACAACATTCATATTAAAATCTATCGTATGGAAAGAGATCAAGTAATTTTCGACCTCATCGAAAGAGAACATCAAAGACAGTTAAAGGGAATGGAACTCATTGCCTCAGAGAACTTTGTAAGTGATGAAGTTATGCAGGCTATGGGCTCATACTTGACAAACAAGTATGCAGAAGGCCTTCCAGGAAAACGCTATTATGGCGGTTGCGGTGTGGTAGACGAAGTTGAAACACTGGCTATCGAACGCGTAAAAAAACTTTTTGGTGCAGAATTCGCAAATGTTCAGCCTCACTCTGGAGCACAGGCAAATGCTGCTGTTCTTTTAACTGTATTAAATCCAGGAGATACGTTCCTTGGGCTTAACCTTGCCCATGGAGGTCACTTGTCTCATGGCTCAAGTGTAAACACATCAGGTATATTATATAATGCTGTAGGATACAATCTCGACAAAGAAACTGGTCGCGTTGACTATGACGAGATGGAAAAACTGGCAATCGAGCATAAGCCCAAATTAATTATTGGCGGTGGTTCAGCATATAGCCGCGAATGGGATTACAAACGCATGCGTGAAATTGCAGACAAAGTAGGAGCAATTTTAATGGTTGACATGGCTCATCCTGCAGGTCTTATTGCCGCTGGCCTTTTGGATAATCCTGTTAAATATGCACATATTGTAACATCTACAACTCACAAAACACTACGTGGCCCAAGAGGCGGTATTATCCTTATGGGTAAAGACTTTGAGAATCCATGGGGTAAGAAGACACCTAAAGGTCAAATCAAGATGATGAGTCAGCTTCTTAACAGTGCTGTATTCCCAGGTACACAGGGCGGACCGCTGGAGCATGTAATAGCAGCAAAAGCAGTAGCATTTAATGAAGCACTACAACCAGAATTTAAAGAATGGGCTATGCAAGTTAAGAAAAATGCGACTGTACTTGCTGACGAACTCATTAAACGCGGCTTTACTATCGTAAGTGGAGGAACAGACAACCACTCTATGCTCGTTGACCTGCGTTCTAAATATCCTGATCTTACAGGAAAAGTTGCAGAAAGTGCATTAGTTGCTGCTGATATAACCGTAAATAAGAATATGGTTCCGTATGATACACGCAGTGCATTCCAAACATCAGGAATACGTCTTGGCACTCCTGCTATAACAACAAGAGGAGCAAAAGAAGACCTCATGGTTCTTATCGCAGACCTTATTGAAGAAGTTCTGAACAGTCCTGAAGATGAAAACGTAATTTCTTCAGTGCGTCAAAGAGTGAATGAAACAATGTCAAAATACCCACTTTTTGCATATTAATAAACAGAAAGTAATATATTAATATGGCATGCCTACATTACCCGAGGCATGCCATATTATATTTATATTGACGACAAATAGATAAATAATATCCATATATAATACTAAAAGACTACCCAAATATAGAATAAAGCAAGATGTAAAATCGCACAATGATAGACCAACAAAGGATTTTTAAATATTTTTATTACAACAAGCAGACCAACAAACACAAAAAATTTGGAAGTTTAAATTATTTGTTATAATTTTGCAGCCGATTTAGTCCGTATAGGCTCAAACAAGCTATGACACGATGTCATACGCCTTACGGAAAACCGTTTAACATAATAAAATGTACGCAATTGTAGAAATTAACGGTCAGCAGTTCAAGGCAGAACAGGGCAAGAAACTGTTCGTTCACCACATGAAAGATGTGAAAGAAGGCCAGGCTGTTGAATTCGACAAGGTACTGCTTGTCGACAAAGAAGGTTCAGTACAGGTAGGTGCACCAACCGTAGACGGTGCAAAGGTAGTATGTGAAGTTGTAAATCCTCTTGTAAAAGGTGACAAAGTCATCGTTTTCAAGATGAAGCGCAGAAAAGATTACCGTAAGAAGAACGGACATCGTGCTCAATTCACTGAAGTACAAATCAAAGAAGTAATCGCTTAAATTTTAGGAGGAACAAGAAATGGCACATAAAAAAGGTGTAGGTAGTTCTAAGAACGGACGTGAGTCAGCTTCTCAAAGATTAGGCGTTAAGATTTGGGGTGGTCAGAAAGTAATTGCTGGTAACATTATTGTTCGTCAGCGTGGTACTAAGCACAACCCTGGCAAGAACGTAGGTATTGGTAAAGATGATACTCTTTATGCTTTGGTTGACGGCGTGGTTAATTTCCACAAGGGCCGCAGAGACAAGAGTGTTGTATCTGTAATACCTGAAGCAGAAGCTTAAACAAAAGAATTTTTAATTATTTATTCCAAACAAACACAAGAATCCCTTTTCTCACACGAGAATCGGGATTTTTGCTTTTTTTAGTCGCTACAAAAAATATTTTTTGTAAATTTGCATCTGTTATTATAAAATATAAATTTGTATGCTTACACTAAAACTCATCAGTGAAGAAACTGAACGTGTAATTAAAGGGCTTGAGAAAAAACACTTTAATGGTGCCAAAGAGGCTATTGACAATGTCTTAGCATTGGATAAGACCAGACGTGAAACCCAGCAAAAGCTTGACAAGAATCTGCAGGAATGCAAATTGTTGTCAGCACAAATTGGCTCTCTAATGAAAGAAAAGAAAACAGACGAAGCCAATGCGATTAAAGAAAATGTATCCAAGCTAAAAGAAAGTGCCAAAAATCTTGAGCATCAATTAGATAAAACCCAAGAAAAACTGACAGAACTACTCTGTACAATCCCCAACATTCCAAACGACGATGTTCCGGAAGGTAAAGATGCATCAGATAATGTTATCGTAAAAGAAGGCGGACAAATACCCGACCTTCCAGAAGATGCTTTATGCCATTGGGATTTATGCAAAAAATTCAATTTAATAAACTTCGATTTAGGTGTAAAAATTACAGGAGCCGGATTCCCTATATATATAGGAAAGATGGCACGTTTTCAAAGAGCGCTCGAAGCATTTTTTCTTGAAGAAGCACGTAAAAGCGGATACTTGGAAATACAACCTCCATATGTAGTAAATGAAGCATCTGGATACGGAACAGGCCAGTTACCAGACAAGGAAGGTCAGATGTATCATTGCAATATGGACAATCTTTATCTTATTCCTACAGCAGAAGTTCCTGTAACTAATATATTCAGAGACGTCATATTGGACGAGAAAGATCTTCCAATCAAAAGATGTGCATATTCTGCATGTTTCAGACGTGAGGCTGGTTCATATGGTAAAGACGTGAGAGGACTTAACAGATTACATCAATTTGATAAGGTTGAAATTGTCCGCATAGATAAGCCAGAACATTCTTATGAATCACTTAATGAAATGCTTGCACATGTTGAAGGATTGTGTCAGAAACTAGAATTGCCATATCACATTTTACGTCTTTGTGGAGGCGACATGAGTTTTACATCAGCTATTTGCTATGACTTTGAAGTCTATAGCGCTGCACAAAAGAAATGGCTCGAAGTTTCATCTGTCAGCAACTTCGAAAGTTATCAGGCTAATCGTCTAAAATGCCGCTATCGCAATTCTGAAACAAAAAAAACAGAACTGTGCCACACATTAAATGGCTCTGCATTAGCTTTACCTCGCATTGTAGCTACAATAATTGAAAACAATCAAACACCAGAAGGTATTAAAGTTCCCAAAGCGCTTATACCATACTGCGGATTCGATATGCTTGACAATAATAACTTTTAAATACAAGTCTATTGCAAAACCTAAATTTATGGTTTATGGTTTGCTACCATAAACCATAAATTATATAACACCTTAATTATTAAATACTACACCATAAAACAACAATGAACAAGATTATCCGTAAGGAACAATTCTCAGAGAAAGTATTTCTCTTTGAAGTAGAAGCGCCACTGATTGCAAAAAGCCGGAAAGCCGGTAATTTTGTGATTGTAAGAATTGGCGAAAATGGCGAACGTATGCCGCTCACAATTGCAGATGCAGACATAGAAAAAGGAACCATTACAATGGTTGTGCAAAAAGTAGGTCTGTCATCAATTAAGATGTGTAATCTGAACGTCGGAGATTATATCACAGACGTTGTTGGACCACTTGGAAATCCTACAGACATTAAAAAATTTGGAACCGTAATATGTGCAGGAGGCGGAGTTGGAGTTGCTCCAATGCTTCCTATTATAAAAGCATTAAAAGCAGCAGGCAATAGAGTTTTATCTGTAATTGCAGGACGAAACAAAGATTTAATTATACTTGAAAATGAAGTCCGAGAGAATAGTGATGAAACTATAATAATGACAGATGACGGGTCTTATGGGGAAAAAGGAGTCGTAACAGTCGGTATTGAAAAACTTATAAATCAAGAACATATTGATAAAGTTTTTGCTATCGGACCTCCTATTATGATGAAGTTTAGTTGCATGCTCACACAGAAATATAATATCCCAACAGATGTATCTCTAAATACAATCATGGTCGATGGTACTGGAATGTGCGGTGCATGTCGACTTACTATTGGTGGAAAGACAAAGTTTGTTTGCATTGACGGTCCTGAATTTGACGGAGCATTAGTTGACTGGGATGAAATGTTTAAACGCATGGGGACATTCAAACGTGCAGAACAAGAAGAACTAGAACATTTTGAAGAGCACCTAAATGCGACAAAACAAAGCAATGGGGATAAAAAAGAGCACCTAATTAGCGCAAACGACCAAATTACAGACGAACCTATAGACGTTTTGACAGACAGAAACTCAGAATGGCGTAAAGCTCTGCGTGCAACGATGAAACCTAAAGAGCGGACTGCCATTAAACGAGTAATAATGCCAGAATTAGATCCTTCTTATCGCTCTACCACAAGATATGAAGAAGTAAATAAGGGTTTGACAAAGGAGATGGCTATGACAGAGGCTAAAAGATGCCTTGACTGTGCCAAACCTACATGCATAGAAGGCTGTCCGGTTAATATCAATATTCCGTCATTCATCAAGAATATTGAACGAGGCCAGTTCTTAGCTGCAGCTAAAGTACTTAAAAACACCTCTGCCCTACCCGCTGTATGTGGACGTGTTTGTCCACAGGAAAAGCAGTGTGAAAGCCAATGTATACATCTTAAGATGAATGAACCTGCTGTTGCAATTGGATACCTTGAACGTTTTGCTGCAGATTATGAACGTGAAAGTGGACAGATCTCATTACCAGAAATAAGTTCTTCCAACGGTATTAAGATTGCTGTTGTCGGCTCTGGTCCTGCAGGACTAAGCTTTGCAGGGGACATGATAAAAAAGGGATATGACGTATATGTATTTGAAGCTTTACATGAAATAGGTGGAGTGCTTAAATATGGTATACCAGAATTCCGTCTTCCAAACAAGATCGTAGATGTAGAAATTGACAACCTACGAAAAATGGGAGTTCATTTCCAAACAGACTGCATTATAGGAAAAACTATCAGTATAGAACAGCTTGAGAGTAATGGTTTTAAAGGCATCTTCGTCTGCTCTGGAGCCGGTTTGCCTAATTTTATGAACATACCTGGTGAAAATCTGATAAATATTATGTCATCTAATGAATACCTGACACGTGTAAACCTAATGGATGCAGCCAACCCAACAACCGACACACCTCTAAATATTGGCAAACATGTACTAGTTGTAGGTGGTGGAAATACTGCGATGGATTCATGTAGAACAGCTAAACGTTTAGGAGCAGACGTTACATTAGTATACAGACGTTCTGAAACAGAAATGCCAGCAAGATTAGAGGAAGTCAAACATGCAAAAGAAGAGGGAATTAATTTTATGTGCCTACATAATCCGATAGAATATATATCGGATGAAAATGGTGCTGTAAAGCAGGCTGTGTTACAAGTTATGACTTTAGGAGAGCCTGATGCGTCAGGAAGAAGAAGTCCTGTACCTATTGAAGGTAAAACAATCACAATAGACGTTGACCAAGTCATAGTAGCCATAGGTGTATCACCAAACCCGTTAGTACCGAAATCTATTAAAGATTTAACTCTCGGACGCAAAAATACCATAGTTGTAAATGATGAGATGCAAAGCTCGCGCCCAGAGATTTATGCAGGAGGTGATATTGTCAGAGGTGGAGCTACTGTAATATTGGCAATGGGTGACGGACGACGCGCAGCTCACAACATGGACAAACAACTCATGAAAGAAAATAAATAATGAATGGATTATATACAATCATATTACTCATACTAAGCAATGTGTTTATGACACTTGCTTGGTATGGGCATTTAAAACTTCAAGCATCAGGAATATCAGCAAAATGGCCCATGATAGGAGTTATTCTTTTTTCATGGGGTATTGCATTCTTTGAATATTGCTGTCAAGTTCCTGCAAATCGCATCGGATTCCAAGATAACGGAGGCCCCTTTAATCTTATACAACTTAAAGTTATTCAAGAATGTATAAGTTTAGGTGTATTCGCCGTAATAGCAAATATTCTGTTTCAGGGTCAAACACTGCATTGGAATCATGTACTTGCATTTTTACTAATAATATGTGCAGTATATCTTGTTTTTATGAAATAACAAATATTTCTAATCATAAGAACGATATATCATGCCTATTTTATCTGATAACGAAAAACTTGAAAGAAAAATCATAAGTCGCTTTCAAAAAGCGATTTATGATTATAATCTTATTTGTGATAATGATAAGATTTTGATTGGAATATCTGGTGGTAAAGATTCCCTTTGCCTAGTAGACTTAATCAGTAGAAGACTAAGAATTAATAAGCCTTCATTTGCAGCCGAAGCACTTCATATAAGAATGGCAAACATAAAATACGAATCAGATATATCCTATCTTAAAAACTTCACGGAAAGTAGAGGTATAAAGTTTAATGTTGTGACTACAGAATTTAATGCCATGACAGATAAAAGGAAATCACCATGTTTTCTATGTTCATGGAATCGCCGCAAGCAGTTGTTCACAATAGCTCAAGAACTTGGATGCAATAAGATAGCTTTAGGACATCACATGGATGACATAATTCATACAACTATGATGAATTTATATTTTCAAGGCAGTTTTTCAACCATGCCAGTACGCCTAAAAATGAGAAAAATGCCAATCACAATAATTCGTCCTTTATGTCTAGAAGAAGAAAAAGATATCAAGCAATATGCAATAAACAACAACTATAAAAAACAGATTAAATTATGTCCATATGAAACTGATTCACATAGAAATGATATCTGTTTGTTGTTTAATGAAGTTGAAAAAATGAATAATGAGGCAAGATATTCCATTTGGAACGCATTAGAAAAGAATGGAAAACTCATTGAAGAATAGCCTAATTTTAGTTAAACAAAAATTTCGCCATTCAAAAAAGACATTTATCCTTTCCACTTTCAAACAAATTACGCTATCTTTGCATATCGAGGTGTACTATATATCTCGTAAAAGCATTGTACTCATACAAAAAGGATTCCAAACAATATGTTTATCAAAATAAATAATAACCTTAAGAAACTAGTTAAAGTAATGTCAAATAAACGTTTCATATATTTTATACTGATTATTTTGGCAACAAATGTATCATTTAATGTCTTCGCGCAAAAATCAAGAACCACAAAAAAGGCAGCCACATCAAAAATAACATCAGAAGATCAGGCACAGATGTTATACGAAACGATGCTACCTTCAACAGAACAGATAATGATAATTGATAGTATTATTGCTGATAAAAATAATTTTTTGAACAAAATACCATTGACCAAAGAATCTGGGAGCGTGAATTCTTATAACAACTTTTGGAAAGTATCCGACCAAGCACAATCGTACACATATATGAATGAATTTGGAAATAAAGTATATTTCTCAAAAAAAGATGAAACAGGCCATTTACGACTTTATACAGCTGATAAACTTAACGGAAAGTGGAACGATATAAGACGTATAACAGATTTTGATGATGAATTTACTGATATAAATAACCCATATATGATGTCAGACGGAATAACTTTATATTTCGCAGGTAAAAGCAAAGATAATTTAGGTGGCTATGACATATATGTAACTATGTATGATGCAGATTCTGCCCGTTTCTACAAACCAGAGAATATAGGTCTTCCATACAACTCAACAGAAAATGATTATTATTGCATAATAAACGAATTTGATTCTATTGGATGGCTTGTTACAGACAGAAGACAACCTGAAGGTAAGGTTTGTATATATACATTTGTTCCGTCAACATCACGTACTATATACGATGACGTTAATATGGATGATAACAAATTGGAAGATCTTGCAGATATCAAAAGTATACAAGCGACATGGACAGATGCTAAAAAACTTAAAGATGCTAGAAATAGGCTGTCCAAACTTATTAAGCGGAAAACGGAAAGTGAAAACAAGAATATCTCATTTATCGTAAATGATAATACAGTATATACTAGTCCTACAGACTTTAAATCTGTAGCAAATCAAAAACGTTTTTTGCAATTATGCGAAATGAAACAAAAAATAAAAGATACAGAATTACAACTTGAAACATATAGGAAAAGATATACGACAAATAAGAATAAAGCATTAGGTAAAGAAATTAGAGATATAGAATACCAGCTTGAGAAACTTCACAAATATACCCAAACATTAGAAAAAGAAATAAGAAATACTGAAAACATTGCAATTAATGAACAATAAAATATAGGAGGGAAAACATATGGGAAAACGATATTTTGAAGAGTCTGAATTAATAATTAATCCAGATGGTAGTGTATTTCATCTTCATGTAAGACCGGAGAACCTTGCAGATAAAGTTATTCTTGTTGGAGATCCTGGAAGAGTTGAATTAGTAGCTTCACATTTTGACACAAAAGAATGTAATATTGAAAGTAGGGAATTTCATACAATAACCGGAACATATAATGGCAAACGAATAATGGTCACATCAACAGGTATTGGCTGTGACAACATTGACATTGTAATGAACGAAATCGATGCACTTGCAAATATTGATTTCAATACACGTACAGAAAAAGAAAAAATACGACAGTTAGATATTGTTAGAATAGGTACATGCGGAGGTTTACAACCATACACACCTGTTGGAACTTTTATTTGTTCAGAAAAATCAATTGGATTTGATGGACTCTTAAACTTCTATGAAGGGCGTAATGCCGTGTGTGATCTTGCAATGGAAAGAGCACTTTTAAATCATCTTGGTTGGACTGGAAATATGTGTGCACCTGCTCCGTATATAATAGATGCAGATTCTGAGCTTGTTGAACGCATAGCTGATAAGGATATGGTTAGAGGTGTAACTATTGCCTGCGGTGGTTTCTTTGGGCCACAAGGCCGTCAATTACGCATTCCATTGACTGATCCAAAACAAAATGAAAAGATAGAAAAGTTTGAATATAACGGCTTAAAAATAACTAACTTTGAAATGGAAAGTTCCGCTCTTGCAGGACTCGCTCGCCTTATGGGACATAAAGCAACAACATGCTGCATGGTTATTGCTAACCGTGTTGCAAAAGAAGCAAATACTGGGTATAAAAATCAAATTGATGATTTAATAAAAATTGTTCTTAATCGCATATGATATATGCATTACATTCAAAAATGAAACAATTATTATTAGTCTGTATGATGCTGTGCTATAGTCAATATTTATTAGCACAATACGACTTTATTCGACCTGTAAAAGATTCAATACCTGGAGGATATAATTTCTGGGTATATACCCCACTCGACTATTATTATACACTTGAGAATACACCAGTAATAATTTTCTTGCACGGCCAAAGTTTATGTGGAAATGACCTTAATAAAGTAAGGCAATATGGACCATTAGATGCAATAGTTAAAGGCAGACAAATTGATGCATTAGTTATTGTTCCACAAAACCCTGGCGGCTCATGGAATCCGTACAAAATAAATCAAGTTTTAGAATGGACAAAAAATAATTATTCAATGGACTCAACACGCGTATATGTAATTGGAATGAGTCTTGGTGGATACGGAACGCTTGATTTTACCGGAACTTATCCAAATAAAGTCGCTGCAGCTATGGCGCTTTGCGGCGGATGTACGCTCAAAGACAAAACTGGTTTAGGAAAGGTACCATTATGGATAATACATGGTACTGCCGACAGAGCAGTATCAATAAAAGAATCAAAAGTCGTTGTCGACGAATTAAAACAAACAAATAATGGCACAAGACTTAAATTTGACTGGCTAAAAGGTGCTTCACACGGGGCATTAGCACGAATATTATATATGAATAAAACATATGAATGGCTCTTCTCACATTCTATTTTAGATAAAGACCGACCTGTTAATAATGACATTGATATTGTAAAGTCTGATTTATCAAAAGCATATCAAGATATGATATCAGGTTCACCAGACCCTGAAGTTGTATATGACAAAACAATTTATTAGAAAATTCCCTTGTCGTCCCTTAAAAAAGCCCTTTTTGCGAGATATTGTTCAAACACAGTATCTCGCATATTTTTTGAAGCATGCAACAGAGAGCTTTCATGGTTCATTTGAAGTTATAAGCCGCTGCTACCAGAGAATGTGATACTGTCTCAAAAAGTGTGTCTGATAAGCAGTAAAAAAGGGCCGACCCTTGCGTGTCAGCCCCGAAGTTTGTAATTTAGGAGTGACCAAACCACTAAATATACAAACTATGCACTTCACGAAAGTACAAATTTCTGAGCTCATGCGCAAGCATGCAGAGAAAGAAAATGGTCTACACGACCTGATGGAAATCATGCCTGAAAGCATGATGGTAGCAGAACGGAGTGAGTTTCTGCATGAAAATCCTCAAAATAAGGGCAATGGCTATCGTTTTGGACATGCCTATGGCCAAGGAAGAAAATTGGAATTCCGTATTCCCCGCGACCGTTATGGCAACTTTCATCCCCGGATACTTGCCATTCTTCGCAATCAGGAAGAGGAATGTGACCGGTTGGCCGGAGTCTTATATACCAAAGGACTTACGCAGGAACAGGTCGGAGATGTCTTTGAGCAGATTTACGGGCAGCACTATTCCAAGTCCAGCATCAGCCGGATGGCCGACAGCGTTCGTACCCAGGTAAACGCCTGGCTGGTGCGCAGTCTTGAGAGTTACTACCCGGTCATGTTCGTAGACTGTGTGCATATTAAGATTCACCGTAAACGTTCGGTATGCAGTGAAGCGTTCTATGTCGCATTGGCCGTTACAGAGGAAGGCCGCCGTGATGTGCTGGGTATATTCAATATTCCTACAGAGAGCGCCACAGGATGGAGTGATATCTTTGACACTTTAAAAGAAAGGGGCATCCAAAAGATTGGGCTCATGGTTGCAGACGGTATTAAGGGTCTTGATGTCGTTGTGGGAGAGAAATTTCCCGGTACTCCGCTTCAGAGATGCGTAACCCATCTCAAACGCAATATGTTTGCCAAGGTCAGTCATGGAGACAAGGGTGCTTTGGCTTCTGACCTGCGTGATATATTCCGTACCGGACAGCGCGATTACACCATTGAGATGGCACAGAAGAAATGGCAGGATATGTGTGAGAGGTGGGGTAAAGACTACCGGGCATTCAAACTCATGCGTAACAACGCCGACTACAAGGCATACATGACTTACTTGAACTATGCTCCGGAGATTCAGTCCATGATATATACCACTAATTGGATCGAGCGCCTCAACCGGGACTTCAGGAGAGTGACAAGAATGCGTACAGCCATGCCTAACGAAGAATCAGTACTGACGCTCATGGGCAGTGTCGCCATGGAACACAAGGCTTTTGACCGGCTGCTACCCAACATAACCTGCGACAAGACTCTGTTTACGGACTAATGGAATAGTTTTTTTAGCAGAAAAGCCTGCCTGAAGGCAAAAAAGGAGTCGCCGCCATGACGACTCCAGGATTGTTCTTGCTATCAGTATAGGCGTAGACATGTTGCTGACGGGTTGCTCCTCAGCAGGACCCGTCCCTCGTCCAGATACAACATAAAATTCACTTTTTTGATATGAAATACAAAATTGTCTATTAACTTTGTATCATCACTTCTAAGGCAAACTTGCCTCAGACACACTCATTTTTGCAGATTCATCAAAGACTTTTATAGATTAAATTACTGAATACCAGGAGATAATAATGCTTTTAATGAACGGCTATTTGGAATTTAGGTAAATTTCTTTTATTGATTGATTCACTTACAAATATAATAATGAAGCCTTATCTTAATCATTTATATTTAGATTTTATTCATATCTCATTGACCTTGCTGGATGTACACGTGAAACCAGAAAGCTTGGTGCTATAAGCACAAAAACACTTATAAGTAAAGTAGCAACATTAAGCAATATAATTAAAGGTAAATTAATTTCAACTGGTACGGTCTTAACATAATAAGTTAAAGGATCAAGAGAAACAATACCTGTCAGTTTTTGTAATAGAACCAGTCCAAAACCAATAATATTTCCAATAATCATACCTTTCCCTATAATAAAAATAGCAAACCATAAAAAAGTTTTACGGATTATCGTATTCTTTGCACCAAGAGCTTTTAAAATACCTATCATACTTGTACGTTCAAGAATTATTATGAGTAATCCTGAAATCATTGTAAATCCAGCAACACATAGCATAAGTGCCAGTATTATCCAAACATTTAAATCTAAAAGATCAAGCCATGAAAAAATTTGTGGATTCGCCTCTTGAATTGTTTCTGAAGAATAGGCTTCTCCATAAGTATCAGTAGTTCTATTTACTTTAGAAATAAGAATATTCTCGACATTATTAATCTTATTGAAATCATTCACAATAAGTTCTGCACCTGTAACTTGTCCTGTGTCCCATCCATTAAGACGGGATGCAGTATAAAGATCGGTAAAACAGATTGTTTTATCATATTGCGTAAGATTTGTTTGATAAACTCCTGATACAGTAAATCGTCTCATTCTAACATCATCATTATCAATAAAATATGCAAACACCTTATCACCAGTATTTATCTTGAGCATATCCGCCATAATCTTAGATATAACAATCTTATTATGACTTTTATTGTCACTAAATGCAGGAATAGTACCACTTATCATATTATTGTGGATAAAAGCAGTATCGTATTCTGAAGCAATGCCCTTAAAAGCTATTCCCAGAAAATCGCTGTCTGTCTTCAATATGCCTTGTTTAATTGCATAACGTTGTACGTGCTTAACTCCATTAATGGATTTCAATACATTCATCATACTATCAGGCATAGCAATAGGTTTCTGTTCATAGCCATGTAACGTCATAAAGTTCGCAACAGTAATATGGGAACCAAAGCCTATAACTTTATCACGTATAGTATGCTTAAAACCTAAAACAATACATACAGAAATTATCATTACGGCTAACCCTACGGCAACACCTGCTGTTGCGATATGGATTGCCGGTTTACTAACTTTTTGCTGAGCGTTATTGTCTGAATAAATACGCTTTGCTATATATAATGGTAAATTCATTCTTCATCAACCCTCCCCGGATAAGTTTCGAGCGCTTTTCGTAATATAAAAAGCGCACGTATTAAATCTTCTTTTTTCAACACATATGCTATACGTACTTGATTATATCCGGCTCCAGGTGTTGTATAAAATCCTGACGCTGGAGCCATCATGACTGTTTCACCTTCATAATTAAATGTTTCCAAACACCAACGGCAAAACTTTTCACTATCATCTACAGGTAGTTTTGCAACAGTATAGAAAGCCCCCATGGGTATAGGTGAATAAACACCTGGTATACGATTAAGGCCATCTATAAGACATTTACGACGTTCCACATATTCGTCATATACGCTACGTGAATATTCTTCTGGCACATCAAGAGATGCTTCTGCTGCTATTTGTCCGATTAATGGCGGTGACAAACGGGCTTGACAAAATTTCATCACGGCTTGACGTACATCCAAGTTTTTTGTTATCAAGGCTCCAATACGTATTCCACACTCACTATATCTTTTACTAACAGAGTCAATAAGAACTACATTTTGCTCAATACCTTCAAGATGACATGCACTGATATAAGGCGAACCTGTATATATATATTCACGATAAACTTCATCAGAAAAAAGATACAAGTCATACTTCTTAACCAAATCTCTAATCTGGTTCATTTCACGTCTTGTATACAAATATCCTGTAGGATTATTGGGGTTACAAATAAGTATTGCACGTGTACGATCATTTATCAACTCTTCAAATTTCTCTACTTTGGGTAAAGAAAATCCTTCATCTATAGTTGTTGCAATAGTCCTTATTTTTGCTCCAGCAGAAATAGCAAAAGCCATATAATTGGCATATGCAGGTTCAGGAACAATTATCTCATCTCCTGGATTTAGACACGACATAAAAGCAAAAAGAACTGCTTCACTTCCCCCACAAGTTATTATAATATCATCAGGACTTACATTAATGTTGTACTTTTTATAATAATTCACAAGCTTCTTTCTGTACCCAAGATATCCCTGTGATGGTGAATATTCAAGAATTTCTCTATCAATATTACGTATAGCGTCAATAGCAACTTTGGGTGTAGGCAAATCAGGCTGTCCTATATTAAGATGATATACTTTTATTCCGCGATTTTTAGCAGCTGTCGCTAACGGAGCTAATTTTCTTATTGGCGACTCCGGCATTTCTAATCCACGTACTGATATTTGAGGCATAATTTGATATTTTCTAACAAAATTAATATAAACTTTGATAAAAGACTAATCAACAATAAAATTTATTTCATCAGTCAATGTTGCAAGATTACTATCAGTTGAAAAAGTTCCATGACACACCAAAACGTAGCACTCTTCCATTCAAAGGATAATGAGGAACGAGGAAATATTCACCTGCACTTGCATTAACATGGCTCATCATAATGAAAAATCGCGTATGCTTTAGATGTAGATTGGCGTATACATTTACATAAGGATAATTCCCGACTTCAACATTATTCTCACCATTGTCCTGTACGGTATATTGACCTAATGCCGGACTATAATCCAACGCTTTATACTTTGTAAAATAACGCAAATCAGCCCCGAGATCAACACTTAACACACGAGCGACCTTAAACTTAAAATATAAATTAGTGTATATATTTAACAGAGGAACAGGCAAAACTTCTTCGTTACTTGATTTCTGATATGTTATCTGATTTTCCCAATTAAGAGGGCCAAATTTAAAATCCTGTGACAATTGCAAAGTGAATAGATTTATATTCCCTGAGCATTGCTTTACAGAAACCACATTCCCTGCCCGATTAAAATTATCGGTAATTGTATAACTTTGACTCAAATATGTATAATCTTTTAAATCATCAATAGCTACACGCAATGTAGTATGAGTACGCCTTAAAGAAAAGACACCTTCTATACGGGTACGTATTTCTTTACTAAGACCATCATTATCCCACCAAAAATGTTTTGAATGATAATGTCTATAATAAAATGTTGGGTTAAGGCGATAAAAAAACATCCGTGCAGCTAGAGTTACAGTATCATTAAACAGACGAAAATTAAGATCTGCGTTTGCATCAACTTTCAATTGTCCGGCGTCTTCTCCTGCAAGCCATGCTTCAGCTGTAACATCATAATGCAACGTTGTTCCTTGTTTTTTTATTAATTGACCACCAACACTCAAATTATGTTCGTTATAGCTACTTGTTCCGCCTAAAGAATCAGGCAAACTAAAATGCCGTAAATCTGATGTAACAAAAGCCCTTAGTCCTGCTTTTGCCCATTTATTAAAACCTTCCAGCAATGCTATAGCAAATGTATTTTTTAATGAATAATGGTTAGTCTTGTCATAAATTGAATCCCCTTCAAACTTCTCATTAACAGGGAATGTATTTGCATAATAATTTTCAGGAGTTCTATATGCTTGATATATACGACGATAATTATCAAACTTTAAAGTATGTATAAAGCTTGTAACTGGCACGTATTCATCCTTCATCCAGGCAGTATCCACATTAGCAACATTTTTATCGTCTATATGAACGTTAAGCAAACTATCTGCGGCTGTCTTATCAAGAACTATTCTATCGCTTGCTGTATTAGTCGTATCGGCAGGCTCATCACCAGCTATTATAGCATTGTCAGGACGCCCTGAAAATGTCTTTTTCTCATCATATGCATTTTCATCAAATTCACGTCCTTCCTTAATAGCTTTCTTCCGTGCCTCTTCTTTTGCCTTATTTGTTTCATTCTCCTTTTGAGAAGCTATTGCGAACTTTCGTGCAGCAATCTCTTCTTCTGTCATTTTTACTTTTCTATTAAATCCCAAATTATAGCGGTGTGTGAAAAATATATGTTGATTATCATTACGATTCCAATTTTGTTCTAAAACGGTAGGTATTTCACTCTCCCTAAAATTATCATCAAATGCTTCAGGATGTGTTATGTACCTATCATCAGTTATACCACCATTTTCCGTCACTTTTTGGTGATTAGTTGATAATAAAATATGAGCATTATATCTGTCACCTAGATATGAGCCATACATAGTATAATTAAAATGCGACGTGCTCTGATTTTGATAATATCCACGGCCATAGATATAATCAAACTTAAAACCTACGCCTAACTTTTTACCTGCATTAACACCAAAAATTGCCTTAAAATGATCTTCACCATTTGTTCTATCACCACATTCATCATAAGAAATATTGGTAATCGGCGAAAGAGTGTTCGTAAAAAGGAATTTGTTGACAGGCGTCAAGAAATAATCATATGGTTGTGTGAATACAAACTGGGACGTTTCATCTCTATCTATAAAAATACGACTAATACGTGGCGCTCCTAAGTTTCCTGTAGTATTGTATTCTCCACGAAGGCCTGTTGTAAAAATTGAGTTCATATACATATGCTGCATTGTATCTGGTACAGCAGCCGTACGTTCCCCAAAACGTTCATCAATAGTCCAAACTTTCAATCCTTTTGGAATTTCTTTATTCCCAGATGAAAGTGTATCACTTTTTGAACTTTTATTTGATCCCGCTTGTGTAAACTCGCCCGTATCTGTTAACTGATTATAGTCTTGTGAATAGACCGATAAACAAAATAATATATACGTTATCCCTATTAATAGCCTTTTACTCATTTTATGAAGCGAAAAACACATTCAACAATTTTAAATAACATGGAAGACAATATTACGATTGTGCCAATTTGATGATCTACTTTAAAATAAATTACCATACCAATCAATGCTCCCAACATGAAAATAATATTTAATATATTACGAAGAAACATAAAGCGTTCACCTCGACTTCCATATTTCCCACAAGAATTAATTTTCTTGTTATTATCATTTGTATTTACAATCATTGCTTTTAAATAAAATATCAAAAATAAGCTTATTTCAAAACATTTTCTTTAATCATATTAAAAATATAATCTTTACGATCAATAGTCCTTCTTCTAAATTTTGCAGAACCAGGCAACAAACGTGTCTGCTTACGATTTAATGCATTTTCATCATTAATCCATTCTTCTGCTTTATACACATATCCACCTCTAACGCGTTCTTCATCATAAACATATAATATACGTCCCATTGTAACCGTAAGATGGTTATCTTTACAATATGCGATTAAAGTATAATTAAATTTCGTTCTGTCTAAAGACAATAATTTATCTGTAAAAACGAGCCACTCTTTCATACTAGCAACTACAATATGGTCCTTTTTATTGATAAGTGAAATACGACTACCTTCAAGTTGATTTTCTGTTTTAGTTAAACTCGTAAAACAATCAAATATTATATCGTATATATCCTGAGCATTTTTCTTTGGGACATCAATATCTAAGCGCCATTCAACTTTTCCATCAACCTCAGGAACTGCTCCTTTTAAATATTTAGCTTCCGAATTCTCTTTATTATCAATAAATGTACTTGTGGTGACTTTATGATCTTCGGCATTAGGTGCTTCCCAAACACTCTGTGCCAAGCCAATCATTGGAATCAAATACATAGAAAGGATAAAAATCAGTTTCATACGAATATATATTTTTGCAAAATTAATAAATTAAAAGTTATAGGCGCAACAATAAGCATAATTTAACAACTAGAATTAGAATAGCAACAAATAAGCACCGATATAAATTACTACATAATGTTTTTATAATTATCAATATTTACCATCAAGTATATTTTGCAGACGAATTAATTCATCTCGAAATTGTGCAGCCTGTATAAAGTCAAGATCTTTTGCCGCTTTTTTCATCATCCTTTGTGTATTTGCAATTGTTTTTAACAACTGATCTTTATTCATCTTGGTTACAATAGGATCCGCAGCAAATGCGACATGGTCTTCTTCAATATAAGCCTCATACTTTTTGTTTGCAACTGGCATATCAATAATACTAGCAGATCCCAATGTATCATGATTTATTACCTTAACAATTTGTTTAGGAGTAATATTATGCTCTTCGTTATATTTCAACTGCTTTTCGCGACGCCTTGCAGTTTCATCTATCGTCATCTGCATACTTGCAGTAATATGGTCAGCATACATAATTACTTTACCATTTACATTCCTCGCCGCTCGCCCTGCAGTTTGAGTCAACGATCTGTGTGAACGCAAAAAACCTTCTTTATCCGCATCCAGTATCGCGACAAGCGAGACTTCAGGCAAATCAAGCCCTTCACGCAATAAGTTCACTCCAACAAGAACGTCAAAAACGCCTTCACGTAAATCATTCATAATTTTCACTCTATCCAAAGTAGCGACATCACTGTGTATATAATTAGCTTTAACATCGTGATTAAGCAAATATTCAGTCAACTCTTCAGCCATACGCTTTGTCAATGTAGTAACCAACGTACGTTCATTTTTCCCATTACGTATAACAATCTCTTCCATGAGATCATCAATCTGATTTTCACTTGGTCTTACTTCTATTTCCGGATCCAACAATCCTGTTGGACGTATAACCTGCTCAACAACAACCCCTCCGGCTTCCTCCAATTCATAATCTGCAGGAGTTGCAGAAACATAAATTACCTGATGTATCATAGAGTGAAACTCTTCAAACTTTAATGGACGATTATCAAATGCTGCCGGCAGACGGAATCCATATTCAACCAGATTGGTCTTTCTCGCCCTATCGCCACCATACATCGCACTAATTTGAGGAACACTCACATGACTCTCATCTATCACCATCAGATAATCTGACGGGAAAAAATCCAAAAGACAATATGGTTTTTGTCCTGCTTCACGTCCATCAAAATATCGTGAATAATTTTCTATCCCCGAACAATGGCCCAATTCTTTTATCATTTCCATATCATACTCCACACGTTCCTTAATACGCTGAGCTTTAATATTATCCCCCAATTCATTAAAGTAATATATTTGCTTTAACAAATCATCTTGTATTTTACGTATAGCAAGTTCAGTTTGCTCTTTTGATGTTACAAAAAGATTGGCAGGATAAATTTGATAATTATCAAAAGAAGCAATTCGATGAAAATCAATTGAATCTATTTCCTCAATACTATCAACCTCATCATCCCAAAATGAAATTCTAAGAACATAATCACTATAAGCCATAAATACATCAACTGTATCTCCTTTAACCCTAAAATTACCTCTCTTGAGTTCTATGTCATTTCGAACATACAAAGCTCCTACAAGGCTACGCAAGAAGTCATTACGATCTAAAATCTGGCCTCGCTTTAAAGATATTATACTTTTTGCCATTTCAACAGGTCCTCCCATACCATAAATACAGGAGACTGACGATACGACAATAACGTCTTTCCTTCCAGATAGCAATGCAGAAACAGCAGATAAACGTAACCGGTCTATTTCCTCATTAATAGCAAGATCTTTTTCAATATATGTATCTGTCTGTGGTAAATATGCTTCAGGCTGATAATAATCATAGTATGATACATAATACTCCACCGCATTATCAGGGAAAAAAGATTTCATTTCACTGTAAAGCTGAGCTGCAAGTGTCTTATTATGGCTTAAAATTAACGTTGGTTTATTTACATTGGCGATAACATTTGCAACCGTGAAAGTTTTACCCGATCCTGTTACTCCAAGTAACACTTGTGACTTTTCACCATTAAGTATCCCCTCTGTTAATTGCTTAATAGCTTCAGGTTGATCCCCTGTCGGCTTATAATTTGAGGTAAGCTTAAAACCTTTCATAAAACAATAAACACAATAAGAACATTAATAAATACACAACAATTCAAGATGCAAAAATACAAATATTACAAAGAAATCCCCTAATAAAGATATTTTTTCTTAAAAATAAGTTCAAAACTTTGTTACTTAGTAGAATAATATGTACTTTTGCAAGCCAAATATTGAATTATGAAGAATAATATTATCATCTCCATATTTGCTATCGTGTTGTTTTCTGGATGTGCACACGAATTCAATCAAGTTTATAAGTCACAAGACTATAATTATAAGTATGAATATGCAAAAGAGTGTTTTGCGTATGGCAAATATACACAGGCAATTACTTTGCTTGAAGAACTTGTAACAATTCAAAAAGGAACAGACAATGCTGAAGAAAGTCTATATATGCTTGCAATGGCACAATTTTGTGACAAGGACTATGAAAGTGCTGCAATGACTTTTAAAAAATACTATAAGACATATCCCAAAGGTATTTATTCAGAAATGGCCTCATTCTACATTGGCGAAAGCCTGTTTATGAGTACACCGGAACCAAGATTAGATCAAACACAGACTGTAAATTCAATTGCTGCTTTTCAAGAATACTTGGATATATATCCAGAAGCCTCTTTAAAAGGTAAAGCACAGAAACGCCTTTTCGAATTACAGGATAAACTTGTAAAAAAAGAATTATATTCTGCACAATTATATTATAATTTAGGTACATATTTTGGTAATTGTACAAGTGGAGGAAGTAATTATGAAGCATGTATTATAACGGCACAAAACGCAATCAATGATTATCCATACAGTTCTTTGCGCGAAGACTTTGCTGTTTTAATAATGAAAAGTAAATTCGAATTGGCAGAACAAAGCGTTGAATCAAAGAAAATAGACCGCTATCGAGATGCAGAAGACGAATGTTATGGATTCATTAATGAATATCCAGACTCAAAGAATAAGGCATTAGCAGAAAAATACATATCATCTTGTAAGAAATATACCAAAGAGAAATAAATATAACATAAAGAATATGGACTACAAAAAATCAAAAGCACCATCAAACACCGTAACCAGAAACATTATGGATTTATGTGATGAGACAGGCAACATTTATGAAAGTGTTGCTATAATCTCAAAACGTGCAAACCAAATTTCTGTAGAAATAAAACAAGATTTAAGTAAGAAGCTAGCAGAATTTGCTTCATACAATGATAGTTTAGAAGAGGTTTTTGAAAATAGAGAGCAAATAGAAATATCAAGATATTATGAAAAACTCCCTAAACCGACATTGTTAGCTACTCAAGAATTCATTGATGGCAATATATATTGGCGTGACGGTCAAAAAGACAATTTAAAAGATATGCAATGATACAAAGGAAACAAACTTTATTCCTTTTGGCAGCATTAATTTTAAATATAATCTGTCTATGCTTGCCGTTAGGACATTTTGTTGCAGATGGAAATATAAATTCCACATCTACAATGTTTAATTTGTGGATTACGATGCCGAATGGAAGTCATAATTATTCTGTATGGGCCCTTTTTGCAACTTTACTGATTACATGTCCGATTTCGCTGATTGCAATTTTTATGTATCACAACAGAATTGTACAAAGTCGGTTCTGTATATTTAACATATTATTAATCTTAGGATGGTATGCAGTTTACGCTGTGTTTGCAATAAATTTAACGGAATCTATAGGACATTACAAAATTTCCTTTACATCAATACTTCCACTTATAGCTGTTATTTTATATTTAATGGCAAGAAGAGCTATACTCGCAGATGAAGCATTAGTCAGAGCTGCAGATAGAATCAGATAGATGATATGATACCAGTAATATATTATCAATAATATAATGGCTGTCTCAAAGATAAGTAATGAGGCAGCCATATTTATATGATACATATTCAATAACACTAAGTTTTAAAGTCTTTATATATTTCTGCTTTTTATTTATAAATCAAACATTAAATTATCCTACAACATTGAGGCTATATAAAATGGATATACAAGATACAATATGCGCAATTGCAACAGCGAATGGTGGAGCTATAGGCATAATACGAATATCAGGACAAGATGCTATAAGCATCACTGATAAGATTTTTTATCCAGTGGGAAAAAAGTGTATGCCATTAAGTAAAAAGGCTGCGAATACCATAACCTATGGCCTAATAAAAAATAACGAAAAAGAAATCATTGACGAAGTTCTTGTAAGTATTTTCAGAGCACCGCATTCATATACAGGAGAAAATTCAGTAGAAATATCATGTCATGGGTCATCATATATATTGCAAAACATTATGCAATTATTAATCAAAAATGGATGCCGCTCAGCCGGCCCTGGTGAATATACACAAAGAGCCTTTCTTAACGGGAAGATGGACCTAAGTCAGGCAGAAGCTGTTGCAGATTTAATTTCTGCAACATCAGCAGCTACACACCACATGGCAATAAATCAAATGCGTGGAGGCATCAGTAAAGAATTATCACTCTTACGTGATAAATTACTTCAACTTACATCTCTAATGGAACTTGAACTTGACTTCAGCGATCATGAAGAATTAGAATTTGCAGACCGTTCAGAACTTAAAGATATAGCTAATCAAATAGAAAAGGTAATAAGTCTACTAACAAATTCTTTCAATATGGGCAATGCCATAAAAAATGGAGTTCCTGTAGCTATCGTTGGAGAAACAAATGCAGGAAAATCAACATTATTGAATGCCTTACTAAATGAAGAACGTGCCATAGTAAGTGATATCCATGGTACTACACGCGATGTTATTGAAGATACTATAAACCTTGAAGGAATAACATTCCGCTTTATTGATACAGCTGGCATACGTGAGACAACGGATGCTATTGAATCCCTTGGCATCAAACGTAGTTTCCAAAAATTAGAACAAGCAAATATAGTTCTATGGGTCATAGATGCTACTTGTGCAGAAAAGCAATATAAGCAACTGTCAGAGCAAATTATACCAAGATGTAAAGACAAGCACCTTGTAATTATACTCAATAAGTTTGATTTACTTAATGAAAATATAAAGAAATCATTGGAAAACAATATAACAAATAAAGATACTGCGGACTGCTCATATATGTCAATATCAGATGGCATTCCATCAAAATATGTTACTATACCTCTATCTGCTAAAAACAAAGATGGGCTTTATGATTTACAACAACAACTAATTGACTTTACGATTACACCTGACATGTCTCAAAATAGTGTTGTTGTAAGCAACTTACGCCACTATGAGGCACTCAGTCATGCCCTTTCATCTATCCACCGTGTCCAAGAGGGCCTTAATACCCAACTTTCTGGTGATTTGATAAGTGAGGACCTTCGCCAATGTCTTTTTCACCTAACAGAAATTGTAGGTGGCGAAATAACCACAGATGAAGTATTAAGCAACATCTTCAAACATTTCTGCATCGGCAAGTAAATGCTTGATTATCAAATAGTTAAATTGATTATAATCGATTGATATGGCGCTCTTTACGGGCGCCTTTTTTGTTGCTCAAGTATCGTTGATAATCGTTGCTAAGCCTTTTTACGCCATTTTTGTACCTCCTGTGTACCTCACCACGAAATCTGAGGATTTTCGTTGGCAAGGTCGTGGAGAAAGTTGAATATGGTTTAAGATGGTTTAAGATGGTGTAATAAAACTGGAGAAATCAAGGAGAAATAAACCCTAAAAATTCAAGTAAAATGGCAAAGAGCAACATTAGAATTAAAAAGATTTGTGAATGGTGTGGCCAAGAATTCGTAGCACAAAAAGTAACTACGAAATACTGCTCACACAGATGCGCGAATTTGGCTTATAAACAGGCCATACGAGCAAAACGGATTCAGCAGGAAGAGCAAAGGATTCAAATCGTTAAGAGTGAAAAGCCTTTGATAGATATTAAAGACAAGGAATATTTGTCGATCGCTCAGGCTGCTACTTTGTTGGGGCTTTCACTGCAAGCTGTTTATAAAATGATTTATACTGGACATCTTGTTGCTTACAAGTTGAGCAGTAGGCTTTCATTTGTTCGGCAGAGCGATATAGAAGAGATGCTCAAAAGAAACCCATACAAGAAACGACAACCTAAAGACACTCTTCCTATCACAGACTTCTATACCACCAATGAGATTAAAGAGAAATTCGGTGTCAAAGATTCCTGGATATTTCATATAGCTAAAGAGCATAATATCCCTAGGACATTTAACCGTGGTAAAACTTATTGGAGCAAAAAGCATATTGACGACTACTTTGCAAAGAAAGCTCCCGATCCTGAAATCAAGGAATGGTACAGCACGCAAGACATGCAGGAGAAGTTCGGCATGACACTGACGGCCATCTATTCTTTTGTATCAAAGAATGCCATTCCCAAAAAGAAGGTCGGCATCATGGTGTATTACTCCAAGAAGCATGTGGACATCGCAAAAGGCCTCATAGCTCCCGAAGAGCCCAAATACTACACCATTGCCGAAGCGATGGAACGATTCAATCTGACACGGGATCAACTCTACCATTATGTGAAATACCATAATATTCCCCGTATCAAGGTCGGTAAATATACCAAGATCCTGCGGGCAGAGCTGGACAAGTTCTTTGAGCCTCCAAAGATAGAATGAGCTGAAAGTTATTTTCCGGTGATAAATATCACCATCATAACACCTATTTTATTTGCAACAAAAACGAGTATTAATCAAAAAACAATATAGCTATGACACTTACATGCACCAACGTAACTCTGAGACAAAAGCCATTGCGTAACGACCGCATATCTCTTTATCTGGATTATTATCCGGCCATCCGCAATCCTTACACGATGAAGATGAGTCGCCGGGAATTCCTCGGCATCTACATCTATGCCAAGCCGAAGAACGAGCAGCAAAGAATGTTCAACCAGGATATGCTGAACAAGGCAGAGGCAATCCGCTGTATCCGTGTCCAGTCACTTATCAATGAAGAATTCGGATTCCTTGACAAGAACAAGCAAAAGGTAGATTTCCTTGCCTACTTCCGGACAAAGGCACGGGAGAAGTATGAGAAATGGGATTGTGTTTACAACCACTTTGAGAAATTTGTCGGCGGCAAATGTACCTTCGGCGATGTCACCGTAGAACTGTGCGAGAAGTTTAAGGATTACCTGCTCAAATGCAAACAGATCAATCATCCCAATGCTTATATCTCACGCAATTCGGCAGCCGGATATTATTCTACATTCCGAGCCCTGTTGAAGATAGCCTATAAAGAAAAGATGTTGCGTGAGAACTTGAACGACTTTCTGGAAAAGATTGAATGGAAAGAGGGCAAGAAAGAGTATCTGACACTTGATGAAGTCAAGAAACTAGCCGCTACACCATGCAAAATTCCTGTCTTAAAACAAGCCTCCCTGTTTGCTTGCATGACCGGCCTCCGTATCAGTGATATTTTGAAGCTGGACTGGCGTGATTTTGAGGTTGGGCCAGACCAAGGCTATTACATCCGTATCTGCACCGAAAAGACGGAAACAGAAGCTACCCTCCCCATCAGTCAGGAGGCACTGGATTTGTGTGGCGAATGGGGCACCGGAAAAGTCTTCAAAGGCTTAACCCGCTCCATGACTCATCATCCCTTAAAACAATGGATTTCTGAAGCCGGAATCAGAAAACACATAACCTTCCACTGCTTTAGGCACTCGTATGCAGTCATCCAAATCTCTTTAGGTACAGACATTTACACAGTATCGAAGATGTTGACGCACAAGAATGTTACCACCACTCAAATCTATGCTGATTTGGTTAATTCCAAGAAGCGAGAGACGGCGAATAAGATTTCGTTGAAATAGAAGTAAGTTCTGTAACATAAGAAGAGTCCGACATGGGGTTAAAACCTAGTCGGACTCTTCTTTTTTATTCTATTGTGGCATAGATGGCATAGAAATAAGTACCATATCGAGGACAAATGCTGCCACTTTCTTGGATTTATAACATGGTATCTATGAAATGACATATATTTGCGCACAAACAATTAGCAAATATCACTATGAATCAGAAAAGTATAGAACATATAACACTCTATTCCCTTGTATTGGTAGGAACTCTTGTTGTTGGCGTTTTAGTTCGTCAGTATGTTTTATCTATGGGTGTTGACGATTTCAGTAGTAGTGTTGTATTTTTTGCAACAGTAATTGTCTTGATGGCGATCTATGCCAGTTTACAGACAACTTTCAATCAGTTTTTGCTGCCACGCATAGAAGCTTTTCTATTTCGTTTCTCTGCTTTTCAAAAGATGAGAGATAACAATTACACCGTTTCTGTTTCGGAAGCCCTAACTGTCGAGGATTCAAATCAGGTTACGCCCGATGTCATTGAGCCTACTTCTACCACTGAAGAAACAATCTCCGAACCTTCAGAATATGAAGTCATGCGCACCAATGCTATTACAGAAAATAATCGTGCTATTCAAACCAAATTAGAAAAGGTGCTCAAATATACTAAGCAAACAATGGTTGCCTATATGAGTGAAGAGGATCTCAACCGTCTATGTGCATACATTGTAGAATATAGTTCAGGCGATACCTTACAAAAGATATCGCCCGTAAAGGTTGACACACAACTTAAAAGCATTGATATTATGCATTTTGGATGGAATATCGGCAAGGTTTTTGGCAGAAAGCGTATTCATACTGCAACTTTCATCAAGAATGTCTTTGCCCATACCCTTTGCGACTTGGAAATTTCAACTATTGAGCGTAAAATGTCCAACACAGAAACAAAGTGTAATATTAAATTGGATTTAGAAATTCTCTAATAGAAACTAAGGTCTCATATTTTTAGTTTGAGTAATACACAGATGCATCACCTAATGGTATTGGTTGTTCTATAATTTGTGGACTAATATTATATACAAATTTCCATATTCCATAATTCTTTTCTCTATTGTCTTTGTCAGTAATCAATATTTTAGACGAGAATAAGCAATATTTATTAAGAACATTAAGCTCCGGTAATTGAGTTTTATTGTTTACAAAAGATGTTGAAACAGAGATAGCATCAATCATATTTCCAGAAGTTTTTATAGAATTAAGAAGTGACGGCAAAGAGTCCGACGTTTTCGAAGAATGGTGCGGAATTTTGATAAAAATAATATTATGCAACCTTTCTTTTTCAATCATATTAATTGCAGAGTTCTCCACATCTCCCCCAAAATAAAAATTTTGATTACCAAATCTTATCATTAATGATATAGATATATCATTCGGTTTAAATGAATTATTAATTTGTGTCTTGGAAAAAACTTGATTTGCAAATGGAGTTAATATTTCTATCTCAAATTCTATATCGTCATGATAACCATCAATATATTTAGTTGCTCCATATATTATAGGATTCTTTCGTTTATTACTAGTATTTACAAATTCAATGTTATTTGAATTGGAAAAAAATGTTTTCCATACAGTTACTAGCGAATTGAAAATTTTTAGACTAGCCTTGCGAAGAATTAGTTTTGAAAATCCATCCGGCAAAAGGAAAAGAGTTTCTTTTGAAAAGTATTTGTGAACTATAGTAGAAAATCCGACCGAATGATCATAGTCAGGATGAGTCCAAATAATAAAATCCAATTTATTTTCATCTATTTTATATTCATTTAAAATAGACTCCATTTGGTTAATGCCGTTATTTTCAAAACAATCAATTAATAATGATTTACGAGCAATATGTTCTATCTCATCATAGACTATTACTAAAATAGATTCTCCCATCGGGTAATATCCCAATACGTATATATGTAATTGAAGTCTTGAGATATCTTTAACATATAAATGATCCATATTTATCTATAAATACTATGCAAATATTCTTCTCTCATGCAAGATTTATAAATTTCAAATTCTAGCAGATTGGCTTTGTTTAATAATTCGTTTATATTTCTCAACTCTTCTTCTTTATAATATGCATCAATATCCAAAGTTGTCAAATAAGCTATAGATTCCGAATTTTGTGATTGCTTCTTTACTCGACCAATAGTCCTTTTGATATTAAATCTGATATTGTTAGACAAATCCTCTATATAATCGCTATATTCTGATTTAAGAGAATTTGCTCCATCTATTGAGTACTTTGGTATATGGAATACAAATGGCTCAAAAGTATTTTCAAAATCACTTATTGTTGGTTTGTCTTCAACACGAATCTTTCTTAACCCCAATCTTTTAGGAGTAAAGTAAGGTAATGAGTCACCAAATACTGATATTGCACCTTTAAAACATTCTACATAATTATCCAATCCATCATAATTACCATCACATTTGATAGTCATACATAAATAATATTGTGAAATATCTAAGATGACATCGCATGCTACATTCTTCATCCCTATATATCTGACGATTTTTTCTTTTTGGATTACATTAATTGGAACATTAATAGATTCACTTATATCTTTCAAATCATCTTTGCGAAGAGATAATGAAAATTCATTATTATAAATATCTTGACTCCGTTTAAATATTTTCGGAAAACGTTTATCAAATAGTTTCACCAAATCCATACCATCTCTTACTCCTGTATAATCTAATCGAATGATTATTTCCTTCATATGGATATCATGCACACGATTTCTTGTATATTGCTCTTTTGCCATAACAACTTAATTATATGTGAATAAGGAAAATATTAATTATTTTGCAACTAAATACATTGGCAAATATACAGTTTTTTTATGAGTATATTTTTCTTATTGCGTATTTATTGTGATTTAATAAGTTCTTTTTAACGATATAAGATTTATTAGTCAACTATCACTTACATGAAATTAATCACCACCAAAAGTTATCTCACAGTTATATTCCGGTGATGTTTCCCACCATCAAAACACCAATTTCCTTTGCCAGCGAACAATTAAAAACGAGTACGTATGGCAAACGAACAAATCACTTTTGATAAGCTGCCGCAGGCGGTAGGTTATCTCACAGAACAGATGGAACAAATCCGTCAAATGGTAGCGGCACTGCAACCGCAGATTCCTTCCGACAAGCATCGTCTTGTTGAAATTGATGAAGCCTGTAAAATCACACGAAAGGCAAAGCCTACCATTTACACGCTTGCGCGTAAAGGACTGATTCCGGCATACAAACGAGGGAAAAAACTCTACTTCTATGAAGATGAGTTGCTGCAATGGATTGAGTCCGGACGCAAGCAAATGCAGGCCATGTCGCTTCAAGAACAGGCTGCGGAGATAGTACATGGGGCGAAACGCAAACCAAAGGGAGGCTATAACTTTTGATCTGTACGGCTATGGAAACCTCCAAATTAACAGCAGAAGGTATTATCGGCGAGGCTGTGCGCATCGGAGCCAGGATGTCCGGCGGTGAGTTCCCGATAGAAATCTTTCCTATCAGGATCCAGCGTATCATCAGCAGTTTGCACGATTGTCAGGGCTATCCCGTGGATTATGTTGCTGCGGCTATCCTTGCGGCCATTGCCGTTGGGATTGGCAACTCCCATTTGGTACAGGTGAAGCGCAACTGGCAGGAAAGTCCCATTCTGTACATGGCACTGATTGGACGCCCTGGAGCCAATAAGAGTCACCCGCTGAGTTTCGCTTTCCAGCCGTTCATTGAACACGATTACCGTCAGAATCAGGAATATCAGAAGTTGTATGCCGAGTATGAGCGCACTATGTCCATGAGTAAAAAGGAACGCCTGGAAGCCGGTCTGGATGAGTTTCCGCAGGCTCCCGTGCGCAGACGCTTTCTTGTTTCGGATATTACTCCCGAAGGATTGAGCCTGATACATGCCCAAAATCCCAGAGGACTCTGCCTTTGGTCGGACGAGCTGTCGGCCTGGTTCAAGAACTTCAATCGCTACAATAACGGTTCGGAAGAACAGTTCTGGCTTTCGGTGTTCAATGCCAAGCCCACGATCTCCGACCGCAAGAGTACGCAAAGTTCCATTTTTATCAGACGTCCCTATATCTCTGTTATCGGTACCATCCAAAAGAAGATTCTGGGCGAATTGGTCAAGGGGGAGCGTTCGAGTAACGGTTTTATTGACCGTATTCTTTTTGTGATGCCCGAATCTGTCTTGAAAAGCAGATGGAACGACCGGGAAACTCCTGAAGAACTGGAAATCCAGTGGCAACAGATTATCGACAAGCTGATTGCACAGGATTGTCCGCATGACGAGAATAATGAGTTGCAGCCTCAATGTCTGCCATTCGATGAAGATGCCAAGCAGCGGCTTTACGGTTGGCAGCACGAAAATGCTCGCCAATGTGATATGGAAAGCAATGATGCTTTGGTAGGCATTTATTGTAAACTGGAAATCTACATTATCCGGTTTTGTCTGATTATACAGCTTGCCCGATGGACTTGCGGAGAGTGCGACAAGCATACGATTGACCTTGAAAGCGTGAACCGTGCCATCCTGCTGACTGAGTATTTCCGGACTACAGCCGTAAAAGTGCAGACCGCCGTCAGTCAGGAACAGTTGAGCGAATTGCACCGCAACATCTACCTGAACCAGCCTAAGAGGTTTACAACGGCAGAAGGTATCGGCATTGCTGAAAATTACGGAATGAAGGAGCATGCTTTCAAGATGTTTCTAAAACGCCACATCGGAACATTATTCAGAAAAGAGAATCATGGAGAATACAGTAAATAAACCTGTTACTACGCACATTTTCGCAACCGAGGGGTTTGTGAAGTTGCGAAAATGTGCATAGTAACATTCAAACAGAAAGAAAAATGAACTACAGATTCACATTAGAACCATACAACGGTGTCAGCACCCGGCACACATGCCCGAACTGCCACCGCAAAAGTTGTTTCGCCAAATACATCGATACGGAAAAGCAAATCAGCTTTCCCGATTATGTAGGGCGATGCAACCATGAACAGAAGTGCGGCTACAACTATACGCCCAAAATGTACTTCGACGAAAATCCGATTGCCAAAGAACGATTGAACGAAGAGTTTGTACCGGTGTCAAAGCCACGCATCAGTCTGCCTCTTGAACCTTCATTCATTGAGCCGGAAATCATGAGGCAGTCACTGAAACTATATCACACGAACAAGCTGTTTCAGTTCCTAAGTTTCCATTTTGGACAGGAGGCTACCGAAGAACTGATGTTGCGCTACCATGTGGGAACCTCGAAGCATTGGCCGGGAGCCACAGTCTTTTGGCAGGTGGATATTTCCGGACAGGTACGCACCGGTAAAGTGATGCTCTACAATCCCGAAAACGGAAGACGGATTAAAGAGCCGCACAACTACATCACGTGGGTACATTCCCTTTTGAAGAAAGAGAATTTCAACCTCCGGCAATGCCTGTTTGGTGAACATCTTTTGTCCTCCGACCAGCAGCGTCCGGTTGCCCTTGTGGAGAGTGAGAAAAGTGCTTTGATATCCAGCTTCTATCTGCCGCAATACCTCTGGATTGCTTCAGGCGGAAAGAACGGAGCGTTTAATCAGGATGCTATGAGCGTATTGAGAAACCGACGTGTCCTGCTCTTCCCCGATCTGGGTGCAACCGACTATTGGAACAGTAAAATGGAGATGATCCGGAGCCTGGGAATAGAGTTTTCTCTCTTTGATTTTATGGAAAGAAACGCAACAAAAGAAGAACGTGATGCGGGTTATGACATCGCCGATTTTCTGCTGAGAGAAGAGACAAAGGAGGCTATTTTCAATCGTCTTATCACGTTGAATCCGGCCTTGAGAACGCTGGTCGAGACTTTCGATTTACAGCTTGTCAATGTGGAGAAAGCACCGCTTTCAGCAACGGTCCTACATACTCGGAAAGGACTTTTCAAACGATGACTGTCAGATGTCTGATTCACTTCTTTTTCACTGGAGCAAGTTTATGCCGGTGTATTACATTTCCCGACCACTTGCTCACCTCAAAAGAAGGTGAGACGGCTCCCGATGGTCACAATTATTAATCTCAAAAGCAAATATTATGGACAAGAAAAATACAGTTACAATCCGTCTTACAGACGAGCAGTTCGGCTGGCTCAGAGCACTCAGCCGGCGCAGTAAACGCAGTCAAAGCGAAGTAGTGCGTTCACTCATCGAACGTGGTACGGTACGCGAACGGATTACGAGAGAAAATCTTGACATTATCCGAAAACTGATTGGCGAAAGCACGAACTTGAACCAGCTTGCCAAACGAGCCAACGCTTACGGTTTTTATCGTGTGGCCGATGAGTGCCAGACCGCCGTTCAACAGATTTCACAACTCATAAAACAGCTCAAAGACGATAGGTAAAATTGTCAAGGGCACATCGTTTTCCGGGTGCGTAAACTATGTGCTGAAAGAAGATAAATCGCGCCTGCTGAAAGCGGTTGGAGTCTACGGATCGCCTGAAGAAATAGCGGAGCAATTCGAGTTACAGACTTTACTGAACGACAAGGTCAAGAACAAGGTCGGCCATATATCATTGAGCTTCTCCGCAGAAGACGGGGACAGCATCCGTGACGATGATGGGCTGATGCTGAAAATCGCCCACGACTATATGAAAATGATGGGAATCGAGAACACGCAGTTCATCATTGCCAGGCATACTGACCGTGACCATCCTCATTGTCACATCGTTTACAACCGGGTAAATAATGACGGCCGTACCATCAGTGACAAGAACGACCGTTATCGAAATGAAAAGGTCTGCAAGATGCTGACAGCCCGTTACCGCTTGCATTTTGCCGAAGGAAAAGAGCATGTCAATTTCATGCGGTTGCGCCATCACGATAGGGTTAAGTATTTTATCTATCATGCCTTGAAACGAGAAGTTCCGAATGCCCGAAGCTGGAGTGAACTACGACTGGCTTTACGGAGATATGGAATTGATACGCAATGGAAGCTAAGTCGCACGACTGGCGAGATGGAGGGTGTAAAGTTCACATGCAACCAACAGACCTTTAGCGGTTCCAAGATTGATCGTCAGTTCGGTTTTCTGAACATCGACCAGGAACTGAGATATAACGCTCTTTCTGCTACCATGAACCAGCGTCAGACACAGGCAAAAACCATACGCGAGGAACCTCGGCATGAATATCAGCAGGAGAATCATTCTGGTATTAGTCTGGGATTGTTCACACCCTCTCCTACGGATTATGATATGGAGGAAGCAATACAGGCCAACCGGCTTAAAAAGAAGAAAAAGAAACCGAAACGCAAGCGAGGTTTCAGTCTATAATCAATTTTTTATTAACCATCAAAATTCAAATTATTATGAACTATTCCGATTTTATTTACGATTTCAATCTCTATTTGTGTGAGAGATTCGGTTACAGAAACTGTTGTTCCGTTATGCACAATGCCAACGGCATTTGTGTTTCTGTTCATGTAGGCGAAATGGATTTATATATCACTAGTGTTCGAAAGATTTTAACTATCTGAAAGTCAGTCATTTACTTGCATA
>ENA-UOJQ01000397-UOJQ01000397.1-human-gut-metagenome-genome-assembly--contig:-P63-NODE-397-length-51566-cov-17.167207_pt1 | contig 51566 bp, 76 predicted proteins | sample MGYA00242352_ERZ723899 | MGnify/ENA metagenome assembly ERZ723899
TTTCCAAGTATTTGCCCTACGAATACCAGACCACTGGGAGTAATGAGCCGCTCATTCCAGCAGGTATTATTGCTGAAAAAACGGGATGTAACACTATGGTAAGTTTCACGGAATAAGGTATACATATAAACAAATGATGCGAAAGCTGAAACAAATGAAAGGATAAGAAAAACGATATGGCATTTAAAATTATTCATTTAGAAGACAGTGCGATGAAACATTCCGCTATTTCAAGAGCGATAAAAAGCGTAGTATCTGTTGAAATTGATTGGGTTACGGATGTGTCTGGTTTAATGAGATTAACAATTGGGAAGGAAAATTAAGGGATCTGATAATTAAATTAGCGGAAAAATAAAATAAATCAAAGATTAAATGATAAAAGGACAGGTGATTTTTATAGCGATATATGTGATTTCGGATATTCATGGGGAATATGATTTGTTTATGAAAATGCTTGAAAAAATTAAATTTCAGGATACCGACACACTGTATATATTGGGAGATATACTAGACCGGGGACCAAATCCCATTCAGTTGTTGCGAAGACTTATGGAGATGCCCAATGCGATCCCGATTGTGGGGCGTGTTTTCCTGATGGAATCGGTAAAGAAATCTACAGAGCGGCAGAAGCTGATCCTGGAAGCTGATAAGGTGATGGTCCAATCTATAAAGAAATACGAAAATGATGCCAGGGTGATTGTTTCGAAAAAGCGGACCTTTGAGGCTGCGGCAGCATATAGACAATTGAGAACGGTGGTTCACAATTTTGCTTCTGGGTCTAATCCCGGGGGCGGTGTAGTACATGGGGCAAGTGCACAGGAAGAGTGTCTTTGCAGATGCTCAGGGTTATATTTTAATCTCAATGTTCAGCCGATGTGGTATGATGTCGATGTTATTACTTGCGCAGCACCAGACCTGCGGGAAAATCCAAGCAATGGGTACAATCAGGGAGATGGCAGTGCAAGAGTAATAAAGCTTCATGAAAAAACAAAATGCACTTGATTTTTATAAAAAATTGTGATAAATTATTATTTGTTACGGACATAGATTTGTTTGTAAGCAAATAGGACGGCGCGTGGCTCAGCTTGGTAGAGCGCTGCGTTCGGGACGCAGAGGTCGCAGGTTCAAATCCTGTCGCGCCGACGATGCAAGGATTCCGGTACATGGGTGAGAGAATCCTTGGCAGGGGCAACCTCAGAGGCTTTTATGAAGCTTCTGGGGTTCTTTTTATTGTAAAAGAAATACATAATTGTTATAATAGTGCGAGGAAAAATAAAGGAGAATGCCATGGACAATTTCGAAGAAAATAAAAAGCAGGATGACATGCAGGAGACAAATCTGCAAGTTGAAAATCTGCAGGATGATACTGCACAAGCTGAAAATTTACAGGATAATGAAGTACAGGATGCTGCTTCACAGGAGGACAATACCTCATTAGAGGAAGAAAAAAAGAAAGAGAGGAAGAAACATATTATTGAGTGGACCGTATATGCGATCGTTCTTGTCGCTTTGTATATATCTTTTCACTTTATCTGGATGATTGGAAAAATTCCGTCAGAAAGTATGGAACCAACGTTAATGATACATGACTGGACCATCGGCAGCCGTACGATTTACAAAGACGAGATGCCAGAACGCGGAGATATCGTTATTTTCTATTCAGATGAAGAACAGGAGACAATGGTCAAGCGTGTGATTGGTCTGCCGGGAGAGACAATTACATTTGTGGGTGGTCATGTATATGTAGATGGAGAGCGGCTGGACGAATCGGCATATCTGGAAGATTCCGTAGTGACAGAACCGGGAGAGCAGGATGAGTTTGTTGTGCCGGATGGCTGTATTTTTGTGCTGGGTGACAACCGTGAAGTTTCTTATGATGCCCGCTATTGGGAGAATCCGTATATCAGCCAGGATAAGATCCAATCGGATGTTGAGGTTGTGATTCCATTCCACAAACTGCCGTGGTTTTAACAATTTTAACGTTGTGTATACAAGTGTCTTGACACCTGACATTGCCATCAGTATAATCAGAGTAATGTAGCAATTGAGAGAGATAGGAGCAGACACTATGTTTACAACAAGAGAATTACAGGATGAAATCATCCGATTAAAAAAAGAGAAAGACATTTGTATTTTGGCACATGCCTATCAAAGTCATGATATATGGGAAGTTGCAGATTTTGTGGGAGATTCTTATGGTCTTAGTAAGCAGGCGGCGCAGGCGGATCAGAAGACGGTTCTGATGTGTGGGGTCCGCTTTATGGCAGAGACCTGTAAGATTCTTTCCCCGGAGAAGAAAGTCATTCTTTCCAATCCAAAGGCCGGCTGCCCGATGGCAGAGCAGATGGATGTGGATCTGATTTCCGGTGTAAAACAGATGTACCCGGATTATACGGTTGTTGCATATATCAATACAACATCGCAGTTAAAGACCATCTGCGATGTCTGTGTAACATCATCATCCGCAGTACAGATTGTGAAAAATATTGAAAACAAAAATATTTTGTTTATTCCGGACTGCAACTTGGGTAAATGGGTAGCAGATCAGGTGCCGGAGAAGAACATTAAGCTATTGCAGGGCGGTTGCCCGACACATGTGCGTATGTCAAAACGCGATGTGGAAAAAGCGCGCAAAGCACATCCGAACGCATTATTGCTCGTGCATCCGGAATGCCTGCCGGAAGTATCTGAACTTGCAGATTTCCGTGGAAGTACCACAGGAATTATGGATTATGCAAAGAAAAGCGATGCAAAAGAATTTATCATCGGTACAGAGAACAGCATTGTACAGCATTTGCAGTTTGAATGTCCGGACAAGCAGTTCTATCCATTATCCAAAGACTGTGTATGCCATAACATGAAGCTTACAACGCTTGGAGATGTATACAATTGCGTGCGTGGTATTGCAGGAGAAGAGATTGTATTGGACGAAGAGGTGCGTAAGAAAGCGGGCCGTTGCATCAATACAATGTTGGAGCTTGGACAGTAAATATAGAAAAGGAACGTCTCATTCGAAAAGGGTGAGGCGTTTTTTCATAGGAACGTAAGAGAGTGTACTTCTTTTTCTTTCAAAAAATCCCCCTCCCTGGCTGTTTGTGAAATCTATCCGTGAAATCTATCCGTGAAATCTATCCGTGAAATTCATCTACAAATCAAAATTAACGATAAACATTAATTTGTTGTTGACATACATATATTTCTGCACTATAATAACCTTATCATTAATGATAAACGATAATTTTGTTACGCTATTAATTAAAAGGAGGCTATTATGGAACTTAAAAAAATATCGAATCTAGCAGGGATTATGGACAGAATCCTAAAAATAGTGCAGATCATCAATTACATTCTTATGGGTGTAACCCTGTTAAGTTCAATTGCAACTATGGCATCAGCCGGTCATTTATTTCAATCTTCGTACACGGTTAACCTTGGAAACTATATCTTAAAAATGAAAAACAGTGGCAATTATGATGCTTCACAAATACGAAATATTGTTGTTCTGAAATTTTTATCTATGGAGATTTTCTGTGTCATTTATGCATATGGAATCCATGTCCTGCGTTATATTTTACGGCCAATGAAAGAAGGTCAGCCATTCCAGAACGGAATTTCTTTAAAATTGAGAAAACTTGCTCTGGTTTCGCTGGTCGGTGGCGCTGTTCATCAGATTCTTGTTTTGGTTTATAACAATTACAAGATTAGTGCGTTTGATATGAAGGCTTTATTTAATTCAGACCTTTTATTAGACTACAGCCATATGTATAATATAAATATAACGTTTCTAATCATGGCAATTATACTTTATATTCTTTCGTATGTTTTCAAATATGGAGAGGCGCTGCAGAAAGAATCGGATGAGACGTTGTAAGGAGGATTTATGGGAAAAATAATACTCAGACTTGATCGTGTGATGGCCGATCGGAAAATCAGTTTAAAAGAATTATCAGAAAAAGTCGGTGTCTCAAACGTGAATCTTTCTAAAATGAAGACAGGAAAAATCAGCGCTATCCGTTTTTCGACATTAGAGGCTATTTGCGATGCGCTGGATTGTCAGCCCGGAGATATCCTTGAATATAGTCCTGAAAATAAAGACACACCTCAATTATAGAGGCCCATTGTTTGCATAGCCAGCCAGAGACTTCTTATGAAAAATTCGATTTGTAGTACCAGAGTGTGAAAAAATGAAATATGGTCCTACTTTTTTAGGCATTATTGAAGAAAACAATGTGAAAAGTGGTACTAAAGAAAGAAGAATGTTTAAAATAGTTCTACTTTTCCGAAGTAAATGTGCGAAAAATCCTCAAAAAATGGTACCAAACTACATAAAGTAAAACAAATGGTCCTATTTTATGGAAAGTAGGTGTCATTTCGGAAAAAGAATTACATTTCATAGCCAGACATAGAGGGAGACTTCTTATGAAAGAAAAATTTGCAACTGCTTCGTGGTTACATTGTCTGATTGAATTGCACATATCTCAGCCAATAGTCCAAAAATCGTTCGCGGAGTTAACTTGCAAATTTATCTTGAAGAAGAAAGTCTCCCTCTTTGGTGTTTCTATGAAATAATCCCCCTACTTTTGGTCTAAGGAAACGCTTGTATTTGTGTCCCCGGCAACCAATGTATAGTCTTTCTCTTCCTTAAGATCTGCACAACTGATCACAATAGAAGAGTATTCTTTTGAAGGACTGTAAGAAACGATGGTGTTTCCGTCGGAGTCTGTCAGGGTAATATCACCGGTGATCAAGGAGTCGGAAACTGTGGTGATGATGCTGCCTTGTGCAGAGGAAGAATCGAAATTCTCTGCCATTCTGCTGGAACCGACTGCGATAACTGTTCCGCCGAAAATCAATGCCGTTCCGGAACAATCCAGGGCACCATCGCCACCGCTGGTAGGTCCATCGACATAGATTTCACCGCCGGTTACAGTCAGATTTCCGTTGGAGTCAATGCCGTCACCGCTTGCGTTGATGTAAATTTTTCCACCACTGATCTGAATGAGATTGTAATCGGTTGTCTCTTCCATTCCACCGCCGGGATCACCGTTGCCACTGCCCAGACCACCGTTGCTACCGCCGGGACCTCCATTTCCGTCGCCCGGTCCGGCATTTCCGTCCGGCAAATCTGCGGATTTACTGTCGGAATTACTATCTGAGTTACTATCCGCTGAAGAGTTATCATTTTTATCGAATCCGTTAGGTGGTTCCGGCCGGTCTTCGGTAGAATCAGAGCCATCCGGTTTTTCCGGAGGAGTGTCACCCTGTGCGGAGTCTCCGTTCGGGGGTGTCTTTTTATCCTCACCGGAAGGAGGAGTAAAATCATCTTTCTTATTGGAATTGGAGCCTTTAGTATTCGTATCACCAGAGTTGTTGTCAGCACTGGAATCTTTGGTATCAGAAGAGGAATCCCCGGAAGATCCATCTCCGGAGGCATTGATTCCATCGTCGGAAGATACTACAGAAATATCGCCATCTTCAATCGTAACTGTCATACCTTCCAGCCCCTCATAGCTTTTGGTTACGTTAATGGTTCCGGCGGTGATAATGAGATCATCGTCAGAATGGAGACCATCGTCTCCAGCGTAGACTTCGATATTGCCACCATCCACCTGCAGCGTTTCTTCGGCATCAAAACCGTCAGAATCGGCGGTGATGGAAATATCGCCATTCGCAATGTATATAAAGCCTTTTGTATCATCATCGGTATTCTCACTGTGTATGCCATCGGTTCCGGCGTTCAGGGTCAGTATACCATCTGCGATGCGCACACTGTCCTGACCTGATAATGCATGTTTGGCAGCCGTGATCTGATACGTGCCACTTGTAATGACAAGATCATCTTTGGAAACAATGCCATGTCCGTATTTTGCGGTGACAGTAAGGGTTCCGGAGCCGTTGAGCGTCAGATCGTCTTTGGAGAAAATAACGGCATCGATGTTATTGTCATCAATGGCAACAAAGTCGTTGGTATTGCTTAAGGTATTTTCGGAATCGGATGCAAGTGTGACGAAAACTTTGTCGGCCGCTTTGACATACAATGCAGCGCTGGTATCACAGTTGATATCTACGGAATCAAGGACAAGCTGCACTTTTTTATCGTCCGCATTCACAATGACCTGACCGTCGCTGAGACTTCCGGTGAGAAGGTAGGTACCTTCGTCTGTGATTGTGATAGTATTATCTGAAATTGAAACGGAAGAAGAATCACAGCTGCTTGCATTGTCGGACAGTGTGATGGTAGTTGCCGTATCTTCATCATAGCCGACTTCTTTGTCACGGTTGGTGAACATATCGTCTGCATTAAGGTAAGTAATCTCGGTAGCAGAAGAGGAACTTTCCGAGGAAGTTTCTGTGGCAGTCTTTGAAAAGCTGTCGAACGAGCATCCACTGATGCTGCAGGCCAGCAGGGCATATCCCAATAATCCGGCTACTAATTTCGTATTGTTATAGCTCATAAGCACTCGCCTCCTGTCGCGTGACGCTGATCTCCAGATTGCCGTTGCGGCAGCGGAGTGCGTCGATAAATTCTTTTTCGTTTGTAGTATCGATGAAAGTAATATGGTATTGCAGTTTGAAAAGACTGCCCATATTTGTTGTTTTTACAGAAACAAGTTCATGTTTTGACGTATATCTGGCAAAAAGATCTTCGAAGATATCTCCATAATTTAAATCCTCCGGAATAACAATGCGAAGAAATTTGTCATTTTCGCCTTTTTCCATTCCAAAGCGGCTGGTATTTAAAAGGAACATTGCGACTCCGACCACAAGGGAAAAAAGCACCGCGTAGCCGAGGTAACCCATGCCGCTGATCAGTCCGGCTGCCATCGCAAGAAAAATGGTTCCGATTTCTTCCGCACTTCCCGGTACGGACCGGAAACGTACAAGAGAGAAAGCACCGGCCACTGCAACGCCTGCGCCGACATTTCCGTTAACCATCATGATGACAACACATACGACAGCCGGGAGCAGCGCAAGCGTTACAACAAAACTTTTCGTGTAGTGGCTTTTGTGCATATATAAGAAAGAGAGAAAAAGCCCGATTGCCAGTGATATGGCAATGCAGAGAAGAAACTGTGGAATCTGAATCGTTGTAGTGGAAGTAAAAACTCCCTGGAATAATGTATTAAGCATATTGAAATCCTCCGTTTTTCATAATTGTCTGATAAGCAGTTCCATATTTGGAAAAAGATGTTTTATAAATTTTCTGTTCACTGAAAAAATGTACGAGCCAGAGAGGAATTGCTCCGGCTGTTTTTACTTCCAGTAAAATCTGATTGTCATTTAAAATGGGATTTCCATAAATCCCGCTTTTTAAATCCAGATTATTGTTCCGCCAAAGAATGTTGCGGTCAAAGGTCATCCGAAAATCCGGGTTAAATTTGTCGTAAAAAGCTTCTCTTTCGTAGGAAAGAAGAACTTTTGGTGCGAGATGTCGATACGTGCGCAGGCAATAGTCAATCTCATGTGCAATCTGGGAATCATAAACCAGATGATTATGTAGCAGATAATCCATAGCCTGTGACTCGGGCATCTCAATCCGGCGTTTGCATACAATGGAATCGTATTTTTTTTTCAGTTCCACAAAGACTGGGGTCTCCGGGGATGCAATACCATAACTGCGAAGCCGGAGCTTTTCTTTGTACAGAGGCTTTTCTAGTGAATGCCGGATCAGAAGATAATCTGGTGTGTCAAAGTAAAGACTCTGGATTGTGCTGGGGCTATGTGGGTCGGCTGTCATATAGTTTTTCATGAGCGACCGCAGCGCTGTGTATTGTTGCCTGTTTAACATATATTTGATTTCATACCGTTTGAAAATCATCTGATTAGTCATAAAAATGTGCTCCTTTTGTCCTTGTTGATTATGTATGGAAACTGTTTGCTTTCCGGTATGTACACAGTATAGTAGGCAAAGTTTAAATGAACCTTAAAGGAATGTTAAAATCATAAAAATGATAAAAAAGAAAAAATGCCCGTTTCACTAGGGATTCGGGCATTTAGAAAAAACAGAATTTTCAGAAAACGGAGATAAAATGAGCAAAAATAAGAACGTGGGTTACAAGTAGGTTACAAGTGGGTTACACTTACCGGAATCAGATTTACTGCATCAACTAGTTCCGAAATGGTTTTTTCAGTATAGATATTTTTGGTGACATCACCAGTGCCGCCAATTTTAAATGCAGTGCCTGAAGTATTGGCAAGAGAATGGCCAACAATAATCTTAAGGCAAATCTCATCCATGGAACATGCGTTAGCCAGAGATACAAAAGTATAGCGGCAATCATGCGTAATATGCTCCATATGAAGAGCTTCCATAACAGGTGCAAAGATGTTGACTCGAAAATTAGTTGTAGAGTACATTTTGCCACGAGGGGTTGGGATTAAATATTCTTGAGCATTGTCGTATAGATTTTTTACAAGGGGAAGAATTGCGTTATGTATCGGAATAACACGATCCCTTCCAGCCGCGGTCTTTACTCCGCCGATCATGTAGTGTTTATCAAGATGTACATTTTCCTTGCGCATACTAAGAAGTTCTGTTGCACGCATACCGGTATAAATATAGATGAGGACAATGTCAACATTTGGAACATGGCCCAGAGACTTCCAAAGTAATGTAATCTCATCATCGGTGAACCGGGTATGCTTTGAGGTATCACTGGCAGCGTATTCATAAACAATGCCGGCTGTGATATCACGATCCACATATTCGTTACTGATGGCATATTTCCACATTCCACGTACAATAACACCCATGTTAGAAATGCTACTCTGAGACATAGAACTGTTATTAGAGATACATTCCTGCAGATCGGAGGTCCGGAGACTGACAACTTTTCGATCATGGATGGAAGCATACAGTTTAAATGCGGCATTATAACTCATCTTTGCAGCATTACCGGGATGCTTTTTAAAACTCCATTTCCATTCTATCCAGCGATCGAACAATTCTTTGAAGGTCAGCATATCTGTCAGGCTGACGTGTTCAGATACAGCCAACCCTTTGTTGTAATCGGCCAGATATGCAAGTGCCTCTTTTTGTGTAGTAAAGTATTCCAGATATTTTCTTTTGCGTTTCAGTAAACCGTCTGGCTGTGTATCTACATAAGAGATGCGCACAGCCCAGGGCTTTCTTCTTTTTCCGGGAAGTTTAACAACTCCGCCATATCCATTAGGCATTTTCATAATGATTTCCTCCTGTACTTTTGGTTTTGGGCATAAAAATGCCCGGTGCTTGCAAAAGATACAAAGTTAAAGGACTAGCCGCACGGCTAGTCCTTTGTAGACATTACTATTTGTGAGTGTATGTAGTATAAGCTTTATCACAGGTACGTAACCCATCTATATGTTCAAACAAATCTGGCTTTATTGGAGCACCAAGTGGATCGAGAATAAAATCAACACCTTCGCGGCGGGCTAGTTTCGCAGCAGAAACAAAGTCGCTGTCACCAGAAATTAAAATAATCTGATCAACTTGTTTTTTATATGCCATAGATGCAATGTCGAGACCAATTTTCATATCTACACCTTTTTGCTCTATTTGTAGACAAAAATCAGACTCTTGAAGATCAGAAAATTGAAGATTTCCATTACATAGTTTTTTTACAATATGAGGGCGGATGTTATAGTGGGCCTGTTCCTCGGCAAGTTTTCCGAGGCGAATTGCAAATTTACGTCGTTTTTTCAGTTCATCAAAAAAATCAATGGTCCAATCGTGAAGTTCTGATTTACCGAGATCGACCTGTTGCTGCAAGAATGGGTGAAAGACGCGTTTGCAGGATGGAGCGCAATCATAATAAAAAATCCTATAAAGGTTGCTACTTTCTCCGTGGGTGTTAAGATGACGCAAGCAATATCTTTCAAGCTCAGTAGCCCGATCGCAAGCAGATTTATCTCCGAAGATTGCTTGTGCTCTACGACGATAAAAACCGCCATCAACAAGAATCGCTGTTTTAGTACGTTGATTAACATTAACATTTTTCATATGTATCTTCTCCTCGTACATAAAATAAAAGGCTCTAGGGTTCGGTGCTTCTCATATGTTGAGAGACGTACAACCTAGAGCATTATTAACGAGTAACGTTACGCATATATAATATGCAAACATACAAATTACTATGCACTTAATTTGTGAATTCATAATAGCACAGAACAAATTGAATGTCAACACCGTCTAAGATGTTTTTATACCAGCTAACATCGCTTTAGATGCATTTAGAGCCGCTTTGATACGTCTCTATTAAAAAATAATTTTTACAATAAGATAAATGATTCCAACAACAATCGCGATCCAGAAAGCGAGCTGGATCAGACACAAGAGCAGCTAGAAGAATGCACCGATCGTACCAAGCACAGTTGGTTCTTCCGGCTCGTTGTCATTGAGGATATCAGACACGCCGGTGGTCCTTGCGCTGATGCTTTTTTTAACACTTGGTTTTCTCACACCGTATTTCATAAAATAACTCCATTCATTATTTAATCTAAAATAACGCATCCTATAGGTATCCATAATCAAAGGAGAATACCGGATGGAAATATTGCTCTGGAATATAAGGACACAAAAGGGATATACCCTAAAGCAGTTGGAGAAATTATCAGGGGTATCAAAATCCACAATCGATAACATTGAGAACGGAATAACATCCCCAACACTGTTCCAACTGGAACTTCTGGCAAAAGCTCTTGATGTAAAGATCACCGATCTGTTTGACTCCAAATACAAATAATTTTACCATATTACGCAATGCATAATGCAGCAGTTGAGACGATTTCCATAATCATGGAAACATTTTCCATATCTTACCAATTAAATGTCTAAATATGGTATTATGTAGTCGGAAAAGAGGTGATCTAATGCCTTACAAGGAAACCATAGTAGAACTGGTTGAAAAAATACATAACGATCAGACGCTAAAAAGGATATATAAACTTGTATTGTATCTTTACACCCGCGAGACTGATAGCTGATGCTATCAGTCTTTTTCATTTCTGATAGAAAGATAACTATCAACAAGTCGGTCAAACGCATCAATGTCGGCATCGTCTGCATAGAGCAGCGATTTAATCATGCTCCTGCGTTTGTCATTCTCACCGGCCATGATCTGGTCAATTCGTGAATGGAAATCATCATCCGATTCGACGAACATCTCACCTTCTCCAGAAGTCAACCAAATATAGTCAACATGGAATTCACGGCAAATGGATTTGGTCATTTGATCAGTAAGAGAGTTGCGACCATTTTCTAATGCACTAATAGCATTTTTTTTAACACCTAGTCGTTCTCCAAATTTTTCAAGAGTGAGATCTAGAGATTTCCGCACTTCTCTGATTCGTTCACCTTGTGTCACCATATCATCTCCTTTCTTGTTTTCTAAAGCATAGCACGGAAAATTCTAAAAAGCAATAGAAAAAGTACACTAAAGATACAAAAAACTGTTGACAATGTATTCTTGGTGGACTATTATGTATTTACAAGATACAAACAGGAGGTGATGAGGATGTTATGTGTACCGGCAGAAATTGAAATTGACAATGAAAGCATTGTCTTGCAGATGCAAAAGGTAAGAGAAGCTGGTTGGAAACTCGAAGAGGAGATGAGCAAGTTACGTCACATGATTGACGGAACGCAGGTGAGAGAAAAGGGGATCCGACAGGGATCCCCAACAGACTAAAGTTCGTTCAAAAGTTCATAGTTGTATTTTGTAAGAACTTTAGAAAGAACAGATGAATTGATTGCTATCAGCTGGCGGATTGCATCTTCTGTAGAGATGCTTTTCATATCAAGACCTTTTGCGATGTAAGAGATGCTTTGGTAAATATCGCTGTCATGGTATCCTTCCGCCAACGCGGTAGCAAAATCAAATTCAAAATCTATGTTTGCCATATTACTAACCTCCTTCCTTTATTTAGGTAGATCCATTATAGGGCAGGAGAAAAAGTTAGACAAGGAGCTGATGGGAGGCGATGAAGATGGAAAGACAAGAAGAAAATACGCTTCAAAGCATTGACAGTACTTTAAAGCGTATAGAAAAACTTTTGATCAGTATGCAGGAACACAAAACAATATCATTTGAATTACCTTTGCAGGCAAGCGATGAAGAAGTTAATGAGTGGCTTGATTGTTATTCAAAGAATCTTCAAGCATTGCATGATACTCGCGAAGAATATCGACAGTGATCCATATTATTGGCGGGAGGTGATGAAGATGGAACACAACGAGAAATACCTGAAAGATTATTTTGGCATCGAGTGCAGATTGCAGAGAAAGAGACCAATTAGTAAAGAGAAGATGGAAACCAAGGATTTCGCAGACAAGTACTGGATGGGTGGAAGCGAGCCGTATCAATACCATACGATGCAGATCGAAGATGGCGAGACGGAACTGCAACAGCTGATGATCAACGACATTCGAGCATTAAAGGATCAGGAGGTAGTGCTTAGAAAATTTTTTGCTATGAAAGGGCAGGAAAAACAGAAACAGATTGACGAGCTGAAGAAGCGCACACGGCTGCTGTCAACAACCGTGTGTGCGTTGATTGGATTTGTCACAGTTGGACATATTCAACGCTGTCGTCGGAACTCTCGTAGTCGCGGATTTTTCCGCAAGCTTTAAGATCCCGGCATGCAGCGGCAACGATATGATCCGGAAGACCAATATCATCGCCGATTTGGGTATAACCTTCGATTGCGTGGTTCTGTGCATAAGAAAGCACGATTAGTGCTGCTGCAGGGAGGTTTTCCATCGTGTTGCACCTCCTTCCTTGATTTGATTGTGTGCATTTTCATTATAGAGCAGGAGTGGCGGCAGGGAAAGAATAAGGCTCAAAAAACGGTGGTTCATATTATTGGTGGGAGGTGATGAAGATGGATCTGAAACAGAGAAAAACACGAATTTTCTATTTGTGTGATGGAGAAAAAGAGGATTGCAAAAAGAAAAGCTGTTACAAGAATATGTGCTACAAGTACGCTGATGATCCCAAGCTGGTATGTAGGCGAACCGCTGATATCAGACATGCAAAGAATTTTTCACAGGCATTTAAGGGTGTTCCGTGTGCTGCATACCGGGAACAAGAAACTGCCCCGATATGCGGGGCAGTTCGGAAAATTATGAGAAGTTGGATAAAAATGAAAGAATATAAGAGCAGCACAAGTCTGAAGGCGATTAAGTGGATGCCTACAATCTGCTCAACACTAGCAATCATACTTTCAATAGTCAGTATGTTACTTAAGTAGGGCGATGATAGACAGAAAGCGAGGGGGATGAGGTGCAGAAGAAAAATTTGATTGTAAGAGCGGAACATTGGAAGAGTCAGTCTGAGAAAATGCCGCTTATGGGTTATCCAAGAACGCACCAGAGTGAAACGTTAGAGATATCCGTTGCCATAATCAAGCGCATGTGTGAAATGCCTGACATAACTCCGGCACGCGCAAAGCTGGCACTGAAAATGGCAGCAGATATCATTGATGAAGAATCATGCAATGATCCTATGACATAAAGCAGAAATACGTTTGAAAAAATATCATTTCATATTATTTATCGGAAAGGAGAATGTATATGCCAAAAGATTTGTGTAAAAAAATAGGAAAGCGAGGTGAGAGATATGAAAAGGGAGTCCTTGGAAAAGATGTTTAAAGAATACTCCAAACATTGGAATGTACTTTCCTGTGTCGGAGATCATCCGAAAACTGTTGAGTTAAGAGAGAAAAGAGAAAAAAGACTGCAAAGAGTGAAAAAAATCATTGACTTAGCAGAGGAATGTGAAAGCCCTAAAGAATTTTTAGAAGACATTGCCCTTTCAAAAGAAATTATCGAAAAGGCAATGTCAGAGGAAAGTTTTCATTGAATTACTTTCCAAATTCATAACAGCACATAGGAAGGAGAAACAACAGCACACAGAAAGGGGTGAGAGAGATGGGAAACAAAATCTATTACTTGTGTGATGGAGAAAAAGAGGACTGCAGGAAACATACCTGCTACAAGACAACCGGGGATTATGAGCATGGCTGTAAACACACTAGCGATATCAACCATGCGATGAATTTCGAGAGACGAGGGAAGTATAAAAACGGGAGTTTCTATGAAAAGGAGGATGCCTCAAGAAATGAGACACCCTCCACGGATTAAATAAAATTAGACAGAAAAGAAAGAACATCTTTCAGACCGTTTTTGAATCTGTTCTCCATGTAGACAATCGTTTTGTCAGAAAGAGAAATATCATTCGCAAGGTCATCTCCGGAATAACACTGAATATATCCATTTGAATGTAGTTTCCAACATAAGTCAGAGACATAATCGGATGACATATTGAGAGAGAAGAGTTCAATGAGTTGGTCGGAACTGTCGAACTTGTTCGCATCTTCCATCGAAAGAGTAGGTTGCCGGTTCAACACTTCTTTATACATGGAAACAAGAAGATGTTTTTGCTCTTTAGTCAAATCGTCCATATTGTTCCACCTCCTTCCTGTATGAGATTGTTGGCACTTTTAATTATAAGAAGAGCGTGGTGGGATGGCAAGGAGAACAATTACAGAAGTAGACAGAAAATAAGAGGAGGTGCAGGATATGGCTGCAAATGAGAAGAAACAGAAGAAAGAAAAAATCGAAGAAACAACGCGCAAATTCATGATGCTTACGGATGATGAGCGGTCCTACATCATGGGATATATGGCAGGAACAGCAGAGGAGCGCCAGAGATGGGAGCATAAGCAGGCAGCAGTGACAGCGTAAATTAATTTGTTGAAAAAAATATCATTCCATAATATACATGCAGAAAAATATTAGGAAGGAAGTGATTGCATGGCAGAAAAAAAGGCAGAACGAGTAACCGTGCGTGATGCTGCAAAGGAACTTGGAATTGATAGTGAGACATTGCGTTATATGATGCAGCAGGAAAGATTACCGATAGGGTACGCTTTATGCCGCGAGGGCAAGAAAAGATGGACATACATAATCTATCGGGGATTACTAAACAGTTACAAAGAAAGCTTAGCCGGATGATTAGGCCGGCTAAGGAAATAACAAGTAGATAATAACATGGAGGAAAAAAGAAATGACAAAAATTGTAGTATTTGATAATGGAGAAAAATTACGTGAGGAAGAGGGAGATCTGGGAATTTTTTGCACTGTAAGAAAAAGCAGCCAGAAAAAAGATGCAATTGACATAAGAGGCGGTGTGATCGGAAAAGGAGAAGACGAACTTGTTTTAAATGCACTCATTAAAAATGCAGTAAGTATTAACGAGAAAATGAGCAATGGCAACATATTAGTCGAGGCAATTGGGCTGGAATCAATGCGGCTGATGATTGAAAAAAGGATAGACGAACTTATAAGTATGAAACCAGAGCCAATTAAGCAGATGATAGTGAGGATGGATAAAAATAAAAGATGAAACAGGCAATAAAAAAGACGGTCGGTAAGGGCCGATCGTCTTGGGTGTCTGAAAGTCAGACGGCTATAAAAATACATCCATATATATTATAGCAAATCTGACACAAAAGTGCAACAGACAAGGACTGGAAAAAGCTGATAAAAACAAGGGACACAGAGTTTTTGTTGACCTTGTAATAGATAGTAACAAGTCAGCGAAAGAAACATAGAAGGACGGTGTCAGATGGCAAGGAAAAAAAGGATGCAGTATATCCCATATGACTATGAATCAGCATATACAAGTAATCTGGAAATGCTGCATGAGTGGTTTATATCAAATTTGCTCAAGCATAGAAAGAAAGCAGTGTATGCGCTCAAAGAGATATCTGCAGGAGATCAGTTTGAGGTTGAGATATATCCACAGTTTAGGAGTATGGACGATGTGCCACCGGAAGGACGCAGGTTAAAAAAAGATAACAGCAAGGCGCAGAGAAATCTAAATGAAAAAAACTCCCGGAAGTACGTGGAACGCCTGATTAACGAAAACTTTGGCAACAAGGATATCTGGATCACATTAACCTATGACGATGCACATCTGCCGCCGGACGGGGATATTGATGCAGCTATCCGGAATATGCAGAGGTACATAAAAAGGATTAATTACCAGAGAAAAAAGAGAGGATTGCCAAAAGCAAAATATGTTTATGTAACCGCATATGATCCGGGAGCAGAAATCCGATGGCATCATCATATGGTGATGGATGGAGCACTAGATATGGAGACAGTAGAAGCGTGTTGGCAGCAGTCCAGCCGGAATGAGGTAAGGCATTTGCAGAAAGACGAGAATGGTCTTTCTGGACTTGCAAATTACATCGTAGAGGAAAAAAACCGGATCAGAGGAGAACGGCGGTGGAACAGTTCGCAGGGACTGCGCAATCCAGGAATCAAGGTAGTACATTCCAAGCGTCCAGCATCCGGGGGAAGTTATAAAAAGATCGGATCGTTTGTAGATGGAATGGTTAAGGATAGGGATTCCATACCGGAAGTGTTGGCAAAATGGTATCCGGATATGGAATTTACAAATGCAGAGGTGTATTACAACGATTTTAACTGCATGTTTTATATACATGCAAGGATGAGGAAAAGGAGACAGGATGAATGAAATTTGATTGGACACCGGAATCAAAGGACAGATATTTTCATAAGGCGGAGGCAGCAGTCAGGGCGGCAGGATATAGCGATATCCTCATAGTTGACAAAGAGAGATTTGCAGTCACAAAGGATGTGGCTAAAGTATATTTTTGCCCGATCAGAAGAGAGGGAAATACTCGAAGATATCGGGACGCAAAGCGGGTAATCAAAGGATTAGAGGACAATTCCTCATATCGTAACAGTTTTGGTAAAAAAAAGAAAATGATATTTATTCATGCACATATGCTGATTGATCTGGAGAAGAGGGACATGTGATAAGAACAATGTTTGAAAAAATTATGTGGATGATAAAGCGCAAGGATTGCAGACATGTGTGTTTATGGTGCAAGTACTACGATCAGTGTAGAAATGAGGAGGACACGGAGGATGAAATACATAAAAAGAAGTGAGGACACAGAGCAGATAAATGTAGTGTCATGGGCGCACTGGAACGTGAAGCGGTTTCCAGAATTGAAATGGCTGTACCATGTACCGAACGGTGGAAGACGCAACCGTGCAGAGGCGGCAAAATTTAAACAAATGGGAGTAAAGGCAGGAGTGTCAGATCTTTGCCTGCCATACCCAAAGGGCGCATACTGTGGTCTGTTTATAGAGATGAAGTATGGAAGCAATAAGCAGCAGGCATCACAAAAGGAATTTCTTAGAGATATGGCAATGGCAGGACATTTTGTCGTGACATGCTATTCCGCCAGGGAAGCATGTGAGGTGATCGAGGAATACTGCAGTCTTCCGGCATTTGGAGCAGATGAATGTATATATCGAAATCTTGATGCATACGAGGATTGTGAACAGGCAGAGCAAGCATTTAAACGCAACATGATGTCATTTGCAAATAACAGTATCTTAAAGGACGGAAAGATTCTGAAAGGAAATAAGGAATGACATTAGAAGAACAGTGCAATGCACTGGAGAGTACCGACATGCTCCGGATCGTAAAAGATGGAGATGATCTGTTTGTGGGGTACTTGGCCGCATTCACACCGAGAATCGCTAATCATCAGAATAAACTGTATGACGCGCATAAAAATGATGCAGTAAAAAGGTTTCGTGCTGTTCCGGAAGTGACACACAGAGAATGGGAAGAACGTAACCTGATGCGACCGTTGCAGCCAGACGAGACTCCGGATTATAAGTTTGAGGATATGCAGGTGAAACTGTATTACACAATTTACATATAAGCAAGAATAACATGAAAACAAAGCAGGAGGAAACAACATGAAGATTATAGCAGTTATGTCCCCGAAAGGGGGAATCGGCAAGACCACGACATCTGATTCACTGGCCTATATTTTGGGTGAAGAATACAAGAAAAAAGTGTTGGTGCTGGATGGTGATCCACAGGGAGACACATCTAAGACATTTGGAGTTTATGAGCCGGACGGGATTGGAATGAGTGAGTTATTGGAGAAGCATGAAAGCCTGGGCGGTACATACAGAACGGGAGATCTGATCCGGCCAACACAATACGATCATGTGGATATCATTCCGGCAAACGGCTATCTGATGAAAACAGATATGAATTTATTGTTGAAAGAGGATGAGAACCAGGTAACACGGTTACGTGATGCATTGAGGGAAGTAGGAAATGCATACGATTACTGCATTTGTGATTGCGGAAGATTATTGGATATGGTTGTGATCAACATTATCCTGGCATCAGATCTGATTATAGCACCAGTTAAGGTTGGTGGATTTGAAATTGGAGCATTGCAGAATCTGGACGAGCAGATTGAGGACTTGAAAGACATTAATCCGGATTTGCGCATCAAGGTACTCATGACAATGCGACAGAAAAATAAAACATCCATCGAAGTGGAGCAGTGGTTACGGAAAGAATCTGGCTTTGATATGTTCGGCACGGTGATCCGGAGATCAATCGTGGCAGAAAAAGCTACGACAGCAATGTTGCCTGTTCCGGTATTTGCAAAAAAAGGAATTGTATCACAGGACTATCGGGCAGCAGTCGCAGAATTGGTCTGTGAAATGGAGGGAGAGCCATGGTAGCAAAGATAGATCTTAAGTGGACAGAGGACTTCCGTGGAATTCCATGTTTAAAAGTGAGCAGGAAGAAAGGAAAACTGTATTTCAGAGATGTTTATGAAAAGCTCCAGGAAAATTATAAAGGAACCATGTTTGTACAAATAGCAACAATCGAAGAGTTTCCGGTGGAAGATATCTGTGAGGATGAAGAGGCATGGTATTTTTACAAAGTTACAGATCTTGTGCCGATGCTGGTTCGGTACAATGGCGGGATTAAATCATTTCCGGCAGATGAAGTAGAACAGTGGAAGCAAGAATTAAGAGAGGAAGGGTAAAAGGAAATGGCCACAGGATTTAGTGTTACGGATGCCCTGAATAAGCAGAGTAAGGCGGGGATAGATGAGTCACCGCGGGCACGGTTCCGGACAAAGGATATATCAATTTTTAAAATATACTCGAATTCGATGAATTTTTATCCACAGGAAGGAATCGAAGAAAAAGCAAGTGAAATTTTAATGGTGGGACTGCTGGAAAATCTCGCAGTAAAGTATGAGCCATGTGAAAAAGGTGAATACAAATTGATATCAGGAGAACGAAGGTGGAGAGCATTACAGTTGCTTGTCGAAAAAGGATATAAGGAATTTGAGATAGTAACATGCCAGGTCCGAAGTCCTATCAATGAGCACGAGGAAAGAATTGAGATCATAATTGCAAACAGCAGCAGACCAAAGAATGTTGCAACGAAAATTCAAGAGGAACAGATTCTTAAGGAAGAACTGAAATACATGAAAGAGAATCACCTTACAATAAAGGGATATGATCTGCAGAATGGAAGATTGCGAGATGTTATCGCTGATATGTTAAAGGTTTCGGCAACGAAAATTGCACAGATTGAAAGCATTCATAAGAATCTGATACCAGAATGGAAAGAAGAGTTGGATAAGGAAAGAATTACATTTTCCGCTGCATACGAATTAAGTGGAATGCCGGAGGATAAACAGAAGGCAGCATTGCAAGAACAGGAAGAGTCCGGAGGTGGACTTACGCACAAGGATATAAAGAAAATGAAGAGTGCAGAGGTGCAGCAGTCAGAACCGAAAGCAGTGTCACAATCTGACACGGATATACAGCAGGATGATCCTGAGCAACCGTTACCGTGGCAAATGGAGATTGTGGGTATTGATATGAACATGAAGGAGTATCAGACACCACACCCGGAAGGAATCACATCTATCTGTTATTCCTGCACAGAGTACGAGACATGCAATGTAAAAACGAGCACCTGTACAAAATGTGACCAGTACAAGAACCGTAAGGAAGCATATAAGACCGAAGGGCAGAAGTACGAGGAAGAACAGGCGGCTATTGACCGTGATACAAAGAAAAAACTGCGTGATATGGCAGATGCGCAGCAAATGGAGCAATTACCGTCAGATGTGCAGCAGTCGCAAAAGATACATCAGATAAAATTGGCCAGAATGTACTTTGATGCAGTGGTATCCGGCAAAAAGCCTTTTGAGTTAAGAAAAAATGATCGTGGGTATAAAGTCGGGGATATCTTGGAGCTGATGGAATATGCAGATGGTAAGAATACAGGGCGAATGATACAGGCAAAAGTGACATTTATGTTGGAAGATTATACAGGACTGGAAGATGGTTATTGCATCCTTGGCATTCAGATCATGAAGGGAGAAAAGAATGAATAAGGTCATATTAATGGGAAGACTAACAAGAAATCCGGATGTCAGATATACAGAGCAGAACAATTCACAGGAAAAAATCTGTATAGCGCGGTACTCGCTGGCTGTTGATCGCAGAGTGAAGAATGAAGGGCAGCAGTCCGCGGACTTTATTTCCTGTGTTGCGTTTGGGCGAGCTGGGGAGTTTGCAGAAAGATTTTTAAAGAAGGGGACAAAGGTTATTGTAACAGGAAGATTGCAGACCGGATCATATACGAACAGAGATGGTCAGCGTGTATATACAACAGATGTGGTATTGGAAGAACAGGAATTTGCGGAAAGCAAAAAGGCAGCAGGGGAAAGCCAGCAGGAACCACCGGCCGGTTCTGTTGGAGATGGATTTATGAATATTCCGGAAGGGATAGACGAAGAATTGCCATTTAATTAATTTGTGTCTGTAAGGAGGACAAGTACCATGAATAATACGCTTGGAGATTTGAATAATCATCTGTTTGCACAGTTGGAAAAGCTGGGTGATGATGATTTAAGTGATGAGAAACTTGATGAAGAAATAAGAAGAGCAGATGCTATGATGAAAATAGGAAAGCAGATAGTAGAGATCGGTGAGCTTCAGTTCAAAGTCATGCAGCACATGGATGAGTACAGATCTGATCAGAACCGGGAGATGCCGGATATGTTAGAGGTTCATTCTCATCATAAGGGAGGCGATTCTAAATGAACAAATGGCCGGATGAGGTTGTTAACTGGTTACGTAAAAATGTGCCAGGACGGACAACAAAACAGGTAACAATTTTGATTAATAACCAAAGCTTTGATGATAAATATGGAATGGCATTTACAGAAGAGATGATAAAAGGAGCAAAATCCAGATACAAAATCAAAAGTGGAACACAAATAGGACATCCAAAAGGTAAATCTTTTAAATATCCGGACGGAATGGAAAATTACATACGGAGTATTGCACCAGGAAGAAAAACAAAGGAGATTGCAGAACTGGTGTCTGTACATTTCGGAATAGAGTTTAACGAGAGACAGTGTAGGGCATACAAAAAGAATCATGACATCATCAGTGGAGTTGACTGCAGATTTAAAAAAGGTGATGTGCCGGCTAATAAAGGGAAACCAATGAGCATGGAGCAGTATGAAAAATGCAAAGGAACAATGTTTAAGCCTGGAAATGTTCCTGCAAACCATATGGAAGTTGGAAAATATACACATACAACAGATGGTTATCTTTTAAGAAAAGTCAAAGATACGGGTACACAAAGGGAAAGATTTGAATTTGTTCACAGAGCAGAATGGGAAAAACATAACGGACCGATTCCAGAGGGAAAGAAAGTATCTTTTCTGGATGGAGACAAAGACAACTGTAGTATAGAGAATTTGTTTTTGATTGATAACGAAGAAAATCTTGAAATGAACAGAAGTAAACTGCGTTTTGAGAATCCGAATCTTACAGAAACAGGATTACAGATAGCTAAATTAGCAATAGCTGTAAGACAGCGGAAGAAACAAAGATGACCACGGAGGTTTCGAGATGACATTGGAAGAAATGTGCAGCAGTTGCATCCACAGGAATTACTGCATGAGTGCAGATTGTAAGGATCATTGGTGTGGAAATCATACTGGAAAGAAACGACGCAATGAGAGAAACAGTGCAGCAGTATTGCAAGAAGAGCAAAAAGTTAGGGAGGATAGGATGGAAGTATGAACGGACAAATAAGCCTATTTGATAAAAAGACAAATTTTGATGTTCTTATGTCATGTCAATCACCAGAACAGTTTTTTAGAATGTTTGACAATATGGGATATGGATGTATGCAGAATATCGAGGACAAATCTATTGATAAGTATGTTTTATGGAACCAGCATTGCAGAAAATCGGAATATTGCGGTGAAAATGGATGTAATAGATGCAAAATAGAATTCCTAAAAGCGGAGTATATCGAAAAACAGTCACATACAAAAATTAGCAAAGGAGACGAATATGAAGAATAGTGAATTAAAAGAATATGTAAACAGTTTTCCGGATGATGCACCGGTGAGCATTATCTGTGCGAATCCAAGAAAAAGAAAGCTGTACAAGTTGGAAGATGTAATGTGGGTGACAGACCAAGGGCAGCCTTTGATCCTTATTGACATTGGAAAAGAATCGGATATGGATGCCGATATGGTAAAAGCATGTGAAGAGTGTGAGAGGGATGCGGCTAATCAAGCATGGACAACAGTGGAGGAAGAACTTCCACCACCAGATAAATACCTGTTATTGTCGCTTGAAAATTATCCGGTACCAATGATTGGAAGATATATAGTGAATGGTGATGAAGACGGAACATTCATGATTGGATCCAGTCAGGAGAGCTTTTTACAAAATGATCTGTATGTAAATGCCTGGATGGAGCTGCCGGTACCATACAACACAGGGAATGATCTTGAAAGATACAGAGCAGCGATCACAAAGGATTTCATGAAGAAAGCAAGACGATAATTAATCAGGGATAGAGATATCCAGCTACCATGTGATAGCTGGATATCCGGAAGTACTTAACGAGTTTTCACAGTAGAGGATGAACTATCAAAAATTGAACGTAAAGCATCCTGAAGAACTTGGGAACAGTTGATACCTCGCTTATCGGCAAGTCGTAACATCCAACTTGGAAGAGAAACATTCTTCCGGACGGCGCTGGTATCGGTTTTTGCACGGTATTCAATGGTATCTGCAGAAATCAATGAACAGATGGAATCTGAATCAAGAGAGAGTTCTTCCTGTGGAGTAGGTGGGGCAATTGGTTCACCTTCATCCTCAGCGACAACAAGCCATGCGCTCATCGCATCAGTAATCTGATCAATTGCATCAGAAAGACTGTTGCCGGTAGTGATGCATCCAGGAAGATCAGGAACTTTTACATAGTATCCGGAACCGTCCTCAATAGGTGTAAATAAAGCTGTGTAAATATATTTCATAGTAAACCTCCTTGCTTGTAAGCAGGAAACACATTTAATGTTTCCTGCTGATGTTGGCTTCCTTGAAGATGTACTTCATATCGTTTTCATTGAAGTCGTGCCTTTTGACAGGTATGGTGCTGTGTGTCTGTGGATTGTAATAAATGTCGTGATTAGCACCGTGGCGTTTCAATTCATAACCGGAAGCATTGAGTTGTTTGATTGTTTGTTGTCTGGGATTCATTATGTACCTCCTATAATTATATTATACACAAAATTGTGTAAAAGTCAATAAAAATACACAAAAATACACAAAATAAGTAAAAAGTAAGAAAAACAGGGCTTTCTTCTATGGCAGTTCATGCCGGAGACATGGAGATTGCAATGGAAGAGTGGAAAAACCTTTGGAACAGCACCATCAAGAAATCCGACCTTGATAGCTACGGTTGGAATGCGAATCCGTGGGTGTGGGTGATTGAATTTGAACGGTGCGAGAAGCCGGAAACATAGTGGAGGTGTTGAATTATGAGGATATTAAAAATTCACAAAAATATAAAAGTGAATAAATCCATTGGTAATATGCGGATAACATCACAGCGTTGTAGAAGACCAATTGAAAATTCAAACAGATGGGATAAGTACACAGAGATAAGCTGTTGGTATGATAGAGATTGCGAAAACTGCCCTATGGGGTGGGAAACAAGAAGCTACGAGGGGGAATGTGACGATTGCGGTTGTCTATTTAGTTACGATTTTAGAGTTCCTATATGGAAATGTATGCTACCAAGATGGATAAAAAATATAATTGCTAAATCAGCATTAGGGGGGAATGAAAATGCCTAAAGCAGTATTGGTTATGGATATGCCGGATTATTGCAACGACTGCTACGCTAGGCACATGAGCCAGAGCGGGAGCTTTTGTAGAGCGGCGAAAGAATATTTGCAACCGAAAGCAAAACGACCGGATTGGTGTCCACTTTTGGAGTTGCCAGAGAAGGTGGCGGTAGCCATGACAAAGAATGAAGTAATAAAGATATGCAATACAATTATTTTCGCGGCATCCATGTCATTAAGCAATCCGCAAGAGACACCGCTTAACATGACAAAAGAGGAACTTGTGGAAGCAATGGGAATGGCAATCAAGGCGATCAAAGAGGTGCAGCAGTATCGTACGATCGGCACGCAGGAAGAATGCCGGACGGCGATGGAGAAACAGAATTGGATAGCAGTAACAGAACAGATGCCGAAAGAACATGACAGTATGTTTGCTAAATATAAAGGTACGGACAAGTGGGATCGATTTATGTTTGAAAAGATATCGCATGATGTACTTGCGACAGTAGAAAATGAAAAGGGAAATCGGTATGTTAGATTGGCACATACAATAGACGGAAAATGGGGAGAAAACATACAGATCAGAAAATTGAAAGTAATTGCATGGATGCCATTACCAGAACCATATAGACAACATATTGCGGAAGGCGGTGAAAATAATGATATTTGACAGATTTGATTTTATGGTTGTTGCAGATGATGTATATATTTTTCCGACAATCAGAATAAGTAGTCAGCGTGAAATGATAGACAGCAATTTTAATATTCAATTTCATTTTGCAGTATTTCATTTTAGATGGAGGTGGATACATATGAAAAGAGCAAAAAAGCCGACAAGAGAGCAAAAAGAGTTGATTGCAAAGCAAGGACTTCTGCCAAAAAATTGGATGGTAATTTTAGATGATAAAAAGGAAATGGAGATTGTGAGTAGAAAATCAAGACAGCACAGGGTAATTAAGAAGGTGACGGGTTGAAGCAGGAAAAGGGAAAAACTCCGATAGATCAGACAATGTTATATCTGGAAAATTACAGAGAAATGCAAAGGTATGTAAGAGACGCAGTATCAGAGGTAGATCAAGTAGGAGATACAGATAAGTATAATATATCTGCAGAGAAGGCTTATTTGCGTTCGATAAGGGAATGCAGAGCAGAGACAATAATATGGCTGGAACATATGGATAAGGCATTGAACTCATTGCAGGAAGATGCTGATGCAACAGGGGAAGGATACAAGTATGATGCATTGGCAGCAGTATACATAGAGGGAAAGACATATGCAGATATAGCAAGAGAAACTGGATGTGGTAAGAATTCTCCAAAGAAATGGTGCAGAGTAATGATTATGCGTTTGAGCATAAAATTATTTGGAGCCAAAGCGTTAGATAATGGTTCAAATTGCACGAAATTTGAGAACAATTTGGATAAAACAGGGTAAAAACAGGGGGAAACAGGGGGTAAAATGTGGGTGACCAAAGGGGAATATAGATGTGCTAATATGATAGCGTGAACAGTTGGGTAAGCGATTGCAGAGATGCAGTCGCTTTTTTCTTGCTTGCTTCATGTTATTCTATGCGGCTGCTATATTGCAGCCGCAACAAAGAAGAGAAGGGCAGCAGTATGTTATTGAAAACTTGTCGATGTGGAAAGCTGATTCCGCAAGTGATGAAAATGTGTGAGGAATGTGAGAAGAGGCAGCAGTCTCGACACATTGCATACAACAACACACGCAGAGATCAGAGAGCTGCAGAGTTCTATATCTCGAAAGAGTGGAGAGTTTTAAGGCCTGTGATTATGGGCATATACGGCTATATAGACATATATGCACTGTACGTGGAGCAGCAGTTAATTACACTAAAAGATTCTGATCCAATCCACCACATAGTAGAGCTGGAAGATGATTGGGAGCAACGATTAAACCCACTGAATTTGATACCGTTGAGCCATAACACGCACAATACGATTACCGCCTTATATAAGCAGAGCAAAGCGAGTATGATTGCAACTCAAAAACAGCTGAGATCGTTAATCAATTTGCATTTCCGTGAGGCAGGGGGATATGAAAAAGTTTTACGCGACGCTTTTCTAGTCGCGCCCCCCCTTTTCCTTGGAGAAAACTCCCCACGGGAAAATCCGTAATAGGGGGCAGGCAAAGTGGTGTCATAATCTGACACAAAAATGGACGCAAATATTGACAGGAGGGAGGTTTGGCAGACGATGGCAGGACAGAGACAACCCACAGATTTAGTTGTTATGAAGGGCAAAAAGCACCTATCAAAAGCAGAAATTGCAGCAAGAAAAGATGCAGAGGTCGTAGCGCCAAACGATAAGGTAAGACCTCCGGCATATTTGACATCCGAACAGAAAAAGAAATTCCGGAAGCTGGCAAAGGAATTGCTTGCCATTAAGTTGGTAGCGAATATTGACTGTGATGCGCTAGCCAGATTGCTGATAGCGCAGGATCAGTTCGTGGAAGTGACGGAGCAGATCCGCACCACACCTTTGATGGTGGAAGTACCAGTGTATGAAGAAAAAGATAATCCGTTATCTGGGGAAAAAGAACTTGTACAGGTCGGAACAAGAGAAGTTGTGAATGGGGTGCGTGAAAGCCTCATGATCATACAGGATAGATGCATGAAACAGTGCAGACAAGGCGCCTCTGATTTCGGGATGACTGTTTCTTCACGGTGCCGTCTGGTGGTACCAAAACCACCGCAGCAGAAACCAGAAAACAAATTTGCAAAGTATGCGGAGTAGCATTTGCAGAAAGAAAAAATAACCGACCGCTGCACGCAATACGCGCTTGATGTAGTAGCAGGAAAGATTATAGCCGGAGATTATGTCCGGCTGGCATGCCAGAGACACCTTGACGATCTGGAAAAAGCAAAGATAGCACCGTATAAGTATTATTTTGATGTTGAAAAATCAGAAGAAATAATAAATTTCGGGGAAGAGCTGACCATTGCAGAAGGTGAAGGAGACGAAAAGGTAACGCTATACCCGTTTCAGTGCTTTATTTTAGGATCGCTGAATGGATGGAGAACCAAGGAAAAGGGGCACAGACGTTTCCGAACATCTTATGTACAGCTTGGAAGACAGAATGGAAAGTCATTTATCAATGGTATTTTGGCAACCTACTATGGAAATTTTGACGGATTCAAGTACGGAAAAATATTTTGTACGGCTACAAAGCAGGACCAGGCAAACATTGTTTTTGATGAAATTGTGAAATTTATAAATTCGGATGATGAGCTAAGCGAATGGTTTAAAGTTCATGAGCACAACCATACGATAGACTGTCTGTGTACACATTCTGAAATCAAAGCATTGTCCGGAGATACCAAGTCACTAGACGGACATCGTGCGTACCTTGGAATAGTAGACGAATATCATGCGCATAAGACCAACCAGATGTATAAGTTGCTGGAAGGCGGTATTAAAAAACTGAAATCGGCACTGATCTCCGTGATCACAACAGCGGGATTTGACCTGAAATCACCTTGCTATAAGTTGTATGAATATTGTTGCAATCTGTTAAAGGGAGTATTCGAAAATGACAGTCAGTTCGTGTATATAGCACAGCTGAATGAAGATGATGATGAGTATGAACCAAAAAACTGGATAAAAGCGAACCCGATTCTTGAATTTGACAGGGATGCTCTGGAAAACCTCATTCCAGTATCACGTACTGCGCGTGATATGGGCGGTGAGGATCTGCGCGACTTCTTGGTAAAGCAGTTAGATATGTGGATACAGTGGTCAAATGCGTTGTATATCAAGGATATTGCAGTATGGAAAGCGTGTGCAGTATTAAAATCCCTGAAAGATTTTAAGGGGATGAAGTGTTATGTGGGTCTGGATCTTTCTGCTGGAGGTGATCTTACATCATTAGCAGTGATAATTCCACATATGGTGGATGGTGTGAAAAAATATTTTATACATACACATTCATTTATTCCGGCACAGCGCGTGGACGAGCATATAAAAACAGATAAAATCCCATATGATCTGTGGATAGAAAAAGGACTCGTGACGGTCACAGAAACGCTTGGAGGAATAAAAACTGATTATAAATACATCTTAAGCTACCTGAAAGACCTGATAAATGAGTACGATTTGAAACCACAGCTGATCTGTTATGATCCGCATAATGCATCCGCGTTTCTGTCAGATCTGGAAGAACTTGGAATGAATGAACTGTCTGTGACACAGACCGCAAGGGTACTGAATGATGCAACAGTTGACTTCCGATTGGAGATCATGGCTGGAAACGTTGAAATAGAAGGTGAGGAAGTAGGAAAAGAGGGCAGCAGTATTATAGTTCCGGCTGATCCACTGCTTACTTGGTCGATAGCAAATGCTAAGACCATATCAAATAGCTATGGAGAAATAAAAATTGACAAGGAACTCCGGACAGAGCGGATTGATCCGATTGACGCAATCATAGATGCGTGGACGGAGGCAATGAAAGAAGAATACAGACCGGACATTAACGAGGAAGTTAATGAATGGCTGGCAATGTATGAAAAATATATGAAAGGGGGCGAGGAGTAATGAATCCATTCCAGAGACTGGGGAAAAGAATATCAGATTGGTGGCATGGAAATATCCAAAATGGTGGAATTATGTCATTGAATTCTTCGGATTTTTTGGATCTGATGGGATTAAGAAGAAAAGGAAAACCGACATCCGAGGTAACATATTTTACATGCCTTAAGATGTTATCGGAAACATTGGCAAAAATGCCTATTAAATACTATCAGAAAACGGATAAAGGGATTGTTGAGGCAGAGCCTACAGATATATCCAGATTATTCTCCGAACGTCCAAACCCTTTTATGACACCAACCACATTTTGGAATACGGTAGAAATTAACCGGAATCACTATGGAAATGGATATGTGTATATCCGGAGAGTATTTAACCGGAAAAAATATGGTGGAGATATTAAAATACTGGATCTGTGGGTTATGCAATCTAATTGTGTACAGATCGTGGTAGATGATGCCGGATTATTCGCGGGGGTTGGCCGATTATGGTATGTATACACTGATCCAATACAGGGAAAACAGTATGTATTTGGAACAGATGAAGTTATGCATTTTAAAACATCATTTTCGTTTGATGGAATAACGGGACTTCCGGTGCAGAAGATCCTACGGGAAACAGTAGCAGGAGCTTCCAAGTCGCAAGAATTTATGAATAATCTGTATGAAAATGGATTAACAGCAAAGGCAACACTGGAATATACAGGAGAGCTTGATGAAAAGGCGAAAGAAAATCTGCGAAAGTCATTTGAAGAGTTTGGATCTGGTGTAAAAAACATGGGCCGAGTCCTTCCGGTACCACTTGGAATGAAGCTGACACCTTTAGACATAAAGCTGACAGATTCACAGTTTTTTGAGCTGAAAAAGTATACAGCATTACAGATTGCGGCCGCTTTTGGAGTAAAACCGAATCAGATCAACGATTATTCGAAGTCGTCTTACAATAATTCGGAAATGCAGCAGTTGTCGTTCTATGAAGATACAGAGCTTTTTATCATAAAGCAATATGAGGAAGAGATAAATTATAAGATTACATCATACCAGCAAAAGAAAGATGGGTGTTATTTTAAATTTAACGAAAAAGTGCTTTTCAGAACAGATAGTAAAACCCAGATGGAATATTTTAAAACAGCTGTTGGTGGTTCGGTTATGACGGCAAACGAGGCCAGAAGGAAGTTGGATCTTCCAGACAGAGAGGGTGGAGACGTTTTACTTGCAAATGGCAGCATGGTTCCGCTGACTATGGCGGGTGCAGCATATACAAAGGGACAGCAGATCCCAGATGATCCGGAAGATCCGGACAATATAACAGATCCGGAAACAGATCCGGACAAAATAATAGATCCGGAGACAGATCCGGACAAAATAATAGATCCGGATGATCCTGACAGGGATAAAGACGGAGAGGAATAGGAGGTGCAAAGGTGGCAAAGAAAAGATTTAATTTTACGCGTAAGAGACGCGGAAAGACAGAGAATGTGGGTTATCTGGACTTCGAAGCAAAAGATGAAGAACAGAGATGTTCGCTTTATTTCTACGGAGACATTGTATCAGCGGCATGGCTGTCGGAATGGTACGAAGAGGACAAATGCCCGGCAGACATTGCAGATTTCTTGAATCAGTTGGATGGATACGAAGATATTGACATCTATTTCAACTCTGGTGGTGGGGATGTATTTGCAGGGCTTGCAATTTACAACCAGCTAAAAAGATATTCTGGGCACAAGATCGGATATGTGGATGGAATGGCAGCATCCATTGCATCTGTAATCATGTTTGCGTGTGATGAACTGCATTTTTCGACAGGAGCACAGGCTATGATACATAAACCGTCATGTATGGCATGGGGAAATGCAGATGATATGGAAAAAACAATCAAACAGCTGAATCTGTGTGAGGATTCCATTGTGGATGTGTACATGCAGCATGTGCAGGATGGAGTGACCAGAGATCAGATCAAGGATCTGATGCGGCAGGAAACATGGTTCGACTACGAAAAAATGCAACAGTATTTTGATGTTGAAATTGAAGAAAAAGCAGCAGTTGCAGCATGTACATCTGATTATTTTGCTAAATACAACAATTTGCCGGAGCATTTGGGAAAGCCAAAGACGAAGGATATTGTAAATGCGGTCATTGAAGAACTGGAGAACCGGAACAACAAGGCTGCGGAACAGGAAAAACAGAGAATGGAAGCCGAAAAAGACGAAATTCTCAAAGATTTGTACCAGTATGGAACTTAAGGAGGAAAAAATGGGAAAGAAAGAAATGGAAGAGTTTTTAAACAAGATCAATGCCAAAAAGCAGGAGGTAAAGGATCTTGTAAATGCCGGAAAAATCGAAGATGGAAAAAAAGCAAAGGAAGAGCTTATCGAAATGCAGGATAAGTTTAATCTGCTTATGGATCTGGACGATGACGATCAGACCCATATTGAGGATAAGGTGCAGAAAGGAACAGCAAAAAAGGTTGGTGGAGAGGTAAAACAGGATAAAAAGAACCTGGTAAAATCTTTCGTCAACATTGTTAGGGCTGGATTTTTAGGAACAGAGCCGGATGCAAAAGATGTTGAAGTGTATAAAGATGCAATTTCATCAGACATTACACCAGGAAGCAACAGTGAACTGGGAATTGGTATCACAATTCCGGAAGATATCAGAACCGATATTATCGAGTTAAGAAGATCTGCTGACAACCTGGAACAGTATGTGAATACAGAAGGTGTCACTACGAAGAGTGGAACACGAAACATTGAAGTGGATGCAGAATCAGTTCCATTCGACAATGTTGATGAAGCCAAAGATTTCCCGGAAATGGATGAACCAAAGTTCAAGCAGATCAAATATGCCATTAAGAAGAAAGGTGGAATCTTAAAGATCACAGCAGAGCTGTTGGAAGATACAGCCGAAAATATCATGGCATATATCAATAAGTGGATTGCTAAAAAAACAAAAGCAACACGTAATGCCATGATCATTAAAGTTATGGATGCCATGACAAAGGGCAAAGAAGTCGCTGTCGAAAATCTTGACAGCCTGAAAGATATTTTCAATGAAGAGCTGGATCCGGCAATTGCAGAGGCAGCTATTATCATTACAAACCAGAGCGGTTACAACTATCTGGATAAGCTGAAAGATAAGGACGGAAATTATATTCTGCAGAAAGATCCAACATTACAGACAAAGGGAAAGCTGTTGTTTGGAGAGTATCCAATTATTAAGTTGTCGAAAAAGACACTTAAGTCAGAAAAAATCATGAACAGCGATGGTCACACTGTGGATGGATATAAGCATCCAGTATATTGTGGAGATTTAAAATCTGCAATCACTTTGTTTGACAGAAATGTTTTGTCAATTGATATGAACGACAAAGGTGCGGGCTTGTGGGATAAGGATATGACCGGCATTAAAGTTCGTGATCGTTTTGATGTACAGCCAGTAGATGAAGCGGCAATTATCAAAGGACAGATCCTAGAAACTGTTAATGGTTAGAAGCGGTGGGGCGGTATGACCGTCCCATATATGAAAGCAGGTGATGCACTATGACGGTGGAAGAAAGAAAGCAGTATAAGACAGAACTGCTGGAACAGTGTAAAAAATACAGTCACATTGATTATGAGGATGATATAGATATCCTGGAACTTATGCTTGATACAACATTGGAAGAGATGGAAGAACTGATTCCGAAGTTTGATGCGTATAACATGACCAGCAGACAGCGATTGATTGCCCTTGTATCGGTGAAAAATCTGTATGACAACCGTGAAAAATACGGTGAAGTAAAGCAGTTATCGAATGCTGTATCATCCATGCTTTTAAAAGAAATCTATGGAGGTGCAGTAGTTGCAGACGGGCAGGATTAAGATCATCCGGAGAGAATCACAGATAGTTGATGGACGAAAACAGTATACAGAATCGACATTCTATGAATGTTGGTGTGAGGTAAAAAGCCTTAGTACTACAGAAAAATACACAGCATTGCAGACAGGGATTGAGAATGCAATAGTGTTCGAGGTTCGGAACTGCCAGAAAGTGGAGGATATAAGAAAAAACCTGAAAGAGTTTTCCGCAGAATACAAAGGCACAGTGTTCAAAATCTATGATGCATCACCTATGTTTGTGGATAACCAGAAAGTACAGCTGAAATGTAGGGAAAGCGAATAGAAGAGTCAGAATCTGACACGGAGAAAAATGAAAGTAGAAATGGAATTCCAAGGATTGCAGGAACTGTTAAAAGCGTTTGAAGATGCGGCCAGTGATGCAGAAATTGCGGAAGTAAACAGGAAAATAGTAGAAAAAGGTGAACCAGTTGTGAAAAAAATCATGTCTGGGAAAATACCGAAGTCCGCGGACATTAAAAAAAGTGGTCGCGGTTTTGGTACGAAATCATCGGTGTCTACACATGCTGCAGATAGTGTGCCAATGGGAAAACCAAAGGTAAAGGGCGCGGGAGTATCCGCGGAAGTTGGATGGGATAAATCGGACAACAGTGAGCACTTTTATGTGAAATTTATAAACTGGGGAACAATATACCAGCCGCCAAGGGAATTTATTTATGCGACAGGCAGAGATGCAGACTCTGAATTGCAGAAGATAGCAGAACAGGAGTATCAGGCATTCTTAGATAACACATTGAAATGAGGTGAATATGGCATGAACAAAGGCCCAGATATTATAACCGATGCATCGAATGCACTGAAACCACTAAGTGATCGAGGAATAATCGTGATGCAGGGATGGTATGACAAAGACATCCATAAAACACATGTGACATTGTGGGACCTTGGAGAAGACGATGATTATTTTTCGGATGATGATGCAGAGGGAATAACGTGGCCAGTGCAAGTGACTATATTTTCGGAGCGTGATGAGATAGATCTTGCAAGAGAGATAAAAAAACTGATGAAAGAAAATGGATTTTCGTTTGAGGGAAGAAATGCAGATGATTCAAAACCAGAAGATGGAATTTACATGAAAGCACAACGTTTTTCAAAATTTTATGAAATGGAGGAATAAAAGATCATGAACGAACAGGAACAGGTTACACAGGTAAGTGAAACAAAAACAGAAATTAAAAGAAGCAGAACATGTGGCTGTAAAGATTTTTATGTAGCAAGAGTCACGCAGAATACAGCTAGTGGATATGTGACTGAAACCCCGATTAAGCTGGCAAGAGCTATCAAGGCGAAAATCGATGAAAAGTGGACATCAGAAAAAATTTATTCGGATGATAGTCCGGAAGAGGTAATTAATTCATATGAGGGTACAGATGTGGAATTGGAAGTAAATGCACTTGCTCCGCAGGACCGAGCATATATTTTCGGACAGTTATACGAGAAGGGATTCCTTGTAAAATCTGCGGACGATCAGGCCCCGGAGGTCGCAATTGGCTGGAGGGAAAGAAAACTCAGTGGAAAGTATGAGTTCCATTGGTTGTATGCCGGAAAGTTTGCAGAAGGAATCAGCGAGGAAGCAAATACAAAAGAAGGAAAGCTTTCACCGACTACGAAAACTGTTAAGGGTTCATTTTATGAGAGATCCATGGATAATCGCTATCAGATTTCTGTGGATGAGGAAAATCTTGTGACCGGTGACACAGATGCAGCAACTGCAATCACTAACTGGTTCTCAAAGGTTCAGGAAAAAGATAAAGCAAGTGAATAATTTTAATTGAATAACAGGAGGAAAGCAAGATGAAGAAAAAAATCACAATTAATCACAAAGAGTACGAAATGCAGAAGATGTCCATTGCTGAATATATGGAATATCTGAATATTGCAGAAGAAATTGAAACACATACACGATACACCGGAAAGGATATCGAAAATATGTGTGAGATTGTGTGCAAAGTATATGGAAATCAGTTTACCAAAGAAGATCTTATGAATCCGGAGACAGGATTAGATCCAGCAGATCTGATCCTGGAATTCCAGATGATAGATATGGGTGTGGCACAAAGACTGACAGAGAAGATGGAGGCTATTCAAAAAAATATGCAGACCGCAAGCTGATACCGGAAATTGAGATCACTTGCGGCGGAAAATATTATTTTATAAATTCCATCACAGTAGGGCAATACAAAAAGTACATAAGTCTCATGGAAAAAAATGAGACAGCACAAATAACGGAAGCAATGTTTTTCAACGAGAAGATATTGCAGGAGCTGTTAAATAATGAGGTACCAATCGCATTGATCGAGAAAATCGATGCGATTGAATTCCTCACTACTATAAAAACAGTGCATTTTATTATGCAGAACGTGATCATGGAAAAAATGTTGAATGTGGTGGAGGTACAGCAGATTGAAAAAGAACCATCTGCATTTGACGAGTATGATCGCGAGAACGGATATGAAGATGATTTGGAAGAGGACGAAGATAACCGCTGGAAAACATGCGGAGAAATTATAGATAGGATTGTGAAAATTGCAATCCGGATTTTGAAAAATTCATATAGCCAGTGCATGAAAGAAGATATCGAGGAATTATTAGATTATCTGAAATTTGAACTAGACACAATAAACGAAAATCAGTAAGAGAGGAGGCGACCGAATGGCTCATACAAGCGTCAAAATATCGGCAGATTCAAGCAGCTATCAATCACAAATGAAATCGGCAGCATCGCAGATGAAAGTCTTGTCTGCGGAATATACGACAGCAGCAACAAAAGCAAAGTTGTTCGGTTCAGAGACAGACAGCCTCAAGGCAAAAGCCGAATCGCTCACTCAAAAGATAACAGTGCAAAAGAACATCGTGCAGTTAAACAGTGAGCAGCAGGAAAAGTTGACAAAGAAACTGTCAGACCAAAAGGCAAAGCAGGAGGAACTCAAAACAAAGATTGATGCTGCAAAAGAGGCTTATGAGAAATCAACAGCAGAGACCGGAAAGAACTCCGAGCAGTCAAAGGCACTCAAAGAGGAACTTGACAAGTTAGAGAAAAAATTCACCGCAAATGAGACAGCAATCGGAAGGACGGAGACTGCACTTGCAAATCAGACGGTAAAGACGGAAAAGTCAAAAACTGCCCTCATGAACATGGAGGCAGAACTGAAAAACGTTAATGAACAGTTGAAAGACAATAAACTTGAAAAATTTGCGACAGCTTGCGATACGGCTGGAACAAAGATGGAGAGTTTCGGAAAGAAAATGTCGGTTGTCTCTGCCGGAATTGCGGGCATTGGTGCAGCATCAATCAAAGCATTCACAGAACTCGACGAGGGTTATGACACCATAGTTACCAAGACAGGAGCAACAGGAGAGGCACTTGAGGGACTGACAAAATCTGCAGATAATATTTTCGGATCGATGCCGGAAGATATGGCCACGGTTGGTGAAGCAATTGGAGAGGTAAACACGCGATTCCACTCTACTGGAGAAGAACTTGAAAGCACTTCAAAACAGTTTGTGCAATTCGCATCCATAAACGGAACGAACGTCACACAATCAGTTGATCAGGTCGACAAGATCATGAGAGCGTGGAACGTGGATGCATCACAGACGGGGAACTTGTTGGGACTGCTCACGGCAAAGGCACAGGAGACAGGAATTTCCGTTGACACGTTGGAGGGTTATGTTCTCGACAACAACGCACAGTTCAAGGAAATGGGTCTCACATTGCCTCAAGCAATCAATTTGATGGCACAATTCGATGAAAACGGTGTTGATTCAACTCAAGCAATGGCGGGCTTAAAGAAGGCATTACAGAATGCCACATCAGAAGGAAAATCAATGGACGAGGCGTTGTCCGACACAATCGGCAGCATTAATAATGCCAAGACAGAGACTGAGGCGATGCAGATTGCTACAGAACTGTTCGGGAAAAAAGGTGCTGCTGAGATGACAAAGGCAATTCGAGAAAATCGAGTTGACCTTACAAGCCTGTCATCATCCATGAAAGAATATGGATCTACGGTTGAAGATACTTATAACGGTACGCTTGATCCAATCGATAATTCCAAGGTCGCTATGAACAATGCAAAGTTGGCACTGTCGACTTTGGCATCAACGGCACAGACATCTGCGGCACCTATGATCGAAACATTAACAGGAAAGATTCAGGACTTAACAAAGTGGTTTCAATCTTTATCACCGGCACAACAGCAGACGCTCATAAAAGTCGGACTCGTAACCGCTGCCGTTGGTCCATTAGCTGTTGGATTTGGAAAAGTTGCAAAAGGCGTCTCTTCCACGATCGAGTTCGGCCAGAAGTTTGTGTCTGGCGCAGCAGGAATCATCGCAAAGATTACGGCAAAGACGGCAGCCACAGCAGCCGGAACGGCAGCAGATACGGCATCAACGGCAGCCACAGCAGCCGGAACGGTCGCAACAACAGCACACACAACAGCAACAACAGCAGCAACAGTCGCAACGACGGCGTTTGGAGTAGCATTGAAAGTGTTGCAAACTGTCGGAGTGGTTGCAATTATCACGGCAATTATTGCGGGAATAGTCCTATTGATAAAAAACTGGGATAAGGCAAAAGAAGCCGTGACAAAATTGTGGTCGCATATAAAGGAAAAATTCAATGCAATCAAAGAGACCATCACGGGAGCATTCACGAAAGCGAAAGAGGCGGTCACAAATAAGGTCAAGGAAATCGGTGACAACATAAAAAACAGTACGGTTGGTAAAGCGGCACAGGGTATATTCAAGAAAGTAAGCTCAGCAGTGAGCACAAACATGAAGGATGCGCTCGGGTATGCCAAGAAAAATCTAGGAGATATTCAGAATGCATACAAGGAACATGGTGGTGGTATAACAGGGCTTGCTGCCGCAGCTATGACAACGGTCAAGAAAAAGTATCAGCTTGGATATGATGCTATTAACAAGCTGACAGGCGGCAAGTTGGACACAATGGTTCAGAAAACGAGAGAGGGATTTAAGAAAGCGGTCTCTTCCATATCGGAAAAGATTTCTGACGCAAAAGCAAATGCCACAAAATTTGTCGCTGGAGTGGTAGATTCCGTGAAGAGTATTCCGGACAAGGTAAAAGATATCGGAAAGAATCTCGTAACAGGACTGTGGAATGGAATTTCCAATATGTCCGAGTGGATTTCTTCCAAGATCAAAGGATTCGGAGATGGCATCTTGTCAGATCTGAAAAGCTTCTTTGGAATTCATTCTCCTTCGAAGGTGATGGAGGAACAGATTGGTAAGAATCTTGCATTAGGAGTGGCACAGGGTATTACCAAGAATCAGAAGAATGCCAAGAAATCCGCATCTGAAATGGGCGAACTGATTGTAAAGGCTGCCACTACGAAACTGAAAACATATCAGACGTACCATAAGATGTCCCTTAAGCAGGAGACGGATTACTGGAATACGATCCGGAAAGAATGCAAGAAGGGCACAGCGGCAAGGACAGAAGCCGACAAAAAATATCTTGCAGATAAGAAGTCTCTGAATAGTCAGATGCTTAAGGCTCAGAAAGAGTATGCGAAGCAGGAAAAGGAAATCAATAAGGACCTGAAAGCGCAGATCAAGAGCCTGAATGATGAGTATAAGAATGCAGTAAAAGAGCGCAAGAATTCGATACTATCATCATTCTCACTGTTTGAAAGCTACAACGCGGGAGATACAGTGTCCAAGAGTGATCTGCTTGTTGGAATGCAGACGCAGGTGGAAGCCATTGAGGAATGGCGGAGACAAATTAATACTCTACAATCCAAGATGGGAAATACAACATTATTTAAAACCATACAGGAGATGGGAGTAAGCGGTCTGCAGCAGGTAAAAGCTTTAAATTCCATGACAGAAGAGGAATTAAAAAGATATACCTCTCTATATAAAGAGCGCCAGAAGAATGCAAAAGATGAAGCTACATCAGAGCTGAAAGATAAAAAGGCAGCCACAGATGAGAAAATTGCAAAGGCAACTGCAAGTGCACAGAAAAAGCTTGAAAAGGCACAGGCAACATATAATGCAGCATGTAAAAAGTTAGGTGTTAATGGTGCTGCAGCAGTGAAAAAAGTGGTTGATGGAGCAGAAAAGCCATTATCAAAATCACTGAATAATATTGCGAAAAAGACAAAATCGGCAATAGGAGAGGCAGTATCTACTACAAAGAAGGGCGCTAAGGCACTGAAAAATGCAATGGATTTTAAGTGGTCATTGCCAAAATTGAAGATGCCGCACATTTCTGTTACCGGAGGAAAATCCCCGTATGGAATTGGTGGAAAAGGATCTGTACCGAGGTTTAATGTTGAATATTTCAAAACAGGTGGAATCATGACAAGCCCCACAATTTTCGGAATGAATGGAAATAGTTGGATGGTAGGAGGAGAAGCAGGCGAAGAGGCAATCCTGCCTTTGCAGGAATTTTATGCAAAGCTTAGTAACATTCTTGATCGGAAGTTTGATGCAGTGCAGAGAGCCCAGGCAGTAGGAGTTACATGCTATACATACATTGACGGAGATGAGATTGCAAGCCGGACGGTGTCAAAGGTAGATAGCAAAATGGTAATGGATAGGAAAAAAATAAGGAGGTAAGCACATGAAGGTAAATGGAATTGATATTCGAAAGTATGATGCAAAACAATTGACAGTAGATGTGCAGCCTCCAGACATTAATGTTAATTATGAATGGATAACGAGAGCATTGCTACCGGAAGAGTTTGATACGGATGTAGCGATGGGACATTTGAAGTTGTCAATATACTTTCGAGGAAAGGATAGAAATAAGATCATTCGGTCTGTATCAGCATTCATGCAGAACTTTACAAAATCATGTGACATGGAGCTGGATGGATATAAAGGAACTTATAAAGGATATATGACATCCAGTGACTATGAAAAGAAGAGTGTGAAAAACAGATATGTTGTAAATCTGGAATTTGATGGATTTTTCTTTGATGATCAGTTGAATCTTACGTTTGATGGGAAAAGGACCGCTACAATATACAATGCTGGGACACGATCGGCACCATGTATTGTGGAGGTATCTGCAAAGAGTGTTTTGCAGAATTATGTAATAAAAGGATTGAGTGAGGATCCAATTATCATAGAAAGACTGGAAGCAGGAAAAACAATGGTTATTGATGGAATTAAGGGAATTGTAATGATAGATGGAAATAATGCCTTTAATAATGTAAATATGTGGGAATTTCCAAGAATGAACACGGGTGAAGTAACGATTGATTTTTCTACTGATACGGCAAGGGTAAACGTAAAATACAATCCGATGTGGATATAGGAGGCGGTTGTATTGCAAATTTTTGATGAAAATAAAAATCGAATTGGCACATTGACCGGATTTAAAGAGCGATCTATAACCACGACGCTTGATTCTGGAGATAAGGAAATGTCTTTTCAGTATCCTGCAACAGGAGAAAAGGTTGATGCATTAAAGCCAGAGTGCTATCTCCGGACAAAAACGGACGAGTTTGTATTAAAACAGATAGATGAGTCAGATGATTTTAATACATATACGGCTACATTAAACGTTGAAGAATTAGAATCAAAGGTATTTACGACTGGATTTGAGATGATTGAAAAGACCATCAGGGAATGCCTGGAAAATGCTTTTGCTGGGACAGGGTGGAGCATCCGTAATTGTGAGATTACAAAAAGACGAACAATAAGGGAAACTGATCAACAGACAGGATGGACCATCTTGCAGAAAGCATTAAGTACATATCGGTGTGAATGCATAATTGACACGCTGCAAAAAGCTATTGATATCTATGATCGAATTGGTGAGGATAAGGGAGCTTATTTTATTGAAGGGCTTAATTTAAAAAAGGTAACGCGAAAATCAGATACCTATGATTTTTATACAAGAATCTACCCAATAGGAAAAGACGCGCTGACACCGGAAACAGTGCTTGGAAAAGATTACATTGATAATCACCAGTACAGCAATAAGGTGAAAGCATGTGTATGGAAAGATGAACGCTATACAGTAGTACAAAGTCTGATAGAAGATGCAGAAGCAAAGCTGGAAGAAATATCGAAACCGTACAAACAATATACTGCAGAAGTACAAGATTTAGCAAAGCAGAGCGATATCTATAAGAATATATTGGATTATGGAATTGGTGATACAGTTACTCTTATTTCCAAACAAAAAGGAATAAAGGATAAGCAGAGAATTGTAAAGATTGTGGAGTATCCTGAGTCACCGGAGAAAAATACAGTAGAGTTATCAAATGTAAATAAAACGTTTGCAGAAATTCAGCAGGAGGAAGTGGATGCGGAAACAGATCGTGCAACTGCCGAGGAAGATAATCTTTCGAAGGATATAACAAATATAACTGTAAGGGTTGATAAAAATGAGGATAGCATTGAGGCAGAGGTTGCAGATCGGACAAGGGAGAATCTTGAACTTGGAACAAAGATATCGCAGACAGCACATAAAGTCTCAGTAGCAGCAACAGGAGGAGATAAATATGTTGGTATAACGATTCAGCTGTACGATGAGAATGGAAATTTAATTGACACAACAAGTGGTGCTGCGAACATTACAATCACAGGATTTGTAACGTTCAATGATTTGGCCAATGCCGGAAGCACGACAATTAATGGTGCAAATATTACAACTGGTGAAATTAGTTGCGATCGGCTAAAGGGTGGAACCATAAACGGACAAAGGTTTTTCCAGACGGGAAAATATGGTGATCTTGTTATAGACAATGGAATAATTTTTGTACCAGATACAGGAGGTATCTTAATCGGACAAGACGAGGTCGCAACACGGGATTGGGTATATGATAGTGCAGTTGCCAATGCAGCAAGAACGGCACAAGAGGCAGAGCATGCAGCTAAGGCAGGAGAAGCAAGCCATTCTACTGTTGCCACAAATGCAGAATATCTTAAAGGATCAAGTGCATATGTGACAATGAGTGGAAATGACAATTTAATTCCTAGTAGTAATTCTGTATGGTGTGGAACTACACCTAATCCATTTGCGGGAGGATATTCTAAAGGTGGATGGAAAACTACGTCAGACCGCAGGAAGAAAAAGGATTTCTCTGAGTTGCTGAACGATGCACGATATGAAAATTTTTTCAAGCAGCTAAGGCCTATGGAATATCGATTTGTTGATGATTCAAATGGAATACACATAGGCTTTGTCGCACAGGATGTTGAAGAAGCTTTAATAGCATCGGGAATCGGAAACGATGAGCTCTTTGCGTTGGAACATTCCTATTTCACAAGATATGACTTTGGTTCGGATGAAGAATGGAACAACTTTTTAATCAGCAACAATGGAGCATCGGATATTTACGTCCTTTGCTATCAGGAGTTTATAGCTCTTAATACGGCAATGATTCAAAAGCAAATGATTGATATGGAATTTATAAAATGTGATAATTTCGTTTTGCATGGCGAGATAGCAATATTAAATCAAAGGGTGCAAGAATTGGAGGAAAAATTATGTTAACAGTACAGAAAACAATTAATGTGAGTGGAGTATCATCAGTTGAGGTAGAGGGAAAGCCAACCCCATTTGTATACTTTAATGCGCAGATTCAGGTAGATGGAAAGCGCAGTGTAAATTACGCAATTCAAAATGAAGAAATCTTTAATGCGAATGAAGAAATCTTTGAAGCAGATCGAAAAGAATTTGAAGAGACCGTGAAGCGGTTAAAGGCATAGAAAAGTAAAAGAGGGAAAGGGGGCGAGAAGTTTGAGCTTACCTAAAATGACAACAAATATAAATCTGGAAATGTCAGGTGACATGAAAAAGTACATGGTATCTGCGATTCAGGGAGACAGAGCAACACGTAATATACATGTAAAGCTGATGAATGACGGAGAACCCTATAATATTCCTGATGATGCACGTGCGATTGTTAATATTAAAAAACCGGATGGAAAGTTTATCTATAATGCATGTGAACATACAGAAAATATTGTAATTATCGAGCTTACCAGCCAGGCGCTTGCGGTAAGTGGAACTGCTTATTGCGATGTAGAAATTCGAACAAATGACAATAAACAGATTATCACATCGGAGTCATTTGAAATTGAAATTGAAGAGAACCAGCGGAGTGATACTGCGATAGAATCATCAAATGAAATTACAGAAATTGAGGCACGGATCAATAAATGGATTGAGGCATTAAGCGAAACAAATAATGCAGCAGTACTTGCGGAAAAAAGCAGAAATGAAAACGAGCAGAAGAGAACTGTAGCTGAAACAAATCGTATTAATGCAGAAAACAGTCGGTCAACAAGTGAAAAAGAGAGGGAAAAAAAGGAAGCTGAAAGAGAAAATGCAGAAAATAAGAGAGCAGATGAAGAGGAAAAAAGATCATCTGCAGAAAAGGAAAGGAAGGAGCAAACAAATAAAGCAATAACAGCGGCAAATAGTGCGGCAGAATCGGCAAATAGAATCACAAAAGAAATAAATGAAAAATTAGAAAAAGGAGAGTTTAAAGGGGAAAAAGGTGATCAGGGCGAAAAAGGGGAAAAGGGAGAAAAAGGAGAGTCCGGAGAAATAGCAACTGCAGAGAATGCAGGTATCGTAAAACCGGACGGTGAAACTATTACCATTGATCCGGACGGAACGATACATGGTCAATCTGTTGGGAAAAACCCTCTCACAAAGGTTTACTTTAATTATGGTTCCTATTTCCCAGGTAGTTCTTTTGAAGAGTCGGCACAGATTCTGGCCGGATATGATCTGATCTGTTGCGAGGGCTCAATCAGCGGATGGACGGATTCAGAGAAGCGGCAAAATGAGATGGCTTTGGTGCAGGAAGTGCGCAGACGCAATCCAAAAGTGAAGTTCTTTCGGTACATATCCGTTAAAAATAAATATGATGCTACATCGAAAACGCGTGTCCCAATCAATAAATATGATCTTTACCAGCAGATTCGTGCCACGCTGCATATGGGCGGTACTTGGACAACGGATAAGGATGAAGATGGATATGAAATTGTGACTGGTGGAATACCGTATGATGGTATCTTTTGGGATGATTTTGATTCCTTATCGGGAGTGACAGAACTTAATGATGGTGATGAACAGTCATGGGAAAGTGTTCTCGAAAAGCAGAATGATGTAATCGAGGAAGCGCGGCGCTTTGGTTTATGTTCCTTTGGAAATGCCTGGCATGTTATTGAACTTGTATCCGGGAAACCAATTGATAATGAACCATATTACAATCCGAAGTCCTTAAAATCCTCAATCGGAGAAAATGATTATCTGATGGTAGAGTCGTGTGAATTTTATCCCAAAGAGCCGATTGATGGATTTGGTTATTGGTCTGGAGAAGATTCGTCTTACAAGGTTTACAACTACATGAAAAATTATTATCCAACACAGAAAGCGAATCTTGTGTGCTTTTCGAGTGGAGGATATAGCATGACCGTGGAAGAAAAACAGTGCGCATTGACATGGATGCTTATGGATCTGCTTGTAATGGGCGGCAGATATGTATGCTTTGATCAGGGACTTATCTATGATATGCCGGAAGCACTTAAGGCATTCTATTATGATGATTTGTCGGATGCGACGATTACAAGGGTTGCCAGCGGACATTATCAGATGCGTGTAAATGGTCATACCATCATTACAAAGAGAGAATCCGGATTAGCAAATTCCAAGGCTACTAGTAATTCTTTTAAATTGGCGCACATTTGGATAGATGGTGTTGAAATCAAGAACCTTTTTGCACAAGCTCCATCAATCGCGTTCGCAATGAGTGAGCAAATTGAAGAGGTAAACACCCGCCTTGATACGTTGGCACCAGACATCAAGAAGAATGTCAGCCGATATCATAGGCTTATGATTGACGATTGGATTCCTACCCGTGAACCCGGAGCGTACCCCAATCTGGTTCCAAGTTCCAATGGAAGTGGAAACGGAATAAGTATTACGTCACGTAGTGGTTATGACATGGAAGGCTCTGTTCAAAATGGATGGGGATCATATAGGTGGACAATTGATGCAACAGCCTATCGAGGAAAAACATTGGAAATTGGATGCTCGAAATTTACATTATCAGCTACTAACAAAGCATCCATTGGAATTGTTATATATGATGCACAAACATGGAGCAATCGACAAACAATATATACGACTACCAACAACGAATCGGATGTAGGAAATGGAAGCGGATTAAATATCAAATATACTGTGTCTGAGGCACAGAATACTATAATGTTTGGATTTTGGGGATTTGGAGCCGCGGCGGACGATTTCTTTTCTGTTGATGATTTTTATGTAATAGATCCAACATCTATGGAAGAATTATTGTCAAAGTCAGATTATACCAATCGAAGTATAGGATTGGACAGTTGGGTTGATTCGGTATCGTGGAAACGTCCAGACGATCTGACCACACTTCCGTATACAATAACGGCAGATAAGAATGATATTACGATTGAGTATAAAGAGGACGGATATGCAGCCTATAAGGGAATTTGTGTTGTTATGCAAACCGCTGGAACATTGACACCAGGAAGTACATGGGAAATTGGATGTGAAAGCTTTATCTCGAATGCCGAAGACAATATTAGAGTACGTGCGTATGTATATGCTTTGGCGGGATGGTCTCCTTATATTATTCCGTCAAAAGTAGATCAGTCGGCACTCCATGACGTTAAGTGTCCGCATGTTACGGTTACAGTTCCGGAGACGGCAAAAGATGCGAAGGGATGTTATATAGAAATTCTTAATTTAAGTGCAACTCCATACAATACGTTAAGTGATGGCACAAAAGAGGCACACAAGGCTGTAATCAAAGGTTTCTACATGTGTGATGTAAATGAGGAGAATGTTATCATCCGCGGATTGACACCAGCGAATACATGGTTGCAAATCTGCCGAGTGAAAGATTCAGTTCTTGCAAAAGATGCGAAGATGATTTCAAATGCGTTGTATATTACGGATTCGGGAAAAATGTTTATTACGGATTTTAGTGGTAACAAGATAGATATCGTAAAGGAATAGGAGGAACAAGTAGATGAAACAAGCAATATGTACTATGGCAGGAATTGTTGGATCAACAATAGCCGCATTATTTGGAGGTTGGGATGAGGGACTTGCTACGTTAATTATATTTATGACGGTAGATTATATTAGCGGACTGATTGTGGCCGGAGTGTTCCACACCAGCACGAAAACAGATTCAGGAGCATTGTCGAGCCGTGCTGGATGGAAGGGAATATGTAAAAAATGTATGACACTGTTATATGTTCTGATTGCATACAGATTAGACCGCCTGATTGGTGCTCATTATATTCGAGACACAGTAATTATTGCTTTTATTATAAATGAATTAATTTCTCTGATGGAAAAGGCGGGGTTGATGGGAATACCAATGCCGGCAGTATTAAAGGATGCAATTGATATTTTACAAAAGAAGGGAGAAAAGAAAAAATGAGAGATACAAAGATGCTTCATCCAGAATTGCAAATTAAGCTGGACTTATTGTTAAAAGCGTGCAAAAGTGAAGGAATTAAGATTGCGTTTGCAGAAACGTTGCGAACGGTGGCCGAACAGGATGCATTATATGCAAAGGGGAGATCAAAGCCAGGACCAAAAGTAACAAATGCTCCCGGAACATCATATGCATCCATGCATCAATGGGGAGTAGCAGTAGACTTTTATTTGCAAATGGATATTGATGGAGATGGAGATACTGCAGACGATGCATATAATAATGCGAAAAAAACATTCAATCGTGTGGGACAGATTGCAAAAAAACTTGGCTTAGAATGGGGGGGTGATTGGAAATCTATTAAAGACCTTCCACATTTGCAGTTATCACAGTATGGAAGTACTGCAGCAAAATTAAAAGCAAAGTATGGAACACCGAAGAAATTTATGAAGTCTGTGGAATGGGAAACATCCAGCGGAAAGAAAGCGGCAACAAATGCGGAAAAAGCACAGAAGAATACAGACAAGTCTGTAACACGGATTGAATCTGCTCAAAGTTTTAAAAAGAACTATGCAGGATCATACATAGCAAAAGTGAATTGTAATCTTTTGGCAGGAGCTGGAAGTGGAGTTGTTGCACCTATTAAAAAGGATACAAACGTACAATGTTATGGATACTTTACAAAAAAAAATAAGCAGGTATATTTATATGTTCGATGTGGAAAGAAAACCGGATTTATAAATTTGAAAAAGTTGAAATAAAAGGAGAGACGTAAAATGTTGTACTATTTAGGAAAAATTGGGGATCAATTTAAAAAAGAAGAGTGTAAAGAATACAAAACAAAAGACGGAGCATTAAAGGCAGCATTAAAAAAAGAAGATTCGTGCGTATGGGATGAGGATGGAAATTTGATTAGAGAAGCCCAAGAACAGCAGGAAGCCCAAGAACAGCAGGAAGCCCCAGAACAGCAGGAAGCCACGGAACAGCAGGAGACCCAGGAGCAGCAGGAGGCCCCAGAGCAGCAGGAGACCTCGGAACAGCCAGAAGAACAAACCGTTGAGGCAGAGCAGAAAGATAAAATAATTGTTCCGCAGGGAAAAATGGAAGTGACAGTGGTTTGTGACGGAACATTGAATATTCGTAGAACTCCAGAATGGGGAAATGAAAATATTTGTGGACGTGCTGTCCGGGGACAGAAATATCGTGTAAAAGAAATACATATGGTAGATGGAAAGAAAATGGTAAGAACTGTAGGGGACTTATATTTGTCAGGAGATTCAAAATTTGTACAGTTTGAGCAGATTTAATTTATTACAGGGTGGCATGTCGCTACCCTGTTTGTTTTAGTGTAAAAAAGAAGGTACTGTCGAGAAAGTACTATAGCACCTAGTACTTTGGAAAGGTACTGTAGATAAAAAATAACCAAGGATAAAATAAGAATAAATTAAATTGAAAAAAGCCTATAAAAAGGATAAAAAGGAAATTGTCAGACAATGGTGGTATACAAGTGGGTTACAAAAAATGATAGAAAATGCAGAATCTAGGCATTAAAAATTAAAGGAATGTTAATGTGGAAAAAGGTTCATTGATTGACATAAGAACGTATATTATATACAATAGATATTGTTGTTAGTACACAAATAAAAGGAGGAATAAAACATGATTTGTCCAAAATGCGGAAGCGAGATGAATGATGGAAGCGCGTTCTGCACAAAGTGCGGAGCTGCGTTAAATGCACAGAATAATGAGCAGGCGAAGGGAAATTCAAACCCACAGGCAGATCCACAGATGAATGGAATGCCACAGGGGAACCCAAACCCACAGGCAGGTCCACAGATGAACGGAATGCCTTATGGTATGCCTCAGCAGCCATATGTAGATCCAAAAGATCATACTGCTGAGTTCAATCCAAAGGATATTTCAGATAACAAAGTAATGGCTATGCTGCCATATCTGATGGGAACCATCGGTATCATTATCGCTTTGTTGGCATGCAGAGAATCTGCATATACATATTTTCATGTACGTCAGGCACTGAAGATTACTGTATGTACCATTTTAGTTACTATTATTACAGTGGTTCTTTTCTTTACCATGATTGTTCCAATCGCAGGTGGAATTTGTGCGGTAATTCTTTTCGTTGTAAAGATTATCTGCTTCTTCCAGGTATGTTTCGGAAAAGCAAAGGAAGCACCAATCGTAAGCTCTTTTGGATTCCTGAAATAATTGTATATTGCAGAAATAAAAACGGCAGAGACTGTAAAACAGTCTTTGCCGTTTTTTTAATAGACGGAATGGAGTCCGTTGTATTCCACACCTGAAGGATGAGATTGCGCCCTGCATTGTGGAAAGAAATGCTGAGCGCATCTTCGAGAGACAGACACAGCGGCGGAGGTTGGCTGGAGGAGCAGGTTCGTTGCAATTCTTTTTTATAGCCGACCCCTAACATACATTTTACATCCAATTTACATAGGAATGGTTACACACTTTACATTTGGCACGTAAGATAACACCTGTACTCGAAAAGAAATAAAATGAAAAAGAGAAAGAAAAGAGGAAAAGACATGAAAAACAGAGTAAAAAAAATGGTGGCAATTCTTACCGCAGCTACAATGGTTGCAGCAGGAGTAATGGGATGCGGAAGCAGTGATACAAATGCAGATGCAAACAATTCCAACGACAATACAACACAGACAGAGAGTCAGGCAACGGATAATAATACAGCAGACAACACGGACTTAAGCGGATCTGTTACATTAGCAGGAAGTACTTCCATGGAGAAACTTGCAAACGCAATGAATGAAGCATTCATGGAGAAATATCCAAACGTTTCTGCTACAGCAGAGTTTACCGGATCCAGTGCAGGTATCGAATCACTTGCAGCCGGAAGCGTAGATATCGGAGATGCTTCACGTGCACTTTCTGATGATGAGAAAGGCCAGGGAATCGTAGAGAACATCGTAGCAATCGATGGTATCGCAGTGATCACAGATACAGACAATACAATTACAGATATCAAGTCTGAAGATCTTGCAAAGGTTTACACAGGAGAAATCACAAACTGGAAAGATCTTGGCGGAAAAGATGAGCAGATCGTAGTTATCGGTCGTGAGGCTGGTTCTGGTACAAGAGATGCATTTGAAGAGTTGATGGATGTAAAGGATTCCTGCAAATATGCACAGGAACTTGATTCTACAGGTGCTGTACTTGCAAAGGTTGCAGCTACTCCGGGAGCCGTTGGATATGTATCACTTGATGTTTTGGATGACACTGTAAACGGATTAAAGATCAACTCCGTAGAGCCAACAGAAGAGAACATTCTTGCAGGCACTTATGTATTGCAGAGACCATTCGTTATGGCAACCAAGGGAGAAATCTCTGAGCAGAGCGAGCAGGTACAGGCATATTTCGACTTCATCAACTCAGAAGACGGACAGAATGTTATCAAATCTGTAGGACTGATCATTCCACAGAAGTAAAAGAACATGTGAGGACAAAGATATGAACAACGGTAAAGCAGCAAAGCACATCGTAGAAACGATTGCAAAAATAATATTTCTTATATGTGCGGTTGTTGCCATCGTAGCAGTTCTTTCCATAACAGTTTATATGTTTGCAAAAGGCACCCCGGCATTGGCAAAGGTCGGGGTGACTGACCTGTTATTTGGAACTGCATGGCAGCCTACCGCAGCGAACCCGACGTATGGAATTTTCTATATTATCTGTACTTCTATTATAGGTACAGCCGTAGCGATAGCTATCGGTGTGCCAATCGGAATTCTCACCGCGGTATTTATTACAGAGGTTTCGAACAAAAAGATCGCGGCAATCGTACAGCCGGCAGTGGAATTACTTGCTGCAATTCCATCTGTAATCTATGGTCTGCTTGGAATGATGCTTTTGAATCCGCTGATGTACAAACTGGAAAAGCATATATTTGCGGGAAGCACAACCCATCAGTTTACCGGAGGCGCGAACCTTTTGTCAGCAATTATTGTACTGGCAATTATGATTCTTCCTACCGTAATCAATATCAGTGTATCGTCCATTCGTGCGGTACCGGGACACATGAAAGCAGCGTCCCTTGCACTTGGAGCGACACACATCCAGACGATTTTTAAAGTCATGATTCCGGCGGCAAAATCCGGTATTCTGACAGGTGTGGTACTTGGTATTGGCCGTGCACTCGGCGAGGCAATGGCGATCAACATGGTAGCCGGAGGCTCAGTAAATATTCCGCTGCCGTTTAACTCGGTACGATTCCTTACCACACAGATTGTCAGCGAGATGAGTTATGCAGAAGGCCTGCACAGAGAGGTGCTTTTCACCGTTGGTCTCGTATTATTTGTCTTCATTATGATTATCAACCTGATTCTTGCACAGGTTGAAAAGAGAGGAGCTGTGGAGCAATGACGAAAAATCGGACAAGTATTTGCACAAAAACAAGACATCCGGGAGATTTTCTGATGTACATCGCAATCTATGCATGTGCAGCAGTTTCCGTGGCTCTGCTTCTTGGAATCATCATCTATGTATTTGTAAAGGGTATCCGCAGTGTAAACTGGGAATTTTTGACCAGTGTGACTTCGGTGCTGAATGGAACAACAGGTATTGCAGGTAATATTTTAAATACATTGTATATCATTGTTCTGACCATGCTTATGGCAACACCGGTCGGAGTGGGTGCAGCTGTATATCTCAATGAATACGCAAAACCGGGCAAACTGGTCAGCCTGATCGAGTTTGCCACCGAGACACTGGCAGGAATTCCATCGATCATCTTTGGTCTGTTTGGCAAGCTGTTTTTCGGAGAAACACTGGGCTTTAGTTTCTCGATTTTAACGGGTGCGTTTACCATGGCACTTATGGTTCTCCCCCTTGTGACCCGTAACACACAGGAAGCATTAAAGACCGTTCCGGACAGTTACCGTACCGGCGCGATCGGTCTGGGTGCAGGCAAATGGCACATGATCCGTACCATTTTACTTCCATCCGCAATGCCGGGAATCATTACCGGAGTCATCCTTGCGGTCGGAAGAATCGTGGGCGAATCTGCCGCACTGCTTTTCACCGCAGGAAGTGCCGGGCTTCTTCCAAAGAGTTTTACACAGTTTATGGAAAAGGCCGCACAGCCGGGTGGAACCCTTACCATTCAGTTATATTTGAGCGCAACAAAGGGCGAGTTCGGCGTAGCCTTTGGTATTGCGGTAGTACTTCTTATCATTGTGCTGGGCATCAATTTCCTCACGAAGGCACTGGCAAAGAAGTTCGACGTCGAACGCAGATAGATGAAATTTGTTACTGTCCACATATAGGTGTGATCAGTGACTATAATTTTTCAAAAAAGCTGGCGAATGAGATTTCGCTGGCTTTTTTAATGTGCTATGATTAGTTGTAGAAATATCGGATCAGCATAGAGGAGATTGTAACAAATGAATTTTATTGATAAAGCATTTGAAATAGGGCTACCGCAATCCAACTGGCTTTAGACGGTGGGTTAAGGTAGTCAAAAATCAGAAATTATTGTATACTCATGGCATGGGAACATGGAAATCTAAAAACAGACACAAATACCTATTACAATATCACATTATTTTTGTCTGCAAATTATAGAAAGAAATTACTGGTTTCGAGACGGATATCATGATAATAAGATATATGGA
>ENA-UOJQ01000398-UOJQ01000398.1-human-gut-metagenome-genome-assembly--contig:-P63-NODE-398-length-51534-cov-16.233046_pt1 | contig 51534 bp, 64 predicted proteins | sample MGYA00242352_ERZ723899 | MGnify/ENA metagenome assembly ERZ723899
AATAATAAAATATAACAGTTATTAAATTTCTTAAAACAGGTGAAATCTCAATCGTAATTTACAATAAGCCTGAATTTGTTCTCTGATTTCAATCAGCATATCCTCTGTAAAATGAACATCCTTGTTTCTGCATTTAAAGCTCCATGTCGTTTTATAGCTTGGAAACTGATGATAAATAGCCTGCCCCATGCTGAATTTGTACATGTCATTTTCTAACAGACTTTTAATAATTGGATTTAATATCATAATAGTATACCTTCTTTCTTTTAAATCATTTCTACCTGACAGGTTTTCATTGCTTCGATTGCCGTTTTATGTGATTGTGGTGTCACGCAGGCACATGCTTTTTCGATAACACACACTTTTGCCTCCGGGACAAAAGCTTTTGTTATCATAACGTTGCTGATAACACAAATACCTGTACATACCCCACAGAAGTCGATTTCAAATGGTTCATCGTTTTCGTCATAATATTTCTTTAATAACTTTCCAAGCTCAACACTTCCGAATGTAGGTTTGCAAATGATGTCGGTTGCTTTCCCATCGGCTGCACAAAACACTTCGTCAACAATGTTCCATCCGTCTGATTCCTCAATACAATGAGGTATTGGAAGCTTTTTCCCCTCCTGTGTCTGCAGGTAATCGCTTTGATGTGTATCTTTCGTAAAGATAATATGATCGTAAGCATCGTTTTTGATTGCAGAAATTACATTTGGTATCACAGCTATACACTCTTTATTTCCAAGTGGGCCGGTTGTGAAATCTTTTTGCATGTCAACAACAACGAGTATTTTCATAAAAATTCCCCCTTTGTGGATTTAATCTAAAATATAATCAGGTTTATTTGATTTTTGTAACACGTAATAAATGTAGTCAAGTTCTTTCAATATCGGAGAATCCAGCATTTCTTCCAAATACACTGTATTGCGAGATAATACAGCATCACGTATCTTTGTACCAGAAACATCACGTTCACGAATAGAAGATCTTATGGAAATTCGTTTTCTTATATCCTGGTTGAACCACTTTTTTACAGTCTCTGGATCATCATTGTAATAAAAAGTAAATTCTTTCTGCTGAATTGCATTTACAATGTTGTAATACAGAAAATTTCCCCATTCCTGTGCATACTGGTAGGCATCCTCCATGCTCCAGTCGCATAGGGAGAGAAGGCATACTTTTGGTGAACCCAGATTATGCAAATCAAGGACTTGTTTTATCATACGTATGCGGTCCTCAACTGATAGAGGATTTCTTTTTGTATCCTTTTTGTTTGCACTTCCTACAATAATTAGGCATCTTTCATTTTCTTTTAAAATTTGGTTTACAACATCCATATGTCCCTTATGAAACGGCTGTGCTCTCGTTAACATAACACCTGTAGTCATATTTATTCTTCTCCTTTATACTTATATGATTGTGACAATCTAATACTTGTAATTGGCTTTTCTGTTTTTCCAGGTATAATTTTAACTTTTGGTGCAATTTTTCTCCGGAAGTTTTTCTTTTCCATTTTTTCACCAGATATTGTTTCATATATTTTCTGCAGGTCCGGAAGTGTAAATTCCGTTGGAACAAGGTTGAATGCAACATCTGTATATTGCAGTTTATTTCTCAACCGTTCAAGACTCTCCAGCACAATCTGATCATGATCAAAAGCCAAAGCCTTTTCGCTGTTTAAGATAGGAACATAATTTTTTATTTCTAATATTCCATTATGAAAAATTCTGGAATCTAACTTGTAGGTGATCAAAATATTCCGTTCTTCATTGGTAAGAGTCAGCGAATCTTCTGTAAACCTTACATCAAACCAAGCAGCATCTTTAGCATCATCTCCGGCGTGCTCTTTCTTGATGTTTCCATATGGAAGTAATGCAGTATACGCAATGTCAATCACTCTCATCCTTGGATCTCTGTCCGGCTGAGTCATAGTATATAACTGTTCAAGGTAGATATCTGATAAATCTGTCTCCTCTTTTAATTCCCGACATGCCGCTTCATAAGCTGATTCTTTCATACCAATAAATCCGCCTGGAAGAGCCCAGCAGTCAATATACGGATGATTTTTGCGTCGGATTAAAAGAAGCTGCAGTCTTGAAAGATCATCTTTTAATCGATATACAGCCATATCTACCGTCACAGACGGACGTTCATAATCTCCTGGTCTATAAGCTTGTAAAAATTCTTTTTCTGTCAATCCATTTTCATCTCGTTTATCCATTTTTATTTTCTCCTATTTATAGTGGCAACGTGCCACTGTGCTATGATTTAATTATAGTGTCATAGTACCACTATGTCAAGAGAAAAATAAGATTTATTTAAAATTTACATATCTTTTATTATTAAAAAAGGACCCGATAGAACGGGTCCTTTGGACTAAGTTAAATTGATTCATGAATTCCATGTTTCCATTTATGGAAACCTTTTTCCAGTTCCCGGTGCATTGGGATAATTACACATTTACGAAATCCACTCGCCTCCAATAATGTCGCATTTGGATAAATCGATATGTTCATTTTCCGGCACTTCGATTTCTACCGTTTTATAGTGACGTTCAAAACCGTCTTCTGTAACCTGATCTGTCACAGCAAGAATCAGTCTTGCCTTTTTGATACCATTCTTCTTTGTCTTGCCAGCGTTTTTATTTTCAGAAATCTCTTTGATTACAATTTCATTCTCGACAATCTCGACTTTGGATAAATCGAGATTGAAAGCGGGCGCAACAACAAAGTCGTTGTTCTGATAGCTGTAGATGTAGCCATTCGAGTAGACATACCACGCGCCGACGCTGCCGCTGACAGTACCGAGCCACGCGTGGTAGTAGGGAAACCCGAACGAACTGAAATTCGTTGCAGCGGTCTTCAGTGCCTGACAGTAGTTGCCGGAGCCAAGTTTACCCAATTCTGTAAAACCGGCTTTGTCAGCAGATACCAAATACAATCCAATTCCATAAGAAGCAGATGTATCTTCAACATCTATGATAGATTTATACAGTGCATACATCTTATCATCATAGGCACTGATATCTTCACCATCAATATCTAATGCATAAAAGGTATCGGCTTTTCCGCCAAACTTTTGCATTGCATATCCCGGCCAGTCCCCATGGGTTACCCCATGGGACTGGATTACTGCTGTATGGCGGTCATTGTCCACCTCACAAGCTGTCCAATCGTAGCCTGCAAATTTGTAGGTTTTACCTATTTCAGGCATTGCATATTTTTGTTTTTTCATAAAATTTTCTCACTTCATTTTTGATATAGTTGTAGAATTAATATGAAATAAAAAAAGAGTCTGCTTAACGCAAACTCTTTCACAACTCTTTAATTTGTTTTGCCGGCAAAATACATCATGAGTGCTGTCATGGTAAATCCGTCTGTGATTTTTCCATTGCGGATCATATCTTTCAATTCTTCTGGCTTCACCATAACAAGCTGGACAGCGTTACCGCTTCCGTATTTGAAATCAGGTTCTGTACATTCAGCATGATATACTTCCACCTTTGTTCCAGACAATCCACTATCGGCTACCGTTGTTCCGAGATAGGTGATTTTGTTGACACTGCTGCCTGTTTTTTCTACAACATTTTTAATGGCATTTTCATTTTCAGATATACCATCTTTCGCAAATCCTCTTGGAATCGCAAACTGCCAGTCACGCAATGCATGTCTGTATTGCTTCAAAAGAATAAAGCGTCCATTGTATTCTGCCAAAACAGCAACTGCATTTCCTTTGTTTTTTGGAATGATACGTTCATATGTGTAATATCCTTTTTCCCCGATACAAATATCCACAACCATCAGATGATAATCGCTTTCATAAACTATGCCTACTGGTTTGTTTAATATCTGTGCTGCAACGATAAACTTATCAATACTTTTTTCAATATTAATAAGTCCCGTATTTTGAAACAATTCTGGATTTTCCCACATTAATTGGAAATATCGAGAGATAGATTTTAACTGACCTGTTTTTTTAAGATCAGTGACAAGGCTGTTCCATTCAAAATCATCCATAATGTTTCCGGTATTTGGATTATACGCATCAGGAAGCCAAACTCCTTCTGATTCTGTAAACTCAATAAAATCAGTTGACATATCAATAACATCCATTGCCTCAAGCGTAAATTCCACATAACTGTTAAATTGATATCCAATATTAACATCATGAAGTTTTCTGTCTGGCGTAATAACTGCTGTCATTTCAAGTTCCGGCTCTGCAAGTGCTATTATATTTTCAGCAGAATATTCACGCCACATATCTTTCACATAATCCGGGATATCTGTAAATAGGACTCTGTAAAAGATTCCTCCTTTATAATCTGTTTTTGAACATTTTCTCGTAATTTCTTTTGCTTTCATATTGTTTCTCCTTTTCATTGAATATATATGTTACATACCATAATATGAAATGAAAAAATCATCGCTGAACAATAACTTTTTTGTTTCATATTAAAAACGTAAAATAATTTTTATTATCGAAAGGAGATATATAACTATGAGTATGGAAACAGTAATTCACTATGGTTTCGGTTTTAATTGTGACTGTAGTGCAGAAAAATTCAAAGAGTTTGTCAAAAACAACGCTGGCGGTTTTTGCAGAAGTGCTGATGAAACTAAACTTTATAAGGAAACTAAACTTTATAAGCTGTTTTTAGAACGTATCAATGCAAAAGACGAAAATGGGAAACTGAAGAAATTGGATGAATCTGAATTGGAAGATGTTATCGAAAGCACGTTTGAATCTTACAGCTGCCAAACTTCCGGAGCACAGGGAGCAGGTGCCGTCATAAGTAACATTATGTCTCGCACAACAGGTATTCGCTTTGCTTATTACGGAGCAGATTCAGATTGTGAGACGTATCCAGCCATAATTTTCAGGGAATCTTATCCGTGGGATTACAACGAAGAGGAAAAAAGTTTAACAAAAGAAAAACTTGAATCATTTTGTAAAGAATGTATGGACTCTCTTGGAATTGAAGGAGAACCAGATTTTCTCAAACAGGAATATTACGGGTAAGAGGAGGAAAACATATGCTGATTGGAGATCTTGTTTATTCGGATAGCTTTGACTTAAATTGCAATTACGCAATTTACGATTGCCGCGATGGAAAACCGTGGAATGAAGCTTCTGTGCTGTTCAGCACTGCAAAAGGCGGCTTCATAAAACCATTGGACAAAATCCTTGATATGCATGTCGAATGCATTACGATATCAGACAATGTACTCATCATCGAGGCGAAGTAAGAAAAAAAAGAAAGTCTGGGATACAGGCTTTCTTTTTTTTCGTCTTATATGAGTTTCTGCGCGAGAGAAAGAAGTTCCTCCCGATTGTTCGTCACCGTCTCGTTAATGACCGATTCAAGCATCTGCTGCAGAATAGTACCGATCTTCTTTCCCGGTTTTAGACCAAGTTCTTTCATCAGATCTTTTCCATTAACTGACAGATCCTTCAGAGAAAAGCACGCTTCCTCTGCCACAAGTTCATCACGAATTTTCAGGACCTCTGGAATATCCGTAAACCAGTTCTTGGGTGGCTCTGAAGGAAAAATGTGGTCATCAAAATCTGCTTGCTTCAAAACAACCCAGTCATCGAGGAAATCCGTCCCATGAGCAGCGATGAATCTTTTTACAGATTTCCTTGAAGAAGAGATTGATTTATCGTGCGTTTCAACAAGTTCCACAATACGATCATACTCTTCCGTCTTTAATCCTTTGAAATCCGTTTTCAGCACTCCTTTTGCAATCTCCGCAGATACCGCCGGATGCCCGTAAAAATGACCATGTCCATCTTCGTCTTCCGTATAGCTGTCCGGTTTTCCTATATCATGAAGCAGTGCTGCCATTTTGATTTCAAACTTTGTGGTCTGACACAGATCCGTTACCGCCATCAGATGTTCGTAAACATCGTGCTTATGGTATTTGTTATTTTGATTAAAATGTACGCACGGTTTTAATTCCGGAATAAGGCAGGTAATCACATCTGCATATTCCGTAAAAATCCTGGAAATCGGTTTATTCATGCTCAGAATTTTCTGGAATTCCATAAGGATACGTTCTTTGGAAACGTTTTGCAGCATTCCAAGACTCTCATGAATTGCCCTCCCCGTTTTCTCATCAAAATTAGCTCCGTAGCGGATTGCAAATCTAAGCGCACGAACAATCCGAAGACCATCCTCATGAAACCGCTCAAAAGGGTCTCCAACGCATTTAATGATGCTATTTTGCAAGTCGCTGACACCGTTGAATGGATCAATGATCGTCTCCGATTGCAGATCGTACGCCATTGCATTGATCGTAAAATCTCTTCTGGAAAGATCCTTGTTTACATCCTTCTCAAACACGATTTCTCCGGGATGCCGGCCATCCGTATATCCTCTTTCTGATCGGAAGCTCGTGATTTCGTAGGTGTTTCCTCTTACATCCGCAACGACCGTACCAAAGTCGATTCCCGGCGCGTGAAATGGAATCTGTCTATCCTGCAATATCTGAATGATCCGCGCCGGAACAGCATTTGTACATAAATCGTAGTCGTGTGGTGCTGTTCTGGCTACAGCATCTCTTACGCATCCACCAACGGGATACAGCTGATAGCCTGCATCGGTAAATGCCTGATGCAACCGGTCAATGTCCTCTCGCGTGCCAATATCCGGTATTAATTCCTGTTTTTTCATAAATTTTCTTTCTCCTTTCGTAAAAAATCTCTACATTTCTAATATGAAACAAAAAAAAGACACAGCCGAAGCCGTGCCTTTTTTTTGTTTATTTTCTTGATAAAATCATCGTTTCATTGTTTCATCAAATTCAACATTATATTTTTCAGAAATAGATTTTGTAAGTTTCATACTTGTAATAATATTTTCAAACCCATACTCCTCATACAATGCTGTTAATTCATCGAAAAGTAAAGTTCTATCACTATATTTAAGTCTTCGGAAAGCTACCTCTTCAATTAAGTCTCCATTTTTATCTACTTTATCAAGATATATTTCTATATCAGTTGTAGAAGAAAAACAACCTTTGTATTTTTGTATTTTTATTATGTTTGTTGTTTTGATTTTCTGCTTTTCGATTAATTCTGATTCATACACTTTTTTATTTTCATTGAGAACATTTAAGAATTCTTTAGTTTCCACAATTTTACGATTTACATCATCTAAAAGATTTTTTAATCCATTAATTGTTGCTCCCTGTAATTCTTCTCTTTTAACTGATTTCATAATATTTTCCTCCATTCTTCTATTGAAACTCTTGTTTTCTTACTTATTCAAAAATTTCAAGACCGAGGAGGTTTTTCGATGATTTTTATTTTCTTTTTTTGCATAGTCTCTTTTTTCTCCTTTCGCTTTTGAAATAGTTTTATTTACATTACTAATATGAAATAAAATTTCTGCACTGACCGCTTAAGATGAAAAAAAGAGAAACCCGCAGGTTGCAAGTTTCTCTCTTCTCTTATTAATTTTCTGATAAAAACTCATCGTAGTCGTGCTTGCAAAACGCTCCACACTCCGAATGGAAATTACAGTCTGTGAGCAGTTCCTCTATTTTTCTTCTGCATTTTCCAGCTTTATGCAGTTTTGCAAGATTGGACAAGTCTTTTTTCGACATGGAGCAATCAAGATCACTGGAAAGCTCCCATCCATGTTTGACTGAATTAAAGGCCGCTTTAAAATCGTTTCTGACAGCAATCTGTCTTCTGACCTCTTCCATAGCAAGATACTTCTTGAAAATTTCATCAGCACAAGCCGATTTTTGGATCATGGACAAGACATCCTCTTCGCTTTCCGGAAAATCCATAAGAACAGAAATTACATCCGTTTTCAACCATATTGGAGCCAACTGTAAAGACGGTTCGTTTTCTCCATTGTAATCCGGATGATATTTTTTCCATATCTTCTGATCCAGTTCCTTAATTGCCTGAAGTACAGAAGCGTTGTGTTTTTCCTGCATCTCCTGTTCATATCTTTCACAGTCCTGTTTGTTGGCAAATTTCTTTCCATCCTCTGCGATATACACAATTTCTTTTCTCATAATTTTTCTCCTTTCGTTGTTTAAATAGTTTCGTTTACACTACCAATATGAAACAAAATTTCAGCGCTAACCGCTTAAGATGGAAAGAAAAAAAAGAAGAACCCGCAGGTTCCTCTTTTCTCTTATTTTTTCATAATTGCATCTCCGTTTTTCGTAATTAAATCTCCGATATTCGATATTACGGTACGGAACGAATTTTCCTTGAAAATTTTCCGTGCTCTTTCCATGCGCTCTTTGGATACGTTCCCAAATTCGTTCATGGAATGCAGGAAATTTTCCACATTATCCTGATATTCACATTCATTGAAAGAATTAATCATTACAGCCGTAAGATCATGTCCAAACGGATCCTTAATCGTTTTTGCTGTAAAATCCACAATCTCGTAATCCACACGCCGCACTTCCCGGGGTTTTTCTGTCAGCCAGAGTTCCCCTGTCAGCTTTGCATCCGGAACGTAGTTTTTCACTTCCTCTTGTCCCATGCCCTCTCCTGTAAGGTAATAAGCATGAATTATGACAGGAAGACCGAGATTTTTCATATTCTCCATAACAAGTCCTGCCTGTGGAACTGCATTAACAGCATTCAGGATTTCTTCCGCAACGCAGATCCGTGGAATTGTCTCATCTTCTCCCGGACACCGTTGAAGCGGCACCCGGGGAATAAATTCGTCCACAATATCAAAGGAGATATGGATTCCATTAATTTCTGACATATCGTCCTCCTTATTTAATCATCTTCAGAAAATCATCCTCTGAGATAATCGGTACACCAAGTTCTTTTGCTTTCTTGTTCTTTCCTGATGTACTTTCTACATCGTTGTTGATCAGGCATGTAGTGTTTTTCGATACTGATCCAGAAGTCTTTCCTCCTAGCTCTTCGATCTTAGCCACCAATTCATCCCTGTTTGCAAAATGATTCAGCTTACCGGTAATAACAAAAATTTTTCCGTCAAGCTTCAGATATCCGTCGTCACTTCTATTAGGAATTTCAATATCCACTTCTTTGAGAAGATTATAAATTTCCAGATTTAAAGGAGAAGATACCTTATCCAAGCAGTCTCCAAATGGGATGTATCTCAGATATTCATTCCCCCACCTCCAAAGGTTGTTGTTTAAAACTTCCCCGATACCTTCAATGTGGGTGAAATCATGTCTGCGGTATACATCATCAAAGAAAAGCTCAATATCACCATTATATTCCTTGTCAAACAGTTTTGCCTGCCCTTTCCCGATATTCGGGATACCGAGGGAATGGATGAATGGAACAAAGGAGGTCCTGCGGCTTTTCTCAACGGAGGCAATCAGGTTATCGTATGATTTTTGTCCAAAGCCTTCCATTGAAACAATCTGGCCCTTGTATCTGTCCAAATGGTACAAATCTGCGAACTCATGCAGGAAACCGGAATCAAGAAATTTTTGCAGTGTTGCCTCTGACAGTCCTTTGATGTTCATACAGTCGCGCTCAACGAAATGTACAAACTTCTTCACATCTTTCGCCGGACATTTTGGATTGACACATACTTCAATTTCGGTTGTACCGTCATCGGAAATATGAGATTCTGTTTCCATTCCGCAGCACGGACAATGCACGCTATGACTTTCCTCGTAGTTGAGGACTGGCGTATTATTCTCGTCCGCTGTATAGTTTACCGCTACCTGTGGAATGATTTTGTTTGCCTTATACACGCCAATCTCGTCTCCTACGCGGAGCCGGTATTTTTTCATAATGCTGACGTTGTGTACGCTTGCACGGCTGACCGTGGTTCCTTCAAGTTCTACCGGATCAAAGATTGCTACCGGAGTAATTGCACCGGTCCGTCCAAGACTCCATTCAATTTTCCGGAGTACCGTTTTGGCAATCTCATCTTTCCACTTTAAGGCATAGCCTACGAGCGGGTCTGGATTATGCCCTGTTCCCGGCAAAGTCTCTGCATATCTGACATCATCAGATGCAACAACAAGACCGTCCACCGGATACTCAAACTGCTCGACTGCATCAGAAAATCCTTTCATGACCTCAATGAGATCACTCCGACTGTCTCCGTAAAGACGGTACACGGTATCAAACCCAATGGAATCCAGATAATTCAACCGTCCCATAAAGGTATCCTGATCATCCGGCAACGGGTCATCCATATGGACAAGTTTAAACGCGAAGAATTGAATCTTACGTTTTCTCATTTCCTCTGTGTCTTTTATGGACAATGTTGAATTTGCAAGATTACGCGGATTTGCATACTCTTCCACCCCTTCCGGGCGCGAATTGTTGAGCCGTTCAAACTCTTTGTAAGACATGACCGCTTCCCCGCGGACAACCAGATGTCCCTTGTACGGAATCTTCTGTGGAATACCAGCAATATACGGAGCAATGTGTGTGATATCCTTTCCTATTTCACCGTTGCCACGGGTAGCAACAAGAGTCAAATGTCCGCCATCATAGGTAGGAATAATCGTACTACCATCTAATTTCCACATAACAACCGCCATGCCAGCAGCTCTTTTTCCGAAGATCTTTGGAAACACGGAAATATCCTTTGTCTTATCCAGTGACCGTGCGGGAAATTCATGTCTGATATCCTGCAACTTGTCAACTTTGACTGGAGCCCCGACTCCCTGTGTAGGAGAATTCGGATAAACAATTCCTGTTTCTTTCTCCATCTTCTTAATCTGATCAAACATAGCATCCCACTCACGGTCGGACATTGAAGATGTGCCCCCATTGTAATAGGAAGATGATGCCTCATTCAATGTTGCAATTAATGTTTCCATCTCTTTCTTTTTTGTTTCATTCATAGTGTTTTCTCCTTTCGCATTTGTAATAGTTACGATACTATTATGAAAAGGAAAAAAGCACAGCAAAAGCTGTGCCTTTATCAACTTAATGATATAAAAAATATCTTTTTCCCTTATACTTCCGGAATCTCCGGCAGCCAGTCCTGTTCTGTAACTTTCAGTTTTCCGGTCGGAATGCATTCATGAAAAGCAGACAGAAACGCTGGTGCCATATCAATCAACCAGAAGTCATCCCCGTTCTGCATAATATCCATGGACCACTGTCCGGCGAGCTCGTTGTCGAGAGAAATAATATTCTGTGCGTGCTCGCACACGGTATCCTTATTTTTCTCGTATCTTTGCATCAATTTTTCTTCGTTGACAGAATAAGTGCAGTAATCGTGGTATGCGTCAGGATCATCTGGACGGGATTTTTCACTGAAATGTTTCTTCATGACATCCGGATCCCAGTACGGATGGATACCAAGAACTTCTTTTGTATCGAAGTCAACAAACACCCGATATTCTGTATGGAGCGGAAGTCCATGGTAAATCGTCAGGTTGTCTTCTTTATCCGGAATAAATTCCCGTACTACCCATTCGTTTGTTGTGGCAGCCCCATAGGACATAAATCCAAGATTTCTTGACATGTTGTGGACGAACAGGAAATATTCTCCCATCTCTCGAATTTCCTTCGGGTCATGTACGTGTGCATTGCGAAAATCGAACTTTGAAGAAAATACTCCGGTTTTGATAAAGTAATCTGCATCTGTACGCAAGCGAAATGCTCTCATACAGAACTCATTGACAATATCCAGTGTTGCGCGGGTAAGCGTTGGATATTCTGCAAATGTAAGTTGTAATACCGGAAGAGGTACTTTCATGATTTTTGTGTCTGGAATTTTGAAAAATTCTTCTTTGTCAACAACAGGTGCAATCTTTGGCAGCCAGTATCCCATTGAGGTCTGATTTTTTTCAATAATCCGATAAGAAATCTCATCGAGGTCCAGAATATCCAATCCCTTCCGGAACATGGAATACGCCATTCTCTGTTCACCTTCTGAAAAATCTTTGTTAATTACTTTACTATACCAGTACAGCAACTGTTGCGACGTTGGAACTTCATTAACATCCGTCCGTAAAATGATATTTCCGGCAAGCTGCGGGCGGATTTCCTTCGGAATCGTATTCAAAGCTTCCACCGTAACCGGAGCGTCCGTTTTGCCTTCAAAAGAAGACGTTAATTCAAAAGGTTCCCCTTTAATTTTCTTGTATTCCCAGACGGCAGTCTGATCCAGCAGTTCTTTTACGATTTCGCACATAAGAGAACTTAAATCAGGTTGATCTTCTGCAAGATTTTCATTTTTTTCATGCATCTGCTTGGCGCTAACCCCGAACATCCTGCCTTCATCTGGAGTGTCAAGAATCTCTCTTTTATATGCGCTTTCAAATGCATCTAATGCCTCTGGAGTTGTCTTTAACAACCGTACAACTTCTTCCCTTGATAGCTCAGGTTGTGATGCTATTTTATTCCCGATTAATCCTGCCAGTACATTTTTAATTGTATTTTCTTTCTTTTTCATGTGTTTTCTCCTTTCAATTTCAAAATTATTGTTTCATTTTTAATATGAAACAATATTTTTAGTATTAATATTGAAACGTAAAAGAAGATCCGGAATAATCAACCTTTTGTTGTGTGCCTTGATGAGCATGTAAAAAGAGCCCGCACTATTGCGAACTCCTTTGATTTTTTGTTCATTAAGACAGAATAATGTATGAATCTTCTTCAATACTCCCCTCTTCCGGCTTTCCACCTTCCCAGGTAATATCATTTTCCTGTAAACTTTCTTCGTCTGCAGGATAACCACATGGACATGACCAACAGTAGCATTTTCCCTGTCCATTTTCGACTTCTTTTTGTGCTTTATGTTCACATCCATATCCATTATTAACATCCGCGTTCCCATTGAAATATGGACACTCTGAAACAAAATTATCAAAATTCTTTGCAATTCTCATGTATATACCTCCGGTAAAGTTCATGTTAACTATCTGAAAGAGTCTGTATTACGTAGACTCTTTTACTGGCAATTTGATAATGCATTGTGTTTTCCCTTTGAAGACAACTTTTTCCAGCGTTTCTTTTTTTTAAAGCCGTATCTCGTAAGTGCCTTCGGCAAACCAATCCAAAAACTCGAGTATCGTCTCTTCCATCGTCTCATGCCATTTGTCGCAGCCATGCTGGGTAAACCATGCCTGACTCTCGACATTCGGATTTTTCTCATACCATTTTGGTACTGCCAGACAATACCACTATCTCCGCTGGCTGGGTGTAAAGATGTGGAAGATGCCTTTAAATTCATGATCTTCCCCATCCGTGCGCCGCGCTTTGTATCTGTAATACATTGACATTTCTCCTCGTTAATCTTGATTTTAAAGAAACTCAACCTTGAGAGTAGGATCTTCTTTCATTTCATCTCCCCAGACGATTGCACGAAGTTTCCCATCCTCCACCGGTTTCTCAAAAAGAACCCTTGGAAGGGACAATGCCTCCGGATTACCATTTTTATCCGGAACGAATTCAATATCGATTCCTAGGTAATCCGGGTCAATGCATGCAGTTGCACGGAGAAAACCTCCCGGCACATTAACGTCGATATACTGCGGACGTCCCTGATATTTTGCTTCCTCATTGATTTTCTTGCTTTCTCTTACTTTTTTCATATCTTTTTCTCCTTTCAAATTTGAAATATATGATTTACACCTCTAATATGAAATAAAAAAAAGAAGAACCCGGAGGTTCCTCTTTCTTATTCCTGTTTTTAAACACGCTTAACGATCTTTCGACCACACATCGGACAACATTTAATGTCCTCATTGAACTGGTACGTTCCAAAATCGTAGCCGCAGCATTCGGTAATGCCATCAACCAGTTTTGTTGTTTCTGGTTCACCACTTTCCTGATCAGCTTCTCCATCTAAGATTGCACAAGCTTTTTTAAGTTGCGTTAAGGTATATTCCTCGCTAAATGAAAAAATATGGTCGACTTTTCTTCGAAGCTTCAAAACCAACTCTTTTTTCTGAATAAATTCCTGTGCAGCCTGTTTTGATGGGAACAACCAAGATTCATATCCACAGGAAGCATAGTCGGAAAGATATTCTCCGTTTCTGGGAAGCTCGGCATATTGCTGTCCAAATCCATCCGTCGTAACATACTTTCTGCCGATTTTAACTACTTTTTTCTCAACAATATACGCTTCATTTCCGCGGTGTTCAATAGACCATGCGGACTCTCCTACATGGAAATCTTTAAGTGATACATTACTCATTATCACAGTCCTCCTTATCACGTCTGTAAACTGAAAGTTCCGGAATAACTTCTGCATCTGCATCAAAGCAGAGCCAAGTGCATCCCTGTTTTGCAGCATATTCCATTGCTTGACGCAAATCAATTGGAAAATCCTCATCCATCGTATCCGGATCAACAAAGACGAACCATCCGTATCCATCTTTCTCAAATACAGGCGGAAGATTATTACTGCCTTCAATCTTCTTCTCGCAGTGAGGGCATCTTTGAGGGAACGGATTTTCTGAAGTGGAATCACATTCCTGATCCAGTAAAGCTACTGTTTTCAGAGAAAGATGCAGGGTACTGATGGTAAGCATTTGTGTAAATTCTCCATGGACAAAGTTTAAATCATTGCAGCTGAAGTATTCTTCCTTATTACCAGATGAATTACTGAAGCAATCATTTGCTTTAAACTCAGGATTCACATCATTGACAAGATCAGATAACATGAATGAGATGCTGTCTTCCAATCTTGCATGTGTCATGCCATACAGACATGCTTCTCCATCATCACCATTACGATCTTCGTCTGGCACATAAATTCCATAACGGTCAAGAATATCTTCGACCATTTCAACAATATCAGTTGCCATATCTCTTACAGCCACTTCGTTCCCTTTTACATAGGGACTTTTTTTCTCGTTTTTCATTTTATTTTCTCCTTTCATTATAAAAATGATTTACATATTTAATATGAAAAATATTTTGTAATTTTCTTTTACTTTTTAAAAATTTTGTCCATATATCATTTGGAGGGGCATGGTGCGAAGCGATAGCGCGCAGAAATTTCTCAATAGATTCGCACCAAAACAGGATAAATTTTTCCCACCCAGATTGGTGTAGAGAAGCTGATAACAGAATCTTTTTATTAAGGGAATAGGCAGATTGTATTAATTATATTGGCTTTTATGATGTGATTTGTTTATCATTGCTGTCGCAACCAGCGTGGGTGCGTGGATTGAAATATATCTAATATTTTTACAGTCGCAATGCTACATGTGTCGCAACCCGCGTGGTTGTGTGAGTTGAAATGCAAAAAATCATAAATAATTTGTGCAATTAGATGTCGCATCCCCCGTGGGTGCGTGGATTGAAATCCAGATCATGTTCGCAATGATCTCAACCATAATAGTCGCATCATGTGTGAGTGCGCGGGGTAAAACAGTTCCTTTCTTTATAATCTAAAAAAGAGTCCGTCATAATCAAAACGAACTCTTTTCGTGCATGCTTTACGCAAACTGAATGATTTTATTATTTTCATTCAATGCTTTCAGTACATATTTTTTTACAAATTTTCCAATTGCCTGTGTTACTCCGTTTCCAATTTGTTGCTGTTTCGTGTTCAAGGTTGATCCGAAAACTTTGAATTCTTTCGGAAGCCCCATAAGTGCGGCTGCCTCGGATACGTTTAAAATACGGTTTTCCTCTGGATGAGTCAGGTTAATCTTCCTCCAATTTACCAAGGTAGGCGACGGTTGATCCCATGCAAGGCGCTGATATATATCTGAGTGTGTCGCTGGACCAAATTTATGGATTTCTGGAGGAACATTCTTCCAGTTACCCCCCTGCGGAACATAACTCATGGTCAGCCGGGTAGATTCTCTTGGAAGAGTAACATCGTTCCAGTTGAACCATGTATTGTCCACGTCTTTTAAGGCATCTCTTACGGTTTTAACTGTTTGAAATGTTACATCTGGAAGTGCAATCTCACCGATTCTGCTTCCAATAACAATCGCTCTTTTCCGAGTAGTATATCCACCAACAGATGAATCACACACAACTTTCGTCGTAATTTCGTATTCCGGAAGAGAATCAAACACCTTGTTGATATACATTCCATGTTCCTTCGTGAGAAGCTGTGGGACATTTTCGATTACAAAAACCTTCGGCTGCTTACATTTAACAATTCGAATGTAATCTTCAATCAGCAAGCGTTTCTTCTCTGCATCCTCACTGTCCTCATTTCTTCTGTTTGCAGATGAATATGCCTGACAACAGGGCCCGCCGATGACAACATCTGCATTTGGAACAGTTTCTGCATCAACATTCCGGATATCGTCACATACGATATGGTTCCCGATATTGTTCCGGTATGTTTCGCATGCATCCTTATCAAAATCAACGCCATACACAAACCGAAACTGTGGATCTTTAAATGCATAGTCCAAAAGACCAGCCCCGGAGAAAAGAGAAACTACATCGTATACTTTCTGGATTTCTTTTCTCTTTTTTTTTGATATTGTTCCAGAAGAAACACTTCTCTTGCCACTACTGCCACAAAGATAAGAAAAATATGTATCATCGCTTAATGTTGGTCGGCCAAACAGCTTCTGCGGGTAATTCGATCCCACCACGCAGTCCAGAACAATTTCTCCGGTATACCGCCCAATGACATCCTCAATTTTAACAAGGCTGCTTCGGTGGATGATTTCTTTTTCTGAAGCCTTTTTGATTGTATGAACAACAATCTTATTTTTTTTGACCTCAACTTCCAGGTAGTCGCACGCAGAAACAATCTCCCTGACTTCTTTTGAACGGATATCAAAAAGTGGTTTGAATGCGTTACCTGATTTCTTTCTGCTTACTGTCATATTTCCGTTTTTATCCGGAACAATGAGAATTTCCTTATTTGCCCTATCGACAATATACCGGTACTTTTCTCCAATGCCAAACAACTTTTCCTTAATTGAGAATGTAAGTCCTCTTTTTGATTTCTTTATTTTCATGATTTTTCTCCTTTCCATTTTTAAACAGATACATAATTAATATGAAAAGAAAAAAAAGAGCCTGCCGTAGCAGACTCTTTAGCTTATTTTGTTGAATTTGATGAACGATTACATTCTCTCATTGTAGCGAAAATAGTGAGGAGTCCGGCTTCACCAACACTATCACTCTGTGAAATCATACCTTCAATCTGGTTTAAAAATGGATCACCATTTCCGTGATCTTTTTTCGGACATCTTTTGACCATTTCCGGCATCTTAACTTCGATAATGTCGTGATCTCCCATGCCATCTACGCTTTTGTCATCCCCACGTCCGAGAGCTACCTTTTTGCCATAAGCGATTGCTTCCTCACGTTGCAGGGCATTGAAATAATTATCGTTCGGGATATTATCATTATAAAAGTACTCAATGAAAAATCCTGTTCCACCATGATTATGCCCAAGTCCAAAAGTATTTATGACATACATCGGTTCTCCACAAGTTTCCCAGATGACACCGTCACATACAATATAAACCTCGGCCCTTTTATTTGCGGAATTCATTTTCTCATTAAAATTGCTTTCCTTAATGATGAATTCTTCTGAATAATCCTCTCCGCCTTTCCAGTATGGAGCCTGTTCCTGCAGCTTATATTTTAAAGTATACAATGGCTCAAAGTTTGTGCTAATTGCTGAGCCATACGTAACCCGTATCGGCATATACAATTTCCCGTCATATGTTCTGATCTCTTCTGAAAACATCTTATACTCTCCGTTTCCGTCAAAATCTCTATACGACTTTGCTCCTTCATATACACTCTTATAGTCGTGTATTACAAAAGCAACCGGAAAATCTTCCTTGCTGACTGTGCGAATATCAATATCAACATCTTTGCTGACCATACGATTTCTCAGTTTACGGCATCTCTTATTCGGCAGATATTTTTCCTCATACCACAGATTAATTGTTGTTTTCATAATATTTTCTCCTTTCATACATAAAAACTTTTACATTGGTAATATGAATTGAAAAAATCATTTGATCATAAAAAAGCTATGCAAATTATGCACAGCTTTTCTTCTTTTCAACTATCTAGCAATCAAGGTCTCCTGCGCCTGGCTTCCAAAATTTCCATCAGATGCCATATCCAGTGGAAATTCCTCCTGACTGTATACAAACGCACAATTCAAATATCCAGGATTCACATCCGGATGAGCTTTGCGAAAAGCCTGATTTGCTCGTTTTTCATCAGTAGCAAATACCTCTGTCCATCCACTCTGGAATGGGAACTGGCGGTTGCCTCCGTATGTGTAAAACCATTTCCGGTATCCAGCGCGCTTTAAAACAGATGTTGTTTCAACGCGTGACACAGGACTGTCTTCATTTAATTTCAGCCTTTTCATTACTTCTTTCATTACAGTAAAAGGATTATCCCCAGAAATATCAAATCCTGAAACCGGATGCATTTCATGGTCGAACACAAGACATTTGTAAGAAGGATTTTCTACATGTGGAACTGCAATATATAGACATAAGGTAAAAGATTTTTCGTTAATTGAAAATGCATCTGTTACCTGTCCAACAGGCATCTCTAACATCAAAGTTCCGTCAAAAAGATCTTCGTAGTCCTTCATTGTCATATCCATTGGACGAAGGAATAATATTTCTCCCGCTTCAAATCGTTTCTGATCTTCCGGCAAATTGATTATGCCGTACTTTTTGTCTGTATCCATGTTGTAAAAATATTGTTTTTTAGAATTTTCTGAATCAATAGAAATTAAATTGGTTTCAAAGAAGATATCTTGAATTATATCTTTTCCATCATGAGCGTCTTTTTGAAGCTGCATTGTTCCATCCATTGCTTTTTTTACTTTCATACCGTTTTCTCCTTTCAAATTTAGCATAGTTACAATATTATTATGAAAAGAAAAAAGAGCCTGTTATTACAAGCTCTTTGTAGTAATATTTATTTTTCAATTCTTATATTCTTAGGACTCAACAGTAATAAGTTTCTTCATAATAATCATCTACTTCTTCTCTTTTATATTCAAGATAATTTCTATAAATATCCTCCATTGTGAATAAAGTTGCCTTTAATACACATGAATTACCAAGCAGTTTATCCTCCCTTTTCATCAATCTGACAAACTCTGCATGTTCTTCTTCTTTCTTCTTTCTTCTTATATTCCTTGAAATCATTACATGTTGCAAAGTTCTACCAGAAAGCCCTTACATACTCCCTTGCATAAGCAGCCTCTTCTTGTTCCTCGCTTAGTCATCCAAAACAGTAGCCAGCTAATTGTTTTTCAAAGTTACCGTATATTTATCTGTTTTTATTACAATTCTCTTATCTCTCAAAACTTATACCAATCCTTTCTTTGCATTAACTGACTCCATCTGGCACTTATCATTTTTGCATACATAATATTCTGTAAACCATAGCACCCTAAAGCATAACAGTCATTACATTCTACTAATACTGTTTCTTCTTTCCCATTTATATTAGCTACTGCTATATCCATACTAAAGGCATTAGGTCTATCTTGCCAGTTTTGCAAGTCTTGTACCATTTCTTTTAATGTCTCTACTGAATAAGTATGATACATATAATCTTTTGTTCGCTGAATTGAGCCATATGGTCTTATATCTATCAATTCATCATAATACATAAAACCTCTATACTCTGCTAAAATATCTAGTGGTTCACTCACTAAAATTTCATAATTTTCATAACAGGAACCACACCCGATTAAATCACGTATAGAACGCACTATTTTACCCGTAAAAGCCTTTTCTTTGACTGGCTTGATAAAACATCCTTTAGACCATTTTGACTCGTCAGAAGCGAAATTATTGATGCTATCATACCATACCCTTCTATGCATATATTTTTCAAGACATTCAGGATAATTTGGAAATGAATACTCACACCAAAACTTATCCAATATCCACTGTATCTGGTCAATATAATCAATTACAATATCATCTTTCGTTACAATATCATATATATCTTTTATCTCTTTATAAAATTTTATCTCTGCACCCATTTCCCGAAAACCATAATACGCATTTGCAAAATTATAATTATGTGGTACATTATCTTTATTACATTTTATATAAATCATAAGCAGCCTTTTCCTTTTCATCACTTAATCGTTCTAAATTACCCGCATATCTAAATAATTGATAATTACATCTTTCTATACTATGTTTATAATAGTATCTTTTGTAATATGTTGTGGTGTCATAAAGAACATACCGTCAAAATACATGTTTTCTTTATTCATACAATTAAATTGGTAATACATCTCTATAAAAGAAACATTGTTTTTCAAATAGATGAATACCATCTTTTGCAATATCAATATGCTTTGGATAATGCTCTTGAATCACATCAAGAAATCTTTTTCTTTACTGTGTTACATCTTCTAGCCAATCTTTCCATTTTGTAATTGCCATTGTTTCAATATTCTCCTATTAAAGAATTGCTTTAAAATAACACCTACCCGAAAGTACCATAATTCCAAATTACATTCCGCTATAAATCGACTCAGTTAATTCGTCCACTTGAAGATGCTCTGTTGAATTATCATAATCAGCGTATACATTGCCGTTTCCATCGTACTCCACGCCTGCATAAACTGAGGTACCATTCACTTTCTTATATTTTGTTAGTCTTTTTCATTTTAATGGTTGTTTGTGGTACCGTATCTTCTTTCTGTTCAAGAAGACATTTACGATGTCGCACAGATTCCTTAAACGGAACAAGTTTTCCATTTTTCATACGGCGCACACCGCCACGGGCCGTCCACACAGCAGTTTTGTAATGAATAACGCTTTCTTTTGTTGGCAATTTAGGAGGTTTTTCCGAAGTCATTTTTGTACGTCCCACGGTACGAATTAATTTTCGTGGAGTAGCATTTTCGATCACTTCGATATTTCTTCTGGCTTTATTTTCACTTCTTGAAGCCTTTGGTTTGTTATAATAAAGCTCCTGATTAGCCAGTAAAATAAAATGTGTAAAAGATTTTAAAAGTTCATGTCCTTCATCAGTACCATGTTTTTTAAGTTCATTCCGTACAGAAAGGCTGTAGTTCATGACACTATCCCATACTTTCATTTTTCTTTCATTCCAATAAAAGTTGTCTAATGGAAGCATCTGATATATTTCAACATAAGATTTAGAATCATTTATTTCCACATGAAACATTTTAGGTATTAAAAATCTTGCCGCAATCATACTGCATCCTTTTATTTTTTCTTCCGATTCAAAGTGATATGTAATATCAATATTCGTTCCCATCTGCCATATATTATTAATACGGTTATAGTCACATACATATATCTGCATTGTTCTGTTTGTTGTGTTTAATTCTTTAATTTTCCAATAAAAATATCTTGACGCATTAAGCTGTAGTACTCCTTCATTAAAACATGGAATATATGCATACCAGTAATTATTACATAGAAATTCATCTGTAATATTTTTGCCACTTATGTCTGGAAGCTTATTCTTATCATCCACACCTGTTTGTTTGTTGTAAGTGCATATTTCACGAAGATCTATGATATTTTTCTGTTTAAGGTCCTTTCTTGTCATTACAATACCACGCTGTACAAGATTGTCATTATATTCCTTTAAAACTTCAGAACGTATGTCCATCTCATTTTGTATCTGATTATTAATAGATTTTTTCAAAATGGATTTGTTAGGGTCATAATCAAGTGGCATTGCATTTAATGCTTCTGCAAAAAAATACTTTTCTCCGTCTGTTATGCTGCTCATAAAAAAGCCTCCTTAATTTTATATCTACTACTTATATGGACAAAAACATTAAAAAGTAAAATATTTTTCCAAAAAAAATACCCTACCAAAGATAAACACTTTGATAGGGTACAGATAAAATATATATTGATTAATCAATGTCGATATCATCGATATCTTCTTTTGTTTCAGGAAGAAGTTCACCAAATTCGTGGTTCTGTTCTTCAAGAGCTTCCTGAATATCTTCAATATCGATAGCTGCTTCAGGCTCGTACATTTCTGTATGTACCTGCAATTTTACGATATTGTCTTTTGCCTGGTTAATAACAGATTTGGTAAGAATACTGTCATCCATAACAAGTCCAATGGAATCTTTGTTATCCAAAGCTCTTGCTTCACAGGCTTCTGCAATGTTATCAATAAAATCTGCGTTGTCTTCGTAATTCATAAATGTATTAACCGACTCAAGATCGTTTGTATAGAGTACCGGGTGGTTGTCAACATCTACACCTAACTTCATTTGAATTCTGCTTTCGCGGTCAAGATATCTCAAATACTCCTGGAACCGTCCTTTTTCCTGTTCCATCGCCGACATCATCATGTAGGATTGTCCGATTTCCTTTGAAGAAAGAGAATTGATATTTTTTTCTGTCTGGATTGGAAATACATAATTTCCCATCACTCTTTCCATTTCTTTCATATCGGCCGGTTCTCTTAAATCAAGTTCACCTACGATAGATTGGTTCTGATATACAATAGCACCACCCTTTTTCAGAATCATGTAATTTTCTGGATGAGCAGAATCAACAATTGTTAAATTATCTTTCTCAATCCCTTTCTGCAGATCAAGCATTGTCTGAACTGGTGTCATTCTCATTTCGTCCAGTAAATTGATTCGTTTTTGTATAGGTGAGGCATTTTCAATACTTGCTACACACAAGATCTTATTTAAAGTGTCCTCTCTTCCAGATATTTCACGTTCCGGAATCAAAAGGTTATAACCATTTTCCTTATGTGCCATACGGGAATGAATGTTTTCTTTTGAAAGTTCACTACTTAAATACATTGCTTCGTTAAAAGAAAGATTTTCTATTTTACGAACAAATGTATGAGTCATAACATCATTTGCAGCATCTTTATCCATACTGAAACTTCTGCTTTCGAATCCTTGAGAAATTACTTTGATTTTTTCAGCATCTTTACCAAAAGCCATATAAATTGAACTGGAATCATTCATATGAATTGGCATCATAGCAAATGGAACTTTTCCTGCGGAGAGTTCTCTCTCAAAATCAAATGCATCTTTGTTATTGACAGTAATAAATGTAATAGAATCTCCATACTCCTGCATCCAAAACTTATCAGCGCTTTCTCTTGCCTGCTGTCCTGCCTCTTCAGGTGACATTCCGATTTTGATAAGTTCTTCGGTTTTCTGATCCTCAAAATCTTTTACTTCTTTGCATTGCTTTGCGAGTTCAGCCTCAAGTTCCTTGTTTCTCATTTGAGCTTCCTCGAGCATGATTGCCATTTTTTGGACAAGCTTTCTGTTTTTTATTAGTGCATCAAGCACACCAACAACCAGTGTAGCTGTTGGAGTAATTACCTGCATCGTCTGATTTACGATGCGATCAGCTTCTTCTGCCATATCATTTCCTCCTAAAAATAAATTATTATTATTTATTATGAAACATTATTTTAACGATTCTGTTGAAATTCGATATCTTCTCTTCCGTTTTGTTCCAATTGTGATAAAACACCATTTAAATTTGCTTTTATATCGGTACCGTTTTCTTCGAGTTCAAGTCCGCGTTCAATACATTTTTTTCTATAGTCAGTTTTTTCTTTATCTTCTTTTAGCTTTTGAATTTCTAAAGTAAGCTGATCGATTTGTGTATTTTTGTCATTTAATTGTTTATAAGCATAATCTCTTTCTTCCAATAACTTTTCAGGAACTTTGCTTTTATATTGATTTACAGCTGCGCCATTTCCACCCTCCATGAAATCATCATAAGCTGTTTTGTTATTGCCAATATCTATGTTTTTCAGATATCCATGGCTTTGATTCAGTTCCTCAACCAGTTTTTCGACATATCTTGAATCCCTTTTTAATTGTTCGGTCCTTTTCTTCCGTGGAGTTTCTCCTGTATTAAATCTCAAATGATATTTTTCACTGCATAGCTTTTCTACTTGCTTATTCATGTCATATATATTTGGGAGAGAAGAAAATTCCTTATTATTCAGTTTTCCATTAACAACAGGTACTACCTGTACATGGATGTGAGGTCTTGATACCTTGATTTCCCCGTCATTTGCATCTCTATAAGGAGCAATCTCATCAAAGTGGCTTGTAGCTCCAATAATGTTTTCTTCACCGAATCTTTCCACACACATATTGTAAAAGTCCTGAAAGAATTCTTTTGCCTGTTCATTTGTCATTCCTTCCGGGACTGGCATTTCAAGACTTGTAAGTTCGATTCTGTCTTTTCTCTGAGTTTGTGATTCTGTTGCGTCTAGCTCTTTTAATCTTCTCTCCCATTTTTCTTTCGATTCTTTCCAACCCATTCCGGTAAAATTTTGGTTCAGATAGGATTTTGAAGGATCTATCTCTTCGTTGCTATGTTGTTTGTCCGGATCCGATCTAAATTTTTGATCACAGTGTTTCAATAGATTTATCCCTTTTACATGGTCAGCTTTACTACATCTTGCATTTCCATGATTACCTCCCCAGTTTACAGATGCCATAATTCATCACCTCTTTTTATACTTTGGTACTCATATTATGAACTAAAAAAAATTCTGACAGTACTTTTGCAAAGTACTAGGTGCTATAGTACTTTCATGACAGTACTTTTCACGTTTTAATGTTTTCATGTTCCACTCTACTCCCCTTCTTACTCTGCTACATGCAGTATTAAAAACACATCCCTGTTCTTGCATTCTTGCGCTGCTATGTTGATACCACTACACCACTCGCTTAAGTCGAATCCGTAATACCACCTTGCGCTCGTTTTCACATTTCCCCACTTCTACTACGTTTTTACCCACATTTTAGTACTACACTCTCCACTTTTTCTTGTTTTCTCACCGCTCTGCATCGCGTATCTCACCACTTCTTGCGTTCTGGCGTTGTAACGTTGATCCCAGCCCCGCGGCCCAGGGGATGTAATCCAAAAAGCACCACCTCAGTGATATTATTGTGGTAACGGGCCGCTTGATGAATAATACCGCCTTAGTGATACTGTGTTGTAATCATTGCCTGCATAATACCGCCTATACCCTGCTTTATACCAACAGAGTATATTTTATATGCACGTATGAATAAAACTGCTGAAAATGGAAAATAGGGGGATGTGTGCTTAGTAATACCGCCTTGGTGATATTATTGTGGTATGAAATGACGGCGGGTGAAAACCTGATGATGTGTATTTACGTTCTCGCATTCTTGCGTTTGTGCGGCCTTGGACTGCCATGTACTTTGAATGTGGCGGCCGCTTATTGTGCCTATCTGCTGCTATCGCTTTTCTGCGGTCTTGTATCCTCACTGCAATTGATATATACCGCTGACTGCTTTCTACTTTTTTCCTGCTGTTTCTTTTATTATCTTGCTTTCTTGTGTTCTGGCGTTCTGACACTCTGGCACTCTCGTACCTCATATTTCTGTGGTATCATATAAAACGTCATAGCACTAATACCGCCTTAATGATATTAATATGGTATCATAAAGCTGATATAATAAAAATAACGTGAAAATAATACCGTCTTGCTGATATCATATATATACCGCCTTAGTGATATTATTTTGCATATAAAGTATCATAAAGATGATATTTATATATAATACCAACAAGATGATACCCTTGTAGTACCGCCTTGGTGATATTATAATAGCAATATTGTTAATACCAGTATAGTGATATCTGTATAGTACCGGCTTGATGATATTACAGCAATAACGCTGCTGAATGCAGAAATACCGCCTTGATGATACTGCCGAATAGTAGATATCAGAGCACTTCTGTATGTTCATTTTTAATAACAAGAGAAAGGAAACATATGAATATAAAAAATGGAGCAGCTGGATTTCCAGCGCAGGTATGTACGGTGACGGACACAGATGGAACAATTCACCCAGTGTGGATAAAATACCAGGATCCGGAAGACGGACTGATTGCAATAAAAATAAATGAAGTTAAAAAGCAGAGTCCGGATTATATGAAATCTGTAAAATCATTTCTTTGTGCTGGAATTATGCATGAGCGGCTGCTTCTCTTCTGTTTGTGCTATAGTTACAGCAGCCGCAGGTGGACGATTGAATTTCGTACTGACCCGGAAGAATACAACCGGATTATAAACAATTTTCAATAAGTCATATCTTAGCAAGTGTTTGCAAACTACAGATGCCTATCAAAACCAACTTACCATTATATGAAGGTAAAGGATTTTCTTTCATTGACACAAATCATTTTTTAAACCGATCTTTTCACATATTTTACAATTTTCTTTTACTTTTCCTATTTTTTGTCCATATATAAGTAAAACAAGTAATAACAGGAGAAAGTTATCGTGAATAAATTAACAAAAAAGAAAAGCCGTTTTAAAGTGTTTCTGGAAGGATCAGCAATGATTCGGACACTTTTTATCTGCATTGGTATCGCATTGTTTGGTTTTCTGGACTACGGACTTGCGAAATGGGAGTGTTCTCTTGCACAACCGAATTTCAATATGGGACTTATCAGTTTTATGTTCGTAAATATATTGATCCTATTGTTGCTGATATGTCTGGTTGTTCCGCTCATTGACAGATTGATGAGATATATAAAGCCGCTCAGCAAGTATTGTTTCATTCCTCATGTAGAAGAAGATGATGGTTTTTGTGATCTTATCTTCATTTGATTTACGAATATTGTATTTTGTGAGATGAAGTTAATTTGTAAGTTGAAAGCGCTTGGTAATTATTGTTACCTTCCACTTACGAAAGATGAGGTACGAAGTTTCGGCTTTGTTTCTGCCGGTGAGTATTTCAACTATGTAAGTCAGATGCTGCATTACGAGAAAAAGAAAAATAGCACTGGAAAAGCTGCCAAACATGTCCAGATTAGAAACTCTGACTTAAACAAAATGCTGGCCGTCTGCCTGGAGGTATTTTCAGATAACGGAACTATTTTTTCTTTGCTGCACAAAGATTACAGTTTAATTTGTAACATGTATTGCAGTGATTTTGTACAGTTTTTCGCATCTTATCACGAAGCCTATAAAAACGATAAAAATTATGTGCCATCTGCAAACATTAATAAAGATGGTACTGTCCGTCTTTCTGTTCTTAACAAAGACGGATTGGGAATTGTGTGGAACGGAGGAGAAATGTATGAGATCAACGAGAAAGAAGTAGGCTGAAAGTTGCCGCATCTTCGCATGCAGATCAGTTAGAAAAAATAACGCAAAAAAAAGAATGCAGCCAAGGTACTTCCAAGTTCTGCATTCTTTTTTTGTATTAATTACAAGAAATTTCTGGGATTTCTCCCATTTTAATAAGTTTTGCGAAAATATTCTGGAGAACATGGACACATATGGAATTTCCTGCCAGATGGCTGATCTGATTGTCTGTCAATCCAGCTTTTTTCATTGCAGTATAATCATCATCCTTAAATCCCATTAAGCGCCAATGTTCTTTCGCAGACAGCATTCTTAATACACCATTGTAGTAAACAGCTTGCCGTGGTCCTGTTGTTAAGGTCTTTGCAACTCCTTTTCCAACACGTCCACGTCTTGTCTTCGAATTTGGAAAAGCAACATTAATACAATCTCCATCTTCCACAAGTTTACATCCGGCTTTTGTTGCCTCTTTTACGAAAAGTTCTCCATTTTTTGTAAAGAATAGAGCTTTTTCTGCAGGAGAAAGCTGGTAGTCGGCTGGATCAATCTTTTTATCCAAAAAATCTTTAAGATGAAGTTTAAGAGGCACTTCATCTGGAAAATCGAATTCATTCCCTGATAATAAACTGACTACATACAAACGTTCTCTCGCTTGTGGAATTCCATATTTGCTTGCATCCAAAATAGCATACGTGCTTGTGTACCCATATGATTCCATTGTTTGGATATAATGATCCAAATGGTGTTTGTGAGACACCTTCTTCCCCTGTGATGCAAGATTTGGAACATTTTCCCATATTACAACTGGAGGTCTTTTTCTTAAACCATCATTGATGATTTCAAGCGTACGATTGTATAAAATCGACCGTCCTGTATTAATGTCGTTTTTCCCTTCCTTGGTAAAATCCTGGCAAGGACTTCCATGTATCAGAATATCGACATCCATATTCCAATTTACAATGTTTTGCGGTTTGTACGTAATATCAAAAATATTATTATAAGCCATGACCGCATAAGGAAGTATTTCGACATAGTCGATGGACTTGATATTAAGCCCACACAGCTCAAGCGCACGTCTCGGTGCCCCTACACCTCCAAATAACTCCAAAATATTAACCGTTTCTTTCATATTACAATTCTCCTTTTTTATATGTTTGTTTTTTTCTTGCCATTTTCTATATTCCATTTCTTTCACAGATTTCCTGCTTTATCAGAAATATGAATTGCTGTTTTTGCTGACAAATTTATTCATAACACAAAAAGTGTGAATATCCAGACTACAAAAAAGAGACGGAGATTTCCGCCCCTTTCTTATTTTTCATCAATTAATTCCAGTCTGCAAGTGTGTCGCCGGTGTCTTCGTTAACGATTTTATAATCGTATTCCGTTTCCCCGCACTCCTCGTTGCAGATATCATCCATCTTATTGAAAAATGGATTTTCTCCGCGACGGATCATTTCAAGATCTTCAGGAGTCGCGTCGAAGTATTCCGTAACCTCAATGGTTTTCCGGAGCGTTACTTGCAACTTTGTTGTGTTTGAAACAAAATCCTCATTAATTGTCATCTCGCACACCAAGTCAAAACGGTAATCGTCTGTAACACCCCAGCTGTTGTAGTAATCCCCGTCTTCATCAACACCGACACCATTGTTAAGATCTGACAGGATATCTTCCTCTGTTGGTATCTGTGTTTCTTCTGCTGTATCCAGACCAGCATCCAGAATTTCTTTTCGTTTTGCCTCGCACTCTTTAATGAACGCAGCAACCTTTTGTTTTCCTTCCTCTGTCAATATGTATTCCATGTCTTTCTCCTTTCAATCTGTTATTATTTACATCCTTAATATGAACTTAAAAAAAGTGCAGCAAATGCCACACTTTTCTTTAAGTTCATATAGTTTTTTACCAGGCTACATAATCAATTCCGTAACACTTTGCTACTTCCGGCGATTTGATTCGTTCATAAATCATATCTACAACATCATCATCTGAATATTTTCTTTTGAAATCGTCAAGAGTTTTTGTACTGTTATCCAAACAAAATATATTGTTACCGATATAGCCAATCTTGCAGTAAATACCACTACATCCATTTACATTTTCACCAAGAGAAATCACTCCCGTTTTTAATGCATCGCGAACGTCTTTTTTGGTAAGATTGTTGTCTCCATATGCAATGCCATTGCCATCAATTGAAGTACCAAAGCTACAAGAGTTATCCTTTTGAATATACTGTCTCAACCATTCATCAATAGCGCATGAATCTCGAAGATCGTCCCAGTTACTTTCATCGTAATCAGCAAGCATATCATAAATTGCCTCTCCTGCTTTCTTTTGTTCCGTAGTATCGAACCGATCAATCATCCCTTGCACTGCACTCAAAATTCCATCTGTTACCATTTATTTTTCTCCTTTCAAATCTGTTATTATTTACACCTTTAATATGAAAAGAAAAAAAGTGCAGCGATTGCCACACTTTTCTTTTTTTATTCCATATATAAAACGTTTCCAAAATATACTTTTGCATCTCCAACTTCCCGCATGAAGTAATCAAAATTATGAAAGGCTCCATTCCAGCACACGGCATCCCCATACGGGTCTTCAGTCAGTTGCTTGATTTTGTAACCGTTTTCAATAAAATCGTCAACTGTCATGTCTGGTATCATGTCTTTGAGTGTCTGTAGTCTTGGTGCAAAATACTTTCTTGCAACATCCTGTGTAAGAACCACATATGGGAATTCACCCTCGTCCAGTTCTTCTGTACCGGTTTCTGCCCCGTACGCTGCAAATCTCTTTATCAGATCATTGACCAGATTATCTGAATCTTCCTCCGGAAGATTTTCGACATAATCAAACTGGTGTCCTGACAGATAGTACAATTCCTCCTCCGATACATTCATTGACGCATCTGCATTTGTGTTAACCACATATAAATATCCTCTTGCCATATTTTCCTCTCTTTCTTCCGGCTCTGTACCGAATAAACAGAGGCCCCGCGCACAGGAACCTCAACTTACAGTTCCCGGTGCGCCGGGATAAAACCATATGTTATTGGAAGTTAAAGGCAGCCACTTAATGATCTGTGCCATAACCACTTAAAACAACATTTCCAGCCTCATCAACTAATTCAATCAGGCAATCAGGCTGCCAGCCTACGTAAGAAACCTTTTTCATTTCTCCAAACACAGACCCTTCGTAAATCTGATACATCTCCTGATGTAAATCAGCCTTATCGATATATCGGATAAGTTCTTCCTCTGACATGATCGATAAAGAAATTTCTCCGTCAATCGCTCTTTGCACAACAAATTTCATATTTTTTTCTCCTTTCAAAATATTATTTATATTTCTATTATGAAAAGAAAAAAGAGACACACTTACGCATGTCTCTTTAAATATTTACTTTTTGCCTGATTAATCAAGTTTAACACATTCTCTAAACTGATCAATATCATATACGGTTACGACAAATGAATCCTCATTTTTTGTCCTGTAGAGATTTGCACTCCATTTATCAAATGAGTCTGATTCCTGCAAATAAATTCTGTCTCCTGCTTCAAAACCATAATACGGCTTTATTACTGTTCCACCATAGTACATTCCCAATTTACCTCTCATTCTGAAATCATCGTTTTATTTTATTTGCTATTATTATTTAAAGCATCTATAAGACCTTTCCCATTCTCTATACTAGATAATTTTAATTCTACACCAGCTATCGTACTGGCAGAAACCATTTTAACAAACTCAAATGATACTTGCCCGTTATTATTCTCTGCTACTACTTCAAGTCCATGAATTAATGCTTCTAATCCAGCTTTCATACCACCTAAGAAAGCTAATTGAATATTATTATCAATTTTTTTCATGTCTGCCTCCATTCTTCTAAAGAAACTCTTGTTTAGTAATATTCTTACATAAGATACACGGAGGCGGTTTCTCGATGATTTTTGTATTTTCTTTTTGCATAGTAATACTCTCCTTTCAAATATAAAATAGTTACAATGTTATTATGAAAAGAAAAAAGGCACAGCCTTAAGCTATGCCTTTTAATTGAATTCACAATAGAATTGTCTTTTATAAATTAGTTGTGTTTCCATCTGCATCATATTCAATTGGCTCAATATGAACCGCATATCCAATTTTATCAATTTTATCGAATATTTCCATTGTTCCACCAGCTGCAAATTCGAATGAATATCGTTTGTCATCAGATTCAAAAAGTTTAGCTAAATGACATACCAACTCATTTAATTTGTTTGCATTTTCTCTCTTCTTCTCAATTTTTGCCAACGATTTCTGCTTATCAGTTGTGATTTTTCTATGGTTGGCGTTACAAATATCTTTAATGATAATCTCATCTTTCTCGACCTCAATCTTGGATAAATCAAGATTGAAAGCGGGCGCAACAACAAAGTCGTAGCTCGGATTGCTGCCGTAGTTGACGCCGCCACCCGAGTTGACATACCACGCGTAGTAACTGCCGCTGACAGTACCGAGCCACGCGCTGTTGTTGGGAGACCCGAACTGGCATGCATTTTCCGCTGCTTTTTTCAAAGCCTGCCAGTAGTTGCCAGAGCCAGGTTGACCCCATTCCGCAAAACCGGATTTGCCTTTAGAGATAATGTACAGACCCTTACCATAAGTAGCAGATGTATTTTCCACTTCCTTGATGTTATCATACAACTCTTTCATCTTGTTATCATAGGCGCTGATATCTTCACCATCAATATCTAATCCATAAATGCCATTGGCTATTCCGCCAAACTTTTGCATTGCAAATCCTGGCCATGCCCCATGGGTTACCCCATGGGACTGGATCACAGTAGAGTGACGTTTGTTGTCCACCTCACAGACCGTCCAGTCGTAGCCTGCAAATTTGTAGGTTTTACCAGGCTCTAGGATTGCATAAGTGTTTTCATTGTTTGATTTTTTCATAGTAATGTTCTCCCTTCATGAATGAATTTTTGTTTACAACAATATTATGAAAAGAAAAAAGACACAGCCTAAGCTATGCCTTTTAATAATAAGTTTAAAAATCAACAATATTACTGGGTTAATTGCTTTTCGTACAATTCGACAAGGTACTCGTAAAAGCCCTCACCCTGCCAATCCTCAAACCATTTCTTCATTTTGTCATACGTTTTGAAGAATGTAATAGCGAAATCTCCATCTGTGTTAATTTCGCCTGAGACTTCGTAATACTCTCCGGCATCACGATCTGCATTTTTTCCATGGAGTACCACCTTGCCAAAAGATGTATCTGCAAGTTCTACCCAAAAGTCTGTACTCTGCATTGCCTGTTCCAATTTGTCCACGCACTGCATCTGATAATACTTGCTGTCTTCATTTTCGGACAGGAAATCTGCAGGAACCACGTCAGTCCTCTGTCTTACATCACCAGCATCCACTTCTGATCCAGAAGCATCCTCTGACAAAATCCTCCCGGCGATCATCTTTTCTGCAAAGTGTATCCACTCTTCATGTGTTTCTGTTCCGCAGGCTTCCTTCCATCCTTCTAGTTTATTTTCCGTAAGGGAAAAATAAATGACGGGATCAAAGTCATCAAATGGTGTAAGGCTGCCGTATGCAATGTTCGGAATTTCGCCCGGATCGTAAGTTTCTCCGCAATTACCACATTCCACATAATCTCCATAGCCTTCCTCATAGGATCCATGTTCGTAATACAGATGCTTGGAACCGCAGGCTGGACACCGGCATGGATGTTTCTTCTGTTCCTTCTCCAGATGCCGTTGTTTCTTGCAGGCGATTTTCGCCAATTTTAAAGGCACACTGCATACACAGGCATATTTGTATGGGTTATCGTATAAGCTTCTTAATTTACTCATATCAGTTTCTCCTTATTTACTCATGAAAATTTACATACAGTTTACTTTTTAGATAAACCAAGCTTTTCAGATTCTTCTTCAATAAGTGCACCGATATAAGTCCAGTAATCTGGACAGTCTCTGGTAAAGTTTTCTTCTATCCACCGATTTGCCACATGATCTGCAAGTTCATACGTATATGGAAGATGATGACTCGTAGTATAAGTTTTTACGGCATAACGAATATCATCCTTATCCAATTCATCCTTTATTGCGCTTTTAACATCATATGGTACTGCAGAAATAAAGGCACTTCTCATCGCTTCGCTGTCTCTCATAAATGTATATACGAAAGCAGGCACAAGCTCAGACATGATAATGTTTCCATTTTCTACGGCCTCTTTCATTGCTTTCAACTGATGTTTTGTATCTAACCATACGTTTTTCTGTGTTTTGCCAGTTTCTTTTTCCTTGATCATCTGCAGTATATCATATCCTTCTTGATCAATCATTTTATCTGTTCCTCTCCATTTATGCAGTGATTCCAAGGCAGCATCGATAATATTCTGCTTTTCCGCATCATTTAAAATCTTATCAACCTCCAATTCATCTTCACTGTTAATAGTAATTACGGAAATAAACAGCTTATTAAATTGATCAGTTCCTGCGTCAAAATGGACATAAGCTACAATATGTTCATAGTTATCAGAATCAGGGTTGTTAATGTCTTTCCATTCCTCTTCTGAAAAACCACCTTGATTTCCACATCGTTCAAGATTATTCTCCAATTTTTTAATTCCTTTTGGATCAATCTCTATTTCAGCATAATCCACAATTGCATTATCCAGAGCTTTTCTGCAGAAATTTTTGGAAGGATAGAGATTTTCTCTTAATCTGTCCTTTGTTATCTCAGTTTTTCCTTTTTTCATATTGATATTTCTCCTTTCAATCTGTATAAATTTGACTTACATATTTAATATGAATTAAAAAAAATGCGAACAACTTCAAAAACAAATCTGCATATAAAAAAAAGAGAAGCACTTTGATATGCTCCTCTTTCTTGACATGTTTTCAAATATATTTTTAGGTAAATTTTATTATTTGTTATTCGTCAAAACCTTTTCCAAGTACATGTTTGCATGCCAGGTATTCAGTATTACCTGAGTTATCTGCAAGCAGGTTTTCGACTTCATCGCAGATAGCAATGTACTGCGCTCTGGTAAACTTCCGGCTTGTGTAAGTAGCAACGTAATTTCTGCCGTTATCTTCTGTTATTGCTTCGTAGATCTGGCTTACCATTTCCGGATCAAGATGGAATGATTTACCATCTTTGGTGAAATCAAAACCATATTTCCAAATAGAGCGATATGAATCTGGATGATCTTCAGACTTTTCTGTAAAATCTTTGCCTTTGATAAAAATCTCATCTCCGACAACAATAATTTTTGATAAGTCGAGATTGAAAGCGGGGGCGACCACAAAGTCGTAGTACTGACTGTAGTTGTGGTAAACGTTGCCATTCGAGTAGACGCACCACACGTAGTTGCTGCCGTTGACAGTACCGAGCCACGCGTAGTTGCTGGCAGCCCCGAACAGACGGGCGTATTCCGCTGCTTTTTCCAAAGCCTGACAGTAATTTCCGAAACCAGGTTGACACAATTTCGTAAAACCAACTTTTCCTTTGCCAATAAGAAACAATCCCTTACCATAGGAAGCTGATGAATCCTCAGCATCCTTGATGGTATCGTAGAGTGCCTGCATCTTGTCATCGTAGTCACTAATATCCTCGCCATCAATATCTGATCCGTAAAAGGCATTTGCTTTTCCACCAAACTTTTGCATTACATATCCTGGCCAAGCACCACTTGTTACACCATGGGACTGGAACACAGCGGTATGACGCTTGCTATCCACCTCACAAACTGTCCAGTCGTAGCCCGCAAATTTGTAGGTTTTACCAGCTTCAAGAAACACAGGAGCTTCAACGGCAAGCTCATATTCCTCTTTTGTCAGATACACCCCATGTTCTTCTTTGGAAGTACCAAGGGCAAATCTTTCTCCATCACCGGCATCAGCAAAGAACTGGAATTTCAGTTCTTCCCCATCTTCGATAAATGGAAGCGCATTATGTTCCAGCACATACCGTCCATCCCGGAAGATAATCTCTCCTGTTCCTCCAAATGTAAGAGACTTAATTCCATTCTCATACAGATTCCGCAGGCTAATTGTCTTTACGTACTCACCAGGAGCTCCTTCATCAGTATCCTCTTCTGCTTTATTCAGTGATTCGATCCACTGGTAAAAGGCAGATTCGAAGACCCCGAACTGCTTCAGGAACTGCTTCATGTCCGGAATCTGTGGGGTTTCAACAGCTCCATTTGAATAATTCTTATTTGAAACGGAAAAGCTTTCCACTCCGTCTGTGTAGAAATCCCATGGACCGTTAAATCCACCATTTTTGATACCAAGATACCGGATCTTGAATTCCTTTGTGATAAATCCAAGATCATGGTTGATGCCATCCGCTTCAAAACGGCTGTCGTATCCGAACCTAGACATTTCATTTTTTATTGGAAAATCAATTCCAAGGTCCTGACATTTCTGTCCAATTTTGATCAGATCTGCGATTCGTGGTTTTAAATTGCTTATTTCCTGCATCAGGCGAGCTTTTTCCTTCTCTTCTTCATTTTTTGCAGTATTTTTTGCTTCTGCATCTCTTGCTGCCTTTTTCTCAAGTATTGCAAGGTTCTTTTCTAAATTGTTCATAATTTGTTCTCCTTTCATGTTTGTAATAGTTACAGTACTATTATGAAAAGAAAAAAGACACAGCCGTAGCTGTGCCTTTGTGAAATAAAAATACACTTATCAAGCTGTTAACATGGCTTTGTAATAATCATGTTCCCAACCTTCAAGTCCGTTTTCCTCTGCTGATTTAGTATTTTTCAAAATGTTAAAAATCATATCAATTGTCATATCCAATGTGTATGATTTCCAATATTCTTCTTTTGTTAAATTTACATCTTCCGAACCAACAAAGTAAAACGCATTATCACCAATTTTACAACAAATGCCTAAACAACCGCCATATTCTTCTTCAATTGAAATTATTCCTGTTTCAAAGCCATTTTCCACCAATTCTCTTGTAATCATAATGTTACCTCACTCCCTTAAAGCCACTGTTAATCGTTAGCAGCTTTGTTCCATTTTTCAAGAATTAAGTTAAGGAATTCCATTCCACGATGTTCGTCTCCATCATATACCTGAAATTCCTTTGGTTGAAATTCTCCAGTATTGTACGGATGTCTTTCCTCAAGCGAACAATTTTCTTTGATTGATAATTTTCTGCCAAGTTTTTCTTCCATATGTAAAAGTTCATCTTTGAATTCGTGGAAGATTTTGGTGCTCCAATCGGAAAACTCTACATTTGCAAGGCTTCCATCAATATTACGGTGATCAATGCAAATTTGTGGATTACTGAAACGAAATGAAAATTCAATGTTATCACCGAATATCCGGTCTTCCGGTGCATCTGGTTTAAACCATTTGATCTCTTTAGTGCATTCACCGTAAGTTTTTTCAAGGAGCTTTGTCAACTCATCTCCCCAGATGCCTTTCTGACGGTCTTCTCCAATTCTCATCTCAGTATAACCCATCTCCTGTGCGATGTCTGCAGCAATTTGTTGTGCGGTTGTAATTGTTCTTTTTCTGTCCATATTATTTTCTCCTTTCAAAAATACCGTATTATCAGTATTATTATGGGAAGAAATTTCTCTCTGCTAGTTATTTTTTCTCACTACTTTGGTTCCACCCCATTCAACAACAGTAAACCCAATACGATCAGGAGAAGATAATTTTTGAGGCTTGATATCTACAGGATCTTTTGAAGGATACCAGGCCATCATCACACGAATTGTCGTATCTGCAGATGGTGTTGTTGTAAGTTTTGCCTTTGCAGTATATAAATCCGTTTGAAAGGAAATTACATTGTATGGGTTGTTTTCCATCTGTGGCAGTCAATAAACGATAAAATCATTTATTTCTTTACTATTTAATCCAAGCTTACCCAAAGCATCTTCTAAAAATTTTGCGGTATCTTTTCCTTTCACGCAGAACCCGGCGTTGAAATCCCAGTCTGTTTTAGAATTTTCCCCTTCCCAAAAAAGATAATTGTACCGTTTCCCGTTCTTGTGGATCGTACCATTTTTGTCAGCGGTAACCTTCCATGTACTATTTTGGGTAAAAGATGGATATACGGACGTTAATGTCTCATCATAATCAATATCAACAGATACAGGCGTGTTATCTTTTTCGGGATAAAGATAAACGACCGGCTTATCAATTTGCCTGCAAGTGGGATCTTTCTCATTATTACCATATGCTATGCCAATAGTAAAACATATGACTACAAACAAAAGAATACCAGCCAGTTGCAATAGCTGTTTTGCAATTTTACCGAGATAATTCTTAACCAGTCTTTTCTGATTTACCTCGTCTTTTTTTTCGTTACTCATACAATAAACCTCCTGTTTGAATATGTATCTTATATTTTATATATGGATAAAAACACAAAAAAGTAAAACAAAACTATCAATTTTTTTCAAAAAAGTACCTACCGGAATCACGATAGGTACTTTAATTACCCCATTTTTGTCAGCGGTAACTTTCTTATACTCTGTTTTCAATAATCCTATTAAAGAATATATATCATCAACACTCTTGTTCCAAAAATTACTTTTTATTGACTTTTTATATCAATAAGCAATCCGGATTGAGCAGGCGGTTCTTCTAAACACCATACAACTTTATCCACTGTATAATCTTTTCTTTTAATACGAATTGTATCTCCGATTGTTGGTTTCGTATCTGTTTCCAAAGCGACCATTAAACCTTCTTCTTCACATTTGAACCATACTGTCATAATTTTGATTACCTTTCCGAAATGCAGTATTCATCTGTTGTTTACCAATTCAAATACTTCGTTCCAATCATTATATTCTTTTAATTTTTCTTGAGAAACTAACAATTCATACTCATCCTTAATTTCTTTTTCTGTTCCATATCCATTAAAACTAGGACAACTACCTATCTCAAACTCGTTATGTTTCTCTATCTGTCTAAAGATAATAATTATATCCTTCCCAGACTTTGCCATGCGAGTTGCAAAACTATCAATCTGGATAATAGATTTATTTTCTTTATTAACATAAATATCTCCAAGTTTCATATTTTCCCTCCGATTAAATGTGCTTTTCATCAAGTTTATAAATCATACAGTTTCTTTCCGAGTTTTCCATCTGGTGTAATATCGTAAATTCCACATTCACCAGTTTTATCATGTCGTTCTTTCATTTCTCTTAGAATTTCAGGTGCATTCACCTTTACTGCTTCTGTCTGAAAATCTCTAACCTTATTATCTCTCATATCAATTCTCCTTATATAGTTTTATAATTTTTCTTCCATTTTTATCAAATAACTTCCCCTGTTTTACAGCATCATTCCATGCCTTTTTATATGACCCCCAGGAATAATACATAACTCCTAATACTTCACCACGAAACATCTAATCACACTCCTTTTGAAATTTCCGTTTGATTGCCATTTTTAGCGAAATACGTCAATACAAGATAATGGACAATTTTTTTTCGTGCATCAAATTCGCTTATGGCTTCAACATCATAGCTTTTCATTGTAACTGTACAAAATAATTTATATTTCATAGTATATTCCATAGTTTCTCATCTCTAAATCACCGTTTCAAACAGGTTGACTATCAAAACTATCTTTTATGCCCTGTAAATATTCAAGTATGTCTACTCTACCACCATACATACAATGAATTTTTGTTAATTCGCCTTGGTCGTATAACCATCTCGCTGCAACATACCTATGCCAGCCATCTACAATAAAAGGTTGAGGAAGTATAAAACCATCATTACTACACTCATTATCAATTTCAATATTTCTTATTTCATTTGGGTGATTGATAAAATAAATAATTCTTCCTATATGCCAATCTCTTGACTTCTGTTCCAAAACAGGATGCTTCCAAGTATCACCATATGGTTCTGATATTTCAGATATAGCTTCATGAATTGCAACTGATATGTCATTCAAACCAATCTCTCCTGTTTTATCCCATGACCAATGCACTGTTGGCAAAAATTCAATAAGCCGATCAATTCTAATAATTTCTTCCATATAGCTTACCTACCTCCAATAATCAACACTTAATATGTATTTACTTTTCGAATCCATCCACACTTACTACACATAAACGTAGTAGTCGTACCATCTGTATACTCATTTTGTTTCACTTTAATAAAATCATGTCTGCAAAAACATGAACGAATATAATTTATAAACCATCTTATATACTTCAAACCTTTCTAAACCACCGAATTCGTAAATTATGAAAACATTTCTATTTCCATCTGATATAATGAATCGTATCCTTGCATTAAACTCCAAACACAAAAATTGTGATCATTTCCTTTATCCACAAATAACACATAACTTTTATTGATATCTTCGATACAATAATTCTCTCTTATGTAATCGATATCAATTTCGTTTTTCAATTCGCAACAATAAATATTAAATTTTGTTCTATGAATATAATCTCCTATTGTTGTTGTAAATAATAGGCAAATCAATACTGGTAACTGAAAGACAAACAATAAAATAACTGCTTCCATTTTGTCATCAGATACAAATAATTCTCTTACTGCTACAGACTCTAAAAGGACAATTAGGATTGCAAATGATATTCCACAAACCAGATACCATTTGTTTGCTGACCATACTTCTGTAGTTTTAACTCTGTCTTTATCCATTAAATAACCTAGCACGGGAACCAGTGACTTTAGTCATGGGAGGAGTGCGGATTAATACTCCCCGAGCATTTTCCTTTCTGTTATAAAACTATATATGTATCTCATATTTTATATATGGATAAGAATACAAAAAAGTAAAACAAAACTATCAAATTTTTTTTTAAAAAGTACCTACCGGAGAATCCCGATAGGTACTTTAATTACACATATTTTCACATTAATTATTTTGGAATTTGGTATCTTACATTGTAAAGGTCGAACACTTCTTTATCGCTATTTATTCCACGGAAATACCCGTCGATCTGGGTCCAGCACACTGGTGCTGTTTCAGCAAACAGTTTCAAAGTATCTGCAGATGCTTCAACAAATCCCTCTGTTCCTTCGTACGTACTCGCTTTTATGCCACATAAACATATCTTATCGGATACAATATCAATATCTTCCTCGAAAAGTTTTGGTATATACACATGTAATATATTTTCCGGAGCAACTTTCTTCGTGATATATTCCCTGTATTTTCCAAAATGGCGATCTCGTAATGATACTTCTGATGGTTCGGCATCTGCGATACATTCGATCAATGCAGCACCATATTCCGGGAAAGAAGGAATTTCCTGTAAAGCTTCTTCATTTACCGGCCGGAATAAATATACAACATCTGTCCGGTTGTCCGCACGGCTGCCGTCCTGCCAGTTATTATTACCGGATTCATCCAAACTGAGCAATCCGTTTTTTAATATTGCTGGCAAGTCGTAAATGTCTACGTTTTTATAATATATTCCTTCCACTATCAGATACCTGCCTCTTCCTTAAGTTTTCGCACGGTTTCTGTATATTCTTTAAGATCTTCCAGATATTTTTTCAGTTTCTCCGCCTCTTCATCGGAAATATTCTGTTTTTCTCCATCTGGATATATAGAATACCGCCCTGCTTTTCCATACACCTTTTGATTCCACCGTTTTCCGCGGATAACACCAGGTTCAACAGGACATAAACCGTTAAGCTTCTCTTTTAACTGCTGTTTCTTTTCGAGCATAATTTTGTTATGTTTCAAAAAGGAAGCTTTTGCAGCAAGCATTTCTTCGAAAGCACTTTTTTGAAAATCCCTTTCCTTCTGTGATACATCAGCTTCTTTAGCTCCGATAGAAAAAGCTTTTTCCTTTTCTTCTTCCAAAGAGGAATATGGAACCAATTTCACCCAGCCCATATCAGGTCTGCTGGTTGACAGGATCTGTGTATCATCAATAACACGCCAGCTGTATCCAAGTCCACGGATTTCTTCCTTGTGAGGCATTGTATCTCCTTTGAAATACATCCGGATCCGGATCTCTCCATCTTCAGATAAATCGGAATCTACAACTCCGCAAATCAAAAAACCAAGTTTTTCATTTTCCTCCTGCTTCTGTTTTTTGTAGCATTCCGGACAAAGACTGTATCTTTCGTAAGACTCAATCTTTCTTGCCCTATCCTCATTTTTCCCATAAAGCTGAACCGTTCCGGTATGCCCACAACTGTACGTTACATCGTATTTTGCCATAATTATTTCTCCTTTCATATTTTTACATACTAAATATGAAAATATATTATTTTATTTCCGTCCATACTGCATCTGGATTCCATTCACAATATTGGCACTTGTTTGTAATCTCATTATAATATGGGCAATTTTCCTTTTGCAGGATTTACTTTCCTTTCTTCTCATTACAGCCTCCTAAAATGTCTGTTTCAACCAACCTCAATAAACTCTACCATTTCCATATCCATCTTATCATCATTTGGCATTTTAATATATGGTGTGCTATTTATAGTCCAAACAGATCCTACACTTCCTTCTTCAAAAACATCAATACCGTATACATAATGCTTTAATGCAGTAATTACATCATTTACTTTTACAGATTTAGGACATTTAATTTTTATTTTATCCGAATTGTATACATATGATGATGGTTGCCTTAATTGTATCGAAAATGTTTCATTAGGGAATAATTCACTTAGCAAAATCTTGATCGCTTTTGTTTCTGATCTAATTTAAATCACCTTCCTTGAAAACAATCTTTTATTTTTTATTCAAACCAATTATTCTCTTCACAGCAGTTTATGATTGAATTAAGAATATATTATATGCGCAGTTTTTAGCAAATATTGTCAGATCAGATTTATTAACATGGCTCATAAATAATACCTCTTTTAAAACATCCCTGTACATAAACTGTTTTTATCGCAACTACTATTTATATGTATAAATTTCAGAAAAAGTAAAACAAAACGCCACAAAAATATTTTATAACTTCATATTAATGATAACAAGCAATGAAAGGAGAAAAATCATGAAAATATTTGAAATAACAGAAAAAAATGTAAATCGTTTTGCAGAGATTATAGTAAAATTCCGCAAAGATTGTTCGTATAACAGTATGTGCTTCTCGGTTGCAGACATTGCAAGAGAGGTAAATTCGGAGGCCATTGTAGATAAATTACTCGAAACAATGGATCTTCATGGATTTGGTGTGAATAAGATCAAGGCATTTATCGACAACAATTACGTCATTGATGACCTGACAACACAGAAAGCCAATCCTGTTTTATACTTTACGAGCAGCATGCTTGAAAACTACATGCTGTATTATCAGAAAGACAAATCTTTCTTCTGCAAAGCAGTTCCAACAAACACAAAATGTTATAATTTTTAATGTCAAATCGAGTAGTTGCAATGCTACTCGATTTTTTATAAATAACCAGCCATTAGATAAACCATCTGTGTGGACCTTGCCGTTATACGTTTACAAGTTCACTGTCTTTTGCACTGAACAGGAATGTTTCAAGACAAATAGGCGAGGATTCTCGGTAATTCAATTACCGAGAGGAATCGCCCAGTGGAGTCCTTTTGTAACTATACCGGTAGCCATTACCATACTGCTTAAGCTTGCAGGTTTTGTAATTAACGGTTACGCGTTCACCTTCTGTTGTTTTTATATCAAAGTATCCACTTGCTCTTGTTGATACGCGACCGGCATGTTTTCCTTTATACTTTCCTTTTGGTACATCCGCCGTTACGATATCACCATTCTGAAATCCAAAGATACGTTTTGGCGTTTTCCCCAGCTTTTGTATGATGATCCCGCATTTATTGATCTTCCCACGGAAATGGGTGCCTCTTCCCATCGCTTCTGCATACAGGAAGTATCCATTTGTAAGGTCTTTGAATCCTTCTTTTGGTACTGTACCGACACACAATGCATCGTAATGGTGGTCTTTCGGAAGGTTTAACTTTGTACGGTTGTATTTCGTCTTCCCGCCTGTGGAACACTCCACGTTTCCAAAGATTGTAAACAGCCCATTCTCTTCATACCGGCGCAGGATGCCAGCCCATGCACTGTAGCGGTTACTGTTCTTCTGCACCTTGCCGTCCATGACAGCCTTGATGCCTTTTAACCTTGCCTTGTCAAGCTTCGTTTTCTTTGGCTTTGCATTGATGGACTCCAGCCATTCTTTTGGATTCATGGAACCTTTTTCCTGGTTACAGGTATGGCAGGAAAGGGTGGCGTTTTTTACACTGTCACTGCCTCCCCTTGACCGTGGGATGACATGCTCCCACTCCATGATGCTGTCATTGGATTCCCCGCCGCAGTACTGGCAGGTATGGGCGTACTTTTCCAGAAGGTACTCACGGATCTCCGTACCGGCAAGGGTTCCCTGCTGGTACTGGACACCTTCAATATCCGGATTATCCATCAGCTGGGAATCAAACCTTACTGCCTCGAAAGAACAGTCTGTGATGTTAAAGAGCCGCTTTAACCTTATGACCCATGAGATGACGTTATCCCCGACGGAACGCTGGGATGGCGGGAGCCATCCGTCAGGACGGGAGCTGTCATACTGTGGTTTCTTCCCTTCCGGGAGCTGTTTGTTTCCCCACTTCGGCTTACGGTAGCGGGTTTCCCGGCTTCTGCGGTTCCTCCTGCACTGGCTTCTGGTCTGCAGGTTCTTTTTTACCTGATCCCCGCGGTGCTCGATCTGCTGAAAGAATACCACGGCATTATCCTCATTCCTTACTACGGCGATACCGGTATACTTTGCACCCGGGTCGATCTTGACCCGGTAGGTACCTTCCGGTTTGACTTCCCTTGCATCCTTGTCCTTTAAGATAATCACAAACGGAAAGGTTTTGTATACGCATGCCCGTCTCTTTTCCAGCAGGATGCGTGCCCTCCGCTCGGTGCAGACGCCAAGGGGACGCTTTCTTTTATCTAGTGTTATGACCATAGTCATTGTCTCCTTAAAAAATCCAGTTACGGACTTGTAATGCGGCTGACACCACGATGGTGCTGTGGCAATCAGCTGCTTCTTCTCGTTAATGTTGGAAATGGGTTACGCGGGCAGCGCACTGTCCAGTGTCCCGGACTGGACGACTTAGCAACCGCCCATCGGCTTCTATGCTGAAGAAGCACATACCGCCGCCTCCATTCCAACGTAGTCCCGAAGGACTGAAACTGCTCAACCATCTATCGGATAGCTTCGCATGCTCTCGCATGCTCGGCTATTCAATAGCCGAGTGGTTGACTCCACACACACAGGGTGCGATAAAAACTTTCTGCTATCGCACTTGCACTAAATATATTTCAATCCACACATCCACGCGGGATGCGACCTGACTGAAAATGTGCTAAAACTCATTCCGTCTAATATTTCAATCCACGCATCTACGCAGAATGCGACTTCGTAATTATGAATTATCCTGGCAAGATCTTATATTTCAATCCACGCATCCACAGGAAATGCGACCTAACTCAACATATCTTTGCTTTGGCATATTCTTTATTTCAACCCGCACATCCACGCAGAATGCGACTAAAAATTGGAACCAGACACCCGACCAAAGCTATTTCAACCCACACATCTACGCGGATGCGACACGGCTATATGATGTCATCTCCTCTCGGCGGGTATTTCAATCCACACATCCACGCAGGATGCGACAAACTACAATTTGCTTCTTTCGTTTTTTTGATAGATTTCAATCCACACATCCACGCAGGATGTGACGGCCAATCAATTTAGAGACGCTTACATGGCCAAGATTTCAATCCACGCACCCACGCGGGTTGCGACAGCAATAATAAATAAATCACACCATAAAAACCAATACATTCAATACAATCTGCCTATTCCCTTAATAAAAAGATTCTATTATCAGCTTCTCTACACCAATCTGGGTGGGAAAAATTTATCCTGCTTTGGTGCGAATGCCTCGGTAATTTTTTGTACTATCGGTTCGCGTTTCACCCACTACATGATATATGGACAAAATCTTTAAAAAGTAAAAGAAATATGAGCAAAAATTACGAAAAATACAAAATTAATATGATTTATTATCATTTCATAATAAAAATAAAGCATAAAATCAGGAGACATTTTTATGAAGATAATTCAATTTTTCAGGGGATATCATTTTTTCAGGGTGCTATTTTATTCATGGCAGTTATCCTTTTTTTAAGCGGTGTTTTGTTAATAATCAATAGCATAACTACTCACGAACCAAGTCTTGACTGTTTTAAATATTTTGTATTTTCTGTTATTTTTTCGCAGTAGCTTTTTCAAGTATTAAAGTCGACAAAGAACAGGCTAAATTACAGACGCAGGTACAAAAAATGATTGAAGAGAAAAAAGCAGACATTTACATCGATGGAGAACCTGTATCCAATAAGTTCAATATTAACGGGATTGAATTGGATGAATATATCATTAAAATCGATGGAAATAATGTTTACCTGAAGAAAAAATAAAAAGAACCGGGATTTCCCCGGTTCTTCGTGTATACCATAGTGATTACGATCTGTTTTTCTGCAGCCAGTTTTTAAAGTCGTCCAATGTTCCCTGAAATACAACAGTCCCATTAGAATTTTCGCATCTGCTGAGGTTATCACCTTTATAAACAATGACCATGTCAGGACAATCAAAACCTTTACCAAAGTGTTCATCGTTAATTGAACTAACATAATACGTTTCGTTTTTCAGAAATAACCGGAACCAGGTTCTGCAATGATGATACTTAACATTGCTCGCATCTAGTGCCGAACAGATATTTCCAATATACAAGTTGCCCATACAAAATCTCCTTATGCCGATTCCCAGTTTTTGATACACTCGCTTATTGCTTTTTGAGCTCGGTTTACAAAACGTGTGTAGGTCTTGGAATCATTGATACATTTAAGATCATCAACCCAGACTCCATGACAATATGACTCATCTGTTTCATATACATTGAGAGAAAATCCGTCACGATCATATGTGCCTTTTGTCTCCCACTCCACATCAACGAGATATTTTTTGTTTCCGTGATCAATTACGATGTGTCCATAGATATCTGGATGTAGTTCTTTTTTTAGCCGTTGAAAATCTTCTTCCAAAAAATCAATCCAATCGAATGATAACTTTTCTCCCGTAACAGACTTTTTGGAAGTTTTGTTATGTTCTTTCATAACCGTCTGGTAATATTTTTTCACTTCTGAGAGCTGTTCTTCGTACGACATTTCTTCCCAGTCATCAAGATTAAAATAGCCTTCATCATGCATAATATCGTATGCAATCTGAACTCCTGAAAGCAAATCTTCTGACAGACTATGCTGTTTTCCTTCTTTCAGCAAAAGCTTTAACATCTGTAATCCTACTGTTTCATCCATATTGTTTCTCCTTTCATATCTAAAAATGTTACATTTTTAATATGAAAAGAAAAAAGAGCCTGCTCATTGCAAACTCTTTCAAATATACAATTTTTGCAGTTTTTATCAATATTGTAATTTTTCATCCACGATAAATCCTTCTCTTTCGAAGGTATATTCATATACAAATGGTACCCAAAAAATGAATGAGGTTCATATATCCGTTTTTTTTATCATAGAAATATGCCTACGTGGGACAACATGTTTTCTATTGTCTGCGCTCCCATGACAAAATGTATATCTTTTGCTCTTGCTACGAGCATGTTGATAAGCTCTTCCACCCGGCTCAAGGGGAATCCATAGCAGCAGTATTTGTTTCAATTATTCTGTATTTCTTTCTTCTTCTCCTCTAATGCTTTAGCATCAGCCTGGCAGGTGCAGCGATGGCATTCATCAGGATGTGGATTTGTACCGCTTTCAGTGCGACCTAAGATGATAACATCCGCAATTTTTCTCTTCTTTTTCTCTGCATCCGCAGACGCTTTTGCAGCCTTTACTGCGTTTGCGATTCCATAGCCACTGATAATGAGTGCAGTCCCCGTAAGAATACCATTTACTACAGAGTTTGATTTACTTTTGCTGTGTGATAATGTACGAAGTGTTTTAGTAATTTTTTTTCTGTCCATAATTTTTATCCTTTCTTTTATGTTAATTATTTATTGTACCTAATATTGTAATTTTTCATCCACAATAAATTCTTCTTTTTCGAAGATATATTCGTATATAAATGGAATCCGGAAGAATGACTGTGGGTCATATGTCCGCTTTTTCTTTATCAGTGAAAAATGCCTGTGCGGTACAACATGTTTTTTATCAAAAGCATCCAGTTTAAGTGCTGTTTTCGCCCGAACTGTTCCGGCTCTTCTGCTCAAAAATTCCATTGTCGCAGTATTATTACTGCAGTAACCACCGTAAACGATGTATTTCATATTATCAGCAAACAAAAACCGCTCTATCGCCTGCGCTTCCATGACAAAATGTATATCTTTTGCTTTTGCTATGAGCATATATTCATTAAAATCCGGGATAAGAGAAATTGGGAATTCACTGTTAAGGAAGAATAAAAGTTCTGTATATTTATTTGCTACGGTAGAAAAATTTACTTCATTCCTTATTCTCAGCAACTGTTCCAATAATGTGGCATACAGCAGATTAGTAGAATCGTTCATATCATTTTCTATTTCAATGAACAGTACCTGTTTTTCTTTGGTCAGTGCAGACATCAGATTCAATGTATTCTTTCCCGATGCATTTGTATTATCATTAAAATCAGATAGTACATGAACAAGATTGTATACAACAGAATCCGCAATTGCTTTTAAGGTTCCCTCTTCCATAAAAGCATTTAATCTGCCGTTTACGGCTTCCTCATACAGTGTTTTCACGGTAAGTCTGTCCAAGGAATCATTCTCTTTTAAATACATCAGATAATTTACAAGCGTATGTTTTACTGCATGAAAGTTAAACAATTCACTTCCGGAAGAAATTCTTCTTGGTCCTGCTGCAATATCCGCAAGGATGATTGCAAAATTTAAGATACTGGTATCTGATTTCATAAAAACAAATGGATTATAGTTTTTTACCATATTCCAGTAAGAATCCCATATCCCTTCATCGATATCTTCACGCGCATCTACAACCTGTACGGTATACCCTTTCTTTTTCAGCGTATCTACTGTACTTCTGTAAAGACAATTTTTCCGGTCCACAATGACCATGCTTGCAGTGTCCTGATGTCTGATGTTTTCTTCCATGAAAAACCAAGCACCTGTACCTTCTGCTCCGAGAAATAATGTATTTGCTATTGGCTTTTCGGTATGTTTTCCGAGTAATAATGTACTGTTGCTCATTTTTCTTTTCCTTTCTAATATAATCATTAATAAAACGGATTTTGTAACAATTTTTAATTGTCTTTTCTGTTGAGTGTTTTTTAGGTTGTACTTTTTGCATGCATCCGGAATGACTTTACGCAATGTTGGCAGTACCATTGCAGTCTACATTGATGACCAGACCGTTTCTGTAACGGTACAGTCCCCAAACTGCTACATAAGCCTGAGAATGCTGTCTTGTCATCTTCAAGGCTGTATACTGGTACAGACGTGGTACTCTGGCCGGATTGATAGCCTACGCAAACCGAAGCTGTCCGGTCTGCTCTGCCTTGATCATCATGTTTGGTGTACGCTCTGCTACACACAACTCCGGCAGATTAGCTTTTACCAATGCTGCAGGAATCGGCGGACATACCGCATTGCCACATCTGCACACCTGTTCACTTCTCGGATATGTCTTGCCGGTATAATCGTGATCGATTATGTAATCATCTGGAAATCCCTGGCATCCATACAATTCTTTTGGCTCCAACATTCGCAGACCAATGTCTACAATCTGATAATCTACACCCTCAATGGTCACCAATCCAAATCTGTCCTTGGTTGTAACTGTATCAAGTGGTTGCTCTATATCCTGTCCTGTGGCATCTCCATAGTATTTAATCAGAAATGCCCGAACTTCCCCGAAATGCCCCGGTGATGTAGTGATGGTATGTAATGGTTCTCTCATATCCTGCCCGGTGCCACTCTTATAAAATTTGCTCAAAAACGAGGCAACCAATCCGTACCGATTTGAACCATCCACGGTCATGATTGGATCTTTAATCGTCTGCCCCCGGACTTCTCCCTGTGCTGTCTCTGAATGGTACTGGATCAGTGTAGGGCTAATAAGGCAATGTTCATTCTTGCTTACGATGGTTGTAAGTGGTTCCCGCACATCCTTGCTTCGGTCTTTTGTGAATCCGGTCTGCCCGATCTGAACCATATATGGCTCAACAATCCCGTACCCATGCTTCCTGGTAATGGTCGGCATCGGCTCCCGAATATCGTTCGGTCTGCGTTCACCGCCGTGGTTGCACTGGATAATAAATGGTTCCGGATTATCCAATACGAACTTTTTCAATCCTCTTGCGATTCTATCCATTGTCTTAGGTGCAAGCGGCCGCACAGCACGAATGCCGTACTTTTCTTTGATTTCTTCCGAAGTATCAAAAATGCTCGGACATGGCAGAGAAAAATCCAATTGCGTATACGCTCCAACATAGGGTTTTCTCAATCCAGCCCTTACCTCTTCACTGTCTGCCGGTCCGTGTGTTGGCTCTGGCCATACAATCGGCTTGCCGTCACACCGCGCGATCATAAAGAATCGTTTGCGCATGGTCGGCGCACCATAATCGGCAGCAATCAGCTCACGGAACTCCACTTCATAGCCAAGCTCCCGAAGTTGTTGCACAAACCGCTCAAATGTCTTACCCTGTTTTGCCTTAATTGGATGATGTCGCCGGTTCAATGGTCCCCATGTTTTAAATTCTTCTACGTTTTCCAACATGATCACTCTCGGTTTCACAAGCCCAGCCCAGCGTAAGGCAACCCAAGCAAGACCACGGATATTCTTATCCTTTGGTTTTCCGCCTTTCGCCTTACTGAAATGCTTACAGTCCGGCGAGAACCAGGCAAGTCCGACAGGATGCCCATTGCATGCCTTGACCGGATCAACCGCCCACACGTTTTCACAGTAATGCTTTGTGTTCGGATGGTTCGCTCTATGCATTTTTATAGCTTCCGGATCATGGTTGATGGCTATGTCTACACTATATCCTGTTGCCATCTCGATTCCGGTGCTTGCTCCGCCACCACCTGCGAAGTTATCCACTATCAATTCTCCGTTAATCATGGCATCACCTCTGGGAAGTCCTCAATCTGCATCTGCCCTTCCAGATCATCCGCAGACTTTTCATCCTCTTCGCAAGCGGATATCATTTCTGCATCCATATCCGATTCTTTTCCAATGTCAATAAGGATCAAAGGCTGCCCTTGGTCTGTCACCCATATTACATTTTCCAACTTGTACAGTTTTCTTTTTCTTGGATTCGCACAGATAATATTCACTGGTGCATCATCCGGAAAACTGTTTACATATTCTTTTAATTCACTATTCTTCATGCCGGAGGTTCGGCTCCTTTCTTGCCTTACGGCTTATAATCTTCAAATTTTGGCGTTGATTCAAACGCCGCTCTCATATTTACCCACCTTTGAAGCCTTCGTAATTCGTGTCCTTTTGGTAAAGTTTCTCTTTCATACACCATTACATATGGCCAGAACCCTAATTCTCGCAGTGTATAGATTCTATCTAAATCCTGTTCCAAAGTTGTATTAAAATTAACCAAAACATACACCGACAGTTTGCGTTTGTCCCACCCGGTAATCTCTTTAAATGCTTTGAATTTTGGAACAATCATTGCTTTATCTTCGTATCTGTCCCATGCAAAATGTATTTGCTTAATTTTCATTTGCCGAATGTATTCTGCTTTTTCCTCTGTCATAATTCGAATATCGCAACCTTGTGAAAAATCTATCCACGCACCACTGTCAATGAGCTGTTGGCTTAAATCTTTCCAATCCCTGCATGCAAACATATTCGGATCAAGCAGGACTATATTTTTCTGACCGTTCCAAAACTCCGACAAATCTGCGACCTTTACGGAACATCTGCCCTCTTTCTTCCCTACGATACAAAAATCGCACCCGCGTGGGCATCCCCTTGTCAGAAAGCCATACGCTGTATCCTTGCATAAATCCGGATAAAGACTGTAATCCGGATAGAAATGCTCAATCTCTGGCAGCAGAGGTTCACCACCGTCTGGATAATGGTATCCGGTTCCGCCTTTTACTACTTCACTGGCACATACCGGATGAGGATAATCCGGTGTAAAAGTAAACACTTTACTCATGTATACCTTGTCCGGCGGATTTTGCCATGCAGTCAGTGGATCATACCACTCAACCACATCCCCTTTCTTCTTATGCCAAGCAGACAACTTCATAAGAGGCAGGCTTGGAAAATTATGCCCGTCAACGTCTATCAACCTTATTTTCATTCTTTTCTCCGATAATCACGAATCAAACAGGCTAAGTTGTACAGGCTTTTCCTGTTCTTCTTTTATTTTCTGCTTCCGGATATTCTTCAACTCTTCCAATCGTTCCAGATCCAGCCACTTATCCGCGTGCACACAGTCAATGGATGTAGCTGAAAGATTTTCATATCCAATCTCGATTAGCTTCTTTTCAAGCCGATCAATGGCTTTCTGTCTTAACTGCTTTCGCTTTTCCT